>Ga0182030_10005113_pt1 | contig 27889 bp, 21 predicted proteins | sample 812S3MmetaG_FD_121299 | JGI IMG/M metagenome (GOLD analysis project Ga0182030, IMG submission 121299) | Permafrost microbial communities from Stordalen Mire, Sweden - 812S3M metaG (Illumina Assembly) | ecosystem: Environmental > Terrestrial > Soil > Wetlands > Permafrost | place: Sweden... | reverse complement strand
TGCAGGTTCTGCGTAAGTCCAGGTTGCCCTAATTTTCTTTCGTACCATTCCCAATCTACCTTTGAAATTCTCTCGCACCAAGCGTTATCAGAGAATGTGATGTTCTTCTCCGAAGCCATGAACAAAGCAATCTCTACACAGTCTATTACAGGGACAGCAGTTGCAGCAACCCATTGGCTCATGAGATCTCGAAACAAAACTCTGGTTCTTTGGATATTGCAAACCTTTTCGATGTTGATTCTCAGCTTTACACCGTGGTCTCCGTACCAATCCTGGGTGGCCTTAAGCTTTGGGCTAACAATGATCGCGTTCAAAGTCTCCCCTATTTTAGCATGAAGGCAACGAGGCTTTTCCTCAGGCCGGAGAGTCTCTTCGTTTGTTGGAAGCTCGATGAAGTCCCAAGCTTTGTCTAAACCAGTATACAGCTTCCAGCCTTCATGACTTATAAAGTATGCCTCCTCACGAAGCGTACATTTACTACCAGGCTTTAGATGAGCGAGGAACCTATCTACGCAGGCCAAGGGCTCTAATTGCTTATTTCCGGGGAGAACGGCTATGAAAGTCTTGGCCCCGATCCCATGCTTGCGGAACTAAGGTTTCGTTTGTTCTGCTGTGATATGGTATCTAATTGGCGACCTTGGATAGCATTGGCTCATTTCCTTCATAAGGTGCGGCGTAGTCACGTTGTCCCAGAATGGTCCTTCCTCAATTTCCGATTCATAGGAGTAAGTTGAAGGAGGTGGATTACCGTAAATCAACACAACCCATTTTTGCCCGAAAAAGCTCTGTCGAGTGTAGATGCAGCCGTTATAGCGACCTTGATTCTTAAGCCTGAGACGTGGCAGCCCAACCCTGGGAAACGATCTCTCGGAAAGTGCTGTTATGCTTGCGTAAATATTTCCAGGAGGTAGCTTGGTGATTGAATATGATTGTGTATCAACGCTTCGGTCCACATATTGTGAAATTTCCATTTGGGACCCCAATCCCACAGTAGGAAGTGCCAGAGCAGGTGTTGAAAAGCTCGTTAAATACCACACCAAAACTTTGGTAGTAAGGAATCGCAGGAAATACATGACTATATCGTTTTCGTCAAAGAATGAAAAGTTCACCAAAATCCAAGAAGAATCGTGCTTGCATATGTGGAGGAGGGCTAGCAAACGTGATGACCACCAGTTTAAGACTACCATCGAAGACCAACATCGAAACTAACAATTAAAGCCAACAGTCAAACCAACAACCAAGCCCCAAGGATTGACCAACATCGTTTCACGCTGCGCACTCCTCGATCCTTTCGCCTAAAGTCTAATATCCTCATAAGGGTTGCAATAGGGCTTAGTTGGCACCTAAGCCTCAAATCAACCCCATCTCTACTCAAGAATGCAAGCGGCAAGAAATGTTGTGCATGAGGATTAATGCATAAGAGCTTTGTCGCTGTATCTGGCGCGAAATTTAAAATGGAACTTAAAGTATATTGCACCCTTATGGGCCTCACTTCCAATTATACGGCATGGTTTAGCGCAGAAGATAATACCAATCGTCTAAAAAATAGCGTTTTTCCCCAGTGATACGAGTAATTGCTGAGTTTTTCGAGCGATGGACGCACCTTGCTACGTTCGAAGACAGGGTAGGACAAGATTAAAGTGACGATCAAGTGGATAGTGATTGACCCATCACAACCTACAAAGATATGGGGTATGAGATTTGAAAGATGTTCATTTTGCAGTATTCTAGAGAAGAATAGACTTCACTGATTATCCTTATCCTAGAATCTCCACGCCTAGAGCAAGCAAACAATGCTGGCACCTTAGTAAGCTTAATTGTACACTGCTCCAACCCCTTCGCTCCAATGATATTGTCCAGCCATTGACGCCAGCCAACTTGCAACCAACCCCGAAATTCCCTTATAGACAGACCCCATAATCCTACGTGTCTTTAAAACGCCAGTTATCCCTTCTCCAGGTATCTCGTTGTTCTAAATATACGATCATGGGCTCATAAGAGCAAGCAGTAAATATTAACAAAGAAAGCTTGTGTGTCAACGACAAGTGCAATGATTCGAGCCATCCCCATAGCATCAAACTCTAATGGCGAAATGGAGGGGACGAGACCTTGGAATATCCAAAAAGCCAGCAAGCGGGAATAACAAGGTCCATACTGATGATGATGCTTGTTACAAAGGAAGATCTCGGGAAGACGGTGTCTAGGCAATTACTTAGACCCAGGAATGTCATCATTTCTATGGATGCCATTAGGTAGAGAATTTTGAGTCGGTCCAGCATGATCTGAGATAGGATTCGGATGTGGGCTTCCGCCATTTATTGACTTAGATTTATCAGAACTTGGGGGAGTGATTCCGCTGATCTGTTCTGGCTGCTGACCGGCAGCAGTCTGGGTTTCTGGTAGTAAATGATAAAGACCTTGCTCCCTGACTAGAGAAAGGTAATCTGGGTCGTCAGGTAAAACTTGCACTAGTCCTCGACGCGGCACTTTTTTCTCCGGAAATGGTTTGTCGCTTGTCCTCGTGCGTGGGACTTCACGCTGCCGGATGAATTCTCCATTGATGTATATGCACGGTTCTTTGAAATTTCTCGAATCAGTATTGCAGATGGTCAAAGAGAATGTTTCAAACCTCCCAGGGGTTACATCAAGATCCCACTCGAGATCGTTCGATCATGTTCCAAGTTGGCAAGACCAGTTCCCGAATATTTGAGACATTTGCGTAATTGAGGGCAATTGAAACTGATACTTACGAGGCTTAAACGGAATATTTGGATCAAAATTAGGATCCTTCTTGAATTTTGGTTTACAAACAGATGCCTGGTCTATCGGAGATTCGATGAGTTCTCGGTAATTGACCTGGATTTCGACATCTCGCAAATGCGGAAAGTTTGGCACAACGAACATAAACTCGGAAACCTTTGCGTCGTTAGTGTTGTGGACAAGTAAGGGTAGATATTTCGTACCTTTACGAAGAACAAATCAAGGTCGAGGAAAAGCGGCTTGCATTTTTCAATCCTGGTGTGGCGTGACTCTCCATTGGCAGGGAATAGTTTGAGTAGAGCCGCAAAGTTAGGGCTGTGGAGGGAGTACGTTCCGTTGGAAAATCCCCAAATAGCTAGCTTGGCAGCTCGTGATAGAGGAATCCGCTCCCATGCAGTGTCTAGGAGTATCAGCGCCATCGTCGATTATGCGACCAACAAGAACTTACATCTGGATAGCTGAAGATCTTTTTCTCCGAGTAACAACGCGACATGTGTGTTGAGCATCCACTGGTCACGACCATTTGGTTGGCCGGTAGCTTCTGGCTTGATGGTGTCATATCGGAAGCCCTCTACATATTTGAAGAGCGATGCGATCTCGGGGGTTTTGGGGTCATCGACCAAGTCAAGCCACCGGAGCAAAAGAGGCAATTTTGCTAGTCTTTCCTGTTTCTTTGCTTCTTCAATCCTCAGCCTTTCAGCGCGCTGCTGTTCCTGCAAGCTATAACATCCTAGCATTAGCATTGCTATAGTATTAAAACTCTTAAATGTGGGGGAAAAACCACTCAATCTCTCGAAAGATTGGAAGGTATCAGGAAATCCGAGATAAGCAGTGCAAGAGAAGGCATTTAAAACATACTGTGCCCGACGACGTTCTTGCTCCTCGCGTCGTTTGTTTTCCTGCTCCTCGTATTGAATTCTTTTTCTTTCTTGGTCTCGAGCATGTGCCTCAGCGTCCTCCTGCCGCTGCCGTTCTCGTCGCTCTTTTTCTTCTTGCAGGCGTTTAGATTCTTCTTCGCGGGCTGCTTGTTCTCGAGCCAATCGAGCCTTCTTTGCTTGTTCAATACGCTCCCGCTCTCGCTTCTCTTCTAATTCAGCTTTCTCTTTAGCCTCCTGCTCTTCCTTTTCGTGACGAATTCGTGCTTCTTGCTCTTCTTTCTCACGAGCTTTTTGAGCTTCTCGCTCTTCCGCAACTTTCAATGCGAGAGACGTGGATTCTTTTGCTGAGTCTCCAATTGCTCCGTGGCTGTTTGGATCGGAAGCCTTTGGTAAATCCATTGTGGCCATTGCACTGATCGTCTTCTTCGGGTGGTCTCCACCGGATTGAGAATGCCTTGATCTTTCGGGGGAATCAACACGCCGGTGATCTGATCGAACAGATCTGTCCTTTTCTTTCGCTTCAGATGTTAAGTTTGCAACAGACTTCTCGTGCGAGAGGCTACTTTTAGCGGTATTTATTCTATGATCAGGCGATGAGCTTGAGGTACTTTCTGCTTTAGTGCCTGATCTAGAATCATTTTCTAACTTTCTTCGCTTCTGTGGTCCTCCGCTACCTTCGTAACCGGCACCAGATTCATGCATCGCTGATCGGGGTGGAGTTTCGCTTTTTCTCGGTCTTTTCACAGGACTTTCTCCTCTTATTACAGACAATCTGTCCTTCGAATCATCTCTCTGACGAGACCTAGCCATGTCCTTAATTGGAGCAGATTTGTCGGACGTCAATTCGTTATCATTATGACCTGAGTTTTTTGAGGAAATCCGTTGGACACTTGGACTGGTCCTCCCGACTAGTTTATCCGATCTGCTCTCGCCATCACGTCTTTCCTTTATAGATGCGCTAGATGTGGTAGACGCGATGCTAGTCCGTCGCTGTCTCTCTAGTTCCCGCTCGCCTCTGAATTCCTTACCTGACACAAGTTTCCGTCGTGGCTTGACTGCGGTTTCATTCTCAGAGGACGCGAGAGCAACCTCAGATTCTGATCTTCTAGCTTGTGCTTTTTGTTTCGGAGGTCCAAGTGGAGTCGCCTCATCATCGGATATTGAAGTTGAATTTGCATTATCGTCTTTTCTGGGTCGACCAGGGCCTCTTTTAGAACTATTCTGGTCATTCCCTGCCTCGGCTTCTTTCGTTCTAGAATTGCTCGTAGTTCGCTGGTGTAACCGAGAGCTCGCATGTTCATCTTTACGTATTCGTTTGGTATCAGGATCGGTTTCTCTCCCATTTCGACGGAGTCCTGGTGATCGAGGTTTAGCTGGAGAAGATTTAGACTTCTTGTTGTGCGTTTCATATGCATCCTTTAAAAGCGCCACTTCGTCTTTCCAATTTGTTCCCGCCCGTCTCTTCGCGATATGAAAATAAGTTTCTCCATCGACCAAGCGTGTTGGATCAAATTTTGGCTGATTAAGGATATATTTGATAACTTCTAGGCTCTCTCGACCAATAGCGGCAAGAATGGGCGTCGCATTCTCTGGTTTCTCATCTTGAAGTGGACTAGGATCAGGGTCAAATTCACCCATCCCAAACAGAATATTAACAACGTCATGATGGCCGGCCTTGGCCGCAATGACCAGAGATTTTGCGTCATTCAAGTTGTTGAGTACGTTAAGAATTTGGACGACTGTGTTCATATCGTTCTCCCCTGCGGCTCTTCTAAGCTCTCTCACATCAAAATTCTGATACAATAACGAATCACTTGTTTTGATGGATCGTGTTGTAGCATTCCTTCGACTAGTAGAGCCTTGGGTTATCGAGTTGTGGGCCTGAACTGGGGGCGTTTGACGTGGGCTCCCTTTTGGTTGAGATAAGCGGCTTTCGGTAATGTCCTGCATCTGATTGTCTTCTGAAGAGCGCCGAGTATCATTGAATTTTTGGCATGCCGCGACAATAGCTTCCCTGATCTCGATGGCGTCATCCATTGACTCATTAACAAGATCAATCGGAGTCTCTCCTGCGCCGTTGGCTTTGCGTGGATTAGCACCTGCATCGAGTAAAAGTTTGACAACCTCGAGATGGCCATTCTCTATCGCATCGTGTAGTGGAGTATCCGAAGCTAGATTGATGGGATCAACAGCGCAACGAGCCTCTAACAAGAATTTGACAACCTCTGCATGTCCATTGATACTTGCAGTATGAAGGGGCGTATTTTGAGCATGGTCGGGCTCATCTACATCCCCTGGTCTGTCCTCATATCGTTGTTTGACGACCTCCAATTTACCATTCTGACATGCTTGAGCCAATCGTGTTTGGCCAGAAGAATTGACGTGCTTTTTATGAGGCGCCATCTTTGCTGGAGAGATTGCGGAGTCTCCAGTAGTCGGCGCTGCCAGATGCCGTAACCTTGAACTGCGTGGGTGAGAGCTCCCACTTGCAGAAGACTCATCAGATTGGTATTCTGTAGATTGCAGCGGCGCCGGAACGCGTTTCTTCTTGTGGCTCAATCCATGCGAAGATCTTTCCGGAAGTTGATTCGAGATACTTCTTCTATGACCCCGCACTGGTGGTGAAATTGATCGAGCACGCTTTTGCGAATCCAATTTGTTGTTCCTCGAAACTTGGGTGTCCTTCCTTTGCTTCTGATCTGCGCCAGAACTTCGTTGCCTGCTGAATCTGTTGATATCCTCCTCGTCCCCAGATCCCGAACGGTACTGCTTCCTTCGAGGGAGAACTCTGTCGACGGACTTTGCCTACAGATATATTTAGCTATTGGTTCGAAAGACCATGTAGACATAGCAAACCAAAGCGCCAGAGCCAGATACTTTCTTGGGGGAAATAGACTGGAACAAATTGAGGGGAATTACATACTTTATCACGAGGCGATGGCGACCTTGAAATGTCTGAATCTGACGCCGCCCGTTTAGACAACGAGGAACGATTCGTAGCTACTGGAGACGTAGGTACAGAGCTGAGACCACTAGAATTTCCATGGTGTGTAGAATCGTCTTTGTTGAGGCCATTTCCATTACTGCCATGCTTTGGACGTTTCCTCTTGCCCAACAAGGACGTCGCGATGTTAGTCTCGCTTGATTTTCCACCCTCAAACTCTTTCACATCATTTTCAAGCCTGGTGCCAACTTCAGGAGCATCTCCCATTTCTTCATCCTCGCTCTTATCTTCATGCTTGATCGATTTCCGGATTTTCGACGGCGAGTGGCCATCCTTTCCTGGTAATACGATGGTTTCTGCTTCGGAATCACTCTTTGGTCCAACATCTTCAAGAGAGCCATTTGGTGGGTCGGCATCCATTGCAATTTCATGTATTACCGTCGGGGGCGAAGATCTTATGCCATTAGGCGTCGTCGTTGCGGCGCTCCTCAATCCATCGACATCACCAACGGGCGATGCGCTGAATCTTCCCACAACAGCATCAGCAAGATTGGTCATAGCACCTATCCTGGGTATCGCCGAGTCTTGCGCATCATCATCATTCGATCTATGAGGAGACACTTTGATAGTGTCTTTCGAGAAGGACAAGGAGGATCATCCGAGTCCTTAGGCTGCGATATCTGCAATTCGCGACTCGAAACGGCCGCAGATATTCCAGGGCAATACCTCGATGATTTATTAGGGATGCGATCGTGTGAGGCTTTAGTATGTTCGTGATGTCTGACTATGGCCGTTTGTCGTAGTCTCAAAGAAACATCCTCTGTCTCTCGATGTTGAGGGCTGGCGCTGATCCAGTTCATTGGCCTCGCTACCATACGGTGACTGCTTTCAGACATTTTCGCAATTCCACCACGACAAGGAAGAGATCTTCTTCGCCCCCATTAAAAGGGGCACCTACACAAACGCTAAAATACTCACCAGGGCGGTCCAGGCTCCTGATCCCGGATGCCAAACAAAGCGATATAATAAACAAACAGGACCGCGATTTCGGAGTTGTGGTGGAAAGCAACCCAGGTCCGCGACCATGAAATTGTGGTCGACCTAATAGGAACGATCTTATTGTATGCGAACCTGACAGTAGGAAAGACAATCATTGCGAGATCAAAGAGCATCCTAGAGTGAATGAAAAACGTTCGGGGAATATCAACATGATCTAGTCGAAGCAATATCGCGCACATTCCAGATTTAAAATTGAATCTAAACCTTGCAGAATTACCTTTTGCGATGGATCTTCAACTAATACCAATGCCAGCGTCACTAGAGGAAGTGAGAGTCAAGTCTCTTCCCTCTAGCGCCTTCTACATCGCAGACTTCATCAACAGGGAGGAGGAAACGTTTTTGCTAGACCAGGTGAGTGGCTTCGCAGCCTTCGAATTTCTACTAATCATCCAAGGTTGCAGCAGCTCCGAAACCTCGATGGAAGCAGCTCTCTAAAAGGCGCTTGCAGACGTGGCCTTCTGATCTCAGCAATAACACTCTTCTCGATTCTCCTTTGCTGAAATGGTTGACAGAACCTATTATCTCGCGCATACTTTCCTGCCGAATGTCGCTAGAGGATAGTGCAGGACACATTTTTCAAGATAGCCCTCATGGTGCACCCAACCACGTCTTGATCAACGAATACCTTCCCGGCCAGGGCATTATGCCACACAAGGATGGAGCCGCGTATCATGGAGTGGTTTGTACCGTCAGCCTGGGTGCACCGTTGTGTCTAGATATCTACGGAAGCAATGATGATGGGACTTTAGAGCATGAGCCGCGGTGGAGAATCCTTCAAGAGCCCCGAAGTTTGCTTATTACTACGGGTGAGCTATACACAGATTTCTTGCACGGTATAGCAGAAATTAAAGAAGATGTCAATCTTAATTCAGCGACCGTCTCAAATTGGGATCTTCTGCGATCTCCTGATAACATCAAAGAAGGACGCATCGAACGCGAGACACGGACCAGCCTCACCTACCGCGATGTTCTTAAAGTATCAAAACTGGGAGGCAAATTCGGAATATTTGGGAAACGATAATCGGGGAATGCTTCATTGCTTGAAAAGATAGAAGGCATTCAATAGACATAAGGCACCATTCTCCAGCGTCCCTTCAAATTGTCCACTCCAAATTTCTCGAGGTAGAATTTCCTTGTCGAGTCAGCTGTAACGGCGAGATTTGACACCACAAAACCCAACCCAGCCAAAATGGTCTTATTTACCAATTGTCCCTTCGGTGCTGCCACAATGGCTATAGCGATGTATATCACACATTCGCTAGTGTAATGCGGGCACACTATCATCCGAAACATTGGGTGCTGGGGAAGGGTGTATTTTTTGAGACTGGCAAGGTATTCATGGCAGTCGTGCTGCACACCCGAAGCAAGAATAAAGATGGGAACGGCAATAAAGGTCTTCATCGATGGTTTTGAGATTTCCACCAGACTCGCTGGTGAATTGGCCAAATTTAAGGAAGCTACAGAGGTCAGTCATTGTATGAATAAGTGCAGAGCACTGACCGATGCCTTCAATCCATACGGAAATTCCCATAAATACATAATACGCGATTCCCAACAGCCAGAGACCTACCCACATCTTTGATTGTGAAGGTTTAGTGAGAGTGATGGATTCGTAAAGCCTCCTCGTCCCTTGTAGCGCCATGAAAGACCAGGCCAAAACTACTTGATTGATGGTCATGGAACCATGTGTGGATTGTGGAGTATGGGAAGCAAGAAATAGGAAGACTTTCCCACGTGTCACAATTTGCACAGCCCAAAAAATCGATGACGCCACAGAAACTAAATAGTAATGAGTGAACCATGTATGGGGTACTTGAAAAGATGCCACCCAATCCAGAAGGCTTGCTAGATAGTCTTTTGGAGCTTCTGAGGTAGATTTCGCAGAGGTGTTGGCGGTTGTACTTCTTGATCCATAGTTCATAATCCGCTGCCGAAATGGTGGTATCAGCGTTCCTCCGAGGTCAACAGCTGTTCCAAGTGTAAAAAACACTTTACACAGCAATGCAAAATCCATTTTGGAGGTAACTGAGGAGACGAAAAGAACTTTGCTAGAAGAATTTATATGTAGCATTATGCGCACGGACCATGTACCAGGGCCACAATTATTTCTTCGACATCCTCCACATTCAATCCTCAAGTCATTACCTACCAACTTAAATCTGTCGCGCTCTCGGAAGCTTACTTCTAATACTTCCACATTGGCAAATAGACCGCAACCATGGCCACTACCGTGGATAAGGTCAGTCGCCCTCCCGGCATAAGAAGATCACTGCTAATAACCCCGCCACAGATCAAAGATATTGAGGCCGAAGTGGGTCTACCCCTCGACAGCATCAACAGCAGGCTTGCTTTATGGCAGATCCTGAAATATCTCGTTCTTCTAGCCTGCTTCCTTGATCCATTTGCTAACAATGTGCAGATGGCCAAAACCCAAAAGAACAAGGCAACCTCTTTCCATCTGGGACAACTAAAAGCCAAGCTTGCCAAATTAAAACGAGAGCTGTTGAATCCGACGACGAGTGGCGGAGGAGGTGGTTCAGGTTTCGACGTAGCACGAACCGGTGTGGCTAGTGTTGGTTTCATAGGGTTTCCTTCAGTAGGAAAAAGTACTTTGATGAGCAGGCTCACCGGGCAACATTCCGAAGTCGCCGCATACGAATTTACAACCTTGACTACAGTGCCTGGTCAAGTACTATACAATGGGGCGAAAATACAGATGCTTGACTTACCTGGCATCATCCAAGGTGCTAAGGATGGAAAAGGAAGAGGTCGACAGGTCATTGCGGTTGCGAAAACCTGCCATTTGATCTTCATTGTACTCGACGTCAACAAGCCCCTCACAGACAAAAAGATTATAGAAGCAGAATTGGAAGGTTTCGGTATTCGAGTCAATAAGCAGCCGCCGAATATTGTGTTCAAAAAGAAAGACAAGGGAGGTCTTAGTATCACAAATACCGTCCCTCTGACACATATTGATCATGATGAGATCAAAGCTGTCATGGGGGAGTATAAAATTTCGTCGGCGGATATTGCAATTCGATGCGACGCGACGATTGACGATCTTATCGATGTCCTAGAGGCGAAGAGCAGAAGTTATATACCTGTTATTTACGCCTTGAACAAAATCGATGCTATCTCGATCGAGGAATTGGATCTTCTTTATAGGATTCCAAACGCCTGCCCCATCTCTTCTGAACACGGTTGGAATGTGGATGAATTAATGGAACAGATGTGAGTAAAACAATCAAATTTCAAGGCGTGGTTGTCAGACCAATCTTCACTTTCCCTTAGGCTGTGTAGTACCTACTCCCATCTCGTTCAGCAATAGCTTGGCAAGATAGAGCAATGGCGAAGCCGATGTCTTTTCGACACTCTTCATGCTGATCTGACTTTAGGTGGGAAAAACTGAACCTGGTTCGCGTATACACCAAGCCAAAAGGAAAATTGCCTGATTACTCCTCGCCTGTAGTTCTTCGCTCCACGAAATGCACGGTGGAAGACTTCGTAAGTAACAACCTTGCCTATATCAGAGTTACAGTGCTGATTCACTTTTCAAGTGCAATGCCATTCACAAGACTATAGTAGAAGATTTTCGTCAAGCCGTTGTGTATGGCAAATCCGTGAAGCATCAACCGCAGAGGGTTGGCTTGTCCCATGAACTGGCAGACGAGGATATTAGTAAGTTGTCAGTTTAAAACCATTTTCATATTTAATTAATCATCATGAAGTCACCATCATCAAGCGGTAGAAATCATACGCTGGTGAGCAACCATATGACCTGGAAGCCTATCGAACGAAGTCGGAGAACAAGCAATATCTTGTAAAATATCAATGCCAAAAGGCGTCAATATCTAATAGAGAACTTTACCAGAAGCCGACGGCCTCACTCTCGGCCGAACAGGACAATAGAACAGCGTCGAGCTTATGCGACCCAGGTCACGATCCTTATGTCCTAGAACTCAACTTCTCGCGGCTGAGTTGGCCTGCACTGATCGCTGATCGAATGCTGGGTAGTAGATTTGAGTTTTTAAACATGGAATTCAATCAATTTTAATACTTACACAAGGCTTCTGTGACTCAAGTTTGGTATCTACGAATCACACACGAATTTCCGGTGAAGCATAAAAGGATCGATCAAAATCTTGAGCAACTCGACGTCGTTATCCTTCTTTTCGTTTCAGATTCCCACCTCTTCGCTACCCCACACCGCAAGGCCTCATCGTGCATCAGCCAGATTGACGAGGGGCAAAATGCGACCTGCATACTAGTAACCGAGTTATCGCTGTCAAGATGCAACGCTGAAGTTTAAGAATGGAGTACAAATAGTGACCATCGCGCTCAGCGCTTATCATGACAGAAAAGCAGCACTGGATTACCCCTATAACCGTTTGGACCAAAACCTGCGCGAACGATTGGCTTGGAATTTGTAGGAATCATGATTGGGCAGCAATCCACCTTTTCACGTCTTTCGTTCTCGTGCCGCCGGAAAAAATTAGAAGTATCAGTCAGGCTCACCCGACGTCCTTCAGTTCGTTCTAATTGTTAAAAGATCGTCGTGAAACACCGATACATAATAATAAAGCCAAAGGTCGAAGGAGAACTAAGAAGATCAGGAGCTATGCTTCACTTTGACAACCAGGGCCTCGAACATAACTATGCCAATGATGCCTCAACGTCGCTTTCGGTCGATACATTCGATCAAGACTTGGGCGGCAAGGACCTTCTTCGTCCGGCCATTATTCCCAATCCTCAACGCTTTCTCTATTACCGCCAGCACAGAAGAATATTTCCCTTCCAAATATTTATTAATGTCTTACCTTATTTATTTTGACTATTTTTATCTTTTCTTCCAAAACCACTGACGAAGGTTTATGGGTCCGAAAAAGCAAAATGCCCCAACAGGATCATTAATTCCCGAAGTGATTAAAAAACTAACTCGTGTTGTGTCATGCTCAGCTTCCTATGCGTTGGAGCTAATCCGCTTCGAGGGATTTAAAATTTCTTGGAGTAAAGGGATCGTTTCCCGGTCGGAATGTGTCTAACGGTTTTGAACTCTCCTTTTCCTCGATCTCGAGTTGGGCCGATGAAACTTATCGAACATTATCGTTGAAGATAATTGTTATTACCTGACAACGGCAGGGAAATGCATAAATTAACCAGTTGGGATGACTTCCGAGGGCGTCGCTTGGACCCTTTGCAGCAACTTTGATCATGTCATTTTATCCAATTAGCATCCCTGAGAGAAAAACAATCCTACCCAACCCAACCTCCTCCACGACTGGAAAATGGTGCCATTATTATTGATTGCTGACGGAAGAAACGATATCGACCAACTGATCTGACCAAGCAAAACAGCAGGCTAGCAGCAAGCAGCGTTGTCCTCTTTCCTCTCTCCTTGATCGAGTCGCATGGCCTCAACCGACTCTCTCACATCCATAACATCCATAACTTCCACAGGAAGTGGCAGTTCATGTCTTGCGTGAACTTTGGCGTCCTCGAAAGCCTCGTGCCGGGCTTGGGACGGTGAAGGAACGGGCCATAGTCCCAAGAATGGCCGCGTGCCCAAGTGCACTTCATCTGACTTTGCGAGACATGGCTAATAACACAACGTGGATGAGAGCCAGTAGTGGGGTTTCTCTACGCTTGTCTCGTCTGCAGTTCCACATTGGAGCTATAATCAGGGATTCGCAGGCGACGCTGATATTACTCGAGAACCCCCAAGGCCCAAGGACCTCGTCGAGTGGTTTCCACGCTGGTCGAAGATTTTCGACATCCCATATCTGATCCTGATCGTCCTCTAAGTGAGTCCATTGAGCCACCTTCGTCTCGAAACGGAAAAAGCATGAGCAGGCGTTGCAATTGTCGCAGACCTTAGGGATGGATAGGGCGGCCTTTGAAATTTGAAGCCCCCAATTATCTTGCTAGTCGATTGTGTAAAACTCTCCCGCTATGCCTTTGAAGGGTTGCGCCGCCGGCGCTCGCTGGCTGCCCATCTCTTTCCACAAGCCATCCCACTCCCACGCTAGAAACTATCCCTATCCTTTCCCATAGCTCCCCTTGTAGCCCTGGTCGGCCCTTACTAGGCTTTATCCCCTTGCACGCAACAAGACAAAATCATGCAGACCACCAAGGACACAGGCTGCCCTCGTACCCGCGCTCAAAAGACCTCGAGAGCTCGACTCGGCAACCAGTCACTAAAGCCACAGCTTCTCCGCACATTGTAGCTTCTCTCTACCCTGCAGACCTGCAGACCTGCCTCCCCGTACCTCTCTAGTACATACACTCTCTGTGCATCCTCCGGCACATCGAGAAAAACGAAACCTCGACGTGCATGTTCTACTTGCTTTTATGCTGTCTGCGCGTTTAAACAGTTTTTCGCGCTCCCCTCGACCCTTTTCCCATCTCCAACTCCAACGCTGCTGCAGCTGAGAAGAGCAGGGTTCTGAAATTGACGCCGCAGCCAGGAACCATTGCTTATCATGCATGCAGTCTGCCGTTCTTGAGGACTGCCTTAGCCCCAGGAACACCATCAACGTCTACAGATTTGCATTGTGTGTACACGCAACCAACGACTTGCAATTGCTGTGGCAAGATAGTATTGGGACCGAGCATTCATCCAGAGAATGCACGATTCCATAATGGCGCAAATTGGCGTGGACCACGAGCACCACAATGGGCATGAGAACAGTTTTGGGGGCAACGATGGATGGGTCGATATCCACAATTCTTATAACTCCTCTCAGAATCAATCGCCAATATACGAACATGGCGGGTTCGGGTTCATACAGCCAATTCATCACAGCTTGCCAACTGAGCCTTCATTTCCTTCACAACGGGTTCCGCAACCTCCGCCTCATACAACACACCAACAACTGTTACCCCTCATCATGCCATCCCATCCCACATGGCCTAGCATGTTGACGAACCCAGCAAATTATTCAAATCCACCTGTTGCGATTCCCGCGTCTGCCCCTCCTCTTGTGAAAGGAAATACCCCAAAGTTACCAGCAATTCATGCGACTCCAACTCCACGAAAAACACTTACGGACAGTGATCGAAGGCGGATGTGCCAATATCATGAAGATCACCCTTCGGTTAAGCAGACTGAGATCGGAGGTGAGCAAAAAACCACTCCCCACAAAAGCTTCGAAATCTATTTGCTAACTGAATCTAGCGATGTTTGGTGTTGAACGAAGGTATGATTTGGTCTTACATTCCATTGTTTCACATGGACTAATACATTCTGCAGCACTGTATCTAAGGTCCTTCGTCAAAGAGAAAAATATCTTTTTCCTGAGGATAGGAATCTGTCACCAGTGAAACGTGCCAAAGGAAAATTCCCTGATATCGAGAGAGCCCTTTCGAATTGGGTCAAGAATAACCAGAAACGAGGTGTTCCACTGACAGACGCTGCAATCAAGGAGAAGGCACGGTTTTTTGCAACGACTGTTGGCAATAATGAGAGTCATCTGAAAACCAATAGTACCAGTTGGCTTGAGAAGTTCAAGCAGAAAAATGGGATTGGAGCAAGCAAGTTGACTCGCAGAGCTTCGGAAACCAACATATCAGATAGTGGTTCATTGAATCCTGATTCTGCGGGTCCTTCCGCGTCTCAAACTCCAAATGGCATCTCACCAACTTCGCCAGGAGGTGTAGCGTCGCCATCGCCTTTATCTGCAACCAAGAGCGATGAGGACCTGAAAGGTGATGGCCTGAATGGTTATTTTGGTCAGGGAAATAGTGGTTACAGACACTCGAACTCTCAAAGCACTACGTCTTTAAACAGTGGCTTTACAGATACCATTCCTTCATCCTTTTCCACAGGACCTACGAGTCCTTCAACACCTTTCGCCTTTTCTCCAGATGGAACCACTGGATCATGGATGCCCTCTCAGCAGTCCCGACTACCACCTCCTGGCAACAGCTTTCAGCGACCGCGAAGTCAAACATTCCCAATGTTAGGAATAGATCCTTCCTTCATCTCCTCTCAGCAGACCGAGCCATTAACACCAAAATACAACATGCCTGTGACCGCACCTTCCTCTGCATTGGACTCTCCAATTCACGAGATGCCCCATCCATTTGGAATGGACTCTGCTATCTCGTCGCCCCCTTTACACCATAGCAGTAGTAATGGATCAATGGCACCCCCTTCAAACACGCCCATAACTGGTCTTCAATCGCCTCCCGGGTCTTCCGCTCCAAGCTCGCCCACGCAAGACGATGCACGACGAGCACTTGACACTTTACTCAACTTTTTCCAACAAGCGCCTAACGGTCTAGTAGATCAGAACGAGTACATGACAGTCCTAAAACTGACCGAAAAGCTCCGCATACAATCCAGCAATGGTCCGCTTCCCGGGGGGCTTCACCGCATCGCAGAACAAGACTGCGAGCTACAAGCCCCGAAAATGGAGCAGTCGATGAGCGCTGGCTGCTAGCCCTCTCTCCCATTTCTCCAAAAATTTCTGTACATTTCAGACCACGCATATTTTCATTCAACCCTGTCCTTACCAGCATACAACAGCACATTTCCGGCGTTCCAGCTTGCTTTTCTAAATCGGAATGTCTCTCGCGAGCTTAGTCACTGATTCTCTTCCGAATTTCACTTCTTTCGATTTAAATTTATACTATCTATACTCTAAACATCGCTCTTCCTTCTTGGTCCGGTCGTCGGGGGACTGGAATCCGGAAACCAAAATATACCCATCAAAGATACATCTCCCGCTCACGCGAAAACGCCTTTTTTACATTTATATTTCCAGCTATTTGCTTATCCTATTCCCCATCTGGCACGGTTTTCTTTCTTTGCGAACTGAGTCGATCTCAGTTCCGGTTTCTCTGGGTGAAGAGAATGGGAGGGGGTCGGGTGCATTATGTCAGGAGCTCTTCATATTTCTGTATTTTTTTTGTGTGGTTACTATTTACTAGTATGAGAAGGAAGAAGATGCCTGTGAATATCATTGGTCGATAAGACGGATTGGAACTGGCCGGGGAATATTTGTCTTTCAGGAGGCAAGTGGCCAGTGGGGTTGGTTTGGTTTGGGTCAGGGTCATGATCGAATTTTCAGTAGTCAAGTCAAGTCAGGTCAGATCGTGCAGCTAGTCTTTCCAATCTAAGAGGCGGCCCATCTGGCTTTTGGGAGGCCCCTTCTGAGAATTGTCTGTCCACAGTTCGCATTGCTTGAGACATTTGGCGAATTTGATGAGAGGGTATTAAGATTATATTTCTAACTAACTCAATCTCTCCTCAAGCAGTTCTTCGACTCCCTTCTCAGCCAGCTCAGGCATCAACCGCACAATTATCAGCTCTACGACTCCATATAGGAGATGTTTATTACAGTAAGGATCATCAAAGACATCGAGTACTTCCTCCACCTCCCTGACTCGACGGTCAATACCAGGCCCAAAATATATGTTCTGGATCTTAACAGGTATAAGTGATAAGATACTCTCGGCGCATCGCTGGCGTATGAGCAATTGCTCGGACGCAGAGGGGATGATGCGCGGAGGCGCGAGGGTGTTGTTGGGAAACAGAGCAGCGCGTGCGGTGCGCAATAGCATTGGTAAGAGTATTGGATCGAGCACGTGTGTCTGGATCGCGTGGGAGAGAATTCTAGATCGTCGATCAATTAGCCAATGAGTATTTTTCAGGCAAAAAGATTTCTTCAAATGCCGTGAACGGCGGCGTTAAGCGTGCATGAAGACTCCAAGATGAAGATTCAGATTTGGGGTTGGATGTAACATCATTGCAGCGGCCCCTAGAAACTTCAGGGAGGTGCTAGCGGGCAACGATCAGCGATGGCTAGCTGAAGACCGTAACGGGCGACTAGGGAAATCCGTGTAGAGACGAGGCGGAGAATCGAATTGAGTGGATGAGAGGGAAGATTCGTGCGGGAGGAAGGTGCGGTACGATGCGAGGTAGCCGGATAAGATGACCTTGTCACTCAACGCCGGGCGCGTAAAGAAGGCTGTCGTAAGGCTTACTTGAGATTCAACCCAACGCCAGTCATTGAGTGAATTACAAGGGTGGGAATGAGATTTAATGCCGACAAGGTAAAGGAAAGACATGTTGGATAATGCGAGAGCAAGAATTAAAATGATTGAATGGGGAAAGGAAATCCGATTGGGTTTTGAAGAGTGGGCGGATTTCGCATGATGCCATTGCACAAAAAGGGAACCTCAGCATCCTCCTGGGGTAACACCGCAGTAGCCGTGGAAATATCATTCTAGGGTCCACGAGGACGGCATTGTCAGTGCTTCCCGCTTCCAAAATGCTTAGATTGGGGGCTGTCATGCAACACGATAACAGATTTTCATAAACCTGCTTGGACGTTCTGAAACTACTTAGTTCCTGCAATCTGACTGGGACTATCCAAGTCAAGTGATCGATTCCTCATGCGGTGTGATATCACGTATCGGCGCTTGGACACGAGCAGGAAACGTTTGGAGGGGTTTCGGAAATCATAAACTCACTTATCGATCATTCCATCAATATTCCCGACCTCTCCAGGACCAGTAATTGCTCCCCATTGAAGCATTGATATTGTGGCGCTCAGCCACGGCATGCGGACATCTAGATCAAGAAGGCTAGAGGCACAAGACCATATCTTCATCTTGAGAATAGGCTGTTTAAATGGTCGACTTCGATCATTAGACATGGTGTCAGTATTTGAATAGTTCGGCGGTTCCATATTATCCTTCGAATAGGCCGAACCAGTTACCTTCATCGTAGGTGCAATACGAGAAGGTAGGGATGACGATGTAGCAATCGTAATAATAAAGAAGCGGATCGCGGTGAACGCGAGAAATATATATTGGAGGACCAGCCAGAAGCTCTTTTGGATAGATCGTCCGACCCCCCATCCCTTTGTGGTTTGTCCGCTGATATCCAATGGTATCGTCGGGTTCGAGTCAATCGAATTTGACCTGTCAACAAGGACTGGAGCTTTTGACTTCGGGAGCTTGGTCTGGATGACCTCTGCTATCTTCGTAATTCCTTCCCAAAGTAACCATGGTTCAGAAGCTTTTCCACCAATCCCAGCTCCAAGTATCATCTCTGAGAATATTTGACCGACAAGAGTCGTGAGACAGTCATTTTCTAAATCTTCCGTCGGCAGAAGAAGTGCTAGGACACCTTGGACTAGCAATTGTCTATATGCGGCTTCGTTCTCTTGCTGCTCTTGCAACGTGTTTTCATTGTCAGGTACTGGTGATAACTGCGGTAAAGGGCACAGGGAATGATATACTCGTCGGGGGTCTGGTTCGAAAGGAGCTGGATGTAAAGGATGGTTTGCCGCTCGATGTGCTATATTTGATCAACATCTCAGCATTCACCAGTTACAAAACCGCTCACGTACCTTGAACATGTGCCTCCAACAACTCTGGCAGCTCATCAAGCAACAATGCTTCCAAATCCACCTTTCGTAACCTCTGCTCTAAACCCCTTGTACAATGTGCAATAATCTTCACCACCTCCTCCACAAACACATAATCCGGCGTAATCTTCGTATACCAAGTATACACAAACTCCCTTATAATAATAGCAATAAACGCATACAGCTGTAAATCCACTTCATTGCTACTCGTCAACGGAGGAAGGATCTCGTCAATCGGAGCAGGGGTACTACGTCCTTTGTCACCAAGCTGGGAGCATAACGTGCGTCGAATTAGAAATAAGGTTGCTCGCTCGGAAAGGGGATCTGCGGAGGGTAGACGAGCGGATTGGCGAGAGATGGGCGTCTCGATTCTGGGGATGGGATCGGTGGACGCGGTTACGTGTTGGGAGGAGACATTGGATGTGGGGAGGGATTTGGGACGGGGTTGGAATCTTGACATTGGAAGAGTGGTTGAGATGCGCCGTCAAAGGAGAGCTTCACCTCACAACATTGTGTCTGAATGAGCAAAAATGTTGTAGGTCGTCACAGCCTTGATGATATGACACGCGACTACTAGTAGATTAGAGATGGCCATGCAAGCGAGATCTCAGCCTTGTTTGTCTGCTGTCAAGTAAAGACGTGCTTCATCCGAGGTACTGTACATCCATTTAAGATACCTTACATGATTATATTATAGGTTGTGTTGTGATAAGTTTACACTGGGCATACCTAATTGTGACGAAATTCAGTTGCCAATGACTTTCTTCCTTATTTTTTGAAGCTCTGCAGTCCGAAAGATATAAAATCCCTCTTGCCCTTCAGTCTGCCCCTTAATGTCCACCTGCAAGCAAAAGTTAATGGGCAGCGTTTCCTTCCTGAATTGTCTCGAAGTAATCTAAATAGTATCTACCTATATCAAACCATTATTTATGCCTTTGCCAATTTCATCAACACAATCTTCGGCTTTTTACGCCTTGTGCCTCTCTCTCTCTCCCTCAGGTGGAAGGTCAAGATGAATTGCGTCCCAGCTCTCACTCATAGCCTTCAACGCCTTATACATATCTTTTTCCTCCGAACCCTTATTAAACACCCTTTCAGATTATGCATACAGGATTCCGCATTTTCGGGAGAAGATTTCTGTCCGTGAGCGTAACTTTCTTTCACCACTATTGACCTTTTCGAGACGATGGGTGGATGGGATGCTACCTTCTCAGATTTACAAGCGTAGTTCTCCAGGAAGAATTGAGAAGGATGAGAAAAATTCTTTAGGCCGGGCGGTTGATTTATGTGGTGAAGGTTGGACGGAGGATCAGAGAAATGTCCTTCTAAACAGGTAGTAGTGTAGTAGGTACGCCCAGTCCAAATCCAAATCCAAATCCTGTCTAGATCTATTGCGAGATCAATGCTTTATCCAATATTTAGTGGATTTTACTACAGGTAGGGCTTTTCCCCTTCATACACTACCCCCTTCCCACACTCCTTCCTAAAAAAAAGGCGGTCTCCCTCCGCACATGCAATGGCCCATTTCATGCTAAAAAAAATCCATGGCTCTTGAACTTTTCTCTTCAACCATGTTCTCCATACAGAGAGTATAGGGTGTGTGTGGGATTGCGGCCTCACATACTCTGTAGACGGAAAACCTGCAGGGAGAAGTGGGAAGGAATCAAAGAATAGTGGGGACTTCGCGCTTGGTTCTGGCTCTTCATAGGACTGTGTGGGCTGCCTTGTGGGCAGGGAATGAGAAGGGATAGGATGTATTTGAGCATATCGATGCTGGCAAGCAAAGAGTGCGGTAAGTTGTTCGTGTGTTGTTGACTTGGAGAAACACTTAATCTACGTGCCCATACACCTTTGCACTGTGATCCTACTCTTTTCTACATAGGATTAAATTAATCCAAATTCTGACGTATGTGTGAGCCAAAAGGAAACTGGTCCCCTGTATACTAGGAAGGTAATGAAAAAGGGCCCGATAGTAGGCTTTCTCTTCTATCCATCGCTGACATTATGTCCATGGTTGACAGCGACAATTAGCTAGGAACATTGTAAACTAATGAACACAATCTTCAAAAATGAACAGTACGGTATCGTGAAACCCCACCCAATTACAACAAATAATTCTCGGTCTTGACTCTTTCATTCATCTACGCCTCGTCATATACACAAAGATGCATCCCATGTTCCATAAATCATATCCCGGGATTCGCTTCCCTCTCACGCCAATAAACTCATTATGCAATTGCTCGCTCGCTCGCTCAAGACCTCCTTCTTGGGTATCATCATATCATGAAGCCTGGAATCTATACTGTCTTTTCCTCTTCTTCATTCCATCCTCGCTAGTCTTAATTCATATTCATTTGGAAAAGGCTTCATTAATTGTCTTCCCTCTCAGGTACTCTGGTCATAAAATATTCTTCGTATTTCTTTCCTCAATAACCCTCAATCATCGTCCACTGCTGTACACCAAGGATGTGCTATGACTTGCTCAATGGTGATTCTAGAATCCACGTCTCGGTCTAGCATCAATCGGATAAGATCGATGCTATCCTCACTCATTACGTATGGAACTCGAAGGTCGCGATCCATAATCTCGTCGATACTATAGAAGGGATTTTCTTTGTAGACAATGGTGTAAAGTAGGATGCCGAGTGCCCAAACATCTTGCTCTTTGCCTCGATAGGGCTTTCCGGCAAGGACTTCAGGAGCTGCATAATCTATTAAATGTTAGCTCGCAGTTCGAGATCTTCAAGGTAAGGCACCGTACCAATTGTTCCAACGAACACATCAAAGGGTCCGTTTTTGATATATGCAGCAGATCCGAAGTCAATGAGCTTGATATTCCCCTCGCCATCCAAGACTACGTTCTCGTCTTTAATATCCCTATGCACTACCAAAGCTTTGTTATGTAGATGGTGAATTGCCTTTGCGACCTGAACGAAAATGCTGCGGCACTCGTTCTCCTCCATATTCACACGTAGCTCTATATAATCGAAAAGGTCCATTCCCGGCAAGCCGTGAGGAATCATTTCGATGTAGTAGTTAACATCATCCTCGAAAAAATCGGCCATCTCAACAATATTAGGATGTTTGAGACCATCTCTTCGTAGGTAATCAAGGACATGGATCTCCAAAGGCACTGTCCCTAATCGACGATCCCGAGTCCATGTGTCGACAAGGATTCGTCGTTTCGTGACGTATTTGAGTACCATTTTTCTATTGCCGTTCTTTTTATACCGTGCAAGTTTCACTTGACCGTAAGCACCTTGTCCCATTTCTTCAAGAATCACGAAATCGTCAATAGTCTTCTTGTGTTCTGGTTCAACGATCACCGGTATAGGCTCTTTCTCCTTTTCCGGTTTCGGTGGAGGCGGCTCACGCCCAGTAAGTTTCGCGGCTGTCTTCCTTGCGGCAGCTTTAAGCTGAGCAGTCAGCAAAGATGCGTGAAATACATCCTTCCTAGGCTCAGTATCCGAGTCCATGTCAATCGGACTTGCGACCTCTGTCTGGCCAGGAGACGGTTGATGCAGTGGGGTCTCGACACCACTTAGTAGAGGTGATGCAGCCCCAAGATTTTCTCTATTAGCATGAATATGCCTCGAATATGTGACCCAGAGTGCGAAGACCAGTTCCGTCTGAGTTTCTGGATTGGAAGTATGATCCTCTTCTTCGTCACTTCTCTCCTCTATCACATGCTCATCGTAAGCCGGAGCAGGTGTATCCGACTTCACAACTCTTAATTGAGCATCAATCTTGATCTCTGAGCCATCCCGATGCTTTGCTGGCAGACCATCAGGCCGCAAGAAGTATGAGGCAGCATCTGCTTTACCATCTCGCAAAGCTAAGAATGCTCTAGCACGCCGGAAGCTATGTTCGGGAATTACGATCCCATCGACAAGTTGCACACCATCTTCCTCCGTGAGTATCTTTAATATTCTATCAAAGTCGGGAATAAGGTCAGTGATCAATCGTCCATCGGGCTTCTCTTGTCCAAACAGAGCAGCTGAGAAAACCGAGTTGGAACTTGTAATCTGAAGTGTCTTTGCCGAGAGAACCATGATCCCTGCTATGTGTGGAAAGCTCGATACACGTAAATCTGTACCGCCAGGTACTCTGTCGACTGTGCAAGGAATATTAACTCGACCACAATTTCTGGCCGCGAAATACTTTCGCTTAGCAACTTCGGCATAGTCGATCTCTCCTGTCCTAGAGTCGATCCCTTGCCGTGGTATCCTGGGTAATAGTTTCCCAATATCCATACCAACACGAGTGAAGTCCTCACCCCAGATTGGGCTGGTAGATCCAGATATTTTAGTAATTCGTGCATCATCATCAATTCCGAGGATAGCCACATCTTCGTGGATCTCCTCCAAAACCCATATCAGGCCGCCCCTCTTCTCTTTAACCCACAAACTGGCCGATCCAGTGGCGCCGTTACGTTTTTGAATAGGTACCACATCGCCACAGAGTAGGACGCCCCTTGACTTGTTGCTTGGATGGTAGAGCCCACCCTTGACAACCTTTGTCCTTGCTACAAGACTAGATCCAGCACCATCATCCGTCTGTGCTCTGCGAGGCGGTTGCTTATTTTGTTGGCGAGAATTTGGTCTACTCAGAAGGCTTGCTGTAACGCCAGATCTGCCTACGAGGAACGAAGTTGATGCAGTGGGACTGGGCTGTTGACTCTGACTCTGTGCTGGTGACCGAGGACTCTGCCTACCCGAGACCGGACTTGTCCCAGGTGATCCTAATTTCTCTTCTAGCCATGATCTCCTCTCTTCACGGACTACTTCCAAGATTCCTATTTTACGAACCTCTGCTTTTGTTACCCCAAATACGAGACATGCAAGATCATTCGCAGCCAAAATCGTGTAAGGCGCTGTAATTTCGGTTGTGAATATGGCTTGTGCTGCTGGGGCCCATCTACTGGAATGACCATGCACCGCCGGTCCCAGGGGATGAGGGCCAGAAACGTTAAAAGATGATGGACCGGCAGAGGGTAAGGTAGGGGATAGAAGTTGATCGTGCAAAGGATCGCCGGCGACAAATGGTTGTGCCAAAGCATCCATAAGCTTATTTTGCAATGTCAGAGGTGCAGTATCTGTGTATGTCCTTTTCAAACTTTGTCGTCTCGTAACAGGAGGTGATGTTTTGGCAGTTGTTCGACTCTCATTCGTAGGGGTTCTAGAAGAGGGCTCCGAATCCGTTTGAACAGCTAAACCTAGCCCTACTTCTTCTTTTGATTCATTTGCTTGTTCTGGGACTGTGTCGATTGCAAGTTGTGGCTTTCTCACTGTAGTTGGAGAAGAGCTAGGACTCTCGTAAAGAGGAGGGCTTTCAGACCGTGGTAGGAAACTGCTTTCGAAGACGTTCCCAGAATCTTCAGCAGTTGCGGGGCCAGTCAAAGGCCCAGTCAGATGTGACTGACCATACCCTGCAATATTGTTTGCGCCCACCAGTTTTGCTCTTGCCAGAAGTTCTAGCATACCTTGCATTTCTTGATCCCCACTGACTCGCGCTTGTGCGCTGGCAATACCAGCATTGTTTGGACCCCATCCTAACTTCTGTGACATAAATTCCACGGACCTCTTCAGCACATTCTGCCGATTATGTATAAATTCTTCAGACTGATGTGCGAACGAAAAGGAATGTAACGACTCTGATGGGAATCGACTAAGATCTTCTGTGAAATTCAAAGTCGGTGACGAAGGTCCTGAAGCAATAGCAACAGATGCCGCCCGAGAGGTGGGAAATGACAGAGTCATCGAGCCCGACCGTGGGCCTACGGAAGCATTTCGAGAGGAGGATTCCGAGGGAGGAAGTGTCGGTGCTCGAGACGGAGGTTGTTGTCGGATTCTTCGTAGACCCGAGGCACCAAGGCCATGCTCATGCTCTGTCATGACTGGGGATCTGATAGACGCGTTTGGTCAGCCATGATAGACGTTGTATATTTCCCAGCCATGAAACATAATCGCCTCGTGATTCTCCGAACCCATTTTGCTCGTCCTCAACACCTCAGACCAGGCTCAAGGACTAACCTCGACATTGTATCATATTCTGCCGCCGCAAAACCAGCGTCAAACGAGAACCTGATTCGTGCTTTTTCCGTTCCTTTTTGAGCATGAGCGAGGAGATTTCCGGTGCTTCGGTTCTTTGGAATGAGGAGTTCGCTGGAAGGAGGGCGGCTTTTACGACCCCTGTCGCTCTTCGTTGATTGTATTTCGTTGCCTGAACATAAAGCAGATTAATATCGAGATATTACACTGAAATACTGAAGAGGGAAGAGGGGTGTCACTGGAGCACAAGAGAATAGTTTCGCGCTGGCTCGGACTCATGTCGCCGTGCTGATCCATGGCAGATTCGGTGAAGACAGTTTGACAGATGTCAAAAGGCACAAATGACTCACCATTGTTAGTTGGGCCATCTGGCTCCAGCATAATTAGACGCAGTTAACGTCCGCGAGGGAATCGTGACTGTGGCAGGAGATGGTAGTAAATAGTTGAAGCGGGGTCGTGGTCCTATGTAACCAAGGTTTTAGACGCGTCGGACCCTGAGAAATAATCGAGTTTCCTGCAAGGCTACCGTCGAAATAAGTCCGTGTGTCTCTCTCTATATGCGACTATTCGTTTCCAATGGCGGACTGCGTTGTTCGTAACCCGCAATATGGATGTTGGTGGAGTTGGACTTTGGGGAATCTATCAACGATGGACTGGCGGAATACTAAACAAGGTGGGGAGAAGGGATCTGGTGGTTCACAAAAATCTGGTACGCTAGACTCCAGGGCAGTTCCTCGGGTTATTGGAAATACATCTCGATTGTACGTGATGGTATCGCAAAGGCGTTTGGCTTGGAAGATGATATTCCGACGTCGAGGTCTCTTGCACGTGAAAATATAAGCAAAGAGATGTCTTCTTTCTTGTCGATGCTCTTCCCTGATTGCGTACGTGGAGATTCCTAGGCGGGCCAGATGGGACCGAGTATCTAAGCCACCAAATGGGGTTGAAAACGGCCCCGACACAACGGTGAGATCAGTAAAACGCCCAGCAGGGATGAGTCAGCTCGGCAATGGCGGTTTTCACAAATGCCTTGGACATGTAGGATACAGGATGTTCGAAATGGAAATAGATATTGAGATCATACGGCTGAACGTCTGAGGTGTTTCATAGGTAAGGTAAAAAAAATAAAAAATAAAGCAAGTCATGTGTCGTTCGACGCCTTAAACATACCTATACTATACTAGTATACTAGTATATTAGTCATCTTTCTCTCTTTTTATCGGAGTAAGTAAGACATCCCAGAAAGGACGCCACATGAGCACCAGATCAAACAGATGTGCTTGGAATCGTCCCACTTGTATGCAAGTTGGTTTTTCTGGCCATGGGGGCTCATGGGCCGTGACAAGGAAGGTACCAGATCTTCCTTACATTACAATACATCAAGAGGGTCCTACACCGGAGGTCCTTGATTACTCACATTTTATTGGACCAGTCATCCGTTCTCTTCTGATTGAATTTCTTGACTTTCATTTCATTTTCCAAACTCAAATTCTATCCTATTAGATCTTTACTTTCCCATATTTTTGTACTCGTCGTCAATGGGCGGCAGCTTATATAAGACATCAGAATGTCGGTTGGATCTCGGGAGATCATCCAAATGGCTGCTAGACAGCCTCACCACTCTAATTGAATATGGAGGGGTGTAGAAGTGTGAACCCTGGCAAGATTCTAGACTTGGATAGCCACGCTTGGTGGTACAAAACTAGGAAAATGGACCCGCGCTTTTAGAAAGCTGGAGTACCATTTATTAGAGGTGAAGAACTTTGGTAGAATGTATCTGTAGTTGAATTTCGGTGAAGCTGGACAGGTTGGCTCAAGATGTGAGTTGAACTGACCTCTGGTCGGAGTTGGGCAGCGTGAGGATATATAGTTTAAGCTGTTTTATCAGTACAACCAGGCAGATAAAATTTGATCATCGACTATCTGAACATCAATAAGAGAATACTTGTTCTCATGTATCCTTTGATCCATCCGTCTAAGCTTCCTCGCAACCATCTTGTAAAACCACGTGACCGTCCCTATTTCAGAAATGGGGGGGTTCTGGAGGACCGAAAGCTCAATACTAACAGACAGCGGATCTGATTATCGATAGGATATCCTCTATAAATTATAAAGTATTCAGCTTTCGAGTTCAATGAGGATTCCTACCTAGGATATTGATGGCTCAGTGTTCAAGAGTATAGTCCTAGAATTGACTCTCAGCTATGAACTTCACGGAAAAAGGAGGCAGCCATAACGGAAACAAATTGTGCTTTCATTTCCCAGTTTATAGAACATGTTTATACTATAGAATAAACGACTCTCCTTTGTATCTGCTTCTCCATCCTCATATCACTAGTGGTCTTTGACCACTTCTCACATTGTATCACTACTCAACACGGCAGCAAACATTGAAAATCCCCTAAAGCAGTTCGTTACATTCGTTACAATCTCAGAGCCTCCAGCAAGATCTCCTAAGCCGTTACTCGACTAATCGAGTACACAGAATGAGCAAAACCGTACCAGATAAAGTCATCATAGATCAGACGCCCATGTTGAGTCCCCCAATAATCGTCATATGGTCTGCAAGGTGTTTTGTGATTGAAGAGGACGAAGAAATGAAAATGAGAGTGCATTTTAAGGCCATTGATCGCTTGATATTGAGGACATGTAATTCTGGCCTTTGTGAGTGTCTCACTATTCTTACTTTGGTGGAGGAGACGTGAGAGTGGTTCTTTGGGCCGGATGACCTTATTGTATCTTTACACACTTTGCAATATTTTCCATGAGAAGAATACGGGCGAAGAGGCATCGTATGCTACGTAGAGTGAGTGAGAGGGT
>Ga0182030_10005112_pt1 | contig 27889 bp, 19 predicted proteins | sample 812S3MmetaG_FD_121299 | JGI IMG/M metagenome (GOLD analysis project Ga0182030, IMG submission 121299) | Permafrost microbial communities from Stordalen Mire, Sweden - 812S3M metaG (Illumina Assembly) | ecosystem: Environmental > Terrestrial > Soil > Wetlands > Permafrost | place: Sweden... | reverse complement strand
TTGGTTGGTGATGGGCGAAGCGGCAGCCATGGTTGACCCGATGACGTCCTATGGAGTGACAGGGGCGTTGAGGCACGCCGCCGAAGCTTCTCGCATCGTCTCACGCTATCGGCGCCGCAAGCGCCTTCCGTGGCTGGCAAGGACGCTGTATGTTCGGCGCGTCCTGGAGATGGCGAAGTTTTTCAATTGCGGAATCGAAAAAGTGATTTACGACTGGCCCATCCGCAATCGCATCGGCGCGCTGAATGCCGGCGACATGTATACCATTCCGGCCTGGAGCATGAATCATCTCTATTCTCGATTCAGGCCGGAGGGGCTGATTTCAACCTTGCTCTTCAGCCTGGCGTTGCGAACCCTTCGCATGGCTCTAAATATCTACTACTGGTTTTGTAAAAGGTCCCGGCCCGCGGCTTCGGCGTGTGCCACATGAAGAGGAACGGAGTAGTCGCATGCATCTAGTCCGCTGCGGTTCTGGCGATCCGATCCTGTTTATCCACGGGATGCCCACGAGCAGTCAGTTGTGGAGCCAAATCATTGCGCTCTTGTGCGCCCACTTCGACTGCTTCGCCATCGACTTGCCGGGCATGGGACAAACTCCGCAGATTGCATATGACGCCGATTTTCTGCACAAAATCGCCGAAGAGATCGACCAAATTCGTCTTGCCAGCGGGATTGAGAAGTGGCATGTGGTCGGGCACGATGCAGGTTCGGCTGTCGCAGTTCATTATGCCAAATATTTTCCGCAACACGTGGCGTGCATGGCATTGCTAGCGCCAGCGCTGTTTCCAGAGCTTCGGCCGTTCTATCTTCTTGAGATTCTGCGCACCCCGGTGGTAGGCGAGGTATTGGCGCCGTTTGTCCGGTTCGCATTCTGGAAGATCGCGATGCGACGGGCGATTGCGCGATTGGATCGGAATGCCCAAGCTATTGGGGATTTCTATAAGCCGTTTGCTGGACTCATGGGTTCGTGGAGATTCATGAAGCTGCTTCGTTGGGGCGACCCGACATCGGTGCTCGCTGAGGTTCCGCGATTCCTGCCGACTCTTCCCATGCAGACGCTCGTGTTTCACGGTCGCGGCGATGCAGCAATTCCGGAAGAATTTGCCAGTCGGGCGGCAAGGCTCTTGCCCAACGCCAGCGTGGTGACCGTGGATGCGGGCCATTTCATTCCACTCGATCAGCCGGAGCCGGTTGCCGCGAGGCTCTCCGACTTCTTCACTGCATACGCGCGCGATTATCTTTCCGCAACGAGCTTGGCGTCCGTCTGAATGTGAAATTCCGACTGAGAGTTCCGTTCGGCAGGGCTGTCCGTAAGGCAACGCACACGCAGCCGATGCGCTCAGGTATTGACCAACCTCAAAGCGGTGCTAGAACAGCAGGCGCGCAGTGAAAACAAGGTTGTGATTGTAAGTATGGAGCTGGGAGGTTGCGATCTGCTCGCCGCCTCCGAACGCAATGGCTGGACGGCTGGTTGCATCGCCCGGATGAAACTTGAATTTGCTGATCATGATTCCCGGGGTGAGAAAGTTCTGCATCTTTCCGTCGTTTTTTCCGCCGTAAAAGAACGTAGCGTTGTCTTCGATTTCCGGCCAGAAATACTTGTGAATGTGATACTGGGCGGTCGTATTCCAGGCGACCGTTCTCCCAAGCTTCGCTGTATCTCCCGTGGGGAGGGTGCCGCCGGCACAGGAAATCACATCGAAGCGGCCGAAGCCTTTGCCTGCGAGCAGTGTAGGTGAGATCGACGCATCCGTGCTGCCATTGCTGTAGCTGCCCGTTGGGATTGTAGCGCCCAACTGCGCGCTCAACATGTAGTTTCCGTTCTTTTCATTGGCGGAGAGAATGCGGTACTTGTACAGGAATCCAACATCGCCAAATCCGTCTTTCGCGGTTTTAACATTGTGCTGGATATAGGGTGGATAGTAAATATCGAATTCGCTGTTGAAACCCGGAATCAGGTTGAGCCCACGGCTTCCGCCGTAGTTCCATGTGTCGGTCAGCGTCGGAGTTACCTGCCGCGTAAAATCCGCGCGGAAGACCTGGATCAGCATGGGGTAGGGTGCCATGACCGGAACGGCCCACGACGGCTGCTTGGATTGCGCTTGTGTGGTGCGCTTCTCCCATTGCGAAAAGAAGTTATCCTGCGCAGAGAGGGTGGCTCCGGCGCCTGCGGCAAACAGGGCCAAGGTTGCAATTGTTTTCAACAAAGAATCGGCTCCGGTATGGGGTCTGGGGAAAGTCAACTCACTCTACCGGAAGCGAATCAGATGGGCATCCATCGGATGGTGGATATACGACTCAACCGGAACGACGAGTCTGGCGCCATTGTTTGCGTGCTCGAATAGATGAGAATTCAGTCATTCGGAATTTTGGTGGCCGCTCGATCTGAGCGGAATTTGATGGGGTCCGGCGACCGGCCATTGCTCATGGATGAAACCCTTGTGCGAGCCAGGCGAAGTGGTCATTGCGGGTTGCGTGTCACACCCGTCAGAATGAATGTGCAATGAGAATCTCGGCAGTTGTTCATACCTGTGAATGCCTTCTTACTGGAGATCGCTGCCGAACAAGGCGCTGGAGTGCGCTTCTCTTGCTTTTTCTCCTGATGTTGGGGGCGTGCCGGCGAGGAGAAAAGTTGCCGGATACTTCGTCGACGGCCTATTCCGATTTTGTCTCAGCGTTCTATGTGGGGCTCGCCGCGCTACAGGTTGGGGATGACGTGCGCGCGGATGCCAGACTCGGGGACGCAACGAGACTCGTCCCTGGCGAACCAGCCGGCGGGGCGAACTGGGGCATCCTGGCACTGCGCCAACGGAATTTCGATGTGGCTTCGCAACGATTCGATCGCGCACTTTCACTCGATAAGGACGATGACCGGATCTATTACTTGCAAGGCTTGCTCGAGAGCGATCGGGGTAACTCCGCGCAGGCGATTGCGGTCTTGCGCGAGGCCGTCAAGCGCAATCCAAGAGGCCTTCGCGCCATCTTTCTGCTCGCGTCCGAGATCGAGCGGCAGGGCGATGAGCACAGCGAGGCGGAGTTTCAGCAACTGATGGAGCAACTGTTGGCTGCGGAGCCGAACAATCTTGCGGCGCTTTTGGAGCTATGTCGTATCTCGGCGAAACGCGGAGACACCGCGACGCTGCGAAGTACCGTCAGCAAGGTCGAGGTGCAATCCAGCGGGTGGCCCGCCGAAGTGAAGCAGCAACTTGATGCTTTGAAAACCGCCGCCAACGGGCCCGATCCCAGAGCAGCCGCGACGCGTTCGATCTTTTTGCGCAACGTCTTGATGCGCGTGCCCGAGTTCCGTGCAAATTTGTCGGAATTGAAATCTCAGCCAGGCGACGAGGCGCAGCCCTTCACACATTTCGTACGACTGCAGACGCCGGCATTCGCGCCTGCTCCGCCTGACCAGGGATTGAGCTTCGCATTGCAGCCACTGGCGCAGTTTGCCGGGAGCAACTGGACCTGGATTGGAGCCGTCTCACTCGATGGAGACGGCGCACCTGCGATTGCAGCCGCGAATGGACGGGAAGTTCGCTTGTCGACCGGCGCGAAGCTCCCGTTTCCGGGAGGAAAGAGCGCAGCGAATCTTTCGCCGGACAGCATTCTTCCGGTGGACTTCAACTACGATTTCAAGACGGACTTCGTGCTTGCCGGCGCGGGAGGAGTTCGCTTTTTCCGTCAGGACAAGGCCGATCACTTCACCGATGTAACGGCCGCAACCAAGCTGCCGGCACCGGTAGTCAACGCTGCGTACACGGGAGCATGGGCTGTCGACATTGAAGCGGACGGCGATCTGGACATCGTGATGGGGCAGGCGAGCGGGATTCCAGTTGTTCTGCGGAACAATGGCGACGGTACGTTTCTGCCAATCCATCCGTTCCGCGGCATCTCCGGGATTCGCCAATTTGTGTGGGCCGACTTCAACGGGGATGGCAATCCCGATGCGGCATTGATCGATGGTGCGGATCATCTGCATGTGTTTCTCAACGAACGTTCCGGCAACTTCCGCGAAGTGGCTATTCCGATGGTATCGGCCCCTGTAAAGGCTATCGCTGTTGCAGATGTCGACCACTCAGGCCCGCTCTGTCTTCTTGTCGCAAACGCGAACGGCTCCGTGACTGCCATGAATATCAGGAGCGAAGGAGCAACCTGGTCGACTTCGACGTTGGATGGAGTTGTGATTCCAAACAATCTGCTCGGCGCCGATTTGCGGATCAAAGTTGCAGATTTCGACAACAATGGCGCATTCGATCTGCTCGCTTCGTCCGCTTCTTCAGCGCAAGGGCCGGTACTTTGGCTCCAGGGGACCGGTGGCCAATTCACTCAGGTTGCCCAGAACATTGCTCCAGCTTCCGCAATTGCCGCAGCCGATCTCGGAGCGAATGGACGCCTCGATCTGCTCGGAGTTTTAGCTTCGGGGCAGGCTTTCGAAGCGATCAACCGAGGAACGAAGAACTATCACTGGCAAACCATCCGGCCGCGCGCGCGTGAGACAACCGGAGACCAGAGGGTGAACTCATTCGGCATCGGCGGAGAAATTGAAATTCGCTCAGGCCTTCTGCCGCAAAAGCAATCCATCACAAGCCCCGAGCTGCACTTTGGCCTCGGCGAACAGACCGGCGTCGATGTGGCGCGTATTGTGTGGCCGAATGGATCAGTGCGCGCGGAGTTCGCGCTCAAGGCAGATCAACCGATCTTGACCGAGCAGCGGCTCAAAGGCTCCTGCCCCTTCCTCTTCGCCTGGAACGGCCACGCCATGCAGTTTGTGAAAGACACGGTGCCGTGGGGTTCAGCGATTGGCTTGCGCATCAACGCGATTGGCCCTGCTCGGGTCGAGGCTACGGAGGAGTGGTACAAGATTGGCCGTGGCCAGCTTGCGCCACGCGATGGTTTCTACGATCTGCGAATTACCGGCGAGCTTTGGGAAACCTATTACTACGATTCGTTGCGGCTCATGACGGTCGACCATCCAGTTGGAACCGAAATCTTAACGGACGAGCGTTTTGCCGTGCCTCCCGTGAAGCTTGCAGTTACCGCCGTCGAAACACCACATCCGATCTCGATGGCAATCGATGACAACGGGCAAGATGTGACCGAGATCCTTCGATCAGTCGATGGCAAGTATCTCGACACTTTCGGACGCGGGCAGTATCAGGGCGTGACACGGGATCACTACGTTGAGGTCGATCTGGGCGCGAACGTTCCGTCGAAAGGTCCATTGTGGTTGATTGCAACGGGCTGGCTGCATCCCTCGGACTCGTCCCTCAACATTGCGATGGGCCAGGGGCATCACGAGGCTCCGCATCCACTCAGTTTGGAGATTCCCGACGGTCGCGGCGGATGGCGCACTGCGAAAAGCAATCTCGGATTTCCGGCCGGACGCAACAAGACTTGCCTCATCGACCTGACAGGTCTTTTCCCAGCGGGGTCGACTCACAAACTGCGCCTTCGCACAAATCTCGAAGTGTATTGGGACGCGATCGAATGGGCCACGGGTGCGCCGAACACGCCGCTCCACATCACCCAGCTCGCTCCGGCGACCGCGGATCTGCACTATCGGGGCTACTCCGTGATTCACCAGGCGAATCCGTCCTCGCCTGAAATCCCCGATTATCAGCATCTCGCCGCGACAACGCAGGTCTGGCGCGATCTGAGCGGCTATTACACGCGTTACGGCGATGTGCGCGAGCTGCTCTCTAAGACAGACGACCGCTACGTGATCATGAATGCCGGCGATGAGCTGGCGCTCCGGTTTGTGGAATCCGCGCCGCCTGCTCCGGGCTACGTGAGAGACTACGTGCTCGCAGGGGATGGTTGGATCAAGGATGGCGACTACAACTCCACGTATTCGGCGACAGTCTTGCCGTATCCCTACCACGCGCGACAGGTCTATAACATTCCGCCCGGCCGGCTTGAGGATGAGTGGGTGGTTCAGCACCATCCCGAAGATTGGCAGACCTGGCAGACGCGCTACGTGTCGCCTGCGATTTTTGAAGATGCATTGAGGAGCAAGTGGGCCAAATGAAACAGATTCCATGGGCTCGCATTGCTGTGAGCATCTTTTTTCTCGGATTACTGGCAACTCCGGCTGTCATGCGGTGGCGATTGGCGCAACGCACGCTCGCGGCGCATTCTACGCTCGATCATCAGGCCGCGCTTGCCCGCCACGGTTTCTATCTGGAGGAAGTTTCGCATGCCGCTGGCATCGATTTCGTTCACCAGGCGCCGACTCTCGATGCGAAGCTGAATCCGATCATGCCGGAAGTCGCTTCTATGGGAGCTTCGGTGAGTATTGTGGATTTCGACCGCGACGGTTGGCCGGACATCTACGTGACAAACAGCGCGGAGGGCAGCAAGAATCATCTATACCGAAACATGCACGACGGCACATTCAAAGATGTGGCCGAGGAACTTGGCGTTGCGGATGTGAACCAACCCGGCACTGGCGTTTCGATGGGTGCGGTGTGGGGCGACTACGACAATGACGGTTACGAAGACTTGTTTCTGATCAAGTGGGGCCGTCCGGAACTCTTCCACAACGATCACGGACGCGGCTTCACGCGAGTGAGCGAACAGGCAGGGCTTCCGCCGTGGATCAATGCCAACACGGCAGTCTGGTTTGACTACGATGGCGACGGGCTGCTTGATTTATTTGTCGGCGGATATTATCCGGAGGACGTCGATCTCTGGCATCTGAAAAACACGCGCATGATGCCGGACAGTTTTGAATACGCGAAGAATGGCGGACGGAAATACCTATTTCATAATCTTGGCAATGGCAAATTTGAAGAGATCAGTGCCAAGGTCGGCATCGACAGTCGACGGTGGGCACTTGCCGCCTCGGCAGCCGACTTGCGGGGAACAGGCCATCCTGACCTTTTTATTGCGAACGACTACGGTGTCTCGGAGCTTTATTTGAATGATGGGAAGCGATTCCACGAGGCCGGCCAGCAGTCGGGCGTCGGCTTCGCCCCCAAAAGCGGAATGAATGTGGCCTTCGGCGACATCCTCAACGATGGACATTTCGCCGTTTACGTTTCGAATATTTCTGAAAATGGTGCGCTGATCCAGGGGAACAATCTATGGGTTCCCAAAGAAGGAGCTCCGACGAATACGGTCTCGTTTGAAAACCTGGCACGCGATATGGGAGTCGAGCTGGGAGGCTGGAGTTTTGGCGCGCAATTCGGCGACTTGAACAACGACGGTACGCTCGATCTTTATCTGACGAACGGCTATGTCTCGCTCGACCGCACCAGGAGCTATTGGTACGATTTCACGAAGATTGCTGGCGGCAATTCCGCAATCATCGGAGACGCCAAGGACTGGCCCGCAATGGACGGCAGAAGTCTTTCGGGCTATCAGCAGAAGCATGTCTGGCTCAACGACGGAGCAGGCAGGTTTGTCGACGTTGCGCAGGCCGTCGGTGTCACGGATACCTATGACGGGCGCGCAGTAGCTATGGCGGACCTGTGGAATCGCGGCGTTCTGGATGTAGTTGTCGCCAACCAGCGCGGCCCGCTGCTCCTGTATAAGAACACTGTGGCGCCAGGAAATCATTGGATTGAATTCAACCTTAAAGGAACAAAGAGCAATCGCAGCGCGATTGGCGCACAGGTTGAGTTGGCGTGGAACGATCAGAAACAGATTCAGGAAGTTTCCGGCGGCAGCGGATTTTCCGCGCAGAACGATCGGCGCCTGCACTTTGGACTTGGCAAGGAAGTGCAGCTAAAAGGGGCCGTGATTCGCTGGCCATCGGGCAAGGTGCAGAAGATCGGCTCGCTCGTTCCGGACAAACTGTACACGATTGAGGAACCGCAATGAGCCAGCCGACGACGCAATCGAAAACGCCACCGGCCGAGCCCGCGAGCGGCCCACTGTTCCGGGGATGGACACCTGTTTCCAGCCGCCTCAATCCATATCTTCCGCCGATCTTCATCACTCTTATTTTGCTTGTTGGTCATCTATCGTTCGGAATTCTCGAAAGTTACCAGAAAACGATTCTCGCAATTGTTTCCGCCATGGCCTGCGAACTCGTGCTCAGCCGTCTGCTTCTGCACAAATGGCCGAACCTCGCCAGCTCCTACATCACCGGAATCAGCGTGGGCATTCTCCTGCGCTCGCCCGGCTACTGGCCCTATGTCGTCTGCGCGATGCTCTCCATCACATCGAAATACGTGTTACGCGTGAACGGCCGCCACCTTTTCAATCCGTCAAACTTCGGCATCTGTGCGATGCTTTTTCTCGCGTCCGACGCTGTCGCCACGCTGAGCATTCAGTGGGGCAACAATCTTGTGGCGATGGCGGTGATCTGGGGCCTTGGCTCCCTGATCATCTGGCGCGCGCGCCGCTTCCATATCTGTGCCACCTATGTCGCGTCATTCCTTCTGCTCTCTGTTGTTCGGGCCTGGATCACGGGCGATCCGTGGCTCTCTGAGGTTTCGCCGATCACTGGTCCCGAGTATCAGCTTTTCATCTTCTTCATGATTACCGACCCGAAAACGACGGTGCGCTCCAAAGTCGGCCAGAGTCTTGTGGCATTTCTTGTGGCATTGGCCGAAATGTTTTTCAGGCTCGGTCAAAGCATTTATGCCCCGCTCTACGCGCTTTTCTTCGTCGGTCCTGCAGCGATCGCCTTCGAAATGTGGATCAACTCGCGGCGTTTTCCGGCTGGATCGACTCAACCGGTTGTCCATACAAACCCAGTGCCGCCATAGGTGAGTTTGCGCATTCAAGGAATCAATTTGAGATCATCCTCAATCCTCTTTCTGTGCTGCTTTCTTTTGATCCTTGCGGGTTGTAAGCAGGCATCCAGTCCCTCTAAGCGCGATGGCGAGCCTTCATCGCCAGTCGCAACTTCTGCAACGCAACCGGCCAAACCGGAAGATGCTGCTTCAATCTCGACTCGTCCGTCGGGACCGATTCGCTTTACCGACATCACGGCACAAGCGGGAATTCATTTCAAACACAACAGCGGCGCTTTCGGTCAGAAATATTTGCCGGAAACGATGGGGAGTGGTGTGTGTGTACTTGATTACGACAATGACGGCTGGCAGGACATCCTTCTCGTCAATTCGATGGATTGGCCTGGTCATGCTTCGAGGAAATCGTATTCCGCTCTCTATCACAATGAACGAAACGGGACTTTCAAAGACGTCACGAAGGAAGCCGGACTTGACGTTGAAATGTACGGTCTGGGATGTGCCGTCGGCGACTATGACAACGATGGCCGCGAGGACATTTACATCACCGCGCTCGATGGCAACCACCTGTTTCACAACGAGGGGAACGGCAGATTCGTCGATGTGACGCGCAAAGCCGGTGTGCGCGATGGCGGGTTTTCGACCGGTGCGGTCTGGTTTGACTACGACAACGATGGCAAATTGGACCTCTTCGTTTCGCATTATGTCGATTGGTCCATTGCGACCGACCAGGTGTGCCAGCTCGATGGAATGAACAAATCGTATTGCACTCCGGAACTCTATAAGGGACAAAGCGGGACACTCTACCACAACCTGGGCAACGGCAGGTTTGAAGATGTCACACATAAAGCCGGTCTGTACGATCCATCCAGCAAGTCGCTGGGCGTTGCGCTTCTGGATTTTGACAATGACGGTTGGATCGATCTCTTCGTCGCCAATGATACGCAGCCGAACAAACTGTATCGCAATAATCACAATGGGACCTTTACCGAGAGTGCGCTCTCTTCAGGCGTGGCCTTCAGCGATGCCGGCAAGGCGCGTGCGGGGATGGGTGCCGACGCGGCCGATTACGATCTCTCCGGACGCCAGGGACTTCTGATTGGAAACTTCGCCAATGAGAGCCTGGCGCTTTACCACAATGATGGTTCAGGCCTCTTTTCGGAGCAGTCGGTTGCGGCGGGCATTGCCTCTCCCTCGGCTAGGTCGCTCACGTTCAGCACTTTTTTCTTCGACTACGATCTCGATGGTTTGCCCGATATCTTCGCGGCCAACGGCCATGTCGCCGACGATATCAGCGTGATTCAGCCGACGATTCATTATGCGGAGCCTTTGCTTCTCTTTCGCAACCGAGGCAACGGTAAGTTCGAAGATATGTCGCAAAGGGTTGGGCCTGCTTTGCAGCAACCGATTGTCGCGCGCGGAGCAGCCTATGGGGACTTCGACAATGACGGCGATCTGGATGTGATTGTCTCTACCAACAATGGCCCCGCGAAGCTGCTGCGCAATGACAACGGCAACCAGAACGACATGCTCCGTGTGAAAGCAATCGGCACGCGATCCAATCGCGATTCCATCGGAGCAAAAGTCACGGTCGTGTTGGGTAATGGTGTGCGACTTTCTCAAATGGTGAAAGGTGGCTCAAGTTATCTATCGCAAAGCGAGCTGCCGCTGACCTTCGGACTTGGAAAGCCGGGAGCGAACAGGATCGCCAGCCTGCAGATTGCGTGGCCGAGCGGAAAGAAAGAATCATTCAACGACGTTAAACCCGATCAGATGCTGACACTCGAAGAAGGGAAGGGCATTGTGTCAATGCAGCCGATCCTTTTCTCAGGGGCGAGCGCGACCGGATTGCAGTCGCATTGAATTGGCTGAATTGGCGAGTCATGCGTGGTCTTGAGGCTGATGAAATCCGCAGCGTTGCAATAGCGACTCAATTTCTTCCGGTGTCGATTCCAGTTTGGAGCAGGAATCGAGCAGGTCCGCCGCGTCCACGGGGTACCAGCTTCGCTTGTTCGGTTTGCTTAATCCAGCAACGTCGATGGGCTCGATAGCCTGCGAGATGTCTCCGATGAGCAGGTCTGTTTCCGCGCCTTTCGAAACATGCATTGCTCGCTCAACAAGCTCGCTGCTGCGCGGGCCGAACTGCGGATGATCATGGAGCAGAAAAGATGTGGCCAGATGTGGCTTTCCTAGTCGCTTCGCTGTTTCAGAGTAACTGGCCGCGGAAAAATACAGCAGGGATAGAGCTTTGAAGAGTGCGAAATTATTCATGTTGGCATAGAGTGCGGCGATGAGACGGAACGTTGCAATTAGCTCCTCTTTCGTTCTTCTTTCGTATTCATCTAGACCGGATTGAAGATGAGGAGAGCCAAGGCCGGACTCGAGAATGCGCGCCAATCGCTCAATTCCAAGCAACGTGAGCGGGAAGCCGGTCGACAGAAGCGGATCAACAAAAGCCGCCGCCGAGGGGAGCATAGCCCATCTTTCGCTCGCAACGCGGCCGCTGAGGAACGAGAGCCGCGGTAAATGTCGAAACGGCTGGATTGCATCAGCCGATTCAAACTGAGTTTGTAGAGTCGGGATTCTGCGCAAAAGGCGATGCCACGCGTCCGCACCCTCGTCGAGTCGCAGTTGGGAGCCCAACTCATCGGTCGCCGCAATGCCGGCGCTTACGATGCCATTATTGAAACGCAAGACCCAAATCCATCCACCATCAAAGACGTGGTGAACGGCGGCGTCTTCTGGCGGATAGGGCGCAGTTTCGTTCGCGCCGGTCCGAGCCGGTCGTGTGACCCCGGAAAAGTGGCTATACAGAGCTTGTGTTGCAGGATAGTGTGGGATCGGCGACTCAGAAAGTCCGAGAGCATGGTGAAGCAGTCCGCGTGGCCCCGTGGCATCGATCAGAAACTTTGCGTCGATAGAAAGTGTCGCCCCATTCCGACTTCCTATGAGATTCGCGCCTGAATCACGAAAGACAACTCGATCGACTTTCGCCTGGTCGAGATACACGACACCTAATTTCTGGACCTGTTCGACCAGAAGGGAATCGAAGTCTGCTCGATACCAATGCGTGTCGGCGATTTCGTCGTGCGGGCTTGCGGCGACAAGAAGCTGATTTTCGTAGAGCGCATTTTGGTCGTCGAGCTCGTCGAATTGGTGGTGATAGAACGTGAATCCGCGCTTGAGACCGCATCCGATATGCGGGTAACTTCGTTGCCAGCTCCCCCATTTTGCGAGCGGTGCGACAGCAGGCAGATCATAGCGACGGCAAAGCTCTTCAAGCAAAAGATTCGCCAGCGGCGTCGACGATTCCCCGATCACGACGCGAGGATGCTTGCCTCTTTCAAAGAGCACGACGGAATACCCGAGGCGCTTCGCGATCATGGCCATGAGCGATCCTGCGAACCCCGATCCGGCAATCGCGATGTCGTAGGTTTCGGTCAACTTTGTCCCTCGCATTGCGCGCATTCAATTGCGTCAAACACTCGCTGTTGAAGATTCATCTCCGCGAGCCGTCGGATGCGCGCAGGGTAACATCCTACGCAACTCGGAGCAGCGCGCCGAAGATCCCATAGATCGGAGAACACACGTCCGCGTTGCAAATGGACGCCGTACTCCACTGCGGCCTCTAACATTGCCAGTCGAGGAGGAACGAAATCGCCGGTTTTTGCCAGCGATTCCATCGCTCCATTGCCGCCGCGGGTCGGAATGAGGCTTGCAGCGGTCGCTCCGCAGTCAAAGGCAAATTCAAGGGAACGCTGCGCCCAATGGAGAGATTCGTTCGGTTTCATGAATGGCGGTTGCACCAGAATGAACGATCGCAACTCGATGCAATGGGCACGCAGGGACGTTGCCGACGTCGCGAAGAGATCCAACGTCATACGCTTGTTCAGTCGCTCCAGCACTTCTGGATGCACGGTCTCAAGCCCCATCGCAACTTCCAAAGTATGAGGTAAGAGATCGCGAAACCCAAAACACCGCGGACCCACCAGCGCGGGATGGCATTCAACGATCGTTCTTTCGAAATGTCCGACGAGCGCGGCGATCGCCGGGTAATCTTCGCGTGGGATCGCTTGAACGTCGAAAAAGCTACCACTGTTATAAAGTTTCACCTGGCGCGCCGGTGGCAATCGTTCCAGCGCGTAGGCGATCTGGCGCGGAATGGAGCCGGGTGCGGCTGGACGCGTCAGAGTGTTCTTCCACAAATCGCACATCACGCAGTGCCATGGGCACTCGCGGTTGGTCAGAAAGATGGTTGCGACGGGGACGACCTCGCCTGTTGCGGAGCGCTCCTCCTCGACAAAAAACGCGTACGGCTTATCGGGATGGAGTTCGGTCCGTTGCGGTCTCTGCGCGAGGATCCATTCCGTTCGGCTTGTCGGGTCCACAGGATATTTGAGGTCCAAGGAAAACCTTCACTGATACAGAGACAAGAATTGCCTGCGGTATTCGGCTTCCTGGAAAGGAAGGCTGCGGCGCAATTCTTCTTCCGGAATCGCGCCGTGCTGAAAGCGCCGCTTTGGATAGACCGGCATTTTCATCCCGGTCACCGCGGCAATTCCGCGAGCGACAATTTCGCCCTTGAGCTCGTAGAGCTTGTCGACGGAATAATCGGTCAGTTGGACGAAGGGAATTGCCTCGGCGATGGAGATGACGCTTGGCCGGGTGTAGGGGCTCAGGCCGGCAAACCCGAAATGATGCGCAGGCGCGTAGGTGCGCGCATAGGAACGGCTCAATCCGCCACTATAGGTGAGCGAGTGTTTGATTTTGCCTACGCCCCAGCCTTCCTGATAAAGCATCGGGTTGTTAATGACGCTGCGAATCGTGAGTTCGGGATTTTGCTCGATCGGATAATCTTTCAGATTCTCATCGCCGCCATCGCCATCGAGGAGAAATTTCCAATCCGGATAGCGTTCGCGGATTCCGCGACAGAGCGCGACGGCCATGGTGGCCGATTCGATATCGAGCGGCTTGTAGTCTTCGACAATGCAAATGGTTTCGTGCGCATCAAGGGAGCTGCGATCGGCTTCAATTCGTTCCAGAAACAATCCGAGCCCGAGAGAATCGAGAAACGAGCGTGCCTGCTGCACATCCGGGCCATCGCCGAGATCAAGCACGAAGGCCTTCAGTCTTCCCGGATGCATGCCGCGCTTCAGCATGACGTGGTAGGCAGTCAGAAAGACGCTGCCGCTGTCGATGCCGCCGGAGAAGCACACGCCGATCGGCTCCTGCGCCGGAACGGCATCGAGCCATTGCGCAATTTCTTCGGTAAGAGCGCCAATGTAGCGTTGCCCGATGACGTCAAGATCGGCCGGAAGCGTATTCATCTCGGGCGTGAAGAAACGCGTGTAGACGGGGTCCGGATCGGGACAACCTACCAGCTGAATCTCGACCACATGATGGGCAGGTACCATGCGGGTGTAGCTGGGATGAAACTGCGCTCCGAGGCCCTCGTTGCAAAGCCACTCATGGATGGTGTCAATCCTTGAAGCGACGATCAAAATAGGCCCGGCTTGCTGTTTGGCCAGAAAGTAGCGCATGGGGCGGTCGAGCGATCGCGCCATACGCACCGTCTTGCCCTCATTGGCGACAAGTGCGAAGGATCCGGAGATGCGGCCAACTTCGTCCGGCGTGCATGCGAACAGGGATCGGCGCGCATCTTCGATCAACTTTCCGAAGACCTGATTCGCGCCGGGATCAATCAGATCAACGACTCTTTCGACATATTGGTGTACAGCCACTTCAACCTCGCGGAGAATCCGAATGGTGCTCGATGAACAGACTATACCGACGAGGTCCGGTAAGCGAAGGGCTGCAGACGGATCTCCCGCTCGACGCACCAACAGCTGTCGCAGGTCTCGGTCCGCTAGGCATGTGCCATACTTAGGTTGCTCGCAAGTGGTAAGACTGCGGTTCGGCGAGGGTGCGGGCCAATCTCGCGAGACCCGTTTGAGGTGGGATGGGTACAACAAGCAGACGTGATTTTCTCGGACGGGTGTGTGTCTCTGTTCCGGGCTTCATTTTTGCTAGCGGTGTCGCGAGCGGCCAAATGGCAAGTCGAGTGGCCATTCAACCGAACAATCGCACGGTGCCCGCGTTGGAGCGTTTCATCGATCCGTTGCCGATTCCCAAACGGTTGGCGCCTTCCGGAAAAAGCAAAGGGCGAGCACTTTATCGCGTGCGAATGCTGGAGTTCAAGAAGCCACTGCATTCGCAACTTCCTCCGGCGCGGCTGTGGGGATATGAAGGGCGGTACCCGGGTCCGACGATCGAGGCGTTTCGCGGTGAGCCTATCGAGGTGCGCTGGGAGAATCAATTGCCCACGCAGCATATTTTTCCTGTTGACCCGCACATCCACGGAGCCATGCCGCCGGCGCCTCCGGTTCGCACCGTGCCCCACCTTCACGGATCGCGCAGTTCCTCGCAAAGCGATGGCTTGCCGGAGAAGTGGTTCACACCGGGAACGTCAGCAGTTTACGAGTACCCGAATAGCCAGCCTGCGGCGACGCTCTGGTATCACGATCACGCGGTCGGCATCACGCGGCTCAATGTCTACGCGGGGCTTTCGGGATGTTTTCTTCTTCGCGATGAGGACGAGCGCAAGTTGGATCTGCCCTCCGGGGATTATGAAGTTCCTCTGCTTGTGCAAGACCGGATGCTCGACGAGAAGGGTCAGCTCGTCTACGCACCAAGCTTCGAGAGTGGCGAAGAACCTCCGCCTGGAGTGTGGGCGCCGGAGTTTTTTGGCCAGCTTCCGGTTATCAACGGCGCGGTCTATCCGTATCTGGAAGTGGAACCGCGTCCGTATCGGCTGCGTCTTCTGAATGGTTCGAATGCGCGGTTCTTCAACTTCTATTTCAACCTTGCGAAGAGCGCCACGGATATTCCGTGGATTGTCTCATTTCACCAGATAGGCAGCGATGGCGGTTTGCTTCCACGACCTGCGGAATTGAAGGCGCTCCTGCTGGGGCCAGCGGAACGCGCTGACTTAATTCTGGATTTTTCAGGACTCGACGGCAAGACCGTGACGCTCTCGAATAATGCGGCTGCGCCGTATCCCGGTTGGGAATTCTCGATGGTGCAACATGAGCCCCTCTACGAGCTGATGCAGTTTCGCGTCACCCGGCCCCTGACCGGAGCGAAGACCACGTTCAGTGTTCCTGTAATGCCTGCGTTCGTTGGGCTGGACGAAACGGCATCCATCACGACTAGAGACTTTGTGTTATCGGAAACGATGGATCCGCAAGGGCACTCGCTCGGCGTGAGAATCAACGGCAAAGGATATGACGAGCCGGTGACTGAAATTGTCAAGTTGGGGACGACGGAGAAATGGCGTTTCATCAATACGACTGATGATGCGCATCCCATGCACTTGCACCTGGTGCAGTTTCAGATTATCGAGCGTCAAGGTTACAACGTCGTCGCCTTTCACAACGGCAAAATTGAACTGGTAGGTAAGGCACGTCTGCCTGCGGCCAACGAGGCGGGATGGAAAGACACAGCTATCGTGAATCCTCGGGATGTACTTACGATCCTGGTTCGATTCGAAGGCTACACGGGCCGCTACGTGTTTCACTGCCACATGCTGGAGCACGAAGACAACGATATGATGCGGCCCTATGAAGTGGTTGGCGGCGGACCCGATGCTCCGGCCAAGCCGACAGGTAGCGGCTAAGGAAAAAGCCGATTTATTCCTTCGATTTCGAGCACCGGCAGTTTCTGTAATCGTCGATGTTGTAGGCCGAAACGGCGCAGACATATTGCGGCCAAAACAATCTCAGTTCGAGAGAGCGATCGCGGACATAATAATTGCGCAAGTAGGCTTTGCTCGCATCGGCCGCCGCGTCTGGATCCGCTTGAAATCCGGCGACGAGCTTCGCCAAAGAGGCCGCAGAAAAATCGCTCTGCTTGTACGCCTTGTCATAATCGTATTCTTCTTTCCACGCAGCATTGATTCCAGTTTTATTTGACGCTGCGAAGACCTGAAAATCAGAGAGTGTTGCAGTCGAGGAATCGATCAGCGCAACGGTGAAGGATGGGGTATTTCCATCAATGGGCGAGATGGAAGGGACCATCTTGACTGCGACGCCGGGTTGCGATTCGCCGGCATCCTGATCATCCGGCTTGAGAAGACGCATTTCGTCCATGTGCGTATGCGCAAAGATCGCGAGTTGGATGACATCGCCGAATTCGGCCAGCAGGTTCGGCAAGGCATCCGAAGAGAGAAACATCTCAGGAGACTTGCCTCCGCATACATTGCGTAGTTTGATCGCGGTCGAGTAGGGATCGATGCCGGGCGGAATGTGACCCATCACCCAGACCCGTTCCTTCTTTTCGCGTGCCTCTGTGAGCTGCTGTTGAAGCCAGTCGATTTGCGCGTCCGCTCCCGCCGCATCGGCTTTTCCGGAGCATGTGGTGTACTTGTGCGACATGAAGAGATCGTCCAGGACGAGCAGTTTCGTGCGTTCCAGAGGAACTGGTAAAGAGACGCTGTAGTAGCCTCCGGCACTGAATGTGAGTTGAGCGCGCGTTCGTTCAGACGCTGGAAATGCCGCGGCGACTGAAGCGCCGGTTTCCACGAGAAAATCGCTGTGCGGGTCAAGCTTGTAGTCGTCACAATCAGAGTCGTTGTTGCCCAGCGCTGCGTACACGGGCGCGGCCGGAAATGCAGCCCGCAATCTACCGAGGACGAATTCGATGGTCTTTTCTACAAAGCGTTTGTATTCGTCCGGAGTCGACTGCGGAGAGAGGGTGTTGTATTTGCAGGTGAAGCTATGGGCGATCAGATCGCCGCTGACGGTGATGAATTTCGCATCGCGTGCGGCTTTCTCCATCGCATTCAGACTCGAATCGAAAAGTGTGTACGAGGTGTCGGTGCCCCGTGACTCGCAGACTTTCTGCAGCGAAGCAAATCTTTGCTCATGGTCGGGCGAAGCCGGAGCCGTAAGGATTGTCTTCCATTGGCTCGCCGGAGCGCTTATCAGTTGCGGCACCTTGCCCGGATCCCAAAAGGGCTCGAAATGGATATCGCTGATGAAGAGAGCCCGAACCTGCTGCTGGGTTGGCAATTTGGCATGAGTCCTGTGACCGGCTTGGTTTGGACTGGGTGAAGAAGATTGAGCGCCAATTCGGCCGGCCAAAAGAGCGAGGCAACAGGTGACGAAGAGAGTTGATCCAAGCCGGTGCGATGCGATCTGGTTTCCCACCTGTTTCATTCTCCGGCGCCTTGTTGTGGCTCTCGATTGCCAGCAGGCAGTGCAGGTAGCATATCGTGCGCTGGGAGATTCCCAGAAGCGCTTACACGCGCGACGCCTGCCTCCATTGGCAGGACAGCCTGTGGATTCGGTTCGGCGCTTTGTTATTGGAAGGGCTAGGTCAGGCGAATGAAGCAGTCACTCGCGCATTTATTGTTCGAGGAAGCCGGGCAGCACGAACTCGAAGCCTCCGCCATCCGGACCCCAGCGGACGACCCTTGAATGCACGGTGATGCTGTCGCGGCCGCCTTCGCTGCTGGGACCTACCATCTGCAGCGTGACACGGACAATCGTGCCGGGGAGCCAGCGCTCTTCGGTATGCATGTAGAAACCGGTGACGCTGATGTCCTTGATCGGGTGCGGCCGCGGGGAGCCACCGGTAAAGAAATAAGCGACCAATCCCGGCATCGGCAAGCGGACGGCGCGGCGTTGCTCGCTGCGCTTCTGCTCCACGTGCTCAAGATGTAGGTGGGGATAGAGCCAGCACAGAAACTGAAGCTTCCTTGATGGCCTGTCGTCGTCGCTGGGGACCGGCTCCTTTACCTGATCCGCGCGCGGGATGCGAACTTCGGGCGGGCGCGAAGGATCGAATTCCGGAAACAGCAAATAGAGCAGCCGGATATCCCATGGGAGCGTTGCCTTGCGCGGATCGGCGGTGTCCTCTTTCGGTTTCGAAGGTTGGATCTGTGTCCTTGGGTAGTCCGAAGGCTCTTTCGTTGTCGGCAGAATCGAGCTAGTTGTAGTCTGCGGGATTGGAGGCTGCAGGTTCTTCTCGCGGACGGGCGCAGGATTCGCCGAAAGCGACGGGTGCATGCTGGGGATCGGCTTTGCCGGGGGGGGCGAAATGATCGCCGGAAGGGAACTGCTACCGGACGTGGCCAAATTTGCGGGTACAGTTTCGGTTGTAGCTGCTGCGGCCGCCATCATTGGGGATGCGTGCTGTGGTGTCGCGATCGGAAGAAGGGCGGTGGGTGCGGTCGGCTGGACCGGCGCACTCGCCGCCGTAATCGGGACCACTGTACCCAGAGAGCGTTCCGGACGCGACTCCGCGGTAAGAGAAGGTTCGGGAGAAACGGCCGAATTCGAATTCCCCTTTGTGAAAAACCGATCCGTCTCGATATTCGGGGCACTTTCGGCTTGCGTCTCGAGTATCGGAAGCTCGGGTTCCACATCGGGAAGCATTTCCGGCGCCAGGTTGACGCCCTTCATCAGCCGGCCTGAGGGAGTCGCATTTGATGACCGTGACTCCTGCGCATAATCCAAGGGGCTGTTGAAGCTTTTCGCGCCCGAGGCTGGGACGATGCGAGTTGGGAGATTTGGGGCCGGAGCCCGCTCGACCGCAGACGATGCGTCATAGGCCGCAGGCGCCGTCGCAATTACGATCGAAACCTGTGAGCCCTCCAATGCCTCGGCAACGGAATCCTGGCCTGTCGACGGGCGAAGGATCGGTGGATTTCCAAGAATGGATTTCGCGCTTTTCGTCAGCCGGCCTGAAGGATTTGCAATCGACGCGCGCGAACTCGGATTCTCTTCGAGTGCCGCTGCGGTGCCGCGAGGCGGCGCAGAGGCTGTCGCACGCGAGGACCTCGCGTCGAGAAACCGGTCGAGGGGAGATCCGGCCCCCGGAGGAGGAGGAGGGGCAGCAAAGGCGGAATTGAAAAACTGCGCTCTGCCAGTCTTGTCTGGAGGGAATTGCGGACTTGGCGAAGTTTGCGGAACGGTGGCTGATTCGGAACCCGCAGGCTGATCGGATGGACCGTCTACGGCGCGGAAGATAAGCCGGTCTCCTCGACGGGTCCTGGATGAAGAAATCGTTTGGGGAGGCAAAACAAGGGCGCTCGCCGGTTCGCCCCGAAACGGTTCGTATTCGCCTTCAGTAGAGATCTCCACGCAGTGAACGACGCTGTAATCCTTGTCCAGATAGATCAGGTCAAAGGGAGAAAGAGTGCGCGCAACTGGCACACCCTTGAAGTTTGTCAGCCACAACCCTGCTTTGCGGTCGGGACTCAGTCCCTCCATGAGGACTTTGAGAACCTTTAAAGGTTCAAGCGCCGCGTCAACGATCACGAGCCCAGAGCTGAGAAGCTTCTGGCTTTTCGCGTGATACGCATTGATGATCTTCGTGTCCACTATTCCTCGTTTACGAAGAAAAGGCCGATTTGCAAAGCACAATGATGATTCGGTGAAAGTGAAGCTTCAGTCGGGCATAATCCTAACGACATGAAAAACGGCATGGGGGAACCAACGCCACACTTTCGACTGGAGCCTGTCTCTGGGCGCAGTTTTTCATTGCTCAGGAGCTACGGTCAAGAACGAACTTGGTCCGAGCATACTCCGAAGTGACGCAGCGGCCCCGGAGCGGAAGGGTTGGATACATCGGCCATGTCGCTGACTCTAAGTACTTAACGAGACGGTCCCGTCCGCCCTCGAGGTTGAGTGGACGAGGCTCTCTCGCCCCCTTCTTGAGTATGCCTAAATTAGCATTAGCTTACGCCGATTCGGCATTCAGCGGGCTTTCCGAGTCCGTTCAGAAATGATGGGCGAAAGGGCGGAGTTCCGTCTCTCATCCAACCAAGGTGGCAGCGACTGAAGAATTGACACCATAGAATGTCTGCGGCTCTCCTCGATGGCCCCTGCAGCGGGCATAGAGTTGAAGTCCGAGATTCGTCGGTGTGATGTTGATCCCATCGACCGGTACGAACAATGAGGTTTTGAATCGCTCTTCGAGCAGGCCGAGCCCGGAAAGATGCTCAAGGGTGCGGCCCATTCGGAGAAGGTCCCGAGTACCTGAAAACTTCATAATCTCGTCGGTTGAGCGGGTGAAAGGCCGCGCAGCGATCGCACCGGACTCTGTAAGGAACTTAGTCGCTTTTGTACAAGCAGCGGTGACTAGGCGAACGTGCGTCGGCGAGAGTTGGCTGAAGACGTCGACATAAGCCCGGTTCGAGTCGTCATCATTGTCGACCGTGCAAGTTGTTGCCAGCAGCCCAGCCCAGCATTGCTGAATCGATTCATCGTCCGCCCACGAACTGTCGTGAAGAATGCGAATCACGGTTGACGGGCAGCCATGCAATTGATTCCGCTCGGGACAGGAAGCCAAAAGGCTTTCAGCCTGCAGCGCGATCTCAATGGCGTTCCAAAGCCGTTGTCCGTTCAGTTTTGTGCGAATCTCCTGACGGACGGCGCTTCCTAACGGGGCGCTGATGCGGCTCAGGAATGCGAGAGCCTTTGCCATTTTAAAAGGGCCCAGGATATCGTCTGGCGACGACTCCGTTGGTGCGCTCTCTACGAGATTGATCCACATCCGTGGCTCCACTCCCGCCGGGATGTCGAAGGCCAGGCCAACACCATCTTCACCGCACCGAACCGCCCGCGCCTGCATCGTGATCTGACGTTGGAGATTTTCGTTCTGGAGGCCGGCACGATGCAACGTGAGCGAGACAGGCGTTCCTGGACGCCACTGTTCCCGCGTCAACAAATACACTCCAGTGGCGCTGATGTCCCGGATCAAGTCGTGCTTCAAAGTTGATCCAGCCCAGTGATCGGCGGCAAACCCGCCAGCAGGCCGGCGCGTTGCCATCCTGTGCTTCGGGAAAAAAGAGTGATTGAGCCATCGTCTCAGTGTCATCGTGTGTTCCACAACAGGATCGAATCTTCAGACCGAATGCGGGGATCCTGGAAGGAACGGATCCCGGCACGGGAAGATCATCAACATGAAAATTCTATGAAGAAACGAACCGCTTTCCGTGTGCGGGCCGTCACCTAGCAGGGCTAATCGGGGCACGGTAGTTTCGGTTCAGAGTTTAGGTCCGAGTCAGCTCGAATCGCTCACGGATTTCGTGGCGGGCGCCTGATGGTCCCAGGAAGCTTTCGAAGAGAAGGATCTCTTCGGCAAGAAAAGGCGATAATTCTGGGTCTTTCGGCAACATATCGCGAAAGGCACGGAGTGTTCGACCGCGCACTCTGTTCTTCGCGCGAGCTAGCGTGATGTGCGGGCGGTACGGCCGCGTCTCCGGCGAGAATCCAGATTGAGTGGCGGCGTCCGACACTTTTTGCTGGAGTGCAAATAGTTCCGGACACAAAGAAATACCGGCATAGAAGATTCCGGCATGCTCAAAGAAATCTAGCCGATCAAGCTGGATGGGAACGGCCGGAGACCGAAGGTCGCGTAGCTGGACAGAGAGGAACTCGCATTTCTCTGGGATGGTGTTGCCGAGAAACTGCAGCGTGATGTGCCACGACTCCGCGGACACCCAGCGCCATCCGTCAATCTGGGCAACGGCGGGCGTCAACGCGGAAGTGAGATCGGCGCGAACCTCTGAGCTGAGCGGAATCCCGACGAAAAGACGCATACGAGGAGAGTCTACGGCAGGCCTGGCGCGCGGTTTCTGATAAACCGCCGGACACCGGCCCTTTTTTCCGCGGATTCGGGCAACGCATTTACAACCCTCGCCTACTGGGGCGAAGATAGACGCATGAGCCTTTATTGTGCCGTGGGCGACGCCATTACTGATCTCTCTGCGGACCAGTTGAACGATCTGCTCATTGAGGCACTCACAAAGCTCGGTCCGCGAAAGCGCGCTCTCGCGGTGCCGCCCGACATGACGCGGTTGCATTCGCAGGCAGGGATGCTGACGCGCTTTGCATGGCAACACTACGGCGATCGACTGCAGGCTGTATTGCCGGCCATCGGAACGCATTCACCGATGCAGCCCGCGCAGCTTGACCGCATGTTCGGCGACATGCCGCACGATCTTTTTCGCGTGCACAACTGGCGCACCGATGTCGTTACGCTGGGCGAAGTTCCTGCGGAGTTCATTCACGAGCAGTCGGAAGGCAAGCTCAACTTTGCGTGGCCGGCGCAGGTGAATCGCCTAATCGTCGAAGGCGGCTTTGACCTGATTCTGTCGATCGGCCAGGTGGTGCCGCATGAAGTCATAGGCATGGCCAATTACAACAAGAATGTCCTCATCGGGACCGGTGGCCGCGAAGGAATTAATCGTAGTCACTATTTAGGTGCGGTCTACGGCATGGAGCGAATCATGGGTCGCGCCGACAATCCCGTGCGCGCCGTGCTTAACTACGCGTCCGATCGCTTTCTGCGCGACTTGCCAATTGTCTACGTGCAGACGGTTGTGGGTCGAAAGCCCGATGGCGGCCTCGCCGTGCGCGGCCTTTACATTGGCGACGATTCTGAGTGCTTTTATCGTGCCGCCGAGCTAAGTCTGAAGGTCAATTTCGAGATGGTCGATGAGCCGATCCGCAAGGCCGTTGTCTATCTTGACCCGCATGAGTTCCACTCCACGTGGATCGGTAACAAGGCTGTGTATCGGACACGCATGGCCCTTGCGGACGGCGGGGAACTCATTATTCTTGCTCCTGCTGTGAAGGAGTTTGGCGAAGACAAGGGCATCGACTCTCTGATTCGCAAGTATGGTTATCGCGGGACTCCAGCGACGCTCGCAGCAGTGGATGCCAATCCCGATCTGGCCAGCGATCTAAGCGCCGCGGCGCACCTGATTCACGCTTCGTCGGAAGGACGTTTCACCATCACCTGGTGTCCAGGCCATTTGACCCGCGAGGAGATCGAAGGCGCGGGTTTCAAGTACGGAGATTTGGCGACGATGCTGCAGCGTTACGATCCCGCGAAGCTAACTCATGGAACCAACCGTGTCGATGGTGAAGATGTTTTCTTCATCGCGAATCCGGGACTGGGATTGTGGGCGCATAAGTCGCGACTTGTCTCGGCTGCTCCTGCGAAGTTGGCCACGTCTTCTCGGTAGTTAAACTAGACCCAACTCGCGCAGCAAGAAAGCATAGTCGAACGCGATCTCTTTCAGGTAGTCATACCGCCCACTTGCGCCGCCGTGCCCAGCCTGCATGTTTGTCACCAGCAACAACGGATGGTTGTCGGTTTTGAGAGTCCTCAGCTTCGCCGCATACTTCGCCGGTTCCCAGTACATCACTTGGCTGTCATAGAGCGAGGTCTTGACTAATATTGCCGGATAACTTGCTGACTTTAAGTTATCGTAGGGCGAGTAACTCAGCATGTACTTGAAGTAAGTCGCTTCGTTGGGATTGCCCCACTCCTCATACTCGGGGACGGTCAGGGGCAGGGAATCGTCGAGCATGGTGTTCATCACATCGACAAACGGCACGTGCGACAGCACCACGCGAAACAGATCCGGGCGCAGATTAACGACAGCGCCCATGAGCAACCCTCCAGCGGAACCGCCTTCGATCGCTACGCGCGCCGGATCGCCATAGCCCGCCTTCGTCAAATGCTCCGCGGCCGCAATGAAGTCCGTGAACGTGTTACGCTTCACCAGCATTTTTCCGGCATCGTGCCACGGCTTGCCCAGGTCGCCTCCGCCGCGAATGTGGGCGTAGGCAAGGACCACGCCGCGATCGAGCAGGCTCAGCCGATTCGAATTGAAGCCGAGTGGGAGTGAGTACCCATAAGACCCATAGCCGTAAACATAGAGGGGATTCCATCCCTTCTTGCGTTTGTCCTTGCGATAAACAAGAGACACCGGGACCTCCACTCCGTCGGGGGCAGTCGCGTGCACGCGCTCGCTTGCATAGAGGCTGCGGTCGAAGCCGCCTGGGACTTCCACCTGCTTCAGCAGCGTCGAAGTTTCTCCAACAACGTCGTATTCATACACCGAGCTTGGCGTGACCAATGACTGGTAGCCGTACCGGTAAGTCGTGGCCTCGAAGATGCGATTGATATGCGGATGCGCGCTGTAGGCAGGCTCTGGAAATGCAATCTCGCTGACCTGTTTTGCTTCCGGTCCTGCGTCCGCGAAGGACCAGAGCCGCAACCGAGGCAACCCGTCCTCGCGTTCGCAGGCCACCAAGAAGCCGGCGAACAGGTCCACATCTTCGAGCATTACATCTGCGCGGTGCGGAATGCGCTCCGTCCAGTGTTCGCTAGCGGGCGCGTCGACGGGAGCCGTGACGAGGCGAAAGTTGCGGCCCCGGTCATTGGTGCGAATGAACCAGAGGCCATTGCGGTGGTCGATGGAGTATTCGTGCTCGTCCTGACGTGGACAGATCAGTGAGAAGCCACCGGCGGGATTTTCGGCGGACAAAAACCAGCATTCGCTCGCCGTGTGGCTTGCTGATTCGAGCACCAGGAACCTGCCGTCCCGTGTGCGCCCGGCGCCAATGTTGAAGCGCTCGTCGTCATCCTGATAGATCAGCACGTCGGCGCTGTGTTCCATGCCGAGCGCGTGGCGATACAACTGGAATTGGCGTTTTTGTTCCTCGTCTTCCACGGTGTAAAAGAGAGAACGATTGTCGGCTGCCCATGTCACCGACCCTACGCGCTCGACCGTGCCGGGCAGCGTCTCACCGGTTTCAAGGTCCTTGATGTGCAGGGTGTATTGGCGAAACCCCGTCGTGTCGGTGGTGTAAGCCAGCCAGCGGCCGTCATCGGTGATGTCCGTCGCGCCAATAGCAAAGAAAGCGTTGCCCTCCGCCAGCTTATTTCCATCGAGAATGACTTGCTCCGGCGCATCCTTCTCCGGCCCATCCGCGCCGCCTCGTTTCCGGCAATGAATCGAGTACTGCAGCTTCTCCTCGGTCCGCGTGCAATACCACCAACCGCCGTCTTGAAAGGGAACCGAAACGTCGGTTTGCTTGATGTGGCTCAGCATCTCGTTGTAAAGCTGGTCACGCAGGTCTGCCAGCGGAGCCGTCACCGCGTCGGCATACTTGTTCTCTGCCTCCAGGTAGGCCGTGACTTCGGGATTTTCCTTGTCGCGCATCCACGCGTAATCGTCGACAAGGGTGTGTCCGTGAAGCTGGATTTCAGTGTGCTGCCTACGGGCAATCGGGGGCTGTAGTTCGGTCATATCGTTCTCAGTGTAGCGGTTGCAGCAGGCCGATTCCCCGCTCGACCGAGAGCGACGTCCCGACGAGGGAAGCGCTCAGGGAACCTTTCGACACCCAGACCCGTACAATAAAGTGCGATGACCGCATTTCGCTTCGCACGTGCGCTCACCTGCCGGTTCATGCTGGCAGGAGTTCCCATTTCGCTTGTTCCCGCGCTTATTCCTGCCATCCAGGCTGAACAGGTCAAGGACCTGCCGAAGCCGACGGACTACGTCAGCGACTTTGCCCATGTTCTCTCGCCACAGGCTGTGGCCCAGCTCGATAGCCTGTGCAGCCAGCTCGACCACTCAAAAGCCAACGCGCAACTCGCCATTGTCACGGTGCACAACCTGGATGGCGACGATGCCGCCGATTGGGCCAATCAGCTCGAAGACAGCTGGAAGATCGGCAAGAAAGGCACGGATCGGGGCGTGCTGGTGCTGCTGGCGGTCGACGACCACAAATACAGAATTGATGTGGCATACGGCCTGGAAGGCATTCTGAACGACGCGAAGGTCGGCGACATGGGCCGGGAGATGGTCCCTTACCTGCGTGCCCGGGACTATGACAGCGCGGTAACTCTGGCGGTGGGCCAGGTGGCGCAGGTTATCGCAGCCGATGCCGGTGTGACTCTGACGGACGAACCGCAGGAAGCCGTGCAACCGCGCGCCCGTCATCACTCGAGTGGATTCCCAATCATCGTGTTTGTCCTTATCTTCCTGTTCTTCGGCGGATTCAGCCTGCTGCGGGTTCTGCTTTTCGCGGGCCTTTTCGGGGGCGGATTTCGCGGAGGGCCCTGGATGGGCAGCGGGTTTGGCGGTGGTGGTGGTGGCGGAGGAGGATTTGGCGGCTTCGGCGGGGGCAGCTTCGGCGGAGGCGGTGCTGGGGGAGACTGGTGAAGATCAGGGATTAAGGTACAGGGGAACAGAAAAACCTGAAATTCTCGGCGGAACAATGGAATTTTGTTGACGGTGCTTCCTTAGTTGGAAGCCGGAGGAGAGAAAAGGCGATATGAAGGCACTTTGGGTTGTCCTTGGGATTGTTGGCGTTTTGATACTCGCGGCTTTGATGGTCTTCGGCAGTTATGTGAGCGCGAAAAACCAGATGGTTTCCTACGATCAGAATGTGAAGGCGAGCTGGTCTGAGGTCGATGTACAACTGGAGCGGCGCGCCGACCTGATTCCGAACCTGGTGGAAACTGTAAAGGGGTTCACGAAGGAGGAGAGCACGGTTTTCGGCGACATCGCGAATGCCCGTGCTGGCTTGCTGAACGCTCAAGGCCCAGCGGCCAAGATCGCGGCCAATGGCACGCTGGATTCGGCCTTTGGCCGGCTACTTGCGTTGACGGAAAACTATCCACAGCTGCGATCGAGCGACCAGTTCATGCGCCTTCAGGACGAGCTGGCCGGAACGGAAAATCGCATCAGCGTGGCCCGCAAGCGCTACAACGATGCGCTCCAGACGTACAACACGTTTGTGCTGCAGTTCCCCAACAGCATTTGGGCGGGGATTGCGGGATTCAAGCAGAACTCGGCATACTTCACGGCCAGTCCCGCAGCGCAGCAGGTACCGAACGTGAAGTTCTGACGGCAGTTCTTAGTTCGTAGTTCTTAGTTCGCCGATCCCACCCATCGCAAGGATGGGGCACGGGGACGGCTGAAAGGACGAGCGATAGGGCTAACAGAAAGGCCATCCCGCAGCGGGATGGCCCTTTCAATCTTCGGAAGCCGTAGTAGCTTGCCCCCTGGAGGTGAGTTGCGGGTTACTTGAACGATGCGATGGCGCTCGCTTCGTCGTCATAGATGTCAAAGACTGTATAAAGCTTTGTCAGCTGCAGCACGTCCTTGACCTTCTTGGTCAGGCTCAACAGCTTCAACGCCGCAGCCTGATTCTTCGACGTGGTATAGGCGCTTACCAACTCGCCAAGCCCCGAGCTATCGATGTAGTTCACATCGCCCATGTTGAGCAGGACCTTTTTTTGCCCTTTGCTGATCAGGTCGCGAATGGCCTCGCGCAACTGCACACTTCCTTCGCCGAGAGTAATCCGCCCGCTTA
>Ga0182030_10005111_pt1 | contig 27890 bp, 16 predicted proteins | sample 812S3MmetaG_FD_121299 | JGI IMG/M metagenome (GOLD analysis project Ga0182030, IMG submission 121299) | Permafrost microbial communities from Stordalen Mire, Sweden - 812S3M metaG (Illumina Assembly) | ecosystem: Environmental > Terrestrial > Soil > Wetlands > Permafrost | place: Sweden... | reverse complement strand
GCCAGGGGTGAAAGTGACCGCACCCTGCTGCTCCACGCCGTTTGGCGGGCCATCGTCATGTTCTGCCTGGGAACGGTCACGCAGGGAGATCTCCTGCTGTTTAATTGGTGGCGATTCCGCCCCTGTTACAGCGTGCTGCATGGACTCGCGGCGGGCTACCTGGTGGCGACCTTCGTGGTATTGAAGGTGAAGCCGAAGTGGCATGCCGCCACCATCGCCGCTCTGCTGCTTGCCTATTGGGCCATGGTCATGCTGATCCCTGTGCCCGGGGTCGGCGCGGGAGTCTTGACTCCGAGCGGCAACCTGCCGACCTACGTGGACCAGCTTGTTCTCGGCCACTTGCATTATGGTAAGAATACCTGGTTCCTGAGCTATCTGGGTTTCGGCGCCTCCGTCTTGCTGGGCGTGCTGGCCGGGCAGGTGCTGATGTCCGGCCGTGCGCCCATGAGCAAGGTCTATCGCCTGCTGGCTGCGGGCGCGGTGAGCTTGGTGGGGGGACTCGTCTGGAGTCTGTCGTTCCCGGTGATCAAGCTGATGTGGACAAGCTCCTACGTGCTGGTCTCCGGCGGCGTGAGCTTTATCGCCTTGGCGCTCTTCTACTGGATCATCGATGTGCTCGGCTACAAAAAGTGGGCCTTTGGATTTATCGTGATCGGCATGAATTCCATTGCGGTTTACGTTGCCACTCAAGTCTTTGATTTCCGCCTCGTGGGCAACCTCTTCGTGGGAAACCTGCTGCCGCTGATCGGCCGTTGGGCGGCATTTGTCGAGGCCGGCGCGGCATTTAGCATTATCTGGTTAATACTTTATTGGATGTATCGCAAAAAGGAATTTATCAAGATCTAATGGCCGGTCCGGCATATAGGCCCGGCAAGCTCCCCGGGGGTAGGAGCATGCGCGGCGTGCTCCTACGCTGGGGAATGGGCGTCAAGTTCAAGTCCCTCATCTCGCCGAGCAAAGAGAACAACATCGCCGGCGGGGGGCGATTCCCCCTGAGCGACGGCGGAGAGGCGCGGCCTTCCTCCTTGCTCGCTAGCTGGGCCGGGAGAGGACTGAGGCGCTCAAGGACTGTCGCCGAGCGCATGGGGCGACGCTGAACGACGTTGTGCTGCCGGCCTAAATCCGTTGCCTCTTCCCGGGGCTGGCCCTTACGCCCCCTCGTACGCTTCGCGCACCAGCGCCTTCAGGGCGGCGAGATCCTTGGTGGCAGACGCCATCACCACGTCACATTTGTCACGTGACAGGGCCCGGCCCTGGTCGTCCGACACGCCTTCGATTTCGTACTCCAGTTGGTACGAAATCAGCCCGTGGAAGTTCGATGCTGCCACGGTCTTCAGATACTCCTTCCAGTGGCACATGCCCTCGCCGAAGGGGCAGGTCCGTATGCGCCAATCTCGCGCTCCATCCTTATCCCAATAGAAGTCTTTGGCTGAAATCATCTTCAGGCGCGGCATGATCAGGTTGCTGGAGATTCTCCAGCCGCCCAAGCCGCCTTCGATGGTAGCGTGGGCAAGATCGAAATAGTATCCTGCGGCCTTGGGGTCCAACGGATCCATCACCTCCGCGATGTCCCAAACCGGCGCACCGATATAGCCGGAGTGATTATGGAATCCCACCTGAACCCCGTGCCGGTGTGCAAGGTCTACCAAGGTGCGGAATTGGGCGCCGGCCTCTTCCAGTTCTTTTCGCACATCCACAAACTTATAGTGGTAGTAGCCCGGTTTGATGACGGGGATGGAGAGCTTGCCGGCCGTGCTCAGAATCGGATCTGCCGTGGGGTCGTCGGCGGTCAGAAGTTCGGTGGTAATCATCGGAACTTCCATGCCCTCGCCCCGAATGATGGCGACCGCCTTCGGTAAGTCCTCCACAACGTTTTTCGGCAAGACGTGTCCTTCCCTCCGCACCGTCAAATCGATTCCCCCGAAGCCGGCGCGCTTGGCGCTCTGCGCCAACTCTTGCCAGCTTAATTGCGGAACCGGTTTCGAGAAGAGGCAGAAGGTACCCCGGTAGGGCTCTCGGGCAGGCGTTGGAGGCGCCGCATGCGCGGAAAGAGGGACGCTGCCTGCCACCCAAGCAGCCGCGGACGATACTTGCAGAAACTCACGCCTTGATAGAGATTCGCTCATTTCGCATTCCTCCTGGATCGAACAATGAAGATGCCCTGCGTTACCTATTCCGCTCGCATGAGGCTGCAAGAAGGGAACAGCTTTAGTGCTTGCGGAAAAACCTTGCGTGCTGTCATCCTGAGCCCATTCGCTGTCATTCTGAGCATTGCCAGCCTTTCGGCTGCCCATGATCGGCAGAAACTTGACTGGCAGAACCCATCACCCAATCTGTCATCCTGAGCAGCAGCGAAGGATCTCGCTCTGCAGCTCAGGGTAAACTGCGCGGAGGATCTCGCTAGGAGTATTTTTAAAGCAATGCGAGATTCTTCCTCGGCCAGAGTTTCCGCCTATCATGGGCAACCGCAAGGCTGTCAATGCTCAGAATAACAGTACCTACAAGTTTCTCCGCAGCCTGTAATGCGACGGTATTCCCGCCCCTTGGTGAAAAGCCCTCGGGCGATTAAGCCGGTACGGCGCCAATTCCCAAGCCATCCAAATGGGATGTGTCCATAGTGCCGTCCTTGATAATGAAGACGCCGGGGAAACGCTTTACCCAACCCTCGTTTGCCGCAGGAACAAATTGGCGCGAATTGGCTTCAATCGCCTTGACGCCGGGGACGTGGGCCGCGAGACTGGCCGATTGGATCAGGCTGGCGCCGGGGCAAGTCAGGTCCTGCACACACAGAAACATCTTGTGCCTTTCGGCCACCGAGGCGATGACCATCATGGCGCTTTGTCCCTTACAGGCCTTCAGCGCCGCGCCCGTGTAGCCCATCTCGCGCGATAGCATCAGGGCATCGACGCCGGTCAACGATTCGTCAATCACCACGGGCTTGATCTTGGCGGCTTCGAACATGATGTTCTGCCGGTGAGTCTCAAGGTCGCGCGCCGTGGGCTGTTCCACGTACTGGATCCGCTCGAATCCTCCTGGCGTCTTCTCTTTGACCAAGTGCAGGAAATCCACCAGATACTGGACGTTCGGGCACCGTTCGTTAAAGTCGAGCGAGTATACCCAATCCGTTACGCCCCGCTTCTTCTCGGTTTCTGTGACGACCCGGTCGACGCTGAGTACGCGCTCGGAGTCCCACTTGAGGTCGTCGCCGTCCAGCTTGATCTTGAAATGGGTCAACCCATTGTAATTGATCCACTCGGGCAGTGTCTCCGGCAAGCCGTCGTTGACTCGGTGCTGGATGTCGGATTCCACCAGGGGATCAATGGCTGAAACCAAGTGATAGAGCGGCATGCGCGCAACAGGTTCCTGCCTGATGTATTTGTTGGGGTATTCTCCCTTGTAATTCTCGTTATCTGCCGATCCCACATAGTAGGCCAGGTCGTGGTTCATAAACTCCGGCCCGTAAGTGTGGTAGCAGTTCAGCCCGTGCAGCTTTCCGTACGCGTCATGAAGAGCAGCGTCAAAAGCGCTGGCGGTGACCAACGTGCAAAGCTTGGGGATAGGTTCGACAAGGTTTTGCGCTTGCGAAATCTCACCGGCGGCCTTTAAGTACTGCGGCTCGAGTTGCCAAGTGAGATCGATGGGATGCCCGTATTCCTTGTAACTCCCGGTCAGCTTAGAGATTTGCTCGGCCAGGGTTTTCATGGCGTTCAGGGTGGCGTCGAATGACAACTTGCGCGACGGAAAAGCCCAGGTGTTAGAGAGCGGCATGGAGCCGAAGCCCTTGGCGGTCTTCCCCCCCACCGAACTCACCTCACAGTTCACGTTCAAAAGTGTGATCCGGTTGGAAACAAGCCCGCCAAACTTGATCGGTACCCGATAAGTGTATGCCTGGTACTCCGTGCTGATGCTTTCGATCCGCATGTCGGTTTTTCTGGGTGTTGTCGCCATAAGGATAACGGGACTCGACGCCAAACCTGCCGTCACTGACTTGAGAAACGTACGCCGTCCGATTTCTTTCATGAATTTCCCTCTCCCTCCCAATGAACTGCAAGCTGGACTTAACCGGCGCACCTATAAAGGTGTGAAACTGGGCGTATGGAATTATTGCGCACGACACCCCCTACCTATTATAGACTTACTCGACTTCGTGTCATACCGGCGATTCTAAGATGAAGGGGAAGCCCGATTCCCTTCCCCGAGCGCGGCGAACTTCTGACCCAAGTCGAGCCCGTCAGTTGCTTCGCCAGACAGCGAGCAGATGAAAACGTGAGCGGCAAGACACCATTTCGGATAGGTATTACTCCCGATTTCGTGACGCAGGTCAGCGGGGTGCTGGACCCGGGGATCGAGGAAGTCCTGAAGCCGGCCACTGGAGTCGAGTGGGAATACATGCCGGATACGGCGGGCATAGCTGTGGCGGAAATTCTCAATCGCTACGACGCCGCGATCGCGCTGGATTACCGCTTTCCGGCTGAAAGCTTTCGGGGAGTTGAACGGCTGGCAATCATCGCGCGCTGGGGCGTGGGTTATGACCGGATCGACGTGCCGGCTTGCACGGAGGCCTCCGTGATTTTGGCGATCACCCCCGACTCTGTGGGGCGCCCGGTTGCTGAGGGCGCCCTGGGATTGATCTTCGCGCTCGCCAAGAACTTTCGCACCCACGACCGCAATTGCCGGGCGGGCCGTTGGCGGGAGCAGGCCCCGATGGGCTTCAACATCGCGGGCAAAACCCTCGGGGTCGTGGGGCTCGGGAACATCGGACGCGAATTGTTCCGCCTGGCCCGCGGCGTGGGGTTCCGCCGGCTGCTGGCCTACGTGCCCGGTGCGCCGATTGCCGAAGAGATCGCCGCGGGCGTCGAGTATACCGACCTCGACACCGTGATGCGCGAAAGCGACTTCATTTCCATCCACTGCCCCTTGAACGAGAAGACCCGCGGGATGATCGGCGCCCGTCAACTGGCGCTGATGAAGCCTACCGCCTACCTGATTAACACCGCCCGAGGCGCGATTGTGAACGAACCCGCCCTGATCACGGCGCTGCGCGAGCACAAGATTGCCGGCGCGGCACTGGACGTGTTTGAAACGGAACCCGTCCCCGCCGGCCATCCCTTGCTGGAACTGGAAAACGTAATCCTCTCGCCCCACGTGATCGCCCGAACCCATGAGTGCGTTCGCGACACCAGTCTTTCGGCGTGCCGAAGCGTTGTGGCGGTTTCCCAAGGAAACGCGCCGCCTTACATCGTCAACCGGAAGGTACTTGATCGTCCCGGGATGAAGGAAAAGCTCGCGCGCTATCACCTTGGAAATGTTTGAAATTTTCGATTCCCCACGATGCCCCAGGGACTGAACATTCCGCTTCGCAGCCGCATCCTGGCCCTCGTCGCGCTGGCCGCGGGTATCACTTATCTGGATCGAGTCTGTATTTCCGTGGCCACGCCCGACATCATGAGCACGCTGAAACTCTCCGAGATGCAGATGGCATATGTCTTCGGCGTTTTTGCCGTGGCCTATGGGATCGCGGAAATCCCCACGGGCTGGCTCACCGACCGCTTGGGGCAACGCCGAATGCTCACCTGGATTGTTGCGCTCTGGTCGATTTTCACGGCGTTGACGGGATGCGTATGGGAGTTCCGGGGGCTCATCCTCGTTAGATTCCTCTTCGGCGCCGCCGAGGCCGGCGCCTTCCCTTCCCTGGCGCGAGCCATTGGGCACTGGTTTCACCCCGCGGATCGGGGGCGTGCCAGCGGCGTGATGTGGATGGGCGCGCGCATCGGGGGAGCTATCGCTCCTCTGCTCGCCACTTTGTTCCTCGGCTGGTTCGGGTGGCGAGTTCCCTTCCCCCTCTTTGGGCTGGTGGGAGGGGCCTGGTGTGCGATCTTCTGGTATATGTATCGTGATGACCCAGCGCAACACCCCAAGGCGACCGCCGCGGATCTCGAATATGTCAGCCTGAACCAGGACTCACCGGGTACCACGCACGGCGGCGCTACCCCGTGGAAACAGATTCTGCTAAGTCGAAATGTATGGTCGATTTTCTGGATGTATTCCGCCACCTCATACGGCTTCTGGTTCTTGTTGACTTGGCTCCCCACGTACCTGATCCGGCAACACGGAGTCTCCGCGCCAAGGGCCGGGATGTATGCCGCATTGCCCCTCGCGGTGGGCGCGGCCAGCAGTTTGACGGGAGGGGCGTTGTCTGACCTGCTGGTGCGGCGCATCGGGAGCTTGATGTGGGGCAGACGCATCGTGGGCCTGGCAGGTTTTCTCATCGCCGCCGTGGGCTTCGTCGCGGCGGGGTTTATGGAGAAGGCAGGGCCGGCCATCCTCTGCCTGATGCTGGCGGAAATGGGCCTGGACCTGGCGATGCCCATCGCGTGGGCCGTCTGCCTGGAAGTGGGCGGAGACTTTGGCGGTACGGTTTCGGCTTTTATGAATACGGGATCCTGCGCCACAGCATTTATCTCACCCGTGGCGGCGGCCTGGATCTACACCAGGTTCCATTCGTTTGACATGATGTTGATGAGCGCCGGGGTGGTGTATTTTCTCGCCGGACTCTTGTGGCTGAAGATCGACGCGACAAGAACAGTGACGAGAACAGTGACGAGTGAAGAGTGACAAGCCGGCCCGGATTTCTCACCGCGCTTGGACGCTGCCGAAAGGGCGGGGGCTTCGCGCGCTGCGGAAAAACGCGGTGGCTCTGTCAGTATCAATACCACCCCGGCGCACGGCGCGCCACCCCTCCTGAATCAGGAGGGGAGTTGTTGAAAATGCTCCCCTCCTCAGATGAGGAGGGGTGGCGCGCCGTGCGCCGGGGTGGTTGTCCGCGGGAGCCATTCTTCCGCACTCCGCCTTTCCGAGCCCGCGGGGAGAAATCCGAGATCGAGGAGGTGTTGCTCGTCACTTGTCACTCTTCGCTCGTCACTGCTCTTACAGATGATTATCCACGCGTTCCCCACGATCGTAGTTCTTGAACACTTTCACCAGTTCGATGAAGGCAGTCACCACCGCTTCAAAAACCTTCTCGCCCTTCTCCTTGGTCGCCAGCGTCGGATCACCGGAAACGCCGGTTTTGCTGAAGCGTGTCCAGTGGTCCATCAGCAGAACGGGAGAACCCTTCATGAGATCCATCCAGGTAAACTTTGTCTGGGGCAATGCAATCTCTTTCTGCGCCAGGTTCATCTGAACCCGCGAGGCATCCAGGTGGAGATAGACGGAGGTCTCAAGCTCGCAGGCGTGAGCCATGCCCCCCAACCCGGATTCCCGGATGCCAGCGATGGCCTCGCTCGCCAGATTTGGCCAAATGAAAGCCCCGCAAAGCGCCTCGGTCTCGAGGATGGTACGGCGTGCCACCAGATCCAGAATCGGCATATTCGACCCGTGCCCGTCGGCAAGAAGAATACGTTTGAAGCCGTGGTGGGCCACGCTGCGGGTAATATCAAGCACAAAATGCAGCATGTGTTCCATGGCAATGTCGATCGTCCCCGGCATGTCCATGTGGTGTTCCTCAAACCCGTAGGAGACCGGGGGCAGCAGGAGTATTTCGCCGTCCGCGCGCCGTGCCGCCTCTTCACAAATCGAGGTAATAATGAAGTTGTCGACATCCAGGGGTAGATGTTTGCCATGGTCTTCGACTGACCCGACGGGTAGAACCACCACGGGCTGCCGCTTGACCACTTCCTTCATCTCAAGCCAAGTGTAATGCTGGTAGTAATAGCTCTTCTTCGTAGACATCCTTCCATCCTCCTTGAGGTTAATACGCCTAATTCTGGCGGTAGATTGTTGCGTCGATCTTCGATCGACAACGGCGGTCAGAGACCAAGCTTGTCCAAATTGCGCAGCGTTCAGTGAGGCATGGCCTGCGGCTTCGCCGCTTGCTGTGCGGAAAGGCTGCGCCTTTCCGTCGTGCGAGAACACCCACCAGCCTCCTCCTCGCCGCCTGGAAGGCATAGCCTTCCAGGCGGCGAGGAGGAGAAATAATCATAGGACTTGGCCCGGAAAGGCGGAGCCTTTCCGCCCAGCGGAGCGGCAGAGCCGCGCGAACCAGTCAGGGAGTTCGCTAATTTGGACAGCCCCGGTCAGAGACCGCCGCTGCAAGTTATGCCGTCCAGTTCAGGCGAAAAAGTTCTTGACGCCGGTGTAACGCGCCACGGCGTCCAAGTCCACTGTCACACCCAATCCCGGCCGATCCGGAATGGGCAGTGTGCCGTCGGCATTCAACTTCCACCCTCCCACCGCGAGGTTATCGATAAAGGGCGAGCCGGTTAAGTACTCAACCAGGTCAATCTCCGGGAACGCCGAGGCAAGTTGCAGGTCGGCGGCCAGTCCCAAGGCGGTATTCCATCCGTGCGGAATCATGCGCACGCCGTTTTCACGCGCCATCCAGCCAATGCGGCGCGACTCACTGAGCCCACCCACTTTGGTGGCGTCCGGTTGCACGATGTCGAACGCACCCGCCTGGAGCCAAGGCTGGAAAGATTGGCGACGCGTCAGCACTTCGCCGCCCGCAATCGGTACCGGCGACTGCCGCCGCAAGGCCACATAATCCTGCAGACTGTCCGGCAACAAAGGTTCTTCAAACCAGGCGACGTCATAGTTGGCCAGCATGTGCGCGGTGTTCAACGCCCACTTGAACCCTTGCGGCCAGAAAGCGTCACTGGCCCCGGCATCGACCATCAGGCGGCAATCCGGCCCTATGGCCTCGCGCGCGGCGCGGACAATGGCCTCGTCGGTGGCTTTATTGCGGCGCCCGAACGGTCCCCAGCCAATTTTGAACGCCCGGAAGCCTTGCGCTTTAAGCGGAAGAAGCCGCTCCGCCATCTTCGCGGGCTCCTCCATGAGCAGCGAGGCATAGGGCACGACGCGTTCCCGGTAACGGCCTCCCAGCAGCCGGCCCACGGGCTGGCCGGTGGCTTGCCCGAGCAGGTCCCACAAGGCAATGTCAATTCCACTGATGGTGTGGGTAATGGAGCCGCCGCGTCCCATCCAGAAGGTGTTCTGGTGCAGGATCTCGCTGACTCGCTCCGGCTCCAGAGCGTTCTCACCGGTGTAAAATGGACGGAGGACGGTAAGCGCGCCGCGCACCAGCTCATCGTTGGTGAAGGCGCTTCCCCACCCCACCAAGCCTTCGTCCGTCAGCACGGCAAGGATCGTATGAATGCAGTCTTCCGGCTTCGGCTCGTTGGCCCACCCACCCAGGGGAGTTTCCCCCCGCAAGCCCGCTGAGCGGATTTCTCGAATTTTCATTGCAAGTCCCCCTGGCATTATTCATAATTCAGAACTCAGCATTTAGTCAAACCCTCAGTCAAAGCCCGTAGTGGTGTCATATGCTGTGGCCCTGCCGTCTTGGCCGTGACCCTTCACGGGCGGGACGCCCGTGCCACTTCCAAATGACACCACTACCTTCAAGGTGGGTCCTCTTCCCTGGCAATGACCTTCTGTTTTCACCCCAATTATTGCGTAAACCCATGGCTTTTTCGTTAAGAAGGCCGGCGCATTCAGTGTACATTTTCCCCTCGGTCCTGTGTTTTCATGCCTATAGTCGGGCCATCCTTCATTTTTAACATCTTTTTGTATTTGCGCCCCTCCCCTGACCTGCATCTCTCTAACTTCCTTATTTTCAAAAGCTTGACTTTTTTCTTCCCTCATCGGGTTCCTCCCAGTTCTCTGCTAACTCCTTGTGCTTTCATGAACATAATCGTTTTAATTGGGGCTTTCATCTACTTTCCGCCCCCGGTTCCAGCACGGGTTGCGTGGACCCGTGTCCAGGTCCCCGCCTTTCGCCGCAGCACGATCCGCTAGAGTTATAAGCTAGTATAACACGGCCCGGCCGCCCGTCAACTGGAAAAGAGGCTACATTTTGACATTGAGGGATTCAGGCAAAACCTCATGCCAGTGTCCTGAGTCAGGAGTTCGCTTAAGAATTCAGCCGGCGGGGCGGGCGGAATAATGTCAAGCTTGTCCAAAATGCGCAGCGTTCGGTGGGCATGGCCTGCGGCTTCGCCGCTTGCTGTGCGGAAAGGCTGAGCCTTTCCGTCGTACGAGAACACCAACCAACCTCATCCGCGCCGCCTGGAAGGCTGTGGCTTCCAGGCGGCGCGGATGAGAAATAATCATGGGACTTGGCCCGGAAAGGCGGAGCCTTTCCGCACAGCGGAGCGGCAGAGCCGCGTGAACTATTCAGGACGTTCGCTAATTTGGACAGCCTTGGAATAATGTCGCCCCTGACGGGGCTTCGGAAACTGAGCTTCCACTATAGCGAATTCTGCAACGGGCTTCTGACTCAGGACAGTAGCGGTGCATTAGCATTTTTGGTGGGAAATTGTAGCGCCGGGCTCGTTCTCCAGCCTTGCGGCTCTTCCCGCGCGCCGTACCTTTAGCGGCGCGGCCCAACAGAATTCGGATTGTCGAGTTTCCGGCGCGGCAAGAACCCGCACGGGTGGAAAAACCGCAGATCCACCGAGAGACATGCAACTCGTTTTGAAGTTGTATTTCCGACCTTGATTTGGGAAGATACTTCCCGTGGATTCGCACGCAGGCGGCTATAGACAGTGCTTAAGGGCCAGTGTGCGGGTTAATTCTGGAGGGCACAGCCCATTACCTTGGCTGGCACCCTGCCCCGCAAGATTCAGGATGCCAACCACCAACCTGCTCCTTGCGCTGCAAACGATTCATCCGGCTCGAATCCTCCTTGCTCATTTACCTTCGCTGTAAATGTGTTTGAGGGCGAACGGCAACAGCACCCTATCGCCGTCTGAAGGCGGCATGATAGGGGTAGGGAGATACGCAGGCCGTACATGAAAAGACTGGGAGTGGTTTCGGCCCTGGCAAAACGCGCCGCGGCGGCCTGACGCCTCTCACCGAGACGACCGGGCAAGTTGAGACCGGCACCGGCAGGAATATCGATCGGAGGAGAATTACATGCGGAAATCACCTCGGGTTCGCATTTTGGGGTCTCTCGTTCTTTTGCTTGGGGCATCTGTCTTAGCCTCTTTCGGCGCCCCCAGCGGACCTCTCCAAGTTGGCGCGGCACGTGTCGACATCACTCCCGCCCCCGACGCCGCGCTCCCCATGGCGGGATATGGGGGCCGCACGCAGGGGTTCCAGCGGATTCACGACCACATCTATGTTCGCGCCATCGTGCTCAGCGACGGCGCCAGCCAGGCCGCCCTCTTGGAGTGGGAGCTGGTCGGTATCCCCACCCACGTTTGGGAAGAGCTATCGCAACGGATTGCCAAAGAGCTTGGCATCCCGGCGGATAATATGATTCTCGCAGCGGTTCATGACCACGGCGCGCCCTCGCTTGCGGGGATGTTCGGAAGAAGCCCCACCCCAGGCGCCCCCGCCGCCACACCTCCCGCAACACCGCCTTCACCCGCGACCATTGCCTACACGGCCAAAGTGGAGAATGACGCTTTTGAGGCCGTACGCCAAGCCCAGGCGAACCTTCGCCCGGCACAGGCCGGATTCGGGACCGGCAAGGCCTACGTGAACATGAATCGCCGGGAGTCCTTTCCCAAGGAGGGATGGTGGTGGCTGGGCTACAACCCGGAGGGGCCCTCCGACAAGACGGTGGCGGTTCTCAAGTTTACCGACCTCTCCGGCAAGCCCATTGCCCTGTTCATCAACTATCCGGTGCATGCCGTGGTGATGGGTCCGGATAACCTCGCAATTACGGGTGATCTGGCGGGCGCGACGTCTCGCTACGTCGAGCAGTATTACCAGGGCAAGATCGCCACGCGCGGCGATGGAGGATGGGATTTAGGCCTGCGGCCGGAGGAGAAAGTAGACGGCGACAAAGTGGTGGCCCTCTGGACGAGTGGCGCGGCGGGCGATCAAAACCCCGTATCCATGGACATGGGAGAAGACTTCACGATGGTGGACAGCCTGGGGAAGATTCTGGGCGAAGAGTCCGTGCGCGTGGCCAACAACATCACGGTGATGTCGCCGCAAGCCAGGATTTGGAGCTCCCAGCGAGTCATCACCTGTCCGGGACGCAGGGTAGGACCGGGACCCAGGCCGCGCGCCGAGTACACTTTTGAGGACGCCGAGCCCGTGAACATCCGCCTCAGCCTGGTGATGCTCAATCATCTGGCTCTGACGGGAGTATCGGGAGAAGTCTTTACCCACATCTACCAACACCTGAAACGCGAGTCACCTTTCAATGACACCATCATGGTGACCCATGCCAACGGTTCCAGCGGTTATATCCCGAGCGACGACGAGTTCGAACCGATCAGCTACGAAGTCACGACCTCGCATCTTAAGCCGGGCTGCGCGGAACCCGGAATTGTGAACGGACTTTTGGAGATGATGGGATCGCATTAGTCATCGCTGCGCCGGCGCCGAACCGCCAGAGGCATCCTAAGTCATACTGTTCACATAGGAGGTTGAAGGAATTTATTCATCCATTTGCCCCCAGGGGGTCGAAATGGGAACGGTCAGCTCGAGCAAATTGCATTGACCCTAGGTCCGAATTCTCAACGCGGGTTTGGAAGGGCGGGGCTAAACAGGTTGGGGGAAAACGCCCCACCGCGCATAAACCACCCCGGCGCTCGGCGCGCCACCCCTCCTGAATCAGGAGGGGAGCTATTCAAGAACTCCCCTCCTCAGATGAGGAGGGGTGGCGCGCCGAGCGCCGGGGTGGTGCTGACAAGCAAGCGTAGTGCGGACCTGTTTTTTAGGTCCGCGGCACATCCCCGATGGACAAGGAAAAGCCGCGGACCTAAAAAACAGGTCCGCGCTACCCTTCCTCGGCCCGAGTTTCTGCCCATCCTGGGCAGCCGCAAGGCTGTCAATGCTCAGAATGACAGTCCGACAAGTTTTTCCGCGGCCTGTTTAGCCCCGTCGCTATACAGCCTTCCCGATTGTTCCTGAGTGCCGCGCCCTGCACGCTTGCAGCGGTAAGTTTGCCCTTATAGAATCCAGGCCAGTTCGCATGGCCTCTTGGAGGTTCAATGTGATGGGGAAAAGAACGTTTTGGTGGTTGGTGGTGGCAGGCGGTACGCTGGCATCTATTTCGGTGGTCCTTGCGCAGACCGGAGGCGAAACACCGATCTACCTCGATCCGAAAAGGCCGGTCCAGGAACGAATAGATGACCTTATGAGCCGGATGACGCTTAAAGAAAAAGTCGGGCAGCTCAATTTACCTTGTGTTTATGTGCGCGATCTGGGGACGACCATTCCCGCGAAGCAGGATGCATGCAGGAAATTCACGGCCGGAACCTATACCCAGGAAATCGGTCCCGCCTGCGGATTCTTCACCCTCGCCAATGAGATTCTCCGCGAAGGCGCTCGCCAGCAAGCCGAATACTTCAATGAACTGCAAAAGATCGCGCTCACCCAGACGCGCCTTAAAATTCCGGTGCTGGAAGACGAAGAAGGCACGCACGGCGGCATGTTCCCCGGCGCCACGGTTTTCCCGGAGGGCCTGGCCATGGGCAGTTCGTTTGACCTCGACCTGGTGAAGTCGGTGTACTCGGCTGCTGCCGCGGAGTCTCGCGCCGTCGGAATCCACATCCTCTCCACCCTGGTGATGGAACTGGATCGTGATCCGCGCATGGGCCGGAACGAGGAGGCCTACACCGAAGATCCTTACCTTTACATGCGCATCGGCGAAGCCCTGGTGCACGGTGCGCAAGGCCCCGACATCTCGCGGCCCGATAAGGTTATCGCCTTGCTCACGGATTTTCCCACGCAAAGCGAACCCGTCAGCGGGCTGGAGCGCGGGGCTATTGAGATGTCGGAACGCTCGCTCCGCGAAAACGACATGCTGCCCTGGATTGGGGGCATTACGAAGGCTGGTGCTTTAGGCGTAATGGCGGGGTACCCGGAAATCGAAGATGTGCCGGCGCACGCTTCCGTGAAGTGGATGAACGATATCCTGAGGAATGATATCGCCTTCAAGGGGATCGTGGTGGGTGAAGGCGGAGGTATCGGGACGATAGTTTATGAGCAAATCGTCCCCACCCAAAAGGAAGCGGGCCTGCTGGCGCTCAGAGCCGGCGTCGATGTCGGCATCAGTTACGAGCCCGCCTACATGGGGCCCTTGGTGGAAAGCGTGGAAGAGGGCCGAGTCCCCATCGCGCTGGTGGATCGGGCCTTGCGCAGAGTTCTGGAGCAGAAGTTCAACTTGGGCTTGTTTGAGAATCCCTATGTCAATGTGGACCACGCCGTCCAGGTGGTGCACTCGCCAGCGAATCAAGACCTGGCTCTGCGCGCAGGCCGCGAAGGGATCGTGTTGCTGAAAAACGACAAGAACCTGCTGCCACTGAAGAAGGATTTGAAATCGGTGGCGGTGATCGGCCCGAATGCGGATGACGTGATGAACCAACTGGGCGACTATTCGCCGAAGAAAGTTTTGCAGCACGTCACCACCGTCATCGAGGGAATTAAGGCCGCCGTTTCAACTCAAACCCAAGTCACTAGGGTGCGCGGCTGCGAGATTACGGGCACCGACAAGAGCGGGTTTGGCGACGCCGTAAAGGCGGCCCAGGGCGCTGACGTCGCCATTGTGGTGGTGGGAGAGAGACAACACATGACTAACGGGACCGACAGCCACGGCGAGCCCACCGACGGCGAAGGGCACGACGTGGCCAGCCTGGATCTCTCCGGAGTGCAAGAGGACCTGATCCAGGCGGTCTACGCAACCGGGACTCCCACCGTGGTGGTGCTCGTCAATGGCCGGCCGCTTTCCACGCGCTGGACCTCGGAACACGTGCCCGCCCTCGTGGAGGCCTGGGAACCCGGCGAGCGGGGCGGCGAAGCGGTGGCCGACGTGCTCTTCGGGAATTACAATCCCAGCGGCCGGCTGGCTATTTCCGTTCCCCGGCACTCCGGCCAATTGCCTGTCTATTACAATTACAAGCCCTCCAAGGCTTACTGGATGCGGCGAGGTTACGCCGATATGCCCTCGACGCCCCTCTACCCCTTTGGTTATGGCATGAGCTATACCAATTTTGAGTATAGCAATCTGCGTGTTGAGCCAGCGGAGATCCATCCGGCGGGCCAGGCCCGCGTGACCCTGGACGTAAAAAACGCCGGCGGCCGGGCGGGCGTGGACACGGTCCAGCTCTACATCCATGAGAAATACGCCCCGGTTTCAACCCCCGTCAAGCAGCTCCGGGGCTTTGAGCGAGTGGCGCTGAATCCCGGGGAAACCAAGACCGTTACCCTGAAGCTTACCCCGGAGGACCTCCAGTTGCTCGATATCGACATGCACTGGCGGGTGGTGCCGGGGGATTTTGAGATCATGGTGGGAAAATCGTCGGCGGATATTCCTCTCCAAGGATTACTGAAGGTAACCCCGTAACGAGCGGGGAGCGCGGGACGGACAAAGGGTTGGAGCCGCGATTTCGGCGGGGCTAAACAGGCTGCGGAAAAAGCCTATAATGCTGTCATCCTGAGCCCGTTCGCTGTCATTCTGAGCGCAGCGAAGAATCTCGCTCTGAGCATTTTCAAGGCAATGCGAGATTCTTCCTTCGCTATGCTCAGGACCGCCTGCTGCTCCTCAGAATGACAGTGCCGACGAGTTTTTCCGCAGCCAGTAAAGCCCCGCCCTTCCCGGAGCCCCTAAGAGCGTTTCAGCCTGGTGAGAAACCCGGGCTCGGCCCACTCACGCCAATCAGTGTCCACCGGAAAGCCGGAGGAAGCATGGCGTGACGCTCGACCGGCGCGCATCAAAGGTTCACGTTCCCGGGAAAAGGTTTTTCTCTTATGGTGTCTCGATAATTCCCCCAGGAGGACTTGCTGTGATAACGGAACGCCTAATTCGCATACACATCCCCGTCAAATTGGTTATGGGGATCCTGATATTCTTGCTGACCCTGCCTGCCGTGGGCGCAGACATTCCCGCCAAGAGCACCTCGGATAAACCGCCTCGCAAAGTCATTGTAGGCACGGTCATGCAACCGTTTTGGGGCAAGCATCCGGGCTTACAGAAGCGCTTGGACCAACTGACGGCGATCGTCGATCGCATGCAGGCGGAGTCAGAAAAGAAGTATGGCCGAAGTCTGGACTTGGCGGTCCTGCCGGAGATGGCAATATCCGGTGAAGGCGAGTCCGTGGGAGATGTGGCAGATTGGTCTTATCCACTGGAAGGCGCGATCCAGGATACCTTCGCCCGGCAGGCGCGCAAGTGCCATTGCTACGTCGTGGTCCCTACGTACCTGCTGGAGGATCGGGCTACCAAGCGATGCACCAACGCCGCCATTCTTTTTGATCGAAGGGGCGAAGTCGTGGGCATCTATCGCAAGGTGCACCTCGTGGTCGATACTAACTCAGGCTCCCTGGAGCATGGTGCAACTCCCGGCAAGGAAGAACCCGTCTTTCAATGTGATTTCGGTAAGCTGGGAATACAGATTTGCTACGACACGGATTTTGAGTACGGATGGAGGGAACTGGCGCGCCAGGGCGCCGAGCTGGTTGCCTGGCCCACCCAATCGCCGCAGACTTCCCAACCTGCCGCGCGCGCCAGACGGAACCATTACTACATCGTCTCCAGCACTTGGCGAAACAACGCTTCTATTTTCGAACCGACAGGCAAAATCGTCTCGCAAGTGAAATGGCCCGCGAGCGAGAAAAAAGTCGAGGCCGGCAACCTCACGGCCCCCGAGGACAACATCCTGGTTCAGGAACTTGACCTGAGCTACGCCATCCTCTCCTGGAGTTCCGCCCTGAAGAACGGGGAGGGCCTCAGGAAGATCTACGGCAATAAAGTGGGCTACCGGTATTACGAGGATGAGGACTGCGGGATGTTTTGGTCGAATGACCCGCACATGACGATCCGCCACATGCTGCTAAGCCTGGGCCTGATGGAGGAGCAGGAGGAATACCGGCGCGTGGAAGAGTTCTATCATAAGGACGGTGTTCCGGGGTACTGAAGGGCGGGGCTGAACAGGCTGGGGGATAACCCGCAGGCGCCGCCATCCAGAGCCCTTCGCTGCCGTTTCACCACTGCCGCTTTTCCACGCGCGGCCGCTCCGCGCGGCCCATCGATTTAACCTCGATGGCCGGATGTTTGAGCCCACGCAGGTCCTCGATGTTCGCGCAGACTTTCAGCACGGCGTCGGCGATGTCGTCCGTATCCTTTTTCGAACCGAGAAAGATGTGGTGGGGAAGCCAAATGGCCTCTTCGTAGGCGGCGCGCTCGGAGACGGGACAGTGGAAGGCGGTTTTCAAATCGAGGGGCGTCTCGCGGCCCCAACTGAGCGCCGGCCAATCACTCGCTTCCAACGGGAACAGCGCGCTCTTATAAACTGGTTCGTAAAAGAGGCCGTCGCAGGGAACCCCTTCCATCTGCAGCGCGCCCAGGAATGACGCGCGGGGAATACCGGCGAAATGCTCGGGCACATATTTGAAGACGAATTGGTATGCCGCAATGCGCGTCTGGCGCTTGTCGCCCTTGAGGAACGCGAGGCCGGGTGTCCCGCGCAAGCGCTTCTCGAAGCGCTCCATGTTGGCCTGGCGGACTTTGGCTTGCTTCGGCAGGCGCTCAAGTTGCGCGTCCAGAATCACGGCTTGAAGCTCCGTGATGCGGTAATTGAAACCGATCAGGCGGTGGTGGTATTGATCGGTCGCGCTGGCTCTGCCGCAGTTCGTATAGGACTGCGCGCGCTCGAAATATTCCAGGTTGCTGGTAATGATGGCCCCGCCTTCTCCGGAAGTCATCAGCTTGCTCGACTGAAAGCTGAAGCAGCCCACGTCGCCCGTAGCGCCTGCGCCCTTGCTGCGCCACATGCCGCCGTGCGCGTGCGCACAATCTTCAATCACCACCAGGTTGTGCGCCTTGGCGATGCGGCCGATTTCATCCAAGTCGGCGAAGCGCATGGCGAGATGGACGGGAAGGATGGCCCGCGTCTTGGGCGTCAAGGCCGCCTCGATCAGCTTCGCATCCAGGCAGTACGTGGCGGGGTCGATATCCACAAATACCGGAATGGCGTTGAGAAGCAGGATGGGCCCCACCGTTCCCTCCCACGTGTAGGCGGGGACGATGACCTCGTCACCGGGCTTGATGCCCGCAGCTTTCAAGGCCACCTCGATGGCAATGGTTCCGTTCGCGACCGCCAAACCGTATTTCGCACCATGATAGCGCGCGAATTTCTGCGCGAAAGCGTCGGCAATCTTGTTGGGGAAGGGATAGCCGCCCCAGTTGCGGCTGGCGAGCACCTTCTGCAACCCCCGCGCCTCCTGCTTCTTGTAGGCCGGCCACTCCGTAAAGGGCTTCCTGCGGGTCGGCTTGCCACCAATGATTGCGAGTTTTCCCATAATAGAATTTGCTCCTCAGCAGAAACTCGACGCGTAAGTCCTTGGAATTCAGCAGGTGTAGCGCGGACCTGTTTTTTAGGTCCGCGGCTCGTCCCCGATGGCTAAGGAAAAGCCGCGGACTTATAAAACAGGTCGCGCTATCCTTCTCCTTCAATAGGAAGCCTTAGGCGGTCGAGAGACGAATCTCACGCACTCCGGGGGGCGTTGCACCCGGCTATTACCTGCTACCCTTACGGGGCTCGAAAAGCCAGCAGGTGTCACCCCAATCTCTAAGACCCCGCCCTTCCAATCTCGTGGCGAGAAATCCGCGCCTGTCCCTCCCAAAGGTATCATCTTTGGGATTGAAATCGCCATTCGGGCACAAGTGTATACAGACTTTCCCTCGAGGGCAAATTGAAGTGGAAGGTGAGGTGTGGCGCGAACCTGCCTTGCAGGTCCACGGCTTTTCCTGACCCCTCCGGGCGAGTCGCGGACCTATAGAACATGTCGCGTTACACCTACTTATGGTGCACCAGGTTTACCTCGTCGGAGACATCCACGTTGCTGTAGGCTTTGATCCCGAGGCTCTGCGGGAGGGTGAGCAGGGTCCCTTTCTGGTATCGGCTTGGAAAGAGACCCTGCTCCCGAAATGCCCAACGACTAGAAAATGAACTTCCCTGCTACTTGTCCGACACGGGCACCCTGAGCGCTGAACGCCCCTCCAAAGGAACCGGGGCCGTTGTCGATGCTGCCTTGGATCCCACCGACGAATTGAGTGTGGTTGAAGGCATTGAAGAACTCAGCACGGAACTCCAGCTTCATCCTTTCGGTCAACCGCACATCCTTCAGCAGGGCCAAGTTCCAGTTGTTGAGTCCTGGCCCAAAAAAGAACCTCCGGCTGGCGTTCCCTTGTTGCCCGACCGCTTCGTAACTGAACAGCGCGGGGTTGAAATAGGGGTTGACGAGGACGCCGGCGCTGTTGAGGTATTGATTTCGCGGATTACGGTTAATGTAGACCCCGTTATGGATGACATTGCCGGGGACCCAGTTGGGCTCATCGGTGGAACCGGATTGCGGTGAGTTGTTCGTGCTGCCCAGCAGCGAGTTGTCATCGGGCTCGGAGATTTGCACCGGGGTTCCGGTGGTGAAGGTGGTGATGCCCGAAATCTTCCAGCCTCGCACCGCCCGGTTGTTCGACCGGAAGAGCTTGTCAAAGGGGAGTTCGACCGTATAGCTGGCGGAGAAATTCTGCGTCAAATCGAACACCGAGAGGGCTTCAAATTCGTGATTGTTGCCGTAGAGTTTCACCTGGTCCCCGAAACCGGAACCATCATCCATCGCCTTGCTGAAGGTATAGGCGAGCAGAATTTGGGAACGTCCCGCCGTTTTGCGCAGCGAGAGCTGAAAGGCGTGGTAGTCGGAGTTACCCGCGTCCATGTAATAACCGTCGTCGCCGAAAACCGCACCCCCGGTGGTAGGATTTATTGAGTTAAAGGGGCCACGGACGGTTATCCCGCTGGCAGGTCCATTAACCGGGTAAAAGACCCCAGTTTCGCCAAAGGGTCCGCACGTCGCGGTTCCCGGCAAAACCGCAGCCGGTGTGCTCAGTTGCTGGCAGAGCGCCGGATTGGCAGGATTGTTTTGGGCGTTGAGAATAAGGTGGTGGCCGAAAGTGCCCACGTAACTCAAGGTCAACAGCGTGTTCGCCTGAAGCTGGCGTTGGATTGAAAAATCCACATGCTCGGCGTAAGGGGAGGGAGAATGGACCAACGGGGAAACATCCCCCCCAAACGGCTCGAATTGCGCCCAATTGATGTTGGTGGCGCCTTTTTGGATCGGGGCAACGGGAAACTTCTGTCCCCCACTACTCGCGTTATTACCATCTTGCCGGTCGATGAAGGGAGTGCTATACAGGTTGTAATTTGAGACGTAGTAAAACAGGCCATAGGGAGGAGCAGCAAAGTTGAAAGTGGCAGCACCCTCGATATTGGTATAGTACATGCCAAAACCCGCCCGAATACTGCTCTTACCCGCATCGCCAAAAATCGTGTGCAGGGGACCATCGGAGAAGTTGGGGGCATAGGCCAGCCCGATGCGCGGGGCGAAATTGTGATAGTTCGTATCGGCGAAGTGGTTGGGAACGCCGGGATCACCGGGGAAGACATATCCCGGCGGCGCCGTGGGGAAGGTCGTCGATTGCAGTCCCAGGATTAAATCGGGGTTCCGATCGTGAGAGTCCGACCAATAGGGAGTTGTCTCCCAACGCAGACCATAATTGATAGTTAGGTTGTGGGTTATCCGCCAACTGTCCTCCCCATACACCCCTAAGTAGTAGCTCCTCAAACTCAGGGAGGAAGGAGCGCCCTGGAAGAAAAAGCTGGTGGCGCCAACCAGCATGTCGGAAAGGTCAAGTCCGGTCTCACTACCGTTAAACCCGAAGCCTCCGTTGCCGCCATTGTTGGGATGGCCGACCCAAAACTGATCCGCGTGGTAGTTCCCGCCGAACTTAATCGTGTGCGTCCCCTTGATGATAGAGAAGTCATCCTGGAGCTGGGATACCTGGTCATATTGCGCAAGAACCGAGTTAAATTGACCCAGGGTGAAATTGTTAAATTGCACTTCCGGCCAATTTTGATATGCGGTGCCCGACTCTTGATAGATGCCACCTGGGGTACTAGGCGGAGCGAACCCAAGCGAGGCGAGCGACGGTCCGGTGCCTGTCGATAGCCCGGTGACATTCTTGTTGTGGACATAGCTGGCGGTGAACTGGTTGACCTTGGAACCACCAAAGGTGGTGGTAATGCCAAACGTGAGCAATTGTGCCTTCCCGATGGTGTCATTGGGAAAACCCGGAACCGTGCTGCCACCATACCCCGGATTAAAAGGTTCAGGGTTGTTCCAGGGGTTGTTATGGTAGTAGCCGGTAATCATACCGATTCGACTATTGCCATCAATCCGCACAGCCCATTTGTCGTCCCGCAGAGTCGAAGGATAGGCGGAGGTGGAGTAGTAGGGAGTGTTGGGGACGTTGGCAGAAGGGATGAGCTTAAGGGTATTTGCGGCGACAGGATCCCATGCCTGCGTAGGAATCACATAGTTGGGAAAGACGCATTGGGCAGTCGTCGTACACGCGGGCCCAAAGTAAGCTTCACCGTTGGTTACCGGGTATCCCAGCCGGGTGCCCAGGAGGTTCGCAAAATAGGCGCCGTTCACCGCATTCGCGCCGGTTTTGGCGGCAATGGTGGCCGCCTGGTCTAGCACATTTCCGTCACGGTCGGCCGCCGAAGGGACGAGAATATCTCCACTGTCTACCCCAGTGGTATTGCGTGTCCCCTGGTAATCGCCGAAGAAAAATATCCTGTTGCGGAGGATCGGACCTCCAAAAGTGCCGCCAAACATGTTTTGTTTCAGGTCCCCACGGGTCGCGGAATAAAAGTATCGTGAATCCATGTCCGAATTGCGCAGGAACTCGAAAGCATCACCATGAAATCGATTGGTCCCGGATTTGGTGGCGACGTTGATCTGCCCGCCGCTATAGTTGCCGTATTCCGCACCCGCGTTGCTGGTAATGATGCGGAATTCGGCGATGGAATCGAGGTTGGGGATAATCATAGCGCCCCCCATATCTCCCTCCACCGTGTTAGCCCCGTTGATCATATAACCGTTGTTGACGTCCCTCTGCCCGCTCATCGACAGGGTGCCATCATCAAGGGAATTCGAAGGTGACAGGGTGCCGAACATCGTCACATTAATCGGCACGACGCCGGGCTGAAGGGCCAAGAGATCAGTGAAGGCGCGGCCATTTAACGGCATATTCGCCATCTCTGTCGCCTCCACAACCTCGCCCGTTTGCGTGGTTTGAGTATTCACTTGCGCCGCCGTCGCCGTCACTGTGACCGTTTGGATCTCCGCTCCCACTTGCAGCGCCGCATCGACACGCAAGGAGGAATCAACGTCAATGATCAGGCCCGTCTCCTGGAATGCCCTGAATCCAATCTTTTCGACGCTGACGTTGTAGGTTCCGATGGCCAATGCCGGGAAGTTATAAAACCCCACCGCGTCGGTCTGGGTCGTCACGACAACGCCTGTCTGCGTGTTCCGGGCCGATACAGCGGCCTGGGGGACAACGGCTCCCTGCGCATCCCGGACGGTCCCCGAAATGCTTCCCGTCACCTTGCCCAGGAGTAGTGCGGGGGCCAACACCAAGAATGCCACCAGCAACAGGCCCTGCCGACACCGGCGTGGCCTCTCTTTTTCCTTCAACATAACACTTCCTTTCCGGCTCAGCGGCCGTTGCGCATTGACCAAACGGACTTATCGGCGCACGTTATCAAATCGAGTTCTGCCCTGTCTGCCCAATAATGCACATTCACGTGTTCAAAATTGCTCAGATCGGGAGATTCAACAAGAAGATAAATCCATGACAATATGGCAGAGTGCAATCAACGTGCCAAACTGTTCAATTTTGACCACTGCCTCAACATATTGAAATGCAAGATAAACACCGGACAGAAGCGCCGAGGAAACCTCGTGTCAAATTCAATCTTCCATTAGTCATATCCCATAAATACGGAAATTTGAATTTATATTTTTCATAAAATTATCTACCTTACAGACCAGATCGCCCCGCCGCCAGAGAAGCTGTGAAGAAGTACCTGGAAGAGCAAAAGCATTTCACGCCAAGGCGCAAAGCCGCTAAGGACGCAAAGAAAGCAAAGCAGTCGTTCATTGGGAATCTTTGCGCCTTGGCGTCTTTGCGTGAGATTGTTTATTTTTTCACCGCTTCAGAGTGTAGGGCGGTTCGCGGACCGCCCCGGCGAAAGGTCCTCGGTCCCGAACTCCACGGAGTGGCGTTGCAGGGGCATTTTTGTGGTGTCCATCCCTTCGCATTTGACCGCGCCGCCCATCGCCAAAAATCTGCTGGCCGGGAAGGCATTGATCATTTTGCGCGTTCCCTTCATACTCCAACCCTGGGTTGAAGCACTGCCATGGAGAACAATATGACACGGCGCGAAATGTTCGAGCTGATGGGGAAATCCACAATTACCGGCGCCCTCGCAACCTTGCCGGCTGCCAGCGCCACGCTAGAGCCGCAGAGCAACACGGCAGCGTTGTCCCCGCCGCCCAGCCAACTGCCGGGGACCGAGCCGTTAACGAGGGAGGGCGACATCGCCGCCCAGATGGTGGAAGGCATCCACCGTTATTTGGCGAAGCAGACAGCCTCTTCGGTGGAAAAACGAAGTGAGCTTTGGAATCGTGATTACTCTTCCCGAGCCGCCTATGAATCTTCTGTCGCCCCCCAGCGGGAACGATTTCGCCAGATGATCGGCATGATGGACGCGCGCCTACCTTTTACCGCTCCCCATCTGGAGATCACCCTGGGTGGGCCTTCCATAGTCGCCTCGGGTGATGGATATAAGGTTTTGAGTGTGCGCTGGCCGGTGCTGGACGGCGTTGACGCGGAGGGGCTCTTGCTCGAACCCACCGGCACACCGCTGGCGCGGGTGGTGGCTCTGCCGGATGCGGATTGGTCGCCGGAAATGCTCGTGGGGCTTGCGCCGGGGATTCCCGCCGATGCCCAATTCGCCCGGCGGCTGGCGGAGAATGGCTGCCTGGTTTTGATTCCCACCCTCATCAATCGCGCCTGCACATGGTCCGGCAATGAACAAATCGGCAAGCTCACCAACCTTACGCATCGGGAGTACATCTACCGCATGACCTTTGAAATTGGCCGGCACATTATCGGGTATGAAGTTCAAAAAGTGCTGGCTGCGGTGGACTGGTTCTCCCAATGCCAACCGGCGCGGCCGATCGCAGCGATGGGTTACGGCGAAGGAGGTTTGCTGGCAATCTATAGTGCCGCCGCCGATACCAGGATCGAGGCTACCTGCGTTAGTGGGTACTTCCAGGCAAGAGAGGGCTTGTGGCAGGAGCCCGTGTATCGAAATGTGTGGACGCTGCTCGAGGCCTTTGGGGACGCCGAACTGGCCGGCCTGATTGCCCCCCGTTCACTGACTGTGGAAGCCGCGCGCGGACCGGAGATTTCCGGCCCGCCTCCCGCTACCGGCGGCCGATCTGATTCGGCGGCGCCGGGCAGCCTGGTGAGCCCACAGCTTTCTGACGTAAGGGCCGAAGCCAAGCGCGCCCAACCGATCTTTGAAAAGTTAGGTGTGGCCAAGCACCTGTCCTGCGTTGCGAGCGGTGACGGGCAGGGCGAACCGGGATCGGCGGAGGCGTTGGACGCGTTTCTGCAAGGACTCGGGGCGCGCGGCCGTTTGAAGGCATTGGGACACGAGCCGCGTGATCTGCGGGTGGGATTCGATCCCGTCGTGCGTCTCCACCGCCAGTTCAAGCAACTGGTGGACTTCACTCAGAAGACCGTGCTGGGGTGCGAATCGGTGCGTGAAAAGTTTTGGGTCCGGGCTGATAGTTCATCGATCGAGAAATGGCAGAAGTCCACGGAATATTACCGCCAGTATCTATGGCAAGAGGCTTTCGGCAAGCTGCCTGCGCCTTCCGAACCGCTCGCGGCGCAAACCCGCAAAATCTATGACGAGGAGACTTGGACAGGCTACGAGGTGCTGATTCCCCTCTGGCCTGAGGTCTTCGCTTACGGCATTCTGCTGCTCCCAAAATCCTTGCGACATGGCGAACGCCGCCCGGTGGTGGTGTGCCAGCACGGATCGGAGGGCCGTCCGCAGGATTTAATCCACCCCGATAATGTGCCCGCGGTGGGCTACTACCGCTGCTATGCCGCCGATCTGGCCGACCACGGATTCATTGTGTACTGTCCCCAGAATCCCTACATCGGGCATCAGACCTTTCAGATCCTCCAAAGGCTGGCCAATCCTCTCAAACTGTCGCTTTTCTCTTTCATCCTCGGTCAACACGAGCGGGCTTTGGATTGGCTCACCACGCATCCCAACGTCGATGCCAGCCGGATTGGATTTTACGGTCTTTCCTACGGGGGAAAGACCGCGGCTCGCGTCCCCCCAATTCTGGAAAGGTACGCGCTCTCGATCTGCTCGGCCGATTTCAACGAAGGGGTCTGGGAGATCTGCCGGGACGATGCCCCTTGGACCTTCCTGTTTGATGAAGAATACTCCATCCTGACCTTCAATCTGGGGAACACATTTAATTATAGTGAGATGGCAAAATTGATGACGCCGCGCCCCTTCATGGTGGAGCGCGGGCACAACGACGGGGTCGGGCTCGATCCCTGGGTGGCCTACGAGTATGCCAAGGTTCGGTACCACTACGATAAATTGGAGCTACCGGACCGGACCCGCATCGAGTATTTTAACGGGGGTCATACGCTCCACGGAGTTGGGACCTTTGATTTTCTCCATCGCTTCCTGGATTGGGGTGAGCCGGCTCACTAGTCCGGATTCCTTGCGGCGAGTTTGGAAGGGCGGGGCTTTACAGTTTGCGGAAATACCCGGCGGCACTGTCGTTTTCAGCCCCACTCCTTTATCCCCTTGTCAGCACCACCCCGGCGCTCGGCGCGCCACCCCTCCTCATCTGAGGAGGGGAGTTTTTTCTTAACTCCCCTCCTGAATCAGGGGGGGTGGCGCCTTTGGCGCCGGGGTGGTTCTCCGCGGTGGGGCCTTCTTCCGCAACCTATTTAGCCCCGCCCTTCCGGCGGTGTCCAAATGTGGTGAGAAGTCCGGGGTTGCGCACCCTGCAGCTACGCCCAGTCGCGGTCGCGGTCGATTCCCTTGGTCAGCATTTCCTGGACATGCGCGACATCGTTGCGGATTTGCCAGTCGAACATGCCCACGGCGAGAAAATCGCCACCGTGCTCGAAGGCGAGGCGGAAACCTTCCGGGGCTTTCACCCTGCCCGCTCCCAGGACTTTGAAGGCAATCCAGGGCTTCTTGATCGATCGCATGAAGATGCCGACCTCGGCTGCTTCGCTACAGTAGTAATTCACCCGGTTGATGGTCACCATATAGAAGTCCGGATCAATTTTGGCCTGCACGCAGGCGCGTGGGGTATCCAGCAGGTGGGCGCCAATACCCGCCATGATTCCGACTTTCTTGAAGCTTTCTACAATCTCGCCGATCTCGTCCACTTTCCCGGCTTTGACTAGCTCATCGGCGATGCCCCCATGGAGATAGACGGCAATGGCGCCATTGTCGCGGGCGCGCTTGGAATTTTCCACCGGCGAGCCCTGCTCGGGCGCGGAGGTGGCAATCCACTGGAGCGTCCCGCCGCGCTCCTTTTTGAACATGTTGTAATGACTGATGATGCGGTCGTCCGCGCGCATCAAGAGCGTGTTGATCCCGTTCTCTTCCGCCATCGTCAGAGTATCGAGGATCTTAGGGGTATTGAAATACTGCTTCATGAAGTCTGCCTGATAGACCAGTTCGCCCGCATGCGCGATCCCTGACACCGGGTCTCCACCAATAATGAGCCGCGAGACCTCGTATTTGCCGAACTTTCCCCGTTGAAGACCCTTTACCGGCTCCTTCACGGTGGCTTCCTGTGCGGGGGCCATCATATGTGCCATCAGTGCTTTACGCTCATAACTGATTCCCCCCACCAAAGCGGCGGAGGCTCCCAGGGAATTCCTCAGCAGGTCACGGCGGTTGAATTTTTGCATTTTTGCGCCCTTTCAAATCCATACGGTGGCAAATAGGTGGATAATACTCACACCGAGCCAATCCCGGGATCTATGCGGCAATTCGCGTGCCGTTAACAAAGGGAATTTGTGACGGTGGCAGGGTGCGGGACAAACCATGTGGGGAGCCACCTATCCGGCAGCCCCCCAAAAGCGTCCCAGGGTGGTGAGCGATCGGAATTAAACCTTGGGTGTCACATAAGGTTTCCGATGCTCCCTGGTTAGATAGGCGTTTGCTTCCTTGTCGTGCCCAAAGGTTTCTGTCTTGTGATCGAAAACTACATCCCGGCGGAGGTGCGTACAGATGTTTCCCAAGTGGCAAATCGTGGTGGAAAGGCGGCCCACTTCGATGTCGGCATTGGGGGTCTGGCGGCTCCGCACGCAATCCAGAAAATTCTTCTCATGCGTGCCACTCTCCCGTTCGTCGGGGGCTGGCTCACTAGGCCCATCGCTGCCATCCTGGAAATAGACATTCCAGCCTTGATGGGTGAGCACCAGAGTGGCATCGGTGCCGATAAAGGCAATACCCTCGCGATGCCCATATATGGGATGTTGTTTGGCAAAGCTGCGTAATTCCCAAGTCAGCATGAAGTCGCCGTATTCGTATGTAAGGACTTGGGTGTCGGGAACCTCCTTTGCATCCTTCAGCCAGTAAATCCCGGAATTGCCCGACACGCGGGTGGGAAGGGAGTTCTCGATGCCTCCCCGCAGCGTCTGAATCCCCCAAAGAGCCGCATCCAGGACGTGGACGCCCTGATTGCCCAGTTCACTGTTTCCGTAATCCCAAAAGAACCGCCAGTTGTAGTGGAAACGATTGATGTTGAAGGGTCTTTTGGGTGCCGGCCCGAGCCAAACGTCGTAGTCCACGGTCGCCGGCGGATCACTGTCGGGTGGGTTTCCGATGGTCGGGCGCAATTGGCACTCCCAGGTATTGATTTCGCATACTTTCCCCAGCTTCCCGGTTTTCAGATATTCCATCGCACTGGCGAAGTTTGGCGCGCTTCGATTCTGGGTGCCCACCTGGCCG
>Ga0182030_10005110_pt1 | contig 27891 bp, 13 predicted proteins | sample 812S3MmetaG_FD_121299 | JGI IMG/M metagenome (GOLD analysis project Ga0182030, IMG submission 121299) | Permafrost microbial communities from Stordalen Mire, Sweden - 812S3M metaG (Illumina Assembly) | ecosystem: Environmental > Terrestrial > Soil > Wetlands > Permafrost | place: Sweden... | reverse complement strand
TTGCATCATCAATGGGCTGCCACTCCCGTACATAGCAAAAATTCTAGGACATTCAACGATTGATGTTTTGGTACGACACTACGCTGGTTGGATTAACGATGCAACCAAGCAGGAGGATGACAAGCTCAAAGAGATGTTAAAAAAACTCTCCGCTACGGAAGGTGAGCTTGCATCAAAAGTCGGGAGTTTTTCCGGGAGTATCACTAAAATGTAAAAAAGCCAGCCGCCGGAATCGGCAACTGGCTGAATTCTCGAAGCGCTAGCGCTAAATATGGGGCAGACGAGGGGACTTGAACCCCCGAATACCGATACCACAAACCGGGGCCTTAACCACTTGGCGACGCCTGCCATATCAAAGCGCGCTGCTTTGAGCGACCATTATATTATAACCAGCGCCTCAAGTTACAAGGTTGGTAACGTTGGTAACAAGGATTGAAGCTGCTTTGCAGGCTAACTGCCGACGAGCTTGAAAAGCCAGGGCAAGCCCTGCGCCAGCGCTCCGCCAATAATGAATGCTGCCGCCCACGAGCCAAACCAGATTGTCAGTGCAATCTTGGGACCACGTTCTTTAATCATTACACCAACCGTGGCGATGCAAGGGACAAAAAGCGTAATCACAATCATCGCCGTCACAGCCTGAACAGCTGTGAGTGGTACTTCTGTCAAGCCGAAGGATGCAAAGTCTCGTCTTACGATTCCCAGAATGAAAGTGGTTGCGATACGCGGATCGTTCGGTAAGTGCAACCAGTTCACCGTAATCGGGTTCAATGCCTTGATAAACAAGTCAAGTAAGCCGCACATCTGAGCAATAGTGACGGCGAAGCCAGCAATAAAAAACATCGGCGTTGCATCTTGCAAGAAATTGATCGACTTGGACCAGGTTTTCTTGAGGACGTTATCAGCACGAGGCATGCGCATCGGAGGTATGTCAATCAACAAACCTCCAGACTTTCCAGGTAGCACCATATTCAGTAGCAGACCGGTTACAGCAAGAATAGACATAACGACCGCACCATATACGATCCAGGCAGTCGAACCACCAACTCTTGCGAGCGTTCCAGAAACGACCCCAAGCTGAGCGGAGCATGGAATCGCAACTCCAAGCAAAGCAGTTGCAATTATCTTCTCTCGCTTTGTAGACAATAACCGCGTGGTAATCGTTGCCATAGTCACGCAACCAAGACCAAGAATAAGCGGAATAATTGCACGGCCATTGAGTCCCAGTTTGTTCATCAGTCTATCGACTAGAACTGCCAATCGCGGCAAATATCCTGAGTCTTCCAGCAATGAAAGTCCGAAATAAAAACCAAGCACCAGAGGAAAGAGCAAGCCGAGCAAATAAGTTACCGTCAGAGTAACAAGCCCATATTCGCCAACGATTATGTTTCCGATCGCAGACATAAAAGTTTTGCGCTTCCAGAAGTCGAAAGTCACTTCGTCCGGACTTACTGATTTCATCGCAGTGTCCGCGGCTGCGACTTCTGCTTGAGGAGCTGCGAGTGTTCCAGAAGGAAAATCGAATTTCTTGCCGCCTACTCCAAATTCACACGGGAAAACATCCGCAGCCAGTCGTCTTACCAACGGCTCATAATAGACTTTCATCGTTTTCTTTTCGGTTATGTCCACTAGATTTCCGGCCACCCAGACACCCAGGACCTGGTAGAAAAGAAAATAGCAAACAGCAAAAGCGACAATTGCACCATAAGTGGGGTGCAACAGAAAACGTCCAAGTTTTACCGAGAAACCCACTCCACGACTGGGCACACCAACACACTGATCGACAATTTCGTTTGTTCGAATGCGTCGTGAGCCATAGATAGCAGCCCGGTCTTTACCGACACCCACACCACATTTGGTCGCAGTAGGTTCGTCGCCTTCAACAATCAATAATGCATGAGCCTGATCGATTCCCTGGTCCAAAAGCGGTTTAAGCAGGTCAGCAAGTTCAGGAGTGATGTTTCCAATCTGCGCTGAAGGCAAACTGTTTTTGATACCATCGATGCCTTCTTTTCGGACGGCAACACATGAGATTACTGGCACTCCGAGAATGTTCGACAGTAATGTCTTGTCGATCGAAAGTCCTCGGCTTAGAGCCTCATCCCACTGATTAATGACCAGAACGGTGGGCTTACCCATATCTATGAGTTGCAGGCTGAGAAACAAATCGCGATCTAAACTCAAAGCCGAGACAACGTTAACGATGATGTCTGCCTGAAGAATCATCATTCGAGCAGTGCGCTCTTCATCATTGAAGCTCGAGACTCCGTAGATGCCCGGGGTGTCAGCCAAATCATCCGTGCCGAGTTTTCCACGAGAAACATCAATGGTCGTGCCGGGATAATTCGATACGTCGGCACTGAGCCCGGTCAGCGCATTGAATATGACCGACTTACCTACATTAGGGTTGCCGGCCAGCACAATGTTTCGAGAGATCACTGCCGAAGGTGGAGTCTCATCAATATTGCGGACCATATCTATCGGCAGGACAGCCATAATTCTCTCCGAGTCTTATTGAGAAATATTATCATTTCAAAGCCCTCGAACTTGTAACTTCTTCGCATTCCGACATAGTTAGTACGATCGGTGAAAACTCAGCCATAGCCGAGCCGACGCGGCTTTATACAGTAGACAACATCCACGCTTTGCAACATTATATGTGGCAAAGCATTGCCGTTGAGTTGAGTGACAAAGTTAAACTGAGAAGAGCAAGACCCACGCGTTATGGCATAGCCAGAACGCAACTTTGTTGGAAGAAATGCCCCGTTCCTCAACTCAATTCAGGCTTTCCGGAGTCAGAAAACTAGCAGCCTCGTTTTTTGGTCTGTCATTCTTGCTGACCTGTGTGCCTTTGAACAGTCAAGCTCTCGACAGACCACAGTCGACCCAGAAAGCGATCAATCCGCAGCAATATTCTCTCTCAAATGGCCTGCGCATTATTCTGGTTGAAGATCATTCTTTGCCTGTCGTGTCAACGATGGTCTGGTACAAGGTTGGTGCCAGAAATGAAACACCGGGGTTAACCGGGCTTTCGCACATACTTGAACACATGCTATTTCAAACAGTCGGACATTTTCGCAAAGGCGAAATGGGCGCGACCGTGGTGCGTGCAGGCGGTCAATTCAATGGCTTCACTAGCGACGACTTTACGGCTTTCTACGAAACTTTGCCGCCTTCCAAGCTCGATCTCGCGCTGAAAATCGAATCAGAACGAATGCACAGTGCTACTTTCAGCCAGGCAGATTTAACTGAAGAAATTGGCAGAGTAAAGAACGAGCTTGATGAAACGAGCCGAGATCAAAGCAAAAATTTAGAGCGTGAAGTGAGAGCGCTGTCGTTTATTCAACATCCATACAGAAACCCAACGGTTGGTTGGCGCCAGGATCTAGACCTCATAACAGTCAAGGAAGTCAAAGAGTTTTACGAACGCTATTTTAAGCCCAATAATGCAACGCTGGTTATCGTTGGTGATTTCAAAACCCAACCTACACTGGTGGCACTCGGCAAAACGTTCGGAGCGATACCAAAAATTCCGGGCGCCACTCCCCAGGTAAAAATCAGTGAGGCGCCACAAGGGGCTGAACGGCGACTTATCCTAAAGACTCAGTCAAAAATTGATGAAGTGCAAATTGCTTATCACGCGCCAGCTTTCGCTGACCCAGATGCAGCCGCAATGTACGTTTTGGAAAAACTATTGAACGCTCCGAACGCCGGCCGCATCAAAACAAGATTACTCGATTCGAAAGTTTGCGGTTACGGACGCTCAGCCTACGAAATCAAAAAAGATCCCGGATTATTCACTGTTCAACTCACAGCACCGGCTGGTACAGGCACTCAGAAGATGCTCGATAGCTGGGACAACCTGACTTCGCAGTTACGTTCACAGCCCGTAGCGGATGTCGAGCTACAGCGAGCACGCAGTCAGGCAGAATTTGCTGTCATAAGTGAGCGCGATGGTGCCTATAAGACAGCTTTTCAGCTTGGTTACTGTGACACCATGCAATCATGGCAGAAGGGGTGGACTTCCATAGAACGTATTCGGGAAGTAAATGCCGCAGATTTGCTGAGAGTAGCAAAAAAATTTCTCGGCCCTGAAAACCGGGTCGTTGGGTTTCTGTATAATCCTGCCGCCAAACCTTATGCTCCGATCAACAATACTAGCCCGCAAAAGCCCCCTCCACAGCTGAAACAGCCGCCTAATGCATCAAACCCATCCATGCGTCCAGCTGTAACCACTACTTACTGTGCAGGAAAGTTGTGGTCGTACAAAAAAGATGACACTTCATATGTCTGGCCGGCTAAGCTAGCAGACCGCCGAAATGTGCTGATAGCTCAGGCGACTCAAACATCTAAATCAGTTCCAGGACAGTCAGCAAAAGCGGTCGAACCAGGCAGCGGCGGAAGTAGTGATAGCGCTGAGAGCAAGCCAGTCGCAAATTCAGAGAAAGCAACTTCAGAGAAAGTAATTTCTGAGAAGGCAATTTCTTCAGCACCAATCGTTCAAAAGAAAGTGTTGAAGAACGGTGTAACTGTTCTAGTCGTTGAAAGCCATCTTACTCCCATTGTGCAAATCTCTGGTGCTATCCGTGCCGGCGATGTATTCGAGGCGGCAGGAAAAAAAGGGACTTCTGCGCTACTAGTACAAATGCTGAATGACGGTCCTGCAAAATCAAGCAAGCACGAAATTCAACAGCAGCAAGAAGACATGGGATTGACACCGCCTGCGATGCTCAAGTTTGACCCCGGTATCGAGAACATTACGTTCCAGGCCAGAGTTTTATCGAAAGATTTTTATCGTGAAGCAACGCTTCTCGCAACCTGTCTAAAAGGCATGTCCTACGAAGACTCAGATTGCGAGAAAGCAAAAAGCGACTTTTTCAGCACTGCAAAGTCGACAGAAGACAGTACCAATACTCGAGTAAATAGAGCATTGCTTCGCAGTGTGATGTCTCCCGGCTCAGCATACTATCCAATTGATCCCAAAGAAAAGGTGCACGCAGCAAGTAATCTGAAAGCTGCAGACCTGAAAGACTTCGCTAGCCAGCATTTGACACCCGATTCCACAGTCATTGTCGTCGCCGGGGACATTGCTCCCGATTTAGCGTTTTCACAAGTAGAACGAGCCCTTGATGGTTGGTCGAACGGCTCAAGCAAACATGGCGCCCTGCCTCAGGCTGTCGAGAACAACAAAAAGATGTTGAAAGTATCGCTGCCAGAATCCGATAGTAACGGCAAGACTCTGCTAACACTGGGCCGATTGATGAAAAGTCAATCGGAGAAAAAAGACTTTGCAGATCTGCTAATTGCGGATTGCGCGTTGACAAACCATCCAATTTTCTCACGACTGGCGCAGCGAATCAGTACTGACCCATCGCTCCAAAACAATTTAGTTTTCGAAGATATGGAGTCCAGGTATGTACCACTTTCAAATATGGTCACCTGGAGTCTGACTGTTCCAGTTGAGCCACGTCTCGTGCAGAAGACTTCTTTGGCGCTGCAAACCGAACTGAAAAAGTTTAGCAAATCAGGTATCACAGCCGATGAACTGGCTGAAGTCAAACGATTCCTAACTTCAGCGCTACCACTACGGATGATGCCTTCTTCTTCAGAGGCGGCCAAGCATGTGCTGACGGAATATCTTCAAGATTCGGAAGCTAACATTCCATGGCAACTAATATCTAGAATTCGCGCAGCTGATTTGAACACCGTCAATAGCTTTATAAAAAACGAATTCAAACCCGATCTTTCTGTTCTTATAGTTGCCGGGCCAGGTTCTACAACGGTTGCCCCAGCTGCCAAAACGCCGGCTGTAGAAGCAGAAGCCGAGATGGAGAGCGATACAGCTACAGATACTAATAAATCTGATACCAATTAAATCTAATGTGATTCTGAATTATCAAATTAAAGTAATAACTGTGTAAAGGCACTGAATCCGATAAAAATGAGTGTCCGCTTAGAAATCGCGATATATTCCCGATCACAAACAGTTATCGATCAGAGCGCGTCCAGACACTTGTAAAGCATGCACTTGAGAGCGATACGTCATCGATCAGCGCCTCGAATAGACTGCCAGCACAGGGATACCAGCTTCTGTACGGCGATCAAATTAGTCACATGTAAACATGACAAGAGCTTGTCTTTTAATTAATCTGACTGACCCTAAAGCCAGCCCAGTTGGGCTTTTGCGCGATTAGCACCGAGGACCCACTCGCCAAAACCGGGCGCCTGTATGGGTTACGGTCATTCAGGTACAAGTTTGACTTTCTAGTGACAAGTTAGATAATATGCAGCGTCGGTTGACATCACGCCTTTCCAAAGCACGACCGGCTTGCAGCACTCTATATAAGAAGGTATTCCGTGGCATTAACAGAAATGACTACAACGATAGACTGCGAACGCGAAACGATTGATTTTGATTCAATTCATGAGTATCTAAGAGAAACTCACCTCCCAACCAGAGACGCTGCGGTCAGCATGTCGTCTAGCTTGTTTAATCAAAGGCAAATGAACAACGTAGAAGAAACCTCCTCAGAACACGAACCCCCTAAGACCGACGAGCTCGAAGCTCTCTGGCCGGGCGTACACCATGACTTCCCTCAACAGAGTATGAACAACAAGTCAGCCAGTTTTTACCTTTCTGTCGGCTTCGCGGCCGGTGCACTGTTATCTATCGTAGGAATATTCGGATACTTCTCGGTATCACATCTAGTGACAGCCAAAGCAACACCAGCTGCCGCCAATCAGCTGATGGTAGCGGGAGTTCCTGCCGGTTCGCAGGGCGGCACCGCTACTGCTTCAGGCGACGTTCTGGTACCGACCACACCGTCATATCAAGTTCAACCTGGTGACACCCTCGCTGGTATCGCCGTTCGAAACTACAAAAGAGTTAGCCCGCGCCTGTTAGATGAAATTTGCAAAGCGAACAATATGCGCAATGCAAATGTCCTGAACCTCGGACAAAAAATCGTGTTGCCTGAATACCGCGCTTCCAATCAGATCGCTGCCGTCTCGACGCCTCCTGTGCAATAGTCCGTGGCAGATGTCGAAGGCATTCTGAACACCGAAGATATATTCAAACGGCTGTCTGAGCAGCTGGTTGGCTATGAACATCGCTCCCAACAGTTGCAGCTTGCTCTGGAAGTAGAACGTGTTCTCAAAGGTGGTCAAACTGGAGTGTTTGAAGCCGGCACAGGCACTGGCAAAAGTTTTGCCGCGCTGATACCGGCTGCGCTCTCAGGCAAGAAAGTGGTGGTTTCAACCAATACCATCGCTCTGCAAGAGCAGTACATCAACAAAGACATTCCAGCTCTGCAGAAAATTTTGCCGTTCGAAATCGAAGCGGTCTTGATGAAAGGGCGCGGCAACTATCTAGGATTGAGACGATGGGAAGAGCACGTCCTCGAATTCGGCTTAGATGACAGGCTCGCCGATTGGGTCTACAACACCGATGAGGGTGATGTCTCCGAACTCGATTTCGTGCCGCACTATGAGACATGGAACGAAATCAATTCTGATGGCGATGATTGTTTGCGCAATCGCTGTCCCCGATTCCTAGAATGCTTTTATTTTGAAACTCGCAGAAAAGCTGAGAAAGCGAACATCATTGTAGTCAACCACGCGCTGCTGCTGGCAGATGCGGCGTCGCAGGGCAACATATTGCCTAAATACGATCTGTTGATTGTCGACGAGGCCCATCACATGACTGATGTGGCGACAGATGCTTTTAGTTTGCAAGTAAGTAATCGAGGATTGCGCGCGCTCTGCACCCGAGCCATAAAAAAGGCTAGCGCTCCTGGCGGTATGATTCACGACATCGAAACGGAAGGCAACAGATTTTTCAGCCACATAGCTTCACTGTGTCCATTCGCCCGCACTAGATTGCGCAGACCTGTGGAAGAAGCTGGTGACTTGATCCTCTCCCTCTCGCTGCTCAAAAGTTGGCTGGAACAACAGACCTTCGAAAACATTATCGATGTCGACCTGAGTAGAGACAAAGCCAAGCTAAAGGCGAAGTCAATTATTTCCACTATTAGTGCTTACGTGGCATGCCTGGAGCTAATAGCCTCACCTTCGCCAGAGTGGGTTCTCTGGATAGAGAAGAGCGATTACCCCAGCTCTCGCGTCGCAATCGTCGCAGCGCCTCTAGACCCCTCTGAGTACCTACGAGATCATGTGCTCGAAAAGGACGGTCTGGAGTCCTCTGTCTGGATGTCTGCCACACTTGCGACCGTCGGAAAAGATCCCTTTGAGTTTTTTAAAAGAAATATCGGTCTGGATCATGTGGTACAAAGCCGCGTGCCGAGCCCGTTTAACTATGCACAACAGGCCACGCTCTATTTGCCGCAGGCTATGCCCGAGCCAAACTCGCCTGGCTTTTTGCCTCGCGCTGCCGAAGAGATCGAGCGAATTTTAGATGTGACCGAAGGGCGTGCCTTTGTCCTATTCACGAGCAAAGCAGCTTTAAATGCCTCTTTTGACGTGCTTCCGCCGAGCCGCGCGTATCCCTGTAAAAAGCAAGGTGAAATGCCCAGAGCCAAACTAATCGAGTGGTTTAAAAGCACACCATGTGCAGTGCTCTTTGGGACATCAAGCTTTTGGGAAGGCGTTTCCATCGATGGCGACCAACTCAGTTGTGTAATCATTGACAGAATTCCCTTCCAGGTGCCAGACGACCCAATCTACGAGGCTCGTTGCGAGGCCCTTAAAACTGATAAGGCAAGAAGCTGGTTCAATGATCTGGCACTGCCTTACGCCACCATGCGATTGAAGCAGGGAATGGGAAGACTTATTCGCACCAGCACCGACCGCGGTATCGTGGCAATTCTCGACCCACGTCTCACGACGAAAGCATACGGGCGCGAGTTGCTGGGATGTTTGCCACCCATGAAAATAGTGCGCACTCTCAACGAGCTTAACACCGCTTTTGCTGGCGACACAAAATCATTTGTGCCACCAACTCCAATAACACTAGAACCAAACTTTTTCCGTTAGGTAGCCGGAGGAAGGTCGCCCTCAGGCGACTGTTCCACGACGTCGACGATGTCGCCGACCAGGTCATCACCGGTAGCACCGATATTGATATCACCTCTAACAAAGCAAATGGAGGTAGGGCAGTGATTGAAAATATATCTGGCTATAGGATCAGTGCCTATAGCAAAGAAGTGCCTGTGGCCAATAGGTGAAGTGCCGACAAAAAGTATGTCTGCCTGGAGTTCCTTTACCGCTGCCACTATGCCTTTAGCAACCTCGCCCACTTTGATCACACCACTGGCTTTAATGCCTTCGGATTTAAGTTGCTCAACAATTTTGTCGATTTGAGCTTTGACCTTGTTCATCGGACGATCAGTGGAGATCAGCTGAGCAACGACACCGACTTTTCCAGGATCAGGCAAAATTCTGAGCAATACCAACTCAGCATCCAGAGCTTTTGCTTTGGCAGCGGCAAGTCGCACAGTTTTTTCACTGCGCTTCGGACTGCTGAATGCCACCACGAATTTCATATGTTCATTTCCAACTAACGACTTAATTTAAGCATGCCAGAAAAGTTTCAGTGCGTAATAACTTACTGCTGCAAGAGTAGCAGCAACTGGAATAGTTAAGATCCACGCCATGGCTAACAATTTCAATGTGCTGGGATTTAACTTATCGCGCCCGTGCGCACTGAGGGTACCACCCGCAACTGCCGATGACAGAGTGTGAGTCGTGCTAATTGGCGCGCCTAGATGAGAAGCCGCTAAGATGATCAAGGCGGTGCTCATCGAAGCTCCGAACCCCTGCGAATGGCTCAATCTTTCCCTGCTTATTTTGGTGCCGACGGTTCGTATCACCCGCCATCCGCCGATAATCGTTCCAAGTGCCATAGCGCTTGCAGCCAGTGCCATAACCCAAAAAGGAACGATGCTTACCTTGTAACCATACTCAGCGAAGTGAGTGGCAAGAATCAGAGTGATGAGACCCATAGTCTTCTGTCCATCATTGCTGCCATGCGTAAAGCTCACCGAAGCGGAAGCAATAATATGCAACCACCTCATCAACTGCGGTGGCGCCTTTTGTTCTTCCCTTTTTGCCTCACCTGAAAGTTTGAGGGCAGCCCACGTCATGACTGCACCACCAATGAAACCAACAACAGGGGATATAAGCAGCCCCAGAATCACATAACGAAGCTCATGCCACGCTACGCCTTTAAAGCCTGCCGCGGCGACTCCAGCGCCAAACAAACTGGCAATGAGGCAATGCGACGAACTGACCGGTATGCCAAACCACCATGTGATCAGGTTCCATATTACAGCAGCAAGTAAAACAGCGACGACAATTGGCAGAGTCACTGCATCCGCCGGAATTATTTTAGTTATGACCTGAGCCACTGCAGTGCCTACAAGAAGCGCGCCAAGAAAATTCAGAAGACCCGCCATAACAATCGCCACGCCAGGCTTCAACGACTTTGTATAAATTACAGTCGCTACAGCGTTAGCAGTATCATGAAAACCATTGACGAAGTCGAAGCCTACAGCGAGGATGATTGCGAAAATAGCGATAATTCGATCAGCACTCATTAGCTAACGTGAGGCCTCTGGTGCGGCAAATTTTGCATAGGCATTTCAAACTTCGACCGGGTTACTTCGATTGTCTGACTCTGTCATAGCAAGATTCGGTTAAGGTCGGATTAAGCCAAACAAGGTCTTGATTATCCAAATTCCAAAACGTTCTAGATTGGCGAACGGAAACGAGGCTAGGATTGAGCTCTTCCTTCAAGTGCCGAATTGCGACTGCCGTGATATAAAAATCTAAAACAAAGTTCAGGGGGCACTGCCTGCCACCTTTCCTCGTCGACAAACGAGAAGTTCAGGCTAAACGAGCTTCCACAGCTTCGAGATAATCCGGCTCGAGATAGACCCAGATATCGCCCTGACGCCATGCTAATGGGTCTCTCAAGAGATACCTGTAAACTAACAGCTGCCGAATGATTCTTCGCGCTTTCGGATTATCTTCACCGCGACTGTCATTAGCCAATCGTGTGCGAAGATGGATAGCTTCACGTTTGGTGTAGCAATAAGCTGGACCCGCATTTCTTCCGCGAGACCGACAAAGTATTGCCACTTTTCCTGAGGGCTGAGCCCAACCTAGTACGTAGTAAATTTCATCATCCATAACAATATGATAAATCAAGTCACAGATAAGTCCAGTGAAGCGTAGTCAATAATGCAAGCCTTTGGGAATATTCTCGTATTTCACCCTGCTGCGATCGGGGACGCCATGCTGGCATCGCCTATTGCTGCCACTTTGAAGCTAAATCACCCTGGCGCAAAGCTCACTTATTGGACACATCCGAGTCTCCGGGAGATATTGCTTGGGCTGTGTCCGAGTATCGATGAGATAGTCGATTACGATCGTGATGCCAACATTTTTCAGCTAGTTAAGACTTTTGATAACTTTCGCTCAGACCTCTTTATCGATCTGGCAAACTCGCTGAAAAGCCGCTCGATGACCTGGATGACCAGAGCGACCGTACTCAGATATAACAAGCAGGCACCAGATGAATTGCCAAGACATCACGCTGTCGCCAATTTCCTGGATACGATTCGGCCGGTTTGTCCTGAGATACCAGAAAAACTCTTTCCCACGATTTTCCCTGAAGCATTCTCTGAAGAGCTATTAGAGCGAGTCTTGCGTGAACACTCGCTGGATCCACTGCCGCTTATTGGTATCGTACCCGGTGTCGGCAAACTGCGGCCGCACAGAGCATGGATATACGAGGGATGGCTCTATCTACTACAACACATATTGGAATGGCGCACACATATACCTGTGCTTATAGGCGGTCCAGATGAAGTGGAACTGTCGGAACGGCTAAACAATGACACGGAAAATAAGTGTCTCAATCTGTGTGGAAAACTTTCGCTTTCCGAAACAGCCACCATGCTCAAAGCCTGTTCGGTGGTTGTCAGCGGGGACACTGGTCCTGCTCACCTTGCAGTTGCAGTCGGAACAAAGGTGGTAGGACTTTACGGTCCGACGTATCCGCAAAGAAGCGAACCTTACGGATGCCACAATTTCGTGCTCGATCAAAGCAATCGTTGCGATTGCCATGATCTGAAATCCTGCCGGTATTCAAATCCGGGAGAACCAGGACGTTGCATGCAACGAATCATGCTGGCAGAAGTTCTGGAAAAAATGAAAATGCTGGGAGTTGGCAAGGTAGAACCGAAGTACATCGACGACCCGACTTTGCTTCTGTAGACCCTTGCAACACCAGAGTTGACACCATATGTGCCACCAGATATGCCATCATATATAACACCACATTAGACACTGGCGGCTGAGCATTTACTTTCAATACGTCCTGAAAAAATTTCTTTTCGACTTTAACAGCCGAAATCGTCAACCAATCGACTTTAATTAAGTTGACAAGCAACGGATTTCACCTTATAAATTTGCTGTTTTTAGTCTTCTAAAACGCAATGAAACTCAATGATTTCAGCTTTCTTTCACGCATGTTTCACCCGCATTCAGGGTAAATAACTAATAACACTTACTAAACATATATCGAACAGAAGGTCATAGCCATGGTTGCATCATCAACAGCAGAAGCTCCTGACTCGATCCCCAACAAGAAACCCGACGTAAATGCGCCAACAGACCGAATTGTCCAGCAAGCACAAGCAGGCGCCGACAATATTTCGCAGACGTCCCCCTATCTCGCGAAAGACACGACGTCATCAAGTTCGACTGATACGCAAGCTAGAGCAGTCAGCGAGCAGATGTCGAGGGGTGCCGGCATAGGGACTACCGGAAAAACAGAATCATTCCAGGCGAGCGATGGAAGCAAAATTCAGGGCTCGACCTACACGACGAAAGATGGAACATTCATGAAAGTTCCAGGAGGCGACGACGGAAAAGGTAGCACCTACCAGATAGAGCAAGGCGATAATGGTCAAAGAAATCTCTCTAAAGTTGAACCGGACGGAAGTAAGGAACCTGTGCCGCTGAAGGCATCTGGAGATAGCAGTTCGAGGAACGGCAGTCGAAATGGCGACGCGGCAGCTGCTGCAGCTGCTGCAGCGCCGGGACAGCAATACGAAGCGCCTAAAGCGCCCGTCGATAAGGCACCTGTAGACAAAACACCCGTTGCGGCTTCGCCTGACGCGACAGTAAGTCCATCACCTGTAAGACCAGACGTACCCGCACATATTGACAAGTCGTCAACTGTGCCATCGGGCGACGGATCCGTGACCCCCCCTGTGCATCATGAGGCACCAGCCCCCGTTGCGGCTTCGCCTGAGCAGGTCTATCAGCCTGGACAGACTCAGCGGGATCAGCCAGTACTGTCCCCGAAACCTGAATCCGTGACGCCAATCGGTGGACGCGAGCAAACTTACACACCTGTTGCTCAAACCATTAACGACGGTGGGAAGGTCACGCCGAAAGGGGATGGCCCTGGCGGACTAGGAGGCGATTCTTATGGCCGACCCGGTAGCGATTTGGTAAAACCCACTGGTGACGTCAGCGGGTCTGGCGCACGACTAGGTGCGACTGTCGATCAAGGACGCGTCACCAATCCTGATGCTGGCACCAATTTGAACAATCTCAACGCCAGACAAACATTAGATGCGTCGGGCTTGCAAAAACCAGGCGCTGAAGCCGGTCTCAATAATCCGGGAAGGTTGGGCACTGATACTTTTGCACCGACAGGTCCTGCGGACAAAGGCAGTGCAGCAGCTGAAGCGGCCGCTATGAATGCTGCTAACAGAACCGGCACACCAGCTGACGTAGCCGCTTTGAACGCTGCTAACAACAGAGCTGGCGCAGAAAGCGCTGCAATGAATGCTGCAATGAACGCGGCATCAAAACCCGGTTCTGATGCGTTAGCCAAGACAGCAGGACCAGCGGACGTTCTCGCACCGAATGCATCGCAAAACATGATGCTCAGACAAGCTGGCTTCAATGCAAACAATCCAGCCGACGCAGAATTCCTGGCTTCGGCGCGGGCACAGTTGATGGCTGGGCGACTTGGCGATGGCACAAATGCAAACACAACACTCGCCAACGCCTTATCAGGACAAAACCCAGCTAACTTAAACAGACTGGCGGTGCTTCTCAGCGGTAAAGCAGATGCAACAGCAAACAATGTCGTATTGAACGAGGCTAATTTAGCCAGATTGAATGCACTATTCAAACCAGAGGCTATCGGTGCGCAGCCCGGCATGATAAACCCGCTTGACGCAAAAGCTAATGCTGCTCTAGGAATGACAGACTTCGTTGCGGGTCGTAACGGAGTGTTGACACAGAAAGAAATTTTCGGCGAGCTTAGTAAACTCGGAACCCAGACGCTGCAAATAGCTGATGGCGCACAGAAACTAGCTATGGCCGACCTTATCTCTCGAAATCTGCTAAGACCGACAGATCTTCTCGCTGGAGCTGGTCTGCTGGCAAACAAGCTCGAGCCCCTCGCAGCCAAAGGTCCCGAAACTTTAGTTGCACATCCAGAAAATGTAACTGCACTGGCAAATGCGCTCGCAGCTGCACGCGCAAGGGCCGCAGACCTCAGCGAACTAGCACCTGGACTACTGCCCGGACTGATGCCCGGGAAACCAATCGCGCTCGGCGATCTCGCCGATGGTCACGGCTTACCAATTCCTATTGGTAAGGGCTTGCCAGCCGATGGAGCAATAGCCGACAAGATTGCTGACTCTCGCATCGGGGGAGCTAAGCCGACGGCGATTACAGGTGCAGAGGCATTGCTAAATACAAAAGCCGCGCAGGACGCAATTCGAAACGCGGCAATAAAAGCAAACGAAATCGAGGGTCCTGGCGGGCTCAACTTGACGCTGCCGACGCGAAAAGACATGACAGAAACCGGCGAGAAGAAGGAAGATCCGAAGAAGAAACCAGAAGTCAAAGGAGAGGGCCAGGGTGGTCTCTCAATCGATGGCTCCCTACTCACAGGCGCAGCCCTACGCTTGTTCGGCGACAAGAAAGACGACAAGGAAAATGAGAGCGGTGCGTCGAAAAAAGTTGACGAAAGCAAAACTCAGCGACGAAAATATGCAATCAAGCCTGGAGACACGCTAGATTCGATCGCTCAACAGGTTTTCCGTGACGGCAGAATGGCTGCCTTGATCGCAGCTGTTAACTCCGAAGTAATAGCAGAAAACACACCGTCAGACGCTCCGCTGGAAGCGGGTCTGAACATTTGGCTACCTTCTGAACTGGAAGTTGAAGAGTTTCTGGGAAGCCTCAATGCACAAGCATCAGAAGAAAAACTTACCCCCGAGGAAGAACTTGCCAGGAGATTTGGAAATGGCTGGAATGGCGACGCGACGCCGAGTGCAGACACGCAACCTGTTAACAACGATTTGATGACTGCTGCGATTGCAGCGACAGCAAAGCGCAGAGAGAACGTAGAGAAATTGTTGGGACCACTTAGCGAGAAGAAACCAGACTATATCAAGTACACGGTGAGACTGGGCGACACACTCAAATCAGTTGCTACAAAGCATCCTGCGCTGAAAGATGTTTCCTTATGGGAACTGGTGGCGAGTGTGAATGAAATCGACATACCAGGAAACAATCCCAGTGCTGTGAAGCTCACCAGAGGCTCAAGTTTGAGACTGCCAACAGCTGCGGAAATTGATCAATTCCGCGCGGCACAAGCAAACAAAAAGCCTGCTGGGAACGGTCCAAATTCTGCTGCTCGAACAGGCGCGAACACAAGAGCCAGGTCTATAGTCATTCCTCCAGGCAATCCGCTTGCCGCCAGACCCCTCGAGAACAAGGACACAGCATTCGTAGATGAACATGCCGTGACACGCGTCGCTGCTCCGATCACAGATGCTGGCACTTCACTCTTGCGTGCAGGAGGATTTGTCAAAGACCAACCGAAGTCGCATGATGATGCAACGATAGTGACTGCACCAATAGAGAACCTACCGAGACCGAAAATTTCCAAACCCATCACTACAGATAAACCATCTGTAGAAAACATCAAAAATCTATCTGAAGACTGCCGCGTAGTGCGCAGACATCAAGTCGATGCGTCCGGTCGACTTTATCAAGCACAGCTGGAAGTGCTGCGAGATGGAGCATGGACTTCGGTGATGATGTACAACATAAGCGACGGCAATTGTTGGCGCAAATCAATCAACGAACTCGGCGTTACTGAAATCCTACAGTTGGAGTTACCAACTGCAGCCATTCATCAAATGCTGGAAAGTGACTTTGCAAACAACTGGCAAGAGTATCGAGACCGCATGCTCGACGCGGCAAAAGCGTACTAAGCTACTCTCGATCACTCGGATTTGAGTTCTGGAAAAATGGTGAGTTCACCGTCGTGCGTACGATTGCGTAACTTGTAAGCCATGTCGGTGGTTAGATACTCACCATTGATTACGAGCTTGTGCGCCACGCTGTTTTCATCAAACCAGGCCACTAGATGTCTTGTCGTTTCTGGCTTTTGTTCGGCAAGCCAGAAGATCACATGCCCATGATAACGAGCGCCTGGCATTTTCTTTTGATAGCCGAATTCATCCAACAGTATGCCGTACTGGTCACCCACTACGGTAAAAGTTTCGCTCTCGCCATGTTCCTGAAACGGCATCTGTGGAGGATGCATAACTAAATAGTCGTTCGTAAATTCAGCTATCGGCGCATCACGACCGGCAGTAGAAAACAACCGACCGCGGCCGCCCGCGATCGGCTCATAAATATCTTGTACGCCAAGTTCGTCGATGAGCGATAATTCGCCCTCAGGTTTGTTCTTCTCGTCATCAGGGGTGCTATTCGTTGCCACCGCCGCTACCCTCAGGAGCCGGGCCGCCGCCTTCCTGCCCTTCCTCGCCTTCATTCTGGAAGTTATCGAGAGCCGTTCGAACCTTATGCAGCAGAACCAACTGCGCGTCAGTCGAGAGTTGCTGGTCTTTAATCAAATGCACAGCAAGACAGTAAGCCAGATCCACATCTCCCTGCCCGACCAATCTCTCAGTCAGCAAACGACAGAACCACGCTGCAGAATCGGATGCAGGAGTGTCTTTTCTGTTGATCGATGAATTGAAATCGAACTTGATTTTAGGATCGCGAACGACTTCCGCTACCTCAAACCGATAAAGGCATTTTGATGTGCATGGACCGCAAGTAGGCAAAGGTCCCTGATCGCGTTTATGCAGCTCGAGGAAATCATCTCGCCATTGTTTAAGTATCGAGATATCCAGGCGGCGATTAACTTCTGTAGGCTGGAATGCGGGGCGAAGCAGGTTCAGCCAGCGCATATGCTGCTCGCGTACCTGGTCGTAAAACCAATAATTCTCCTCACCCTTGCGCTCGAAGTATCGCTCGGTAGCCTGTGTAAGCACGCACCAGGTGATGCCCGTGATATTTCCGGTACGCGCTCGACCACCGATTACACGCTGAATTTCGTGAATGATTTGCGCGCGAAAGTGCACTAGTTGAGTGAGGTCTTTGAGAGTTGAAAGAAGGTATCTGTTGTATACGAGCCGGAAGATCGGGTCGTCAGCAACCATAATTGCGGTGTCGAGAATCTGCGAGTCGCACCGATGCAAACAGAACTTGCAACCCAGGTGGCGGTCAAATGACTGAACGATACCCAGTGGTCTCATCGCTTCACGAACGATTTCATCGGACTCATGCGGAGATTGGGGCGGCGGAACCTCCTTTGTTTTATCGAACATGATGGCCAGGTGATAGGGCTGTTCCATCTTCTCTGCATAGACAAGAGCGCGTCCCTGTCCTAGCGCAGTAACGTGCCTCTTTTGAATATCGTCAAGGTTCATGGCACCACCCATAGAGTCGCGGTCATCGACCGACACGATTCTATGCATGATTTTCAGGTTGGTATTTTTTAGTGCTTCCGGTGCCAATTTGTTTGGAATCTGGTCTGCAATGATGAATCCCTGCCCGTAAGAACGAATTTCTGCAAGCATGTTTGTGAAGAATTCAACCGCTTTCCCTGCAGGGTTAGCATTTTCACCGGACTGCCCGGTAGGAACGTTCTTCAGCAAACGGTGAGCTTCTTCAACGAGCATGACGTGCTGCAACTCATCTTTTGGACCGGTTGCTTCTCTGTATTCATAGAGGAATACAAGAATCATACCTATAAGGAAAGACTTTTCACTGTCTTCCGAAACCATCTTGAGTTCAACGACGGTCGGTCTGCCAAACAACACTTCCATCGGAATTGACCGACGTGTGTTGAGCATCTGCCCTTTTCCACCGATAAGCAGAGAGCCGATTCTGGCTTTCAGAGCGGCTTGTACGTCTGGTCCAATTCTTTCTGAATATCCAAATGATTCAACTGTCGGATCGATGATTTCAAAAAGATCCTTCATCGTAGGATAAATTTCAGACGGGCAATCCGGATCGCCAGGATTGATACCAGGTGGCAAACGTCTATTTTTGTTTTGAACGAGATCCCAGCCTCTCACACTGTAAATCGAGTTGAGCGCTTTTTCCAGCACCTGAGGCATAGGCGAGTACATTTCAAAACTGGCGTTAAACACTGATTTCAATGCGTCTAAGTGCGTCTGAACTTTAACGCCTTTGAGAATTTCAAATGGGTTTAACCGGAACGGCGAAACTGTTTCGTCACCCAGAGAAAACGCCTGTCCTACACCTTTGAAGGTCTCAGACATCAGCATCATATGCCGATATTCAGATTTAGCTGGTTCGCAAACCATAAATGGAATATTGAATTTCCACAACTGCCCGAGCAGGTAGAAGCAGGTATTGGTTTTGCCACCACCTGTAACTCCGCACACAATAGTGTGCTTTTGTAGAGCATCGACGTCGATATAGTACAGATTCCCTGTGTCCTGACCTTTATCGAGGATATTGCCGATCGCTATAACACGGTTCTTATCCTTCGGCGGAATTTCAGCAAGACTGAATTCGGCAGACCGTTTAATTCGAAATCCGGCCATTTCATGCTTCGGCAGGTGAATATATGCAGATAGCATTCGCGAATTCAATGGAGTCAAAAGTTTATAACCGAGCAACTTTTGAACGTCGCCCCCTCTTTGATTCTTGATCAAGCCAAACTGCTCGAGGTGAGGCTTTAAGCCCTTCAACTCATGAGAGCGCAGAGGCGTAGGGCGACTGGTTTCATCAACGTAAGTAGCACGCAAAAGAGACTGCAGTCTGGCGAAAACAGATCTGTCTGCAGCGAAGAAATATGTACACACCTGCCAACTTCCAATAGCAGTTCCGAGCTGTATGTGTTTCAAATAAGCATCTTGCAGTTCCAGGTAGTATTTGATTCTTCTTTTCTTTTCAGGGTCTTCGTTTTCCTGAGCTTTTTGAATCTGGTCGACCACATTGAACTCTTCCTGGTTCACCAGACTTGGCGGAATCGGTACCGCAAGTGTCAACATGCCAAAGTCGTGCCCTTGCAAACCATTAGCCAGACGCTCAATTTGCTCAGAATCTAAGGTATCACCGCCGGTGCTCTTTAACGCAGGAATGCCGGTCATAAGACCGATATGATTTGCCAGAGGAGACACCATCGCCTTTATAGCATCAGCTGGAAATGGGTCTTTGTAGATGTCGACGCCGTTATAAACGCTATAAAGTATGGATTTAAGCGTGCTGAAGGCAATGTGTTCGGCTTCCCCAGGACCACCTTCGTAGTTGGCAGGCATCGAGATGCCCATGTAATAGCGCACACCCGTCTTGCTGCCAAGCACTAAATAAGCGAGATTTGTCTTCTGGCTATGCAAACCTGTCAACGCATCTTCCATCAGGTACATGCGCTTAGGAACTGAGTTAGGGTCGTTGCTTTGCTGAGGTTGCTGATTTTGTTGCTGCTTTTCCCGCTCGATATCCCAGGATCTTAAAATCCCATCGACGCGAACGAAGGTGAGATCTGGGACCGGCCAGCTGGATAGGTCAGCAGGATTTATCGGTTGAGTGTCGAGCGAGTCGAGGTCGTAACGTCTGAGATCGGCTATCTTCTCTTCCCAGATGTTGCGCCCGCTATCACTAGGACTATTTCCTGAACCCTGCACGTTGTTTGACCTGATGCCTTTTGGAATTTACGAATGAAATTGGTTTCGAGAACAGCTCACCTAACTATACAATCTTTAAGCGTGTGAGCGCTTGACCCGAGCCGAAGAAAGCGAAGTTCAACTTTCTTTATCAGTCGTTTTTGTGCCATTCGCTTGCATGCGTTCAATCAATTTCCAGTTAACGTCTTTGTCGTCGATATCATTGAAATCATGCGACTTCATATGGAAAACGCCAGCCTGACTGCCAACACGATAGCAGTAGAAATTCCTTGCATCCTGACCCACGACACGGTCTATGTTCAATTTTTCTTCGTCTGAGATAAGCTCGAACTGAGGCGAGGTGTTGACAGGGTTAAAGAAATTGGACATGGTCTGGTGCTTGATCTTTCGTCCATCAACTCTGAACATTTGTGGACCGAGCAGGTCGCCATCTTTCTTAGAAAGCGCGAAGCAAGCCATCGTGCCAACACTGATAACCAGCTGATTGCGGAAGTCTTCAGGAAGATGTTGCAGCGTTTTGATAGAGCCTACAAAGCCAATCTGGAAACGATCGGTCTCTGTCGTGATTGCTTGCAGAGTTTCTTTTTCAATGAAATCGTCAAACTCATCGAGATAGAGAGCAGATGGCTGCTCGTCCGAATCAGAGTTGAGTGCCATAGCAGCCTGCTTGAGACCTGTAACAATCAAACTTCCCAGAAGGTTAGCGTTTTCATCAAGCTGACCTTTGGCTATCTTGACCAGGAGAATCTTCTTCTCTTTAATTACCTGCGACATCTTTATTTCGCTGTTGGCTTTGGTCAAAATCGGGCGAATGCGCGGGTCACTGAGCATGGGGCCAACTCTGTTCAAGATAGGCTCTACCCAGGTGATCCATTGATCGGTTCTGGCTAATCGTTTGTACTGACCCCACGTATCGAGCAAGGTTCCATATTCTACTTTGTCTCGCTTTTTCTTCTCGACATTTTCCAGCAAAATATCGCGGAAGTCGTTATCTTGAAGCAGCGTAGGAAGGTCGGTAAGAGTCTTTCCATTCGCCATCAACAACAAAGCCGAATTACGCAAGATATTGGCTGTCTGCGCATTCCATTGGCTTTGCGAACCAGGAGGCTCTGTGTATATCGCTTTAAAACCATAAACCAGCGATGACGCAGCTGTCTGCAAATCTCCATCTTCTGGCATCTCGAGAGGGTTGTAAGCGAGAGAGCCTTTTTTATTTGTGGGATCAAGCAAGATAACGCGTTTGGCGAACTGTTTGCCTTTAGGATGATGCGACATCCAGCGAGTCATCATGTCAATCAAGTTGCCATCGGAGTCTATAACAACAACAGCTCGATCATTTGATTCGATATCATGCGCCACCAGACTTGCGATAAATCTAGTTTTGCCTTTGTCACCGGCACCAAGCACAAGCATATGAGGATCTTTGTTGCGCACCTCAGGCGGTAAAGCAAGCTCTTTCTTTTCCCAGGGGAAGTAAGGCTTCCACTCCAGGCGGGTTCCAAGCGGCAGACTTCCCGCAACCACAGGCTTTCCAAGTTGCCCCAAAATCTTCTTATGGTTACCCTTGTATTGCGATGGAATGTATTGTCGCTTGCCTTTAACGCTCATGATGCCGTTGGTACCGAACAAATTCCAGACCAGGTAGACCAGAAATATTGCAATACCGAGGAAGACGACAAGGGCTTTGACGAACGTTATGGAGGCTTCCTTACCAGTAGGCATCGGGGTACCGTGCCCGGTGCCGCCGGTAGTCACAGTATTAGGATTAGGACCAGCACCAGCACTTGCCGCATCATTCGAGAATATATAAGTATGAGCGCGCATCAACTCCGCGTCCCACTTACCTTGAATAGGAACAACTTTCCTGGTGAGGAAATGACCCACGTTTATTTCAGTGCGCCAGATTCCATGCGCCTTTGGTCTGCCCTCTCCGAGTTCTAGTTTTCCAAAATATTCAACAGGCTTGGGGTGCACTTCAGCATCTGCAGAAACCTGGTACACCTTCGTGAAGGTAATTCCATCTGGACGCTGGATACCGCCTTTGAAAATATATGGCATGGCATTCTGACCTTCGCCATCAATACCATCTCCCATAATTTGGTCGCTTGATCCATATTGCATGCGCATTTTTGTCGAGCGAACATGTTGACCATCCAGATAGGTAAGTTTCCAATCTCCACCGAGCATAAGCGGCTCGGCGGCCGACTGGGGCATCATTTGCGGCAAGCCAGGAGCGGAGGAAAAAACCCCAGCGATCGCACCACCCACAACTTGAAAAACAATTGGGCAGAGAATCAGAGCAACAGCAGCGATTATCAACTGAGTCTGGCGCTTCATCGAGAAGCCGACGACGTTCACTTCCTTAGTAAAGAAATTGGTTGACTCTTCCGAATCATCGTCGTCCGTATTGCGGGCGCGGACCTTCGCCGAAATCTTACCTCTGTTCGCAATTTTCTCAGAGGCGGAGGGCTTCCTAACATCCTTTTTCGCTGGCGGCCGTGATTTGAAAGAAGGAGTTGAGCCAGAAAAAGTCCTTCGCGCAGGTGGCGGGATGTCATCATCATCGTCATCATCATCTACGTCGCGCCTCTTGCCCTTAGCGCTATTTTTTGCAACAGGCTGACGCCCGCGACTAACCCCCTTGCCACGATCCTGTTCGTCTTCGTCATCATCATCGTCATCGTCGTCATCATCAGCCTGAGAACCACGCTTTCCAACTTTCGCTTTTGTTGGCACTAGCGACTTCTTGGGCACGCCTTTCTTTGCGCGACTGGAATTGTCTTCAAAATCATCATCATCATCATCGTCGTCGTCATCATTGATTAAAACCGGCTTCTTACCTCGAAGTTTGTTCGAAGAAGGCTTTTCAGGCTCATCACCAAACGGAAACACTTCGTCCACCGATGGGGACTGTCTTCCGGGTGACTCCAGGTTCCTGTCGTACGCAATCGCCTTTGAGGAAGCAGCGGGGGCAGTTGCAGGTGAATTTCCACCCGGATAGGCCTGAGTCGCGGCAAAGAAATCAAGATCGGCTGGGCTGGAAGCTTGACGTTGAGGCTTAGATTGAGAGGCAAGGTCCTCTACAGGAACTTCCGACGGTGCCGCCTGGTGCGCAATAGCTGGCATCACAGCCGGTGGCACGTTCGATAAGTCTGCCGCGCCTGCATTATCAGCAGCGACAGGAGCGACCGAGTTCGGTGCTTGTTGTTGAATGTCAGCCTGTGCACCACCTGGATTCATCTGCTTCGCTACAGGCGTATCAAAGAAGTCAACATTTGCGGCACCACCGGCGGTTTGTTGAACAGCTGATTGAGCACCTTGCACTTGCTCATTGTTCGTATTAGCAACTGCTGATGCGGCAGCCTGGCTCGCATTAAAGAACCCACCCTGCCCGGAAGAGCTTTGTGGAATCGGGGGGCTGGCGGCTTGATTGGGGTCGTGATTATTATATTGTCCGCTCTGGACCTGAGCTTGAGCTTGTGGCTGTGGATGTTGTTGTGGTAGCGATTGCGATTGGGACTGCTGCTGTTGCTGCGGTAATGACTGCGACTGCGTTTGTGATTGAGACTGCGCAGGCTCTTGCGGCGACGCGTGAGCTGCGGCTTGTTGGGAGACTGGCGGAAGGTCGGGATACGCTCCAGAAGCCACTGCGGACTGGGCCAACTCTGGTGAGATAACTTGATTGCCTTGATTGCCCTGTGCTGATGCGGAGGCTGATGTAGCATTCTGAGGAACAGATCCATTGCTCCCAGTTCCATTCGGATTGTTACTGGCAGCATATCCTGTGTTGTTACTCGACGCCGCCTGATCTGCATTTACACCGACAGCTCCATTCGACGCGTCAGGTTGAAAATTAGCTTGACCGTTACCCTGAGCGTTATTTTGATAATTTTCTGGAGAGTAATTTTGGTTATTTGCTACCGGAGCGACTGGTCCGCCATGCCCGTTCCCGCCATTGCCGCCATTGCCCGCGTTTCCAGCAATGCCGCCATTCTGTCCATTTTCGGATGTTTGTCCGTTCTCGGTATTGTGACCATTGGAGCCACCATTCCCATTTGCTCCGGCAGCGCCGTTGCCATTACCGACGCCACCAGGATCTGCCTGGGGGCCAGCCGCAGCAGATGAGCCGGTCAATCCAGCGGCGCCAGGATCCTGTCTAGTATCAGCACTAGCGGCAGCGGGGTCGACACCACCAGCAGCAATTCGCTTTGATTCTTTCAACCAGACTTGAGATTGATGACGAACCAACAGTCTTTCGAGAACAATTGGATCCGGACGCACCATAACAGCCAGCGCATCGCTAGAGCGAGAAAGAGTAGGAAGCGGCGTAGGCGCGGTCTCAGACAATGCCAAGCTACAGCCGGTGCAATTTTTCAGCTTGCCCCGTAATACAGTTCCGCAAGAGTGGCAGATTAACAAGTCCAATTTGAGTTCCTTCTAACCCAATACTATCCTGCTTGCAGGCATTTTCACAAATCCGCAGTAAAACGGATTTTTACTTTTGACTTTTTAGCCCGGAATGTCTCCAGGTCATTTGATCATTAACTAGTAAATTTAACATTCATTGAACACGAGCATATTATAAGCGCCGGTGGCGGATGTCAAGCAAATCAATATCCGCCACGGCAGTCAATTTGAGTTATATACTGAAAGATGTGGTTCAGCCAAAACTTTGACAACGTTCAGAGCTTGGCAAAATTCACACGCATTCCGTACAACTTCATTAGGATGAGCTTTCGCAGCTACAGAGTAGCCAAATCACTTTTTCTAGGAAATAGCCCGAGACAGTCGCAGATAGGGCTGTAGAAATAATAATATTGGGTACATTATAAATGGCGATTTGGTTACGCACACGTCCGATAAAGCTGCCCGCCTAATCCAAACCGGGGGCTGTTCCGCACAAGGCAGGAAGGAATCTAAATGGGCTCTCAAGATGAATCATCTTTAGCCGCTCGACGGGCGCGCCTAAGAGGCTCTCTGGCAAAACAGGCTTTACCGTCAGACCCCTACAGTCAAGATCCATACGCTCGAGCGAAGACTCCCGAGCCGGAAAAGACTGAGAACAATGGCGCTATTTCTCCAGCACCATCTTCTCCAACTAATGCATCCAATCCATCTAAAGCTCCCGAGTCAAAGGGACCGTCCAACGGCTCTAACGGTTTGAGCAATGTTAATGCCGCTGGCAATGGCGGAAACGAACAGGCGCCATCGGTTGGTTCTGCTCGTCCGAATTTTCGCCTCGAAGATCTTGCTGCTACGCAGCAACTCAAACCCGCTGTGGCGACACCTGGAAGTGAATTCGCAGCTATCGCTCAACCACCGATATCGCCTATAGCGGCGCTGCCAGCGCCAGCACCTGCACAGTCTGCTCTCTCGAGCCACATGCCGACAAGTGGGGGAGCATCGCCGAGTGCAGCCAACTTCGGTCTTGGTTCACTTTCAGAATCACTAAAAAATCTCTCCCGTAATCCCAATGGATCTTCTGGGGCGTCTGCGCTCACAGAAATTGCTGACTGGTCTACGGCAGAACCAGTGCCGGAACCAGAGCCAGTTGCACAACCAGTGCCAGAGCCAGAGCCGGTAATAGAGCAAGCCGAAATATCTCCGATTGCAGATGAGCCAATTCCCGAGATTGCCGACAACCCATACGAAGAAGAATTCATCTCACTAGAAAGTGTAGCGGGCACTGCACTCCCGGCATTTTTTGAACAATCGACAGACTCTGCCACCGCAACACAAAGCGCAGTTGCCGACTTAAACGAACTTAGCGAAGCTGAGATTTCTGCCGCTCCATGGGCGCATATGACTTCCAGCGAGACTGAGCAAGATGTTTTTGCTAACAGGCCAACAGCCAAGCAGCCAGTCGAGAAAGAAAGCGAGCCTACCGCTACCCCTGATCCTTTTGTCGAGGAAATCTCAACTGAAACGGTCACCACGCCAACCATAAACAAAGAAACAAAAGGCAAAAAGCTAAGCAGCAAAGCCCTTAAGAATCAGCCAGCCGAAGAGACAACACAAGAAGAGGAAACGCAAACTTCAGTAAATGCGTCACAGTCGGCCGGCATAGAATCGAAAGCTGCAAATAGTACTGCACCATCTACGGTATCTGAGGACGGAAGCAAAAGCTCCATTAATCTTGCAAGCATCGGTCAAATGCATGTGATCGTCGACGAAGTCACTTCACCTACAAGAGTACTGGTCGATCAGCCTGCCCACGTAATCATTGATAAAATCGCACACGTCCAGGTGCTTGAAACTCTCTCAAATATGGATCAGGCAATGGGAGCCTGCGCCATGAATTTGTCAGCATTGCAAGCAACAGCAAACCAACAAACTGAAGCCCTGCGCACTCTTTCCGAAATATTGCAAAATCAGACGTTTTCAGAACTCGGAATGAGTCTCAGCGGGCTCATAGAGTCTCTTTCAGCCGCATTAGAGCCAATGAAAGCTGTCAGTGAGCTAGTTCCAGCTATCGATCAGCTGGTGCAAGTCATGGAAACAAAGATAAAAGGTGAACCGGAACCAGCTGAGAAGGCGAGTCCAGACCAGCTGGTGATGAATCTCGCCGATCAGTTGAGCACCGGTGCAATCGATCCATGGACATTCAAAAGCGCCTACATGGCAATCTTCCCAGATGACCATCCGGCCGATCTGTTGCATCGCCTCGTGGATTTGCTGGGTACTTCTCGATTGTCTGGCAATCTGTTCAGAGCCGCGTATGACGCCGTTCAAGCTCCAGATCCCCCAAAGAGAGTTTTCGCCGAGGATGGCAACACTGTAGTGAAAGTGGTGCAAGACGAAACTTTGATGCAGCAGCTGGACGAGTTGCGCCACAATCAAAACGAATTCGAAAAGAAGATGGGCGCTCGCGAGGAAGAATTCGCGGGCATGCTGCAATCGAAAGAGCAAGAGCTTCAAGATGCTCAGGAATTGCTCAATTCTCGCTGGGAAGAGTTCAATCAGCGGTATGACGAACTGAGTGAGTCACTGCAAAAACGTGATGCTCTCATTCAAGAAAAAGAAACTGAAATCAACCGCAAAGACAATGAAAATGGTCGCCTTCGTACACAAATGGACGAGCTGAAAGACATGGTAGGGGATTTGCAAAAGCAATTCAGTGCAAGCAAAGCCAGGGCCGAAGCACTCTCCAAGCCAGGCTTTTTCGACAGCGCTCCTGCTGCCGGAGCCGCCCCATCACTATTCGATGCAGCACCAGCAAGACCATTATTCCAGGGTGATCAACAACAGTCGCAGCAACAGGCACAGCAACAACCGCAGCAACAGCCGCAGCAACAGCAACAGCCTCAACCGCAGCCACAACCTCAACCTCAACCCATTCCTCAGGCACCGGTAACGATGCCACCGCAACAGGCACAGATGGCTGCGATGAGTTCTCCTCCACAACCAGTTATGAGCGCACCGCAGCAAGAAATGAGCATGGGTGGCGCGCCACCACAGATGACACCACAGTCCCCATCGCATCAGGCTATTCCCAGACAAAATCAAATGACTACACCATTCGCGAATGCCGGTCCAGGCAGTTATGGCAGCGGAGTTAGAGCGCAAGTCTTCGAAGTAATCGTGAGACAGGCCCTGGCAGGAGCTCCATGGCGAGAGATTTGCGCCGGACCGATGCAAGTAAATAACATATCGCCAGACGAAGTCGAATCCGAAGTAAAACGGCGCCAGGCACTCTTAAAGAAGTAATACTTTAGATTGTACAAAGTGACAACTTTCGCGTCACATCTAAAAGCGACTCTATTCCCTCTACAAGAACGGAAGCCGCTGAGGGAGCCTTCCAGTTTTGCGAATTCGTTTAGAGCAGGTCAGCGTCGCTTACATATCATTCTCGATCCTCCTGTTGGAGCTGACAGAGACGCGG
>Ga0182030_10005108_pt1 | contig 27893 bp, 27 predicted proteins | sample 812S3MmetaG_FD_121299 | JGI IMG/M metagenome (GOLD analysis project Ga0182030, IMG submission 121299) | Permafrost microbial communities from Stordalen Mire, Sweden - 812S3M metaG (Illumina Assembly) | ecosystem: Environmental > Terrestrial > Soil > Wetlands > Permafrost | place: Sweden... | reverse complement strand
CCGGAGATCCATGCGGCGCATGGTTTTCTCGGTGATGTCGAGATGATGGCGCTCCATCTTCGCGCCTTCGCCGTTATCGGCCCAACGGTTGAATTCCTGCTGCAGGCGCTCGTCGGGGGATGGGGGTTTGTCAGCGCTCATGACTTACGATCCGTTCCACGGGTCAACAACGACAACACCACATTCCGCGAAGTCTTCAACATTGCGCGTTGCGAGCTTCGCCGATCGCACTTGAGCAATGGCCGCTATCTGGGCGTCCGCCTGGCTGATCGGTTTCCCAAGGGCGCGGCGGCCAGCGGCAATCTTAGAAAAGGCCCGCGCCGCTTCGCTCTCGAACCCAAAAACACGGCCCGCCAAGTCCTCGGAAAACATCGCGCTGGCCGCGGCTGTCAGCCCTTGGCGGCGCTTGCTCCTAGCGAGTATTTCAATTCCATAGAATATTTCCGCTTCCGTGATCGAGGTCGTAAACAGTTCTGTTGCTGGTTGTTTCGCAACCCATGCCACGACCTCAGGAGAGGGCTTGGGCCTCATCAGCTCAGAAAGCACATTTGTGTCTAGGATGATCATTTGCCCAATCGATCATTCGTAAAATCGGGAGCCGGGCGCATGGCATCGCGGCGACGCAACTCAATATCGAATCCGCCAAACGCCGCAAAACGACGGCGAACAGCCTCCGCCAGGTTCCCTTTTGCTGGGGAGGAAGTGACCAGAGCGGAACGCAAAATCTCCCTGGCTTCTTCTTCCATGGATCGTGCATGATGGGCGGCGCGGACCCGCAGCCGTTTCTTGATGTTCTCGTCAAGCTGTCGAATGGTGATCGTTGACATGCTGTCAATGCTATCATTGCTTGCAATGAATGCATAGCGCTAATTTCAGCGGGCTAGCCGCTGGTCACAGCGCGCAAATCTTCGAAGAAACTCGGATACGACACTCCCGCCGCATCCGCACCGAGAATCGTCGTCTCGCCTTCGGCTCGCAGCGCGGCCACCGCGAACGCCATGGCGATTCGATGATCGCCGAACGAATCGAGTTCCGCGCCGTGCAAATGCTGGCGGCCGGGAATCCGCAATCCGTCGGGACGCTCTTCGACTTCCGCGCCCATCTTTCGCAGATTGGCGGCCACGGCGGCAATGCGGTCCGACTCTTTCACGCGCAGCTCTTTGGCGTCGAGAACTTCGAGGCCGTCATCGGTGTACGGCGCAACCGCCGCCAGCACTGGGATCTCGTCAATCAACGCCGCCGTATCGGCGCCGGCGATCACAGCTCCCTTCCATGCGGCTCCGCGCGCCTCAATCGTTCCTACCAGCTCTCCCTGATGTTCTTCGAGATGCGCGACCGAAATTTTCAATCCCATCTGCACCAGAATGTCGAGCAGCCGCGCCCGCGTCGGATTCATGAGAATTCCGGGCAACGTAATCTGCGATCCGGGAAAGAGCGCCGCCGCGCAGAAAAAGAACGCGGCGCTCGAGAGATCGCCGGGCACGTGCGCTTCAATCGCGCGCAGCCGCTGTCCGCCCGCAATGCGCGAAGCATTTCCCGTCCGCTCAACTTCCGCGCCAAAAGCCCGGAGCGCGATTTCACCGTGGTCGCGCGTGCGGATGGGCTCTTCAACGACCGTCTCGCCGTCGGCATAAAGTCCGGCAAAGAGCACACACGATTTCACCTGCGCGCTCGCCACTTCCGGTCGATAGTGGATTGCCTTCAACGGACCACCGTGAATTATTAGTGGAGGACGACCGCCTTCCGCCGCCTCGATCCTCGCGCCCATCTCGGAAAGCGGCTTCATGATGCGCGCCATCGGCCGCCGCGAGAGTGACTCGTCTCCGCACAACTTGCTGGTGAATGGCTGGCCGGCGAGAATTCCGCTTAACATGCGCATGGTCGAGCCGGAGTTCCCGCAATCCAGCACCTCCGGTGGAGCCTTCAGACGCGGCCCCACGCCTTGCACTTCAATCGTTTCGTCTTGGGATCTCTTCCACTCGCAGCCAAGTTTGGCCACGCAATCGAGCGTGCTGGCACAATCGCGCGCCGCGGAAAAATTATGGAAACGGCTCGTGCCCTCCGCGATCGCCGCCAGCATGGCGTAACGGTGCGAAATGGACTTGTCCCCGGGAATGCGAACGACTCCGCGCACCGTGCACGCGGGACGGACGATGACCGTAGAACCAGCAGGCGTCGAACCATCGGGCATGAATTTAATATAGCGGAGATTTCTGACGCGAGCTGTCTTGTGAACGCGCGACATCTCCTCTCGTTCCCACTTCAGATTCTGTAATCTTGAGCGAGGGGAAGGGCCTATGCATTTCGCCTGCGTCCGCAGAATGCAGAGGTCCTTCGCTTCGCTCAGGATGACAACTGATAATGACAATTGATGAGAGGGGGACGGAACGATCCAGCCTACGACGGGCGCACGCGCCCGGCGGCTTCGGCGAGGATTTCCTGCGGGACTTCCCGCAGCGTGACGTGGAATTCGAACATGGGCGTTTCCGTCCCGCGTCCCCAACGGGCCACTTCCCAATGCGCGCGGATGAACTTGACCTCTGGACGCGCCGTCAAATTGAGCAGCAGGGGGGCTTCCTCGCGATAAAACTTCTGCGGAAACGCCACGACCGGCTTGGCATCCCACGTTGCGCCATCCGCCGATCCAAAGATGCTGAGGTCGAGCGATTCCTGCTCGATGATGTTGGTGATGGCGAGCGTCAGCAGAAAAACCCGGCCCTCCGATTGGCTCACATCGAGCGCAGGCCCGTCTCCCTTGGCGTTGACAACCGTTTTTTCAGGAACGAGGAAGGCTTCCATCATGACGGGAAGATTCTAGCAGAGAGACCTTGCTGCACGATGTGACGGGTAGGTCGCAATGCGTGACCGCAGCCCGCACAGAACTTCGCATATCATCGAAAGGTTGGGAGTGGGGTTCGATTTTTCTTGCAAAAGCTCGACAAGGCGACGGTCGCGACTATGCTGGCCGGCGTGTGCACGTTTCTCAATGTCTACAGCACCCAGCCCTTGCTGCCGCTCTTGCGACAGATTTTTCATGCCTCCGAGCTGGAAGTCAGCCTCACCGTGAGTGCGACCATTTTTGCCACCGCTCTCACCGCTCCCATCATCGGCATGATTGCCGAGCGCCGCGGGCGCAAGAAAGTCATCGTACCGGCGCTGTTCCTGCTGACCATTCCCACCGCCCTGGCGGCGACTTCCACCAGCCTCGGCGCGCTCATCTTCTGGCGCTTCGCCCAGGGCCTTTTCGTGCCGGGCGTCATTGCGGTCATGCTCGCCTACGTAAATGAGGAATGGGCGGGACGCGGCGTGGGCCGCGCCATGTCTTCCTACGTGACAGGAACCGTGATCGGCGGATTTCTCGGGCGCTTTATCTCTGGCGTCATCGCCACGCACTGGCACTGGCGCGCCACTTTCCTGGTGCTCGCCGCCCTCAACTTGATCGGAGCAGTGATGGTCCGCGCATGGCTTCCGCTGGCGAAAAATTTTGTACGGGCCGAACATCTGCGGCAGGTTTTGGACCATGCCAAGGAACATCTGCGCAAGCCGCGGCTTCTGGCCAACTTCGGCATGGGCGCTAGCGTGCTCTTCACGCTGGTGGGATGTTTTACCTACGCGAACTTCTATCTCGCCGCCGCGCCTTTCCGTCTGAATTCGGCGCAACTGGGCAGCATGTTCTTTGTCTATCTGCTCGGAGTCGTCATCACTCCGCAGTCGGGCCGGTTCCTCGATCACTTCGGCTTTCGCCACACCACGATTCTTTATTGCGCCATGATGATCGTGGGACTGCTCCTCACATTGGTCAAATCGCTACCGGTCGTGATCGTCGGCCTCGCCATTTTTTCTTCGGGAGTCTTCATAGCGCAGGCCGCAGCCACGGTGCAGACGGGCGCCATCGCCGGGCGCGCCCGCTCCTCGGCCGCCGGACTCTACGTGGCGTTCTACTATCTCGGAGGAAGCGTGGGCGCCACGCTGACCGACTTGTTCTGGCGTTGGCGAGGATGGCCCGGCTGCGTCTTACTTTTGGGAGTTGTTTCGCTGCTGAGTCTGTGGCTGGCTCGGATCAGCAGTCGTCCGCTGGATCAACTGGACTCGGCGGAGATTGAATTGGTGGGCGATTGAGTGGGCAGGCCTATTTCCATTTCTGCACGTTCGTAACCACTAAGGTATTTCAGGGAACTACTAGAGTGGGGATGGAGTCAGTATTCTCATGAACTTCAGTCGCACGTTCCCAGTCACAGCGTGGTTATGGAGACGGCTCACCTCGCGTCCGGCCCGCTTGATTTATCTCGGAGTTCTAGTGATCGTCATCGTCCCCGGCATTGCCTTGCGTGTGGAGGCGGCGCTGTTCCAAAGACGCGTTCTCAAGGTGATGTCTGCGCTGTCGAGCTTGCGGATTGGGGTCACGCAGAGGGCCGAGGTACTTTCGCGAATGGCGCAGTTCGAGGTTCGTGAAGACCACCGCAACAAATCGGGCTGCGAGGCTGACGATTGTCTTTTCATCGAAGTATCGAGCCCCAAGCTTTCTGATTGGGCACTTCGTAAGGCTGGCTGGTCGGGCCACTACAAACTGTATACGGTCTTGAGTTGGTGGGGGTTTCGGATGCGGGGTCTCGAGGCGTATGTCGATCTCGACTCTGACAAAGTGTCAGATCTTGGCTACCGGTTCGTTCTTTCCACTCCCGATCCCTATGACGAGATTGTGATCAATGCCCGCTCGATGAGTTCCGCAGGACGCTTTACTGGGATCATTGACGCTATCGCAGACGAGAGTCCTGACTATGGAGTGTCCCACCACTGGAGACGACCCGCCCTCAACACCAATGTGTATTTCACGCGAAGCACCACGCCCGAGCTTCTGAGTCACGCCTTTCGCTTAAGGCTCGAGTGCCTATGGTCCGTAAGAGGGTGCCTAACCGCAAATCAACTATTGCCGGAAGCTGAATACGATCGAATAGGAATTGAACGCGCGGCGAGCGACCGACTGATTGGGCCAAACCAATGTCCAGACTGGATTCTTCCAGGTCGGGCGCGGGATGCAGAGAGCATTTTGCTGGTGGAGGTAAAGAACTCCGGGCCCGCGTTTATCGCGAATGATGACGGCTCGCACTTCCGGCGAGCCAATTTTCGGCTGCTACGCGTGCTCAAAGGTGACCCTGGGGTTTCGGTCGACAAGATCGTGGTCGGCTCTGAGATTTGGCGGGGAGAGCGAGCCCACAACTCGGCGTTTGACCTGCTCAAACCCGGACAGAGGCTCCTCGTATTCTTGAGGGGAGACCGTGACCGCGATGGGTATGCCTCTTGCGAAGAAATTGCAGCTACCGACAGTGCAGTTCAAACGATAGAAACGTCTCTCGCGACAGGCGAGCGGCAACCGTGAAGATAGCAGTCCGACAGTTTGCGGGGCTTCGTCCCGTTGGACGGACGAGGGCGTCCGTCCTTACGCGTTCTATTTCAACGACACATCGTCCAGAAACTGCCGCAGGACTGTTCCCACCGCTTCCGGCTGCTCCCACGGCGCATAATGTCCGGCTTTCGGGATCACCTTCAACTGGCTGCCGGCTATGTTCTGCCGCATCAGTTCGCCGTCGGCTACGGTCGAGAGCACGTCTTCTTCTCCGATCACGATCAGCGTGGGCACGTTGATGGTCTTCAGGTCGGCGACCGAGTCGGGACGCTCCGCCATGCCGCGCTGCACCTGGCTGATGTCCTCGGCGGACATTTTGCGCATCATCGCGCGCGCTCCATCAACTAAATCCGGACGCGTGGCCACCGTCGTCCGCCCCATCAGCTTCGGAATCATGGCCTCGATGAAGGGCTCAGTTCCCTGCTCCAGAACTGTGTCCGCGGCCTTCAAGCGATTCGCGCGAGCCTCGGCGTTGTCGGGCTGAGGGCGGGTGTCGCAGAGGGTTAGCGAGGTCATCCGCGGGCGAAAGCGGCGCCAGAATTCAAACAGGATGTATCCGCCGATGGAGCATCCGACGAACGCGGCCTGGCCAATGCCGGCGGCATCAAGCACGCGGGCCACATCGCTGGCGTGCTTTGACATGAGGGCGGGGCCTTCGCCAATCTCCGAATCTCCGTGGCCGCGCAGATCGGGGAGAATCAGCCGGTAGCGCGATTCGAGGGCCGCCGCTACCGGATGCCAGAATTCGTGGTTGCTGGGAAAAGGATGGAGAAGAACGACGGGCGGGCCACTCCCGCGAATTTCATAGAAGATATCGGCGTCATCGCTGCGCAGGTGTTCCATGAGAGGAAATTATATTGCGTCAAAAGAGTTCCGGTGGAGCGACGGGCGTCCTCGCCCGGCCATCGGGTAGCCGGACGGGCGAGGACGCCCGTCGCTCCACCGTACTATCCAGACTTAGCTCGTTACCGGCTGTTGCGATGTTGCAACGGGTAACAGCAGCGGTTCCTGCGGAATGATGATCCATCCGAGGACATATGCCACGATGCCGGGGACGATTCCGCAGGCGAGCGTGATGAAGAACCAGAGGATGCGCACCAGCGACGTATCGAGATCGAGATACTGCGCGAGGCCAGCACAGACGCCCCCGATCTTTCTGTCGGTGCGCGAACGCATCAATTTCTTCGGCGTGGGCGGAATCCCTACCACGTTGCCGCAGTAGCAGCAAAACCGGCCGTCCTCGGCGATGACCTTGCCGCAAGCGTTGCAATACATATTGTTTCTCCCTGTCATAGGATACGACGAGTGTGGGGAAAAGGTTCCAACCAGTCGTTGGCCGATGGTCGGTAGTCGTTAGCGAAAACCTCTAAACGCGTCCGTAGCTTAGTTACGCCTAAGCCAACGACTAACGACGATCGACCAACGACTGGTTTACCCTACTCCCGGTACGCGTCTTTCATCCTCTTGCGGGCCTTGTCGGCTTCGGCGTTGCCGGAATTTGTGGCCACTACTGCTTCGTACTTCTTTACTGCCAAGTCCCGCTTCTGGAGCTGGTCATACATCTCGCCGGCTCCCAGATTCGCTTTCTGTAGCAATTCCGGATCGGCGCCCGTAACCTCGCCGACCAGTTCGTAGGCTGCCGCGGCAGCCTGATATTTTTTCTCGCCGCGAAGCAGGTCGCCCAGTGCCACCGCTGCGATTTCGTAGTGCAGGCTGCCGTATTTTCCCTCGCGCCCGTTCTGCCACACCCGGCGATACTGTTCCTCGGCCTCGGTATTCTTGCCGGACACCCGCAACAGGTTCCCCTCTTCTAACGGCAGCAGAAAGTTGCGCGGAAAGCGCGGGCCGATGGCGCTGGCGATCTGGTAGGCGTCGCCATAGCGGTGTTCGCGGCGCAGGAAAACCATGAGCACAACTCCGGCATCGACGCTGGTTTCGCCATTGGCGCGGTAGGCATCGTTCAGGTACTGAAGTCCTTTTTCTTTGTCGCCGCCCAATCCCACCAGCGCGACTGCCACCTTTACCGCAAATGACAGGCTTCCCATCACATAGTTGTGGGCTCCTACCACCAGCTTGGCGTCGGTGTAGTGGGGATCCAACTCTAGAACCCGTTCGTGATCGTGGCGCGCTCCCACGGCATTGCGCAGGGCGGAAAACCAGGCTCGCTCAATCAGTGCCGTGTAAAGCGCAAACTGTCCGCGAGTAACGCCGCGGGCGTAGAGCGCATCTGCGTTGTTTGGATTAAGCGCCAATTCCGCGTTTTCCAGTTTCTCGGCCTGCTGCACCAGTTGCTTGATGCGTTGTTTTTGCGCGGGATCGGCGGGACGGTGCGCTTGTCCGATAAAGCTGTCGTTCGCGTACTCCCCGGTATTCATCGCGCCCATGCGATACAGCTCCCGCACCTGAATCGCGGAGAGCAGGTGATTCACGGCGAACGGATCGTTCGGATGACGCACCATGATCCGCTCGAAATCCTGGATCGCCGCGTCGTAGTCGAGGTTGTAGTAGTGCTCGAAGGCGGCCTGGTTCAGCGGGTCGGGGGGACGAAGAGGGGCGGAACCCGAAGCGTCCGCTGCCAGACAAGCCGGGGCAAGAGCCAGCAGGATGACGGCGGTCAAAGCAGGGCGAAGCCGGGAGATGAAGGAAACCAAGCTTGTCTAGTTTAACTGATTGGAGCCTTTCGCGAGGATTCGTTTGGGCAAATCCGAAGCGTGGCTCTCAGCTGTCAGGACGCCAAGGGTTTACTGAAAGCTGACAGCTGATGGCTGAGAGCCACGGGAACCAAGCCGGGTACGTGCGCAGCGCGGCCAAGTCATAGACAATGGGAAAGTTCGGGATTGGATCGCGTAATTCTTGCCCTCTAGCCTGGCCGCCCTCCCCCTTGGCCTGCTCGTAACCGTCGTCTTTGCAATAGCTTGCTTTGGTGATTCGCTTGCGATCTCAAAAAGGAGAACGAGGAGTTCATTATGGCAGAAGCAGCCGATCAGACCCGGCAGGAATTTTGGCGGCCGCCCATGGCAGCGTCCGTGGCTGTTTCCAGCCCGGACCGAAGCGCAACCTGCCGTTGTGGAACCGAGTTCATCGTCAGCTCAGTTTACTGTCACGCTTGCGGCGCCAGCCGTCCCGATTTCAATGCCGGGCGCACGCTGGAAATTCCGGGTCTTGCTGAACTCGCATCGGTCGGGGAGCGGCTTGGCCTTACGATGCCCGCCGTCATCGCTTTTCTGGTTGGCTTGCTCTGCGCGGTGGGAGCTCTGGCGGTCAGCGTGTTCTTCAGCGTCCGGACCGTACTCGACTGGCAGGCCATCCAATTGTGGCGGATCGAGTGGCTGCTGGCGGCGGTCGCGGCGTTTCTCGCCGGGTGCCTGCTTAAGAAATAGCCTTTCGCTTTCCGCTATTCGCCTTTCGCTCTTTGCTCTGGCCTTTGGTTTCCGACCCACCTTCTCACCGGGTTTACAATCACCATAGAATTCTCAAAGTGTGGGCATGGAAGAATTGGTCAATGCGGTGACGCATGGGATTGGGCTGGCGCTCAGCATCGTCGGCGCCGTCTTGCTGATTGTGGCTGCAGCTTGGAGCCGGAATGTGTGGGCCATTGTGAGTTGCTGCATCTACGCGGCGACGCTGGTGAGCCTCTATGCGGCATCGACGGCGCTGCACAGTGTTTCCTCTCCTCGCTGGGCGCGCACCCTTGAGACCATCGACCACTGCTGCATCTACTTCCTGATTGCGGGAACCTACACGCCGATCACCCTGGTCAGCCTGCGCGGAGGGTGGGGCTGGACGCTTTTCGGCCTGGTCTGGGGAATCTGTTTCCTGGGCGTGCTCATGAAGGTGCGCTGGTTCGAGCACATGAGGAAAATCTCGACTCCGCTCTATATCGCCATGGGTCTGTTGGTCGTGATTGCTTTCAAGCCACTGCTATCGGCGGTGCGAATCCCCGGAGTCCTTTGGCTGATGGCGGGTGGAGCGGCTTACATCGGCGGGACTTTATTCTATGAATGGCGGCGGCTGCCTTATAACCACGGGATCTGGCACCTGTTCGTGCTGGCGGGAAGTATCTGCCACTACCTTGCGATCTACTACTACGTGGTGCCTCGGGGATAGAAGCTAGGACCCTGGGCCAAGACTCACAGCCCGCCGTGCAACCGTCCGAATACGCGGGCAAGCATCAGCGACATGATCAGGATGCCCGCACCTAGCACAAGGACGTGCCGCGTCTTGCGCAGTTCGAAGTTGCCGACACGGCATACCAGCAGATAGCCGACAGCAAGGTTGAACAGGCCCCATAGAACATTGACCGTCGAGGACGACAACCCCACCCCGGACGGTTTGGCGAAGGGACTCTGGAAGGCATGGCCCGAGATCCCGGTGCCGATATGGGGCAGCGCGTTCGCGAGGAAAGCGCCTCCGAAAAAGTACGCCAAGTAGTGGTACCAGCGCATGATTGCCTCCATTTTGGATTCCATCCTCCTGCATATCCGCGGGAAATTCCACTCAGTTTCGCGAATGGGCGTGCTCGGCTTCAGAGACCACGGCGCTGGGCCGCCGTTGCTGCCCCACGCGGTAGAGATGATGCAAGGGTCCGACTCCGTGGCCCAGCGGATAGGCATTCGATATCGCCGCCGAGACATACACCTTGGCGAGAAGAACCGCCTCGGGCAGTCCGCGGCCAAGCGCCAGGTGGCAGGCCAACGCGGTCGAGAACGCGCATCCGGTGCCGTGGGTGGAGTTCGACCGCTGCAGATCCGCCTTAAAAACCTCCTGCTGGGCGCCTCGGGGGGTCGTGAAGCTGAGGAGATCGATCGCTTTCTCCAGGTGGCCTCCGGTGACGACCACATTCGCCGCTCCCAGAGAGTGCAGGCAAGTGGCCGCCGCGCGCATCTGATCGAGATTCGTGACCGCCATCCCGGTCAGGACGCTGGCCTCGTCCAGATTCGGCGCGATTACCTCCGCCAGCGGGATCATCCTTTCGATCAGTAGCCGGGTCCCTGCCGCATCCAATAGATCCGCGCCCGAAGTCGACTTCAGAATCGGATCCAAGACCACGTGCGGCGGTCGCGCCTTTGCCAGAAAATCCGCGACCACCTTGACCACCTGCTCATTGCCCAGCATGCCGATGTGGACGGCTTCGATGGCGAAGTCTGAAAGCAGTTCCTGCAGAGTCTCCGCAATGATCTTCGGATCCACGCCGTCGACCCGCCGCACTCCCTGCGTCGACTGGACGGTTAAGGCCGTAATGCAAGAGACGCCGTAGCATTCATGGGCCGCGATGGTTTTGATATCGGCGGTAATTCCAGCGCCGGAGGAAGGATCAAACCCGGCGATCGTCAGCACCACAGGTGGGGTCACAGCCATGCTGTCACTTTAAACCGAAAGTTCGAACCGGGAAACAGCACTTCCGGGGGTTCTCCGAGAATCGGGTCTTGGGGAAGTACGATTTCACAGGCTGCGGGGGGAAACTCGACATTTCGATGCCCGGCCCCTAAAGGGGCGTCTCATTTGGAACGACTGGCGGTATCGCTAAAGCGATACCCTGATACGAAACTGGAGCCTTCCGCTGGCTGCTCAGACATGCCGCCAATCGCCGTCCAAAATGTGGCCTGAGCTCTGAAGGTCGTTCTCGATCCTCCTGTGGCGATGAACCATGAACCCAGGCGTTTACCAGTCAGTAATACGGTACTTCGCAAGTAACTGATTATGCTGCGCTTAGTAGTGTTTTCATGTAAGTGTAACATTCAATAGGAGGTTGTGAGAATTCGGTGCGAGCTCGAAATCTCATGGTTAACTAGTATGCCATCATCTCCTACTGACTACTTTCAATGACATACGAGTACAAACCCATACTTTTCATGGAGCTAAGTGATTGATTAATTACCAGTTAGTTAATTCAGCCTCTTGGTTTCTCGTTGACACACCCCGCCGCGGTCAGTAGCATTATCTGATTGTTCGTTTCACCAAAGGAGCACACGACCAGAGAACGACTTTCCACGATGAGAGGTAACTGAATGCGACGACGTTTAGCCGAAGGCCTGGCGGTGCTTTTATCGGTCGCCAGTCTGGGGGCCGGAGCCGCATCCGGGCCAAGCAGCCTGGAAGCCGCCAAGGTCACACAGCCACTGGTCAATCAGACCAGCGGGCACAAACGAAAGACCAACAGCCCGAAGTCGAAGGCTTATCAAGTGGGCACCGCGTCCTGGTATGGCGACTATTTCCAGGGCAAGACGACAGCCAGCGGAGAGCCCTTCGATATGCGCGATTTCACGGCCGCTCATCCCAGCCTTCCGCTGGGATCGTTCGTCAAGGTCACCAACCTGAGGAACGGCAAGGCCGTGGTGGTTCGCGTCAATGACCGGGGTCCCGTGGTGGACGGCCGGATCATCGACGTTTCCTACAATGCCGCGCGTGCATTGGGCTTCAAAGAACGCGGAGTGCAGAAGGTCCGCTTGGATCTCTACCAGCCCACGGACATGGCGCTGCTGCAACCCGTAGCCAAGTTGAACTAAACCCGATAAACTCGGCAACGACGGTGCAGAATATGGAACCGCGCCAGCGCCTCATCGTTGCCTTGGATTTATCCACAGCCGCGGCCGCCCGGAAGATCGTGGCGGCCGTCGCTGACTCTGCCCTTGCCTACAAAGTCGGCATGCAACTCTACACCGCCGAGGGTCCCTCGATTGTCCGCGAATTGGTAGGGTCGGGACGCCGCGTTTTTCTCGATCTCAAGTATCACGACATCCCCAACACCGTCGGAGCAGCTGTCCGCGAGGCGGCCCAGCTGGGCGTGAGTATGCTGACGGTGCACGCCTCCGGAGGCGGCAAGATGTTGCGCGCTGCCGTTGAAGCCGCGCACGCCATCAAGCCCGACGTGTTGGTCCTGGGGGTCACGGTGCTGACCAGCCTGGACGACGTCGACTTGGGCAAAATTGGCCTGCGCGAAGGAGTGCTCGATCAAGTGCTGCGGCTGGCCGCCCTGGCGCTTTCGAACGGATGCAAAGGCGTGGTCGCGTCGGCGCTGGAAGCTGCCGCTCTGCGCAAGGAGTTTGGCCGCGACTTCATCATCGTAACGCCCGGAGTGCGTTCCGCGGGCAGTGGCCCCAATGATCAGGCGCGCATCGTCACCCCTGCGGAAGCGATTGCCGCCGGAGCCTCGTACATCGTAGTCGGGCGCCCAATCACTGAAGCCGCGGACCCGGCTTCCGAGGCGCGGGCGATTCTGGGGCAGATGGGGTAGAGCGAATCAGTACCCAGTACCCAGTATCCAGTACCCAGAAAAAAGCAAAAAGGCGCGACGACTAGCCGCGCGCTTCTTCCGCGTTTGCGTGCATGGTTTTACTGGGTACTGGGTACTGGCAACTGGGTACTGCTTTCACAGTTTTTCAAAAAACTCGCAGGCTGAGCACGAGATATAGATTCCTCCCGGCACGCCGCGCTCGCGATCTTTCATCCGCTTGACGATGCGGGTGTCCTTGCCGCACTTGGGACATGCGGTCGATTTCGTGGTGTCCATGACCTTTTTCCGGTCGGCTGTCTTTGCAATTTTCGCCATTTTCAGTTTCTCCTGACAGGAATGTGCCGCCAACCGAAAGGCTGCGGTTCTACCTGTTAAATTGGGGAGTATCTTCGTTCGTTGATCAGTGATCAACGATCAAGGAACGCCGGCCCATCTCGAATCGGCCCGGCAGGATCAACCCGCGCGGAAGCGGTGCACTGTACTCGCCTAGAGAATCTTACACGAAGTCAGCTCTCAGCTGTCAGCCATCAGAGAGATGGCGCTGGCCAGGGACCGCGCTCGGCTTCGAGCTTCGCGGCGACTGCCAGCACGATTTCCTCTTGCCATGGGCGCCCAACGATCTGCACTCCGATCGGCAGGCCTTCGTCCGAATAGCCCATCGGAACCACGGCGACGGGAAAACCCAGCAGATTGAACCACTCGCAATAGCTCCAGGCGTCGAGATACTTCACCGTCTTCCCTTCCACCTGCCACTCGCGTTCGCCATGACGAAACGCGGGAATGGCGGCGGTCGGGCAAATCAGCGCCGGATATTTCCGCATCTGCAGCAGAATCTTCTCGCGCACCTGATCGCGTCCCAGCCATGCGGCGAGCAACGATTCGCCAGTGTGTGCGGGCTCGGCGTTGGTCCACGCCAGAAACTCGCGCAGAATAGGGCTCAGTTCGGATTCGTGTCCACGCAACATAGGTTCAAGAATCATCCCTCCGGCCGTGCCGAAGAATTCCCACCAGAGCTGCCGCGCTTCTTCGAGCCCCTCGGGACGGAACGGCTCGACATGAAATCCGCAGCTCGACAAAAGGGACGCCGCACGATTCACCGCCGCCCTGGTTTCTTTCGTGACTGGCGTTCGGCCATCGTCCTCGAAGAAGCCGATGTTGATAATCCGCGCTCCCGATTCATCGATCGCACGCAGCTCGACCGGCGCGGCACAAGGATCTCCGTCGTCCGAGCCCGCCATCGCTTCAAACAGCGTCCGCACGTCTTCCATGGTGCGGGCCATCGGCCCGACCACTCCGATCAGGGCAAACGGACCGCCGGACTTCGGAAAGTGCCCGGTCGAAGGAATGCGTCCGGGAGTGGGCTTCAATCCGCAAATGCCGCAGAAGTGCGCCGGTTCGCGGATCGAACCGCCGCCGTCGCTGCCCACCCCGCCAGCGGAAAGTCCCGCGGCAATGGCAGCGGCCTCTCCGCCGCTCGACCCGCCTGCGGTGCGGGTCAGGTCCCATGGATTGTTGGTGCGTCCATAAAGAAGATTGTCGGTTTCCCAGGCCATGAGCAATTCGGGAGTGTTCGTGACACCGAGGATCACGGCTCCGGCCGCGCGCAAACGCGCCACCAGCGGCGCATCCGCAGCAGCGATGTATCCGGCGCGCAAGCGAGTGCCGGCTTCACAGCGATGTCCGGCAACGTCAATCGCAGACTTGATGGAAAGCGGCACACCATGCAGCGGCCCGAGTTCGTCTTCATCTTTATCTTTATCTCTGCGCAGGATCGCCTTCTCCGCGTCGCGCGCCTGCGCCAGCACCGCTTCCGGCTGGTAGTCGACGAACGCATTCAGCTTGGGATTCAGGCGTTCGATGCGATCGAGGTGAGCACGAGCTACGTCCACGGGCGAGACTTGTTTTTGCCGAATCTGCGCCGCGATTTCCCGCGCGGAAAGAAGAGTGTTCGAGATCATGTCGTGTGAGAACGTCGCGACGAGGTTCAGGATAACAGCGGCGGGGTTTCCTTCGTGGGACTTCCTTGGTGCGACTCCGTGCTCTTTGTGTTTGAGGGCTTGAAGATTGACCGTGGTCAGCGAGCGTTCTCGCTGTTTACGCCAACTCGTCCATCGTGCGGACGGATGCCTCTTGAGTTCCCGCGGGGGTTATGCTGACCGCGGACACAGCAGGCGCCTCCCCTAGATCGCGCCTTCCCGGAGTTGGCGGAGGGGCCAGACGGTGACCGAACCGGATCATCGGCCGCTCCAATAATTCGTAACTCAAAACGGCTGCTAGAAAGAGCAATGCCAGATTGGTCGGAAAACGCTGCAAAACAGAAAATGGGTACCTCGCACCTGGAATAAAAAACACTTGCTGCCACAGGTAGAGACTGTACGAGAGCCGTCCAATCCACTTGATCGCCCGGTTTTCAAGACATCGTCCCAGGATGCCCCCAGGATGGAGCACGGTCCCCGCGACCAGGGCCGCTAACAGCATGGACTCCCAAATACTGTAGGTGTGCTTTCGCAGCAGCACTTGAAAAAGCACATAGCCAACGGCACATATCCACCATATCCCCGTTGTGAAGTGCCGTTCGCACCACGCGCGCCAGCGTGGCTCCGCCAGAATCAGCGCGGCCAGGCATCCCAGCAAGAGTCCATCGAGCCGCACGTCGGTGCGTGACCCAAACAGCAATCCTGGTATGTGCCGCTCCATCCATTGATGGTGAAAATCCCACCACCGCCATAGCGCAACTGTCCCGGCCAAACCCGCGGCCACGTAACGCGCCCGCACTCGTCCGGACAAAGCCAGCAGCGCCGGCCATAGAAGATAAAAATGTTCCTCCACGGCCAAGGACCAATAGTGGATCGTGTACCCGCCCCAGCCCGGGTGTATCCGAAACGGCGACAGATAATTCCGGAAGAACAGAATGCAACTCGCCCACTCTAACGGGGTGACCGTCAGGATGCCGAGTATGCCGAGGACGCCGATGATCGCCAGATAAGCGAATGCAGCGGGCAGAATGCGGCAGACCCGGCGAGCATAAAAGCCTTTCAGATTAAATCTTCCTGTCAGTTGCTCTTCCTCCAGCAGTCGCGTGCAAATCAGAAACCCGCTCACTGCGAAGAAGAGGCTCACGCCGTTCGGCCCAGTGCGCAGGAACGTGTACTCACTGGCGTGGCTGAGACTCACGGTGGCGTGGTCCAGCAGCACTCCCGCAATGGCAATTGCGCGCCAGCCGTCCAGGGTGGCCAGATAACCGGAACGCATTGTCGGCGCAAATGTGCGCGGAAGGGGGGCGCTCATACGATGGCAAATCAATTAGGAAATATTAGTACGGAATTGGACCCCCCGCCTCAGTCCCCGTTTCAGGGTAGCACGCGCTCGCTTTCCCGAATCCTCCGCCCGAAAATTGCGCCCCTTGGCCCAGCGATGCGCCCTGCTCTATTCTGAGCCGCTCGCCTCGATGGGGCAAGATCGCGTTTCGCTTCATTGCCGGGGACCCACGATTCTCGCCAAAGGTCGCTGGCGTTCTGCTTGTTTTCCAGTAGAGTAAATAGTTAAAACCATCAAAACTGGCAAAGCATGGGGACCGACGTCAGTGTGAAAATCCGTTTCGCAGCATGTCTCTTGCTAGCCACCGTCCCGCTCTGGGCTCGATCGAGCGCCCATCCTGCCAAGCCGTCGGTTCCCTCCGACCCTGGTTACGTCTTTGCACTGGCCGCCGCGAACCACTTCCTGCACGCCTGGCAAACGGGAGACGCCGAAAACGGCATGGTGCTGCTCAGCGATAGCGTTCGCCACTCGCAGAACGCCGACAAACTGGAAGAGTTTTTTTCGAACGCGACCAACCGCGCCTTCGAAATCACGCGCGGCCATGGACATCAAGGACGCTACAGTTTCCCAGTCGTGCTGGTCTCGCTTCGAGGATCATCCCACGTCACGCGCAAGTTTTCCGAAATAATCCTGGTCGAGACTGGCAAGAACGACTGGGTGGTGGATAAACTTCCCTAGCAGGTTGGGAAAAACTCAATTATCCGGCACCCAGCCCCTAAAGGGGCGATTGATTTCGAAGGACTTGCGGTATCGCTAAAGCGATACCCTGATACGAAACCGGAGTTTTTCCGCAAGCTGCTAGGAGTTATCACAGGAGTTCGCATTCATGAAGCGCATCCACAAGGTTGCTATCCTCGGCGCCGGCACGATGGGCGCCCGCATCGCGGCACATTTCGCCAACGCGGGAGTGCCTTCGTTGCTGCTCGATATAGTTCCCCCAAACGCGCCTCCCGATGCGGACGGCCCCGCGCGCAATAAAGTCGCCGCCGCCGGACTCGACGGAGCCAGGAAATCGAAGCCCGCGGCGTTTTTCGAAGCGTCGCTCGCGCGCCTCGTCACCGTGGGAAATTTCGACGACGACCTGAAAGGGTTGGCTGAGGTGGATTGGATTATTGAGGCCATCGTCGAGAACCTCGAAATCAAGCGAGCATTGTTAAGAAAGGTCGAAGCGATCCGCAAGCCGGGCATGATCGTCACCACCAACACCAGCGGACTTCCGGTGGCGAAAATCGCGGATGGGTTTTCCGAAGACTTCCGGCGCTCGTGGTTTGGAACGCATTTCTTTAATCCGCCGCGTTATATGCGGTTGCTGGAACTGATCCCCACCCCGGAAGCGGATCGCGCGCTGATCGAGGCCGTCACCCGCTTCTGCGACTTGCAGTTGGGCAAGGGCGTCGTGCTGGCGAAAGATACACCCAACTTCATCGGCAATCGCATCGGCACCTTTTCCGTGCTCAACGTGATGCGGCTTATGCAGGAAATGGATTTGAGCGTCGAAGACATCGACGCGCTCACCGGCCAAGCCGTGGGCTGGCCGCGCTCGGCTACGTTCCGCACGATCGATTTGGTGGGGCTCGACATCCTTGGGCACGTGGTCACGAACATGACCCAAAATGTGCACGACGAGCGCAGCGAACTGCAGATTCCCGCTTTCTTTCGCCAAATGCTGGAACGCAAATGGCTCGGCGACAAAACCCAGGGCGGCTTCTACAAGAAGAATGCAGGGCGGGCGCCCTCGCCCGCCGAACCTGGCAAAGAAGACGAGCGCCTGGCGCTTGACTGGAAGACTTTGGAATATCATCCGCGGCAAAAGCCGAAATTCGCGGCGCTGGATATGGCGAAGAACATTGAAGACACGAGAGCGCGAATTCGAATGCTGCTCGGTCTCGACGGTGGCGCGCCGCAGAAGGCCGACAAGGCCGGCGCGTTCCTATGGACCGTGCTCTCCGACTTGTGGACGTATTCCGCCAATCGCATTCCCGAAATATCCGACTCCATCGTTGAGATCGATCGCGCCATGCGACTCGGCTTCAACTGGGAACTCGGCCCCTTCGAGCTCTGGGACGCGGCCGGCGTCGAAGCCACCGTTGCACGCATGAAGAAAGAGGGGCGCCCGGTCGCGGCCAACGTGGAAAAGTTGCTCGCCTCAGGAAAGAAATCCTGGTACGAAGATGATTCGAAGACACCGTCCGGTCGCAAGTATTGGGATCTGGCAACCGGCAATTGGCAACCGGTAGTTGTTCCCGAAGGAGTCTGGTCGGTCGAAGTCGCAAAAAAGTCCAACGGCGTGGTCAAGAAAAATTCTGGCGCATCGCTGGTTGACTTGGGCGATGGCGTGGGCTGCATCCAGTTCCACTCCAAAATGAACGCGCTCGGCGCCGACATCATCTCGCTGATCCTACAGTCGCTGAAGCCGGGCGGACCGGGAGACGCGTTCGACGCATTCGTCATCACCAACGACGCGCAGAATTTTTCCGTTGGCGCCAACCTGATGCTGCTGCTCATGTCCGTCCAGGAAGAAGAGTGGGAGGACGTTGACCTCGCCATACGTCAGTTTCAGGGCACGACCCAGGCCATCAAGTTTTCACCGAAGCCGGTGGTGATTGCGCCCTTCGGACTCACGCTCGGCGGCGGTTGCGAAATTTCTCTACACGCCGCCGCTCGTCAACCACACGCCGAGCTCTACATGGGCCTGGTCGAGGTCGGAGTCGGCCTGCTTCCCGGCGGCGGCGGCTGCAAGGAGATGCTGCTGCGCGCGGTGGACAGCGCGGCGTCGATTCGCCCCGATCTTCCTTCCAACGCTCGCGGCGATTCGGTGGAATTACTGGAGGCGATGAAGAAGACTTTCGAAACCATTGCCACCGCAAAGGTCGCGACTTCGGCGGATGAAGCGCGCGGACTAGGTTTCCTGTCGAGCTCCGACCGGATCACCATGAACCGCGAGCGCGTTCTCTTTGACGCCAAAGCTCGCGCGCTGGAATTGGCACGAATGGGCTATGAGCCGCCGGTGATGCGCACAGGCATCCCCGCTCCCGGCGAGAACATCCTCGCCGCTCTCAAAGCGGGCGTCCACCTTATGCGGCAAGGCGAGTACATCAGCGATCACGAGCAGAAGCTGGCCACGAAGATCGCCGAAGTGCTCTGCGGCGGCAACATCACGCCCGGCACGCCAGTCAGCGAACAATACCTGCTCGACCTGGAACGGGAGGCCTTCAAATCGCTGTGCGGAGAAAAGAAAACGCAGGAGAGAATTCAGTTCACGCTCAAGACGGGTAAGACGCTAAGGAACTAGGATCTTAATACACAGCTTATGCATAGCTATAATACGTATTGACATGATGTAATATATCACGTAATATACCCGTAGTGAGGTCATGTATATGGCATATGTAGAGCCCGCCACAGTTTGGGCTCCGAAAGCGTCGATCCGCTCGGTTGAAATTCTCTACAACTCGGGACCGGGAGGCTGGTCCGTTGCTAGCATCGACTGGGAGGGGTCGGAGGCAATCGGAATCCGGTGGAACGGAAAGGAAGGTTCGGGTATTGGAAATCCGCAGTCGCGCGGGAACGCAACTTGGTTCATTCTTCCCGACGAGTTAAAAGAGGTCATCCTGGGCAGGGTTGACGATCTCGCAATGAGTGGCCCCGGTGGATTGATCGAGGGATATTCAGCGATGGCTAAGGATGCGGCCCGCGAGCACGAAGCGGAAGAGTGGGCGGAGGGGTTGATTGGCGATGCATCCGCGGAGGGGTGAGGTGTGGTGGGTGTCCTTTGATTCCTCAGTGGGAGGAGAAATTCAGAAGACTCGCCCCGCTCTAATTCTCAGCAACAACGGCGCGAATGCCGCTCTGAACCGCGTGATTGTTGTCCCGCTCACCAGTCAAACTGAGAAGCTCTATCCCGGCGAAGCAATGGTCACGCTCAACGGCCAGCAAAGCAAGGCGAAGGCCGACCAGATCGCGACCGCTTCCAAAGCTAGACTTCGCAATAAGGCCGGAAGCATTTCGTTCGCCGATATGGCAGCCGTGGAGAAAGCCGTGCTTCTTCAATTAGGCATTCGGCGCTGAGCGGTGCGCTCCGGCGCTTAGACGCGCGACTCACTTTGAGAGCGTCCGGTCCAGCGAGAACGCCCCCGCTCCACGCAACAACAGCGCCGCAGCCATGGCGAGCGCCAACAGATGATACTCGATCCCCTCACCCTTCTGAGCGCCCATCCAATTCATGAAGAAGCCGTTCTGCAAATGAACCATGAAGATCGCCCCAACCATCAGGCCGGCAATCCCAAGAGAGGCAATGCGAGTCAGCAATCCGACAATCAGTCCCAGGCCGCCAAAGAATTCGGTGCAGATGATCAGGAATGCGACCGGAGCGGGCATCCCCATGTGCGTGAAGAATCCCATGGTGCCGTGAAAACCATAGCCTCCAAACCAGCCCAGCATTTTTTGCGCCCCATGCGCGAAGAACACCACTCCCAGAACCACGCGCAAGATCGTAAAGCTCACGTCGTTGCTCGTGCCCATCAGCCGCTTCAGCATTGCTTCCTCCTGCAGGATTTATGTAAATTACGATGGTTCCGCAATTGTCGTTATAACGACATTTTACTTCGATTCTCTTTCTTGCCGCCAGGATTCATTTTTCCGCAAGCGGGGCAACTCGCCATCCACCACGGGGAAGACAAGCTGCCTCCCAGATGCGGGTATAATCTTGGAACTAGACTTCGTGAAGGATGGTACAAGCAAACATGTCCGCAAACAATGGTACAAACGGCTCGGACGGCAACGGTTTGGATGCGGTTCTGAAACCGCGGGCAGAATGGCTGGCGAAGCGCAAGGCCGAGAATACAGACGGCAACTTCTCGCAGATGCATTACGCGCGCCGGGGTGTGATTACCGACGAGATGCAATACGTCGCTTACCGCGAGAAGATCGCGCCGGAATTGGTGCGCGATGAAGTGGCCCGCGGCCGCATGATCATTCCCGCGAACATCAACCATCCGGAACTGGAGCCGATGGCGATCGGCGTGGAGTCGTTGTGCAAGATCAACGCTAACATCGGGAACTCGGCCGTCACCTCGAACGTGGAAGAAGAGCTCAAGAAGCTGCACACCGCCGTTCACTATGGCGCCGACACGGTGATGGACCTCTCTACCGGCGGCGACATTCACACCATTCGCGAAGCGATCATACGGCATTCGCCCGTGCCTATCGGCACCGTGCCGATTTATGAAGCGATCTCGCGCGTCAAGCGCGTCGAAGATCTTACCGCCAGCGTGATGCTCGAGGTAATCGAAGAGCAGGCGCAACAGGGCGTGGATTACATGACCATTCACGCCGGCGTGCTCATTCAATATGTGCCCATGGTTTCGAAGCGCATCACGGGCATCGTGAGCCGAGGGGGTGCGATCCTTGCCCAGTGGATGACTCATCACCACAAGCAGAACTTCCTCTACGAATGTTTCGAGGACATCTGCAAGATTTTCGCGAAGTACGACGTAAGCTTCTCGCTCGGAGACGGCCTGCGTCCCGGCTGCCTGGCCGACGCCAGCGATGAAGCGCAATTCGCGGAACTCAAAACTCTGGGCGAACTAACTCGCATCGCATGGAAGCACGACGTGCAGGTCATGATCGAAGGCCCGGGCCACATTCCGATGCACCAGATCAAGGAGCAGGTGGAGAAGGAAAACGAGTGGTGCGACGAGGCTCCTTTCTACACGCTGGGGCCGCTGGTCACTGACATCGCTCCGGGCTATGACCACATCACGTCCGCCATTGGAGCGGCGATGATTGGATGGTATGGCGCATCGATGCTCTGCTATGTCACGCCGAAAGAACATCTTGGCCTGCCTAACGAAAAAGATGTGAAAGACGGGATCATCGCCTACAAGATCGCCGCCCACGCCGCCGACGTAGCCCGCCAGCGGCCTGGAGCTCGGGACCGCGACGACGCCCTGAGTTATGCCCGCTATAAGTTCGATTGGGAGAAACAGTTTGAGCTATCGCTCGATCCCGAGACGGCGCGCTCCATGCACGACGAAACCCTTCCGCAGGAACAATATAAGTCGGCTGCCTTCTGCTCCATGTGCGGGCCTAAGTTCTGCTCCATGAATTACTCCAGCAAAGTGGACGAATATAACAAGCAGGTGCATGGGTTGGAAAAGAAGGACTATTCGGGATTGGTGGAGAAGCTGGTCACGATCAAGTAAGGCGGTCACCCTCCGGTTTTGCAAAATGGAGATATGTTTCACGCGAAACATTGTACTGGTGATATTGTACTTACATGTTAGTACATAACTATACATACATTGGCGGCAGCATGGACTAAGTAATAAATTCCTGCCCCGTGCGAGGGGTTCTAAGTTATTGATAATGTTAACGGGGTTGGGTGTGGTTAAATCGCCACTCGCGGGTAGTTATTACACTGTAAATATTACAAGACCGTCATTTGGTGAGAGGCAGTAACGAGCCGCGAAATGAGCATGAAATGGCGGGTTGTCTGCGAGCGCATAAAGGAGATTCCCGTCCCGATGTCACAGTATGAAGAACTGCTGGAGGAATTTGAGGTGTACGGCCGCTCCGCCGCTGGGGTGAAGTCTCTGATGCAGCACGTCTCCCAGCGCCTCCACGAAGAGATGACGCGCTACAACTGGGTTGGCTTTTATTTCATGGAAGTCCCCACTTTCGACACGCTGGTGCTGGGACCCTACGTTGGCAGCTTTATGCCCACTCTGCGCATTCCGCTGGACAAAGGGTTGTGCGGAGCGGCGGCCACTACCGGGGAGACCGTTGCGGTCAACAATGTTGCGGCCGATCCTCGGTATCTGGGGTCGGACCTGGTGAAATCCAATATTGTGGTGCCGATATTCGTGAAGAAGCGGGTGGTGGCAGAGTTGTGTATCGAGAGCTACTTTGCGGACACTTTCACGGCGCCAGAGCAGAGATTTGTCGAGTCCTGCGCCGAACTTGTCGGCCGGTATATGGAGAAAGAGGCGCTTGCCGGGGCGAGGAACGTGGGAACGCCGCAGTAGGGAGCTGCGGAAAAAAGTCTCCGTCCGATGCCCAGCCCCTAAAGGGGCGTCTAGTTTCGAAGGACTTCGGTATCGCTAAAGCGATACCCTGATACGAAACCGGAGTTTTTCAGCAAACTGCAAAGCCGACTCTCGAGACAAGCTTCTTTTCGCAGCGGTGAACCGCTGCGCCACCCACAATCAGAGCCCTCTTCTTGAGATGCGGGACGATGGCCGGGCGAGGACGCCCGGCGCTCCACCTACTGGTTGATGCGAGCTCGCTTAGCCTCGGAAGTCCGCCGCGCCGTTCCAGACCAACTGTACTGCGATCGCCAGGATCAGAAATCCGAAAATGCGGTTGATCGCGCCCATGGCGCTCGGGCCCAGGCGCTTGACGAATGGGCCTCCCAGACACAGGAATAGATAACAGGTCAGTCCCAGAGCTGCGATTCCTATCACCATGCCGGCGTAGGAAAGAAAATGGTCGGCGTGGGCGGCGAGTCCCATGACGACGCCGATCGAGCCGGGGCCGGAGAGCATCGGCATAGCCATGGGGGTTAGCGAAATATCCTGTTTGGTCAGGGCTTCGCTGCTTTCTTCCATGGTCATGCGGCTGGTGCCGGTCACCATCCCCCACGCGGTATTGGCCACGATCAATCCGCCCGCGATTTTCAGTACGGGCAGGGAGATTCCGAAAAAGTTGAGGACGAAGCGGCCAAAGAGCATGAAGACGACCAGGATCGCAATTACATCGACGGCGATCTTCAGAGCGGTGCGGCGGCGCTCTTCGGGCTTGTAGTCGGCAGTAAGGCTGAAGAACATGGGAACGCCGCCGAGCGGGTTAACGATGGGAAAAAGCGCGAGGAAGGTCGCCGTCGCTGCGGTGGGCAGGTCGTGCAGCAGATGCCCTATGGCCATGTGCGCGTTCATCGTAGCGAAGTCGAGTATACCTCGCGCGTGTGGAGCTGAGTATCGGGTGGGAGCGGCTAATTCTGGTTCGAGGGGCGCTTGGTGCCGGGAGTCTGCTTGGCGGCTTTCGGAGTGGGCTTGGTGTCGAGATAGGCGACACTATTCGCGGCGATGACGTCGCCGCGATGCGGGCGCGAGCTCGGATGCCGGCGCGCAAAATGCTTTGCCGCTTTGGCTTTCGGCACAGGCCTGTAGCGCTCATCCAGATAGGTGACGGTGTCGCGTGCGATCAAGTCGTCACGGTGTGGGCTTGACGGGCGCACTTTAGCTCTGGCGGTTGCGGCTCCGGGCTTTGCGACTGGTAATTCGTCCGGCTCTTGGGAGCCTTCCGATCTTAGTTCGGATCTTAGGTCAGGCGGCGACACGGCGGAAGCGGCTACTTGCGCTGGAGCTTCTCCTTGAATTCTTTCGGGAGCTTTCTCGGGATTTACGGCGCTCAACAAATCCACGTCGGCGGGCGGAGCTGCGACTCTCTCCGCTGGCACGGCTCCGGAAATCTGAGCGGGAGCCTTGCCGGTCCGGCGCAGGCCGAACCCCAGGACGAGGGCTAGCAATGCCACAGTGGCAAAACCCAGAGCAGCGCGCCAGAGCCATCTCGCGGGACGATTGCGCCGTCGCGGTTCCGGTACTGGCAGGGCCATGGTTGGCTTTGCAATGGTCGGCCGGGTGATGGTTGGCTTGGGGATTGGCGGGGCGATTTTTGCAGCCTCTCGCGCAGAATGGCTCAACGGCATCGGCGGCGACGATGGCAAGGAATTCGCTGGCGCGATCGGACGCGTGCTTTCTTCGATGTTGGAGCGGGGATCGAGGCCAGGATGGAGCGGAGTTTCGGCTGCTCGGGAAACCGCTTTGGGCGCCGGTTGCGGAGCTTCCGCGGGGAGTTCCACATCTTCGACGCTTATCTCAGCGACGGGCAGCTCGGCGTTGAAGCTGAGAGGCTCTTGGGAAAAGTAAGCGGCTTCGACAGGATCGGGCGGGCGGCGAATAAAGTCCACCATCGGCGCTTTCAAATGATGCAGAAATTCAAGCGATGCCGAGTGGTCGCCATCGTGGGCTTCGACGCTCGCGATCAACTGATTCCCGGGATCGGTTTCGACCCGCAGTTCCAGGTCCGCAATATTGTCGGGGATGGAGTCGGGCGAAACGATTTCGACGGCGTAACCGCGGGCAAGCAGATCCAGCGCCAGCTCTCGCGAGCAGGCGTGGGAGCGCGTGATGATTCTTGCCAGTGCCATAAGTCGCGTCGCCTCGGCCGCATGGTTGAGGCGGGAATCGGCAGCCCCTAAAGGGGCTTTTGATTCCGAGGTGCTGCGGCATCGCTAAAGCGATGCCCTGATACGAACCTTGTCGCGCCGATCTTGTTGCGCGGCTACGAACCTGGTTGCTTGCAAAACTTCTCGCGGCGGTTAGCGATATTGCTCTAGAACCAGAACGGCTCGGTTCAAGGCGGCCGCCAGGGCTGCGATTTGTTGTTCAGTCCGGCGAAGATCCCCGCGATCGATCGCCTCGTTCACCCCGGGAATAACAACTGCTGCATATCCTGTGTACTGTCCAGGAGCGTAAACAGCGTGGTGAAACCAGGGACGGTTCGGTAACCCCTCTGGAATCAATAGCCCCCGCTCCGCTTCGCGTAGTTTAGCATTCATGCGGTCCGGCGCTGCGGGCATTTTCCGCTGCTTTTGGAGCATTTTTGCGCCCACTTCCTGCAGGTGGCGCGCGCCTTCGAGCGCTGCCGAGAAGTCTGGCGTCTTGTCCCCGAAGCGCTCTTTACTCTTGCTCTTGGCGGCGTCGAGGTAAACCAGAATCTCCTTCCCGTAGTTTTCGTAATCGTAGGGAAGCACGTCGGCGCTGGACATACGCAGGACTTCCAAGCCGTAAATGCGGGCCATCTCCTGCTCGTAGCGGAAATCGGGATCGCCGAATTTCTTGAACCAGGCGAAGTTATCGAAGACCGAGTGGTACACACCGTAATCGCCGCTTGAGCTGACATCGGTGGAAGGCACTCCCAGGTGCTGCAGGAAAACGGTGTAGTCGGAACCGCTGCCGAGATCGCCCACGGGCAGATCACTCTGCATTGCCGCCGGCGGCGGGCGGTAGGTGCTGGTCTCCTGCGGATGATTGCTCTCCGGATTGGACTCGCTCGTCTTTTTCCACGCATCGTACACGGTTCCGCCTTGCGGAGAAGGCACGGCCTTCGCGATCTCGCGGATAAACTCTTTCAGCGTGGGCACGCCGGACGCTCCGAATTTCTTGCCGGACACGGCCACATCCATGTTGAAATAGGCGGCCGCGTTCGCGAGTTCCAACGCATGATCTTCGCCCCACTCGGTGGAACCGATCAGTCCTTCCTCTTCCGCGTCCCAGCTTCCAAACACGATGGTGCGCTTGGGCTTCCAGCCGGACTTCAGCAGCTCACCCAGACCGTGCACCGCCTCCAGCATCGAGGCCGTGCCACTGTTTGGATCGACCGCTCCGTAGACCCAGGCATCGCGATGATTGCCCGCCACGACCCACTCATCGGGCGAGGACGTTCCACGAATTTTGCCTATTACATCCCAAATGGTGCGGAGTTGGTAGTCCTGCTTAAGGTGCATCTTCACTTTCGCAGGGCCGGGACCGACGTGGTAGGTAAAGGGCAACGCTCCTTGCCACTCGCGCGGCGAAGGCGGACCGCCGAGGTGCTCGAGAATCGGCGCGGCATCGGCGTAAGAAAGCGGAGTCACGGGAATCTTCGGCAACTGATCGGAGTCGGCGGGAGAAATGCGCCTCGTATCGGGCAGCGCAGGAATGGATGCTACGCCCGGAGTGGTGGGGTCTCCGGGAAACTGGAACATGAAACCTACCGATCCGCGCTGCGCGCCACTGGCCGGGCGCCACGGGCCTGCCGGATAGGCGTCGCCGCGATAGTAGCCATCGTCTTTGGGGTCGGAATAAATGATGACTGCGGCTGCGCCGCGCTCCTGCGCCACGAATGCCTTCACGCCGCGGAAATTCTCACCGTAACGGACGATGACGATCTTGCCGCGCACATCGACGTTCATCTGCTTCAGCTTGTCGAAGTCGGCGGGCGAGCCATAGTTCGCGTAGACGACTTCGGCCTCGGCATCACCCGAGGGCGACATTCCGTTGTAAGGCATGACGACGCGTGGATCGTCCTGAAAGGGATCGCCGTCAACATGCTCGCGGCGCGGGCCATGCATCTCGACTCCGGGCGGCGCGGTCATATCCACACGAATCTCGGCGGGATAGTTCAGCCACACTTTGTATTCGACAATCTCGGTGTCCAAGCCAGCCTCGCGAAACTTCTCTGCCACGTATTCGGCAGTGGCTTTGTCCTCGGGAGATCCGGCGATGTGCGGCGCTTCGGTCAGAATGCGGAGATGCTCTTCGGCCAGTTTAGGATCGGGCACGGCCAGGAATTTCTTTTCGATCTCGCGCTCGCCGGCGACATCGCGGAAACCGCTGATGGACCAGTTGTCCGGATCGGCTTTTTTGTTGTCATTGTCATTTTTCTTGCCGGCCTGATCAAACGCCAGCAGACTCGAACCAATCAGCGCGAAGAACAGCACTGCACCGGAGAGAAGTTTCATGAAGCCCTCGGAGACACTAATTCAGAAACGAAGATTGTATCGTGTGGAGTGAGTCACCGCTTGAACGGGTTACACTAAAGAGCGATGAGTAAGTCGCCAACGGCTCGTTTTTCCGATCGGGTGGAGAATTATGTTCGCTATCGCCCGGGATATCCGCTAGAAGTACTCGACCTGCTTCGTGTCGAATGCGGATTGCTGCCGCGTCACATCGTCGCTGACATCGCTTCAGGGACAGGCGTGTTTACCCGTCTTCTCTTGGAGAACGGGAACTCCGTCTTTGCGGTCGAACCCAACCCGGAAATGCGCGCTATGGGTGTTCAGCAGTTGGAATCCATCGAGTCCCTCCAATCCCCGCTCCAATCCAATGACCGGTT
>Ga0182030_10005106_pt1 | contig 27906 bp, 23 predicted proteins | sample 812S3MmetaG_FD_121299 | JGI IMG/M metagenome (GOLD analysis project Ga0182030, IMG submission 121299) | Permafrost microbial communities from Stordalen Mire, Sweden - 812S3M metaG (Illumina Assembly) | ecosystem: Environmental > Terrestrial > Soil > Wetlands > Permafrost | place: Sweden... | reverse complement strand
ACTCGAAAAGGACGGCATCCCGTCATCCGAGATCGCGATCGTCGCCAAGGGCAAACGCGACCTGCTTGTCCCGACCGCCGACGGCGTCAAGGAACCGCAGAACCGCCGCGTCCAGATCGTCTACGACGGCGGACCGACTTCCTAAAGACCACTCTTGCGCCGCTCGATAGTCGCGGATGGTCGGTCCGCGACTATCACCTGGAACCAAGTTGAATTGGAGAAGCTGCGTTGAAAGTTGCTTACGTCGGTCTCGGCAGCATGGGGGCGCCGCAGGCGCGCCTGATCGCTCGTAGCGGACTGGAGCTTGCCGTCTATGACCCATACCCTCCAGCCCTCAAGGCATTTGAAGGGTTGGCCAGGATTGCCGGCTCGGCGGCAGACGCTGCGCGCGACGCGGAAATTGCCTGTGTCTGCGTGCGCGACGACCAGCAGGTCCAAGCGGTCGTTTTGGGCGAAAACGGTTTGGCGAGCGGACTTTCCCCCGGATCCTTGCTGCTTATTCACAGCACGATCAAGATCGAGACACTGCATAAGTTGAACAGCGAACTTGCGCCGCGGCGGATCGCTCTTGTCGATGCACCGGTGTCCAGGACGCGGCGGACGGACGATGAACCGTTCGTTTTCACGATGATGGGCGGCGCCGCGGCGGACGTGGAGCGCGCCCGCGCCGTCGTCAGCACCTTTTCGACGGGATCGGATCATATCGGGCCTCTCGGGGCGGGAATGGCGACGAAGATCGCCAACAACATGATAGCCTGGGTGCAGATCGTCGTCGGGACACAAGCAACCAACCTCGCCGCCCTACATGCTGTGCCTTACGAGAAGCTGCATGCTGTCCTTAAGTCCAACGGGAATCTAACGCCCACAATGGGAGCTATGCTCGACGGCAAGCAAAAGGTGCGGCCCGGCGAGAATCCGACTTATGACGAGTTCGTCGCCAGCCAGGCGGGAATTGGTGAAAAGGATCTCTCGCTCGCGATCGACTGTGGCGCTTCGGTGGGGCTGGACATGGAAATGGTTGTGGAAGCACAGAAGCTTGTCCGTACTGCGATGACCCAGCCGTTGGCTCAAATATCGGGTGTAAGGTCGGCATGACCGAATGAATCACCAGACTGGCGATAGGCGGCGACGCGTCGTTCATTGCGGAACTGGCTTAGCCGGCTGTGAGGCCCTCGGAGCCATTATAGACAATCCATCGTTCGAACTGGTTGGACTGCTGATCGCCCGGTCTGCGAATGTCGGCCGGGATGCTGGCGGGTTTGTAGGCCGCTCATCGACAGGGATCATCGCCACAAACAGACTGGACGATGTTGCCGCCATCGATGCCGATATCGTCTGCTACATGCTCGTCGTTCCGAATATCGACGACATCTGCCGACTGCTGGCTTCGGGCAAAAACGTCGTCACAACCGGTGGGCTGATTTTTCCCGCATGGAAGGCCACCGAGACGCGATCGCGCTTGGAGGTGGCCTGTCACCAAGGAAACAGTTCATTCTATGCGACCGGCATCAATCCGGGCTGGGTCGATGAGGTCCTGCCGCTTGTAATGTCGAGCCTCTGCCGGGACATCGAGCAGATTGAAATTCGTGAATATGCCGATTGCGCGAAATATCCCGCCCCAGGCTTGATCTTCGATGTGATGGGGTTCGGTCACACGCCTGAGGCGATTGCGGCGGGTGTGCTGCCGGACATGCAGGTTATGAGCGATTTCTTCGCCCAAGCGGTCGCGGCGCTCGGCCATGGGCTGGGCTGGGCGCTGGACGATATTGTCCAGACCCGGGAATTCGTCACGGCGCCACACGATATCGTCTTGCCCGCCGGCATCGTAAAGGCCGGCACGGTGGCCGGTCAGCATTGGCGTTGGGTGGGCTCTGTGAGCGGCGTTACCAGGATCGTGCAGGAAACATTCTGGGTTGTGGCCTTCGACCTCGGCCCCGGTTGGCCAGAAACCGGCCCTTCGCGCAACGATACGCAGTGGCAAGTGACGATCGAGGGTACACCGTCGCTTCGCTGCATCTTCGAACCGCGCGCCAGTTTCAAGCCTGATGCCGACGCGGGCGCCTTCAACCCGTCCGCAGTCGCCACGGCGATGGCCGCGGTCAATAGTCTTTCATCCGTTTGCGACGCACCGGCGGGGTTGCTCACATCTATCGATCTTAAGCTACCACGTTTGCGAAGAACCTAGATTTATCAACCCCTTTGTAAATGACGCCTGAAATATTCTCATTCGGGAAGGATCCTCCATGAGCCTCGTTAGCGACGACAGAATTCCCTCGCTGGAAGGGCGAGTTGCGCTTGTCACCGGCGCTAGCCGCGGTATCGGCCGCGCCATCGCGCAGCGTCTTGCATCCGCCGGCGCGACCGTGGTCCTGAGCGCACGCAGCCTCGGCAAAGTGCATGGCAGCGAACGGCACGGCGCGACAGTCGCTTTGCCCGGAACGCTCGAAGAGACCGCCGCCCTTATCGAACAATCCGGCGGCCGTGCCCACCTCGTCGCCTGCGACATCGAAAATGCCGCCGAGCGTGCGGCGTTGGTTGGTAAGGCCCTGTCGGTGGCTGGGCGTCTCGACATTCTCGTCAATAATGCCGGCTTCGCGGATTACTCACCCGTTGAGACCATGCCGATGGCGGTCTATCAGCGGACGATAGAGCATTACCTGACGACGCCGTTTGTTCTCTGCCAAGCTGCGATCCCGGCGATGAAAGCGCAAGGTCAGGGTTGGATCGTCAATCTCGGTTCCGCCAGCGCGCAGAAACCGATCCGTCCATATATGGAAGCCGACGTGAAGGGCGGGATGACGATATACGCATCGGTGAAGGCCGCGCTCGCCCGTTTCACGCAGGGTCTGGCCGCGGAGCTTCTCGAAAGCAACATCGCCGTCAACCTGCTGGCCCCCTCCGGCGCCATCCGCACGCCCGGCGCCGACGCCTACATCCCCGACTGGTTCCAGGGAGAGCCGATCGAATATATCGCTGCAGTCGCTCTGGACCTGGTGCACGAGCCGGCTACTGCCAGAACGGGTCTCGTTACACACAGTCTCCATTATTGCGAGCACCATGCATTGCCGGTCACCAGCTTGGATGGAACGACTCGGCTGCCGCCTCCGCCCAAGCAGTCCTGGAGCCACCCAGACATCGTTCCGTCCGGTTTTTGAGAGGAGACACGAAATGCGTCGTCTAGAGGGTAAAATTATCGCGATCGCCGGGGGCGCCGGAGGGATCGGCAGCGAAACCTCGCGCAGATTGGCCTCTGAAGGGGCCTCGGTCGTCGTCGGCGACGTCGACTTGGCGTCAGCCGAGGCGGTGGCTGCCGAGATCGAAACGGCGGGCGGCCGGGCAATCGCTTGCAAGGTCGATATCGGCGAGGAAGCCGACGTCAAGCGTTTGGTGGCGGCTGCGGTCGAGACCTATGGCGGCCTCGATGGCTTTCATGCCAATGCGGCCGACTTCCGGCGTGCCGTCGAGGATACTGATGTGGTGGCGATGGAGATCGCCGTCTATGACCACATTATCCACTACAACCAGCGCGGCTTCTTTCTCTGCACACGCTACGCTGTGCCCGAACTGGTGAAACGCGGCGGCGGCGCGATGCTTTACACGAGCTCCGGCGCGGCACATGCGGGCGAGCCGGTTCGCCCGGCCTACGCTATGGCGAAGAGCGCCTTGCATGCGCTTGCGCGGCATGTGGCCAGCCACTGGGGCAAGGACGGGATTCGCGCCAATGTCATCGCCCCTGGGGTAGTGCTTCATCCCAAGCTCGAAGCCGCTGCCGGTCCACAACTCGCCGAATGGGCGATACAGCAGGTCAAGGGCACCCGCCTTGGAGTACCTCTCGATATCGCGGCGATGGCGGCGCTCCTTCTGTCCGACGAGGGCGGTTTCATCACCGGCCAGGTGATCTCGGTGGACGGCGGCAGCACCATGCGGCCCTAAGCGGCCGAGAGAGGGACAACCATCGATGCTTGAGAATTCTTCATATTCAATTGTCATCGCCGCGGTGCTGGCGTTGATTTTTGCCCAAGTAGCCCAGGCCGATGACCCGAAGAAGCCGCCGTCCAAAGACTGGCCGATGGTCGAGGGTGACTGGGGCAATCACCGCTACTCGACCCTCGACCAGATCAATACGAGCAATGTCAAAAAGCTCGGCGGAGTCTGGTTGCACAAGTTCGATGGCGGCTCGCGTGGCACGCCCGTCGTGGTGGACGGAAAAATGTTCGTCCATGCCGGTGCCCAGCTATTTGCCCTAAACCCAAAGACAGGGGATGTGCTTTGGACACATGATGCGGCAGTCGCCCCTTCGTTTCAGTTCAAGGGCGTCGCGGTCGCCGATGGGCGCGTCTATTATGGCACCGCAGATGCGCACATCGTGGCGCTCGACGAGAAAACCGGGACGCAGGTGTGGTCGACCCTGGTCGGCGACGACCTCCCGGCGAAAAACACCGGCCCCATGGCGACCCTCACTTTGACCGGGCAATATATTTCCGGCGCGCCAACCTATGCAGACGGCAAGATCATTACCGGAATGTCGAACGGCGATTTCGGAATTCGCGGAAGGGTGGTGGCGCTGGATGCCAAGACCGGCAAGAAGGACTGGGAATTCTATACCGTTCCCGCGACAGGCGCATTCGGGCACGAAACCTGGCCCGCGGACAATGAGGAATGGAAGCGCGGTGGAGGCGGCGTGTGGAATACGCCCGTCGTCGATCCGGATCTAGGCCTCGTGTATTTCGGGGTCGGCAACCCCGTCTCGCAATGGGGCGGTGAACTGCGCAAGGGCGACAATTTATTCACAGACTCCGTTGTCGCGCTCGATCTGAAGACCGGAAAATATAAATGGCACTACCAGGTTGTGCATCACGATATCTGGGAAGCCGATATCGGCACACCGCTTGTCTTCTACGATGCCAATGTCAACGGCAAGATCGTGAAGGCGCTGGGCGCGATGCGCACCGACGGCTACTTGTTCCTGCTGGACCGCGCCACGGGCAAGCCTGTGCACCCGGTCGAGGAGCGGCCAGTTCCCCAAGACCCGCGGCTGTTTACGCATGCAACCCAGCCCTTCCCGGTGGGCGCCGATGAGGTTGGTCCCAACTGCGTCCCTAAGGGGCAGGTGCCGGACGGATTTAAGCTGCTCTGCCACTTCGATCCGGTGAATTACGATACGCCAAACGCAATTTACCCAGTACTCACGACCAGGTCTTCGCCGATGTCCTTCGATCCGGAGACGCAATATTTCTACGTCGCCGGCTCGCCGGCCTGGCCCTTCTGGATCAAGCGCTATGAGGATCCGAATTTCTTCGAGGGAATGACGAGCGTCCCCGGTTTTAAGACGTCCGGGATTCTGGTCGCGATCGACAGCAAGACCGACAAGATCGTGTGGCAGAAGAATACCCCCTATGAAATGCACAACGGAAGCGGCGCAACGACGACAGCCGGCGGGCTGCTGTTTCATGGCGATCCTGACGGCAATCTCCAGAGCTACGATGCCAACACAGGAGATTTGCTTTGGCAGTTTCAGACCGGCGCCAACGAGTCGGGCCCGGCAGCTGTGTACGAGGTGGACGGCAACGAATATGTCGCTGTTCTCGCGACCAGCAATCTTTGGGCGTTCAAGCTCGGCGGAAGTGTGCCACCGCAACCAGCGCCGCCCGCGCCTCCCACGGAATCCACCTTCGGCGGTCGGGTCGTTCAAGCCGAGCAAGTCACGATGGGCGGCATGGTCAGCGACAATGGACTGGCCGAAAAGGTCCGGGAGGTCTTCGACGAATATGCCCTTGTCCCGGCTCGCATCCGGATCAAGGTCGGCGACAAGGTCACTTGGGCGAACAAGGGAAAGGTCGCCCATGAGGCCAGCGCTCAGGACGGCAGTTGGACGACGGGCAAGGTCGAGCCGGGACAGTCCGGAACCGTTACTTTCGACAAGCCGGGCACTTACACATACATCGACAAGGCCTTTCCGTGGACATTCGGACAGGTCGCTGTCCACTAACCGCTAGATTGGAGCGCGGAAAGATCGTGGCATGCATCTCTGTTATCGATGAACTCGACCCAAACCTGGGCAGCTGTTGTCATCGCGGGCTCTAAGGAAGGTAAGTACATGAAAGCAATGCAGATCGACCGCTTCGGAGGTCCGGAGGAACTACACGTGGTCGATATCGCGATCCCGCGGCCGGGGCCGGGGCAGGTGCTCATTCGGGCGGCCTATGCGAGCATCAATCCGGCCGACTGGAAATCCCGGGCTGGAATGCTCCCTCACCTAAGCGTGTTTCCATTTCCGATGACCCTCGGAATGGACTGTTCCGGGGTGGTCGAGGAAATCGGGACCGGTGTAACCGCGTTCAAACCTGGCGACAGAGTCATCACGCTCTCCGGAATGGGCCTCGGCATGGGTGGTACCTATGCCGATTATTGCTGTGCGCCTGAACCGCGCGTGGCATTGCTTCCGCCCGGCCTCGATTTTGCCGAGGGGGCGACGATTCCGATCGCATCGGCCAGCGCCGCGAGTTCGATCCTCGATGTGGCGAAGTGCGGTGCTGGAGATATGGTCTTTTTCAATGGCGGCTCCGGCAGTGTTGGAACCTTCGCAATCCAGTTCCTGAAATATCTCGGCGCCCGGGTAGCTGCGACCTGCAGCCCACGCAATGTCGACTATGTTTACGGCCTCGGAGCCGATCTCGTCATCGATTATACGCGCGAGAATATCCTTTCGGCGCTACGCGCCTGGGCGCCGGACGGTATCGACACCGCGATCGACGCAATCGGCCAGCACAGCCTACCCCGCGAGATGCCGGAAATCGTCAAGCGCGGCGGAACGCTGGTATGCATTACGAATCTGATAACAGGACCGGAGGCGTTCGATCTGGAGGCTGCAGCGAAGCGCGACGTGCGTGTCGTCGACAATGTCGTGGCTGCAATGACCGAGGATCCGACCTGGTTCCAGGTCTCGGCATTTCGCCAACTCCTATCAGCGATCGCGGCGGGCGCGGTGAAGCCACCGCCCTATGAGGTCATGCCACTCGAAGCCGCCGGGGCAGCCCAATCGCGCGTGGCTGAAGGTCATGTGCGGGGCAAGATACTGCTCGAAATCGCTCCATTGTGATGGGCAGCAGGGGCAAAAGCACCACCAAAAAATTGTAACTGAAATGTTTTCTCACTACACTTGTGAGATCAACGCTGTATCGTAGCAGCTGGGGGAGGATCCGATGGACAACATCGACACGCGGCTCGGCCAAGAATTTCGGCCAATACCATTCTTAAGCGGGGCGAAGGCGCCGCTCGGCCACTATGAAGAGTTTGTGGCGACCCCGATCGAATTCTTGCACCGGGCGTACGCGGAGTGCGGTGAGATCGGCGAGTTCGACATGGGGGGACTGCGCACCGTCCTCCTGGTGGGGCCAGAAGCACAAGAAGCTTTCTTCCGCGCGCCCGAGGATCAGCTGAACGCTGCCGCTGCCTATCAGATGATGGTCCCGGTCCAGGGGGAAGGCGTCCAATTCGGCGCCCCGCCCGAGATCGAGCGACAGCAGCTTCGCATTCAGTATCAAGGCCTTCGCTACGAGAAAATGGCGAGCTACGCTGGCGTCGTTGCCCGCGAAGTAGAGGATTTCATTAAGGATTGGGGTGATGAGGGCGAGTTCGACTTCTACGAGGGCTTCACCGATCTCACCCTCAAGACTTCGACCCACTGCCTTCTGGGCGAGGTGCTTCGATATCGTCTAACCGACGAGATACGCGAGCTCTATCATGATCTCGAGCAAGGGCTCGACCCGTCCGCCCTTCTTGACCCCTATACGCAAAAAGAGAGTTTTCTCAAGCGCGACATTGCCCATGCTCGGCTCAGGGAAATCGTCGATGAAGCGGTGCGCGAGCGGCGTGCCAGTGGCCTGACATCCAACGACATGCTGCAGATTTATATGGACGCGCGGTATGATGACGGCAGCGAGCTGACCGAGAAGGAGATCACCGGGATGGTGATCTGGTTCATGTTCGCGGGCCATCACACAAGTTCCAACACCGCGACATGGACGCTGCTGGAGATCTGCCGGAACCCTCAGTATCAGGCCGAACTGAAGGAGCAGATCGATAGGCTGTACGAGAACGAGAAACAACTGAGCATGAACGCCCAGCGCGATATTCCGCTGCTCGAGGGCTTCATGCGGGAATCATTGCGCCTCCATCCGCCGCTCAACACGCTCACGCGACGCGTGCTTCACGATTTCATCTACAAGGACCACAAGGTCGAGGCGGGAAAGAATGTAATGGTATGCCCGCATGTGGCGCACCGGCTGCCCGATGTTTTCTCCAATCCCGACGTGTTCGACCCAACACGGCCTGCGCCCGAGAACGCATTTGCGACCATTGCCTTCGGCGGCGGACGCCACAAATGCATAGGGAACGCCTTTGCACTGTTACAGGTGCGGACCATCTTCTGCGCGCTGCTTCAGCAGTATGATTTTGTCCTGTCGGATCCGTCCGACAGTTATCGCGAAGAGATGCCGAGCCTCATTCTGAGGCCGTCATTGCCCTGTCGGGTTCGCTATCGGCGTCGGCGCCGTTGAAATGCGGTCGATCGGCATCGACCACCTGTCGCTGTATGACCTCAAACCGCATGAATTAGTCCGCGTCGCGGCGGCAACTGGTTTTCAATCGGTCGGATTGTTCATCGAACCCATTCCGTTTACTGGGTTCGCGGCCTTCAACCTGTCACCGGGCAGTACGGATTTCCGGGAACTCCGGTCGGCCCTCGCCGCCACAGGGCTAGTGATTTCCACGCTCGACCCGTTTCTCATGCTACCCGAGATAAATTTCGACAATATTCGGCGGAATTTGGACATTGGCGCGTCACTCGGCGCTCGAGCCATCAATGTCGTCATTCTCGATCCCGATCAAAGCCGCCAAGTCGACCGCCTCGGTCAGCTCTTCGTACTCGCGACGGAGCGCAAGCTCGACCTCGTGATCGAAGCCTATACGCTTTCAGAGATTCGGACGGCAGCAGATGCTCTCACGCTGGCCGACGCCGTTTCATCGGAAATCGGCCTCACGATAGACGCGCTGCATGTAAGGCGTGCGGGCGGTTGTTGGACGGATGTCGTTTGTCTTCCTCAAGAACGAATCCGATATGTTCAGTTCAGTGACGGACCGTCCAATCCGCCGGACGATCTGGGGTACGAGGCCACCTTCGAGCGTGCCCCACCGGGTCACGGCGAGTTGGATCTTTTAAGCCTCTTCCCGCTACTTCCACGAACTGCGCTGATCTCTGTCGAGGCACCCGCAACCAAGCTCAAATCTGACGGCGTGTCGCCTCTCGCGCGAGCAGAAAGACTCTCGAAAGCGATGCGTCGCATGCTGGCTTAGTTCAAAGGCCAGGTGCTAACGCATTCCGGGTCACCGAGATCCGAGACCCGGCCTAAGCCAGGCTGAGACCCTTTGCGGACGTAGGGTTTCCAGGCCGAGATAGAAAGGCGAGTTGAGATGGCCATACAATAGCTAGGGCCATAGGAAGAAAATCGGATTCTAAGGAGCGGGAAAGATTCGATCTGGCCTGCGGATTTCCAGAAAATCCGTTATGCCGTCACGCCGCACAGCTCAGTCTGCTCAACTGCCGCATTTGACCCATAGTCGAGTTACGACCCTGAATACCGCGCAATCCCGCGTGCGATGATGAGCAAATCAAGATGGTATCCTGCCCGGGTTCACGCAGTTGACCCGGATTCCGCGCGCGGTCAGCGGCCTCGCGCGGCGAAGAGCGGTGTCACGCCGCCGTCGATCAGGATGTCGGTGCCGGTGAGGAACGACGCCTCGTCTGAGGCGATGTAGTCGACCAGCGCAGCGATGTCCTCCGCCGAGCCCCAACGCTTCATCGGCGTGAGGTCGAGCATCGCCTTCATGAGCGGCTGGCGTGGGAATTCGAACTCCGTCATTGGCGTCCGGATCATGCCGGGCGAGATGGTCATGATGCGGGCGGACCGCGCCGCCCAGTCCATCGTGCGCCTCGCGCAATAGCGGATCACGCCGCGCTTTGAGATCGAATAGGCGTCCGCGCCCTGCGCAGCCTCGGACGCCAGGGCGTCGAGGAAACCGGGCTGCAGCGGGTTGTCGAGCAGTGCGTCTCGCGAATCGCCGAAGGGCGGGACATGGCCGGCCTGGGACGCGATGAAGATGCCGACCGTCCGCTTGATGGCCAAAGGCAGGAAGGCGCGCTCGACCAGCGCGGTTCCGACCAGATTGACCTCCAAGATCCGGCGACCGGGCGCCATGCTGGGCGACAATCCGGCCGCGTGGACGAGCGTGCGCAACGACCCCAGCGACTCCGTTACCCGGACCAGGTTTGCGACGAAGGGCGGGTCTGTCACGTCGCCGACCAAGGTTTCGACCTCCAGACCGAGCGCGACCAGATCGAGCGCTGCCGCATCGAGCTTGTCACGGTCGCTGTCGGCGAGCAGCAGGACTTGCCGTTTGCCTAGCCGGCGGGCGATGGCGCGGCCCATGCCGCCGCCGCCGCCCGTGATGACCGCGACCTGTCCCTTATCCGCTGACCGTTCCATGATTTTCTCCTCCCGCTCGCGAATCTTGTTCTATCTGACGACGCCAGACGCCCGTTCTCCTCCGCCTCGGCTCCATGCGCGGAAGACGGCCAGCAGCCAAGGGCAACCCAGTCTTTAGTCAACGATAGGGGCCACCTCGATCACACTACTTGGTCGAAATTGGTCCCTTGAGCGCTAACCCATATAGGCTTGGCCGCCGTCGATCGGAACGGTCAGACCCGTAAGATATTGGGCACCAGGGCTGCAAAGGAAAACGGCCACCGGGCCGATATCCGCCTCGCTGTCGCCAACATAACGAAGCGGGACTGTAGATAGGAACGCGCTTGAAGCTTCGGGTTCATCGCGAATCCAAATATCGAGCCCGGGCGTTCGCGCCAATGGCGAGATCGTGTTGACGCGAATGCCCTCGGCTCCCCACTCGCAAGCTGCGGCGCGGCTCAATGCGCGGATAGCTTCCTTGGACGCAGCATAAACGCCGAAGCCTTTGGCATCCCAGCGCATTGCCGAAGTAGACGCGAGATTGATGATGTGTCCTTTTCCCCTCGCCTTCATATGAGGGTGCACGGCCTTCATGAAGCGAAATGTCGCGAACGGACCCGTGTCGAACGTTCGTGCGTACCCGGCATCGTCTATGCTTTCGAGTTCACCCAGGCTGATCGTGTGTGCATTGTTGACGAGGATGTCGATCGCGCCGAATGTCGCTATCGTTTGATCGACGACCCGTTGAATCTGCGTTGGATCGCCTACGTCGCAGATCATCGGGACCGCGGTTGCGCCGAGCTGCTTCAGCTTCTCGCAGACGTCAATCAGTTTCGATTCCGTTCGCCCAGCAGCGATAATTGTCGCCCCTTCTTTGGCAAATGCTGTAGCGATCCCTTCGCCCACGCCATACCCCGCGCCTGTGATGATCGCGATTTTTCCTTCTAGAACACGCACTTCGCATTTCCTTATCTGTCGGGTCGGAACTTACCGAGAGAACTAGCCATGACTGCCTAACCGGGTCGATAGGCCTGCGACGAACAGCCTCGTCTCTAGTGATCGACAGCATATGCGGACTAAGTGAACTGCAGTTTAAGCTCGGTGAGCCGTCCGATCACATCGGGAACTTGATTCACTTGTTGTATGACGATCGAGGTGGCGGCATCGATCTGTGTCACCCCAGCTTCGATAAGAGGATGAGCTTGCGCGAACGTGGCATTGAAGTCGATCGTGCCGCTGGCTCCAAAAACTGGCATAAGCCCGGCGCGTACGCCGAAATATGCAGGATCGCGGCCAGCGCGTTCCATCTCGGTTCGGATACTGGCGAGGCTGGTGCGAATGAAGTGAGGACCCATATTGTCTGGGAGCCACCCATCGGCCAATCGCCCCATCCGAACGCAGTTACGCTCGGTCGGCTTGATCCCGAGCCAGATCGGCAACGTCGGCTGCGCCGGCCTCGGAAATGACCAGATATCCTTGAAGTTTATGAACTTACCGCTGTAGCTGGCGGGGGCATGGCTCCATAGCAGGCGACACACCTCAATTTGCTCTTCAATATGGGTGAAGCGACCGTCGAACGGCATGCCGCAAGCTTCGAATTCCTGACGAAGCCAACCGGCTCCGAAGACAGTCTCGACACGACCGCCCGACAGTGCATCGAGCGTGGCGAGCGTCTTGGCCAGTAGCACGCCTGGTCTGAGTGGCGCGATTAGGATGTTGGTCGACAGCCTGATCCGCTGCGTCGCGCCGGCGATGACAGAGAGAAACGTCAGCGGCTCATACCAGGGTTCGTCGAGGGATCCCGGAAAGTTTTCGGGACCCAACGGATAGGTGTCGCGCGCGTCAGTCGCTAAGACAACGTGATCTGGCGCGCTTACGATGTCGATGCCGCCCCGATCCGCCTGCCGCACGATGTCGAGCGCCCTTTTTGTGTCGCCCTCTACGAATTGGCCTATACGATACAGGCTGATCCCGGTCTTCAATGAACTCATTATTGCCCCGATAGAATGATTTATTAAGTCAACGCCAGCAGAAAACGTCTCATTGATTCCACTTCCCGCCCGGCGAGGTCCTAGCGCTCAAGTTTAAGCAGTCCATGCACGTTAAGGGAAAAGCGGATGCACTAACGACTATGGGCCGAGAGTTCCTCGACTACGCGTTTGGCCCCACGCATTGCCCCTTCGATATAGCCGATCCCCGTGCAGTCGCCGCAGGCATAGACATCGAACCCATCATGTCGAAGCACTTCCGCGAATGTCAGGTCCCCCGAAGCGCCGGTCGCGATAATGACGGAATCGGCGATAACTTCGTGTGAGACATGCTTCTCGTCGCGAAATGAAACGGACTTCACCCCAATTCGGAAATCTTGGGCGCTGGGATAGATCGCCACCCCATGATCTTTGAGTTCCTCCAGCAAACGCATCCGGCGTACGATCTGAAGCCCGCTTCCAAAATGGGACGCCTCGTCGATCACGGTGACGGTTCGGCCGCGCTCCGCCATGAACTCAGCGAGCTCCAAGCCAACCAGGCTACCGCCATAAATCGTGACGTTCTTGCCGAGAGGCATCCAGAGTTGGGTTGCCTTACGAACCAGCGACGGTGTCGCTCCTACGGTCTGTCCGACTTTTGAGGCTAGCCTGGTAAACCGCGATGTCTTCCGGCGCAATTCTTCCGAGTCCTGGCCTAACAGAAGCTGATGCAGGTCAGTGCCGCCAAAAACATGATCCTGATCGCTCCCGGGGATGTGGGGCATCGTTCGCATCGCGCCTGTGGCAACCACGACGGCCGCAGGTCGAAGAGTACGTACCAATTCGAGGCTGGCTTCAGTCTTTAGTCGAATGTCCGCTCCGGAAGCCTCGACTTCCCGGGACAGCCAATCCAGGAGGCGTTCATTGGGTTCGTAGGCTATCGACGCAACCCGCAAGGTTCCGCCGAGGCGGTCGCCCTTCTCAATCAGCGTTACTTTGTGCCCGAGTGCCAAAATCCGCCGCGTTGCTTCCATTCCAGCTGGGCCACCCCCGATGACTACGACTGACGCAATATCTGACGGACGGGCTGGGCCGCCAAGATATTCAAATCCGAGTTCTGGGTTGACGGCGCACCGTGTGGAATTTGCCGTGTAGATGGCGCTTATGCAGGTATAGCAATAAATGCACGGAAGGATCGTCTCAGATCTGCCACTCGCAAGCTTGTTGGGTAGTTCCGGGTCCGCCAGAAGCTTGCGCCCCATGGATATAATGTCCGCCTCGCCGGTGCGAATGGCTTGTTCAGCGCGTCCCGGCTCTACGCGACCGGACGCGATAATCGGGATTTTGACAGCCTTTTTGATCTTGGCTGCGTAGTCAAGATTCGCCGCGGGCTCATGCGGGGTGTGGGAATCGGAATGATACGCGTGTCGACGCATGGAATGGAAAGCTGTCACGGTAATCGCGTCGGCTCCCGCCGTTTCGATCATGCGAGCGGTCTCGATCGCATCGTCGATGGTGATGCCCTTGTCTTTCCCCACTTCCCGGGAATCGAGCTTTACCCAAACCGGATAATCAGGTCCCACTGCCGTGCGAACGGCGACGATCACTTCAAGCAATAACCGCGCCCGATTTTCGAGCGAGCCGCCGTAGCGGTCTTCCCGGCGATTTGAATGCGGGGACAGGAACGACGACAGGATGTAGCCGTGGGCGCCGTGGATTTCCACGCCGTCGACACCCGCCTTTCTTGCCCGCACCGCTGCGGCGGCGAACTGATCGATGAGCTGCCGAATATCGGCTTCGGTCATTGGCGCGTAGTCGATGGCCGTAATGCGGCCGAGAGCAGATATTGCCTGCTCCTCGGGGAGGAACGGCAGGGGCTCACCACCCTCGAACTCCGGTACTGACGGCACCACCAACGGCCAGCCGGCCAGTACGTCCTCGAACGCCATTTGCCCACCGAAATGCAATTGCACGGCAAACTTGGCGCCATGGGCATGGATCGCATCGGCGACGTCAGCGAGGCCGGGAATGAAGCGGTCGTCGGAAATGGCGACCTGCTTCTCTTGTACGCAGCCGTGCGGCCATGCGACGCCAGCTGCTCCCGTAATGATCAGACCCGCGCCACCGCGGGCCTGCGCCTCATGGTATGCTCGGAGCCGAGGTCCGCAGACGCCGTCGGCCTCCGCCAAGCTGACACCCATGGCAGTAACAGCGATCCGGTTGCGAACGGTCATGCTTCCGATGCTGAACGGCGACAGCAGGTGGCGATAATCATCTTGCGGCATGGTGACTTTCGATGTTGGTGTGCGGATCCTGGCAATCCGGGAGGTTACTGCTTGATGCCGCGAGGACTGAAGGGCATAGATGCGCAAAAATGAGACATTAAAGCTTGTCGACATGCGAATTGGGGAACCCACTTGATAACACCGCGAACCGTTCCGATTGCGGCACTCCGCGCGCTGATCGCCGCGTGCGACGATACCGGCTTCGATGTGGTTTCACCTTTGGCCGCATCAGGACTTCGATTTTCACGGCATGAAATCGAATCCGGGTTGGTAGACGAAATATCTCGATCGAGCTTTACGCGCTTCACCTACTTGAGCGTGTCGCAATTCCATCAGGACGCTTGTTCCCGATATGGCACCCCGCCTTTTCACCTGAGTTATCTGAAGCCGCTCTATCTTTGCTTGATTGCTTGCCCTTCGTTGGAGCTAGCCATCGATGCGGCTGTTGATTTCCTGCGCATGGTGAGGGGGGAGGTCGAACGGTTCGAACTCGTGATCGAACGCGATACCGCGCGACTTGTTTTGACCCGCCCATGCAAGACGCTCTGGGCCGATCAGTTTGTCGCGCTTTATGGACTCGCCCACTTCTATCGCGTGTTCGGTTGGCTGATCGGCGAAAGAATTCCTCTCGTCAGGGTCGGTCTCGTTGGTCGTGCGAGGCAAACACCGTCGGTTTTTTGCACGCTCTTTCAACACTCTATCGATTTTGATGCACCGCTCAACTACGTCGAATTTCCCGCGTACTACCTGAAGCGCCCCATCATTCGGGGCTATGCGGACCTGAAGGAAATCCCTCCCCTCTTCGCTTTCGATTTGTTTTCGTTCGAGTATGAGAAGCAGCCGCTTCACACGTCCGTCGTTAGTGCTATCGAAGCGGCGCTCAGTGCCGGCGAGCAACTGCCAAATCTAGGCCAGACGTCAGAAATGTTCGGCATGAGTGTTGCCTCGTTTCGGCGGCGGCTCGCCGATGAAGGCACGTCATTTGTCACGATTCGGCAGGAATGTCGCCAAAGGCTCGCCATCAAGCTCTTGTCGGAGACTGAAATGAGCGTGGAAGCGATCGGCGACATCTTGCAGTTTAGCGAAGCGGCCGGGTTCCGTCGGGCGTTTCGCGACGCTACCGGACTAAACCCATCCCATTATCGGCGAAGCGCCTTAGGCAATAGATCGCAATGAAGCCTCTTTGACCGGTCCATTTCGCCAAAACGTTCTTTCCCTACAGCGCGCAACACCTTGGTGCCCAACACGAGGGTGCCGGAAATTAGGGGTTCCCAACGTTCGCAATGGTGGCCGGGCTGGCTGAACTGCCGGGATGGCACTGTCCCAAACTGAGAGGCGCTGCCAGATCGACTACGATACTCCGAGAAAAGCCCATCCGCTCCCTTGGTAGGTCGCCCAAGGGCACGTCATCGAATCGACCGTAAGCTCTAATGTCTCATTTTTGCGCAACTCTGCCCTGATTCCCCCGCGTCATTGGACAGTAACTGTGCGGTCTGCCGGTGTTCGGCGGAGAATGAACTAACAAACGAAATTAGGGGGGACCATGAATCATACCCGTTGCCGTGCCCTGTTGACCGCGTCGCTAACCGCGATAATTGTGGCCGGATTCGGCGAGACTGCCCGAGCTCAGGCTCCGGCGGCACCGGCCGACCAGGCGACCGGAGGCGGGCTCGAAGAAATAGTGGTGACTGCGCGGAAGCGCGAAGAGGTGCAGCAGTCCGTCCCGCTGTCCCTGACGGCTTTTAACGGCGCAAAGCTCGACAAGATGAACATCGGGGACCTGACCAGCCTCGGCAAGGTGATCCCCAACGTCAGTATCGATACCGAGGGCCCCTATGTCGGCGGCCTTGCAATCGGGATCCGCGGCGTGACCGAGCAGGATCCCATCCTGACCAACGACTCGCCGATCGCGCTCTACCTCGATGGCGTCTATATCGCCCGGGCAGTGGGCGTGCCGATCGCCTTCGTCGATCTCGACCGCGTTGAGGTGGCGCGCGGGCCCCAGGGCACATTGTTCGGGCGCAATACGACGGGCGGTGTGGTGAACATAATCACTAAGGGGCCGTCCGACGAGTTCGGCCTGTCACAGAAAATTGATTATGGCAGCAACAACGAGCTAACCACCCGCACAGTCGTCAATACCGGCGAGTTTGGCTCGCTCGGCCTTAAGGCCAAGCTGACGTGGCAGCACCATCAGATGGACGGCTGGCTGCGCAACCCGCTGACGAGCAATCCGAGCGAGTGGGGTGGCGCCGACGACAGCGATTCGGTTCATTTCGCCCTTCACGGCAGTTTCACCGACGCGTTCGACTTCGACTACCGTTTCGACTACACCTCGGAATCGAGTACTCTGGCGCCCGCCCAGATCACCTACATGCAGCCGACCGGCATCGCCTATTTCGGCAAGTCGCCCGCCTTTGGCGGCGCTCCGCTTGTCGTCTCGCCGAGCTATCTCAATTCCGTCCCGATCTATCCAGCCGATCCCCGCTCGACCCTGGTGACGTTGGGGCACGGTCTGACCCTGAACTACTCAATCAACGACATGCTGAGCCTGAAATCGATCACTGGCTATCGCTCGATGGCGATGAACGCGCGCCAGAGCCTGGTCGGTCAAGGCGATCTCAAGGGTTTTGTCCTCAACCCGGCGACCTTCCAGCCAGCGGGCGTCCAGTCGGTGACGCCCTTTACCGTGGATTGCACTGGCCTGTCGCAGGACAATTGCGACAACCAGCATCAGTACCAGTTCTCGGAGGAACTCCAGGCCTCTGGCGTTATCGACAGTTTCAAATATACCGCTGGCCTCTATTACTTCACCGAGCATGTCGGCGAGACGGACCCACAGTCTTATACCATCGTCTTCTCACCGTTGGCCGGCGCGACGTTCAATGCTTTGGATAACTATGTCGGCAAGTCGACCTCCTATGCCGCCTATGCCCAGACAACCTATACGCCGCCGATCCTCGACGGCAATTTAGACCTGACGGGGGGCGTGCGCTTCACCCGCGACGAAAAGGCGGTGGATATCTTCAACCAGGACCGCCAGCTCTCGCACCGGTTCAACGCGCTGAGCGGCGACTTCACCATCAACTATCGCTTCTCGCCCGACGTCATGGGCTATTTTCGCTTCGCCAACTCCTACAAAGCCGGCGGCTTCAACGCCCGCGATCCGGGGCCCGGCTACCAGCCGGAATATGCCAACAATTTCGAAGGCGGCCTCAAGTCAGACTGGTTCAACAAGCATCTGCGCGTCAACGCCGACATCTTCTACACCGAGTACACGAACCAGCAGATCAGCACCTTCGTGGCCCTGACCGGCAACCAGGGAGCGGGCACCGCTACTATCACCGTCAACGCCGGCGCATCGACCTATTTCGGCGGTGAGCTCGAGGCGACGATCATTCCGGCAGACGGCTGGGAAATCAACACCAGCTTCGGCTACACCGACGCGAACTATCAGCAGTTCCCCTACGCCGTGAACGGGACCAACGTGAATGTCGCCGATATCGCTAAATTCCCCTATTTTTCAAAGGCTAGCTTCAACACGGGCATCCAGTACACGTTCGACCCGATGCCCTGGGGCGACCTTTCGGCACGAGCCGACTTCGCCTACAAGTCGGGTCAGGTCTTCCACCCGAACCCGCTCCAGGACCCACTCGAAGATGTGCTCGCGTCGCAATCCCAGACTGATTTGGGAGCGAACATCACGATGGCCCATATCCCAACAGGCTATGGAAAGTCGGAGTTCACCGCCGAGGTCTATGGCCGTAACCTCCTCGACCAGCATTTGCGGCTCCAGGCCGTCGACTTCTCGGCCTTCGCCCCCGGTGGATTCGGCAACGACACTTACAGCCGCGGTCGAGTCCTCGGCTTCAGCCTTAAAGTCGATTACTGAGAGGGTAAGCAGGAGAAAATACAGGCAATGCTTCGCCGTTCGATTTCCAAAGACGCCAGAGCGTCCCGGCTGCATCCAGGCGGTAAGAGGCCGAGATCAGCGACGCGGAGGCGGCGTCGGGCGGAGCCGACTGTCCCTGCTGTATGGTCGATGACGAAGACACAAAGCGGCCTAAGTTCTCATTTGATAGCGCAAAAAAACTGACCGCGGGAGGAGTTCAATTGTCGAATTCGATTGAGTCGGAGCACCGGCACAGGGTTGCCTTTATCACGGGCGGCGGTCGTGGATTCGGTAAGGCGTTCGGCAATGCGCTCGCGGAGCGCGGAGCGCGCGTGGTGCTGGCTGACATTGATCTGGCAGCCGCGGAAGAAGCGGCGATCGAGCTGCGCAAAAAGGGTGGAGAGGTTTTGCCGCTTGCTTGCAACGTGGCGGACGAGGCTCAAGTAGCCGAGGCGATCGCACGCACTGTCGAAGCCTATGGTGGTATAGACATCCTTATCAATAATGCGGGTTTGCACTCGGTCGCCTATAATCAGCCTTTGGCCACATTGGGTATTGCCAGGTTGCGGCAACTATTCGACGTCAATGTTATGGGTGCGATGATTTGCTCGCTGGCAGCAAGACCCGTCATGGCTAACCGGGAAAATGCGTCAATTATCAATATCTCATCAGTCGCTGCTTTTGGTTGTCCAACGGCATATGGCGTCTCGAAGTTGGCAGTGCGGGGTCTGACGATAACGATAGCTCGCGAATTTAAGTTCGACGGGATACGTGCGAACGCGATAGCCCCGGGTCTAATATTCACTGATACTATCCGTGCTGAGTTGCCGAAACATCAGATTGACCTTGTAATGAGTCAGCAAATCCTCGATCGAGAAGGTGAGGAAAGAGATATAGTCGAAATGATGCTATATCTCGTATCAAATAAAGCATCCTTCATTACTGGAGAGACGTTCCGCGTTTCGGGTGGTTTCTCTTTATATGTATAGTAAGTAGTGCGATTTACCTTGAGCTATTTCTTATTCACAAGATCGCCGCTTAAGTTGTATCAACCTAATCCGCCCAACACTCTGCTTAATCACGGCAAAATCTGTCCCAATGGTCTGACGACGGACAGAGCGGCGAAAATCCGAAGGGGAATCGCGACATGAGACACAACGGAATAAACGAGCAAGCCTCGTGCACGAATAAATCGTCGATCGCTTCGCAAACGCCGCGCATTCCCTATCCCGCGCCATCTGAATTTTATCCGTCGCTCCAGAAATTGCTGAAGCAGGTCCCCCTAAATGGTACGCGTATGCTGGGGCTCGCTTCCGAAGGAGTGTTCGACGGATTCGGAGCATTTGGACGCGCGGTTAATACCGGTACTCAGCTGGACCCGGCGTTGCGTGAAGTGGTCATGTTGCGTGTGGGATATCTCTCAGGTGCTAGCTATGTACTACAGCAACATGAGGCCACAGCTCGTACTTTGGACATAACGGACGAGCAGATAACCGCAATCCGACAGGGTGGCCCCCAACCCGAGATATTAAGCAAGCAACAACAGGCAGTGGTGGATTTCACGGATGATGTAGTCAAGAACGTGCGAGCCAGTGACAAAACCCTCAGTGTAGTACGTCAATTCCTCAGTGATAGGACAGTCGCTGATCTCGTGTTCCTAATTGGATGCTACATGACCATCAGCCGATACATGGAAACGATGGGCGTTCCCCTCGAACCAAACCTTTAGCCGTAACGGTGGTGCCATGAATTTTGGATTTATAGGGCTTGGCAACATTGGCCTGCCAATTGCGCGCGACCTCATTAGTCCCGGCAATTCGCTCACGGTCTACGACATAATGCCTGAACGAGCAGAGGAGCTGGGGAAGCTTGGTGCGCGGGTCGCGGCGTCTCCCGCGGAGGTGGCGTCGTTATCCGATATTGTTGGCGTCTGTGTGCGTGATGATAAAGAAGTGCGCGACGTCATAGAGGGTGCGGATGGCATCCTAGGAGCGGCGCGCTCTGGTCTAGTGGTGGCGATTCACAGCACAGTGCGTATTACGACTGTAAAAGATATTGCAATAAACGCAGAGAAGAACGGAGTGCGTATCGTAGATGCCCCGGTAACTCGCAGCGCTGCCACATCGTCCAAGAAGTCGGTCATATTTATGATCGGCGGTGAGCCCTCCGATGTCGATAGCATGCAGCCATTTCTCGATCTGACGGCGGCTAGGGTGATAAAGACGGGCGTTTTGGGGACAGGGATGGCCCTGAAAATTTGTAATAATCTTCTACCACTCGTTACCGTGGTGGCGGCGAACGATGCGGTTCGTCTGGCCGAGGCGGCCGGACTTGACGTGAAGATGCTCGCCGAAGTGACCTCTGCGAATGGCGTTGCTAGTGCAATTCTAACGTCCTTGCTCATGCAGCGCGCGGGGGCGCCACTGCCGACGAACATTCCGATCCCGTCGCTCGAGAGCGCCATCAGTATCGGCAAGAAGGACCTTAGTTGTGCCCTCGATGTGGCGCGCGACTTCGGTCTTGTGCTACCGGCCGTCGCTATGGCGAGCGACGCAATCGCGATTGCCCTTTCGGGCTTGCGAAACAATTGAGGTCCATCACGATCGGCATTTTCAACTTAAGGGCTGTGGCACGGTAAGTGAGGCGGTGGCAGTCGGTTCTCCTGGGAGAGTGTCCTTGGCCACGCCCCCTTTTTTTGTCAATCGACGCCGATAGTGCTCCAGTTCGGCGTCCAAATCGCGGCCGCCTGGCCAAGTCTTGGCGGGATAGCTCACAAGGGAGGACTAACAACAGATGAGCAAAAGTGCGACGGAAATCACCAACCTTCTCTATCGCTACGCAGAGTTGATCGACGTCGGCGACCTGTTGGGTGCGAGCGAGTTGTTCCGAGCAGCGAAGGTCAAAGTCGCCCAGGCGGAGTTCCCGCTTGATCACGCCGCGCTATTGAAACTCTGGCACGACTACATCCAGATCTATCCCTGTGGTACGCCGCGAACCAAGCATGTCATCACCAATCCGCCACGGTGTTCATGTTCATTCCAGAGCAGAAGGATAACCGATGGCATCTGCACGGTGTCGTCGCATACCCACAGGACCGACGTGAGGAGCTTCGGCAAGCCCTCAAGGGTATCGCTGGTAAATCCGGATCACCCTACATCGACGGTAAGGCTGCGCATCTCCAGGACATCGATGAGATGAAGAGCTATGGCGGTCAATCCGGCTTGGATGGCTGGGCGCTGTACTTTGGTAAGGGGCTGTCGCAGTCGTCACGAGTTCTCACGAAAAGTCCGGTGATGTCTTCCCAGCCCCTTAAGGCGCTTGTGAGAGGCGTATGACGCTTCTGGTCAAGAGGCTCTCTGGGGCACCGTAACTACGTCTGGGTGAGATCGATGGGGTTGCCCTTATGAACAACGATACATGCGAGTTGTGGGTCCAAGGCACGTGGAAACTGATATCGATTGATCAGGCTCTCGGGTTAGACCCCAGCCGGAAGAAGAGATGCCCCGAGTGTCACGGTCAGGTACGTGCTCATCAGACCGGGCGAAATGATATGCGAGCTCATTTTGAACATTTCAAAAGGCACACCGGCTGTTCACGGGGCGATTGCTTCAACGGTTCGCCGTCAAGGCATCCGAGTGCCGTGTCGTGACCTAACTAGCCGGCAGGCCTGGGGCAAGAGCTGCATGTTATCCGCTACCCGCGGGAAGCGTATAACATCGTTGCCCATCGACCGCCAGAATGTTATACGCTATCCGCTGAATGAGTATAACGCGGATATTTTGACTAATGACCTCTGAAATCCCGATAGTTCTGCAAACAGCCTACGCTGACCTAATGGACCGGACGGCATCTGCGGCCTTTGAAGACGCATTCCCAGACCAAGGTGTGTTTGTTTCGAAAGCTATTCGCGGTCGGCGCTATTGGTATTTCCAGCTCCCAGCTGAGAGCGGACGTAAACAACGCTATGTGGGGCCGGAAACCCCTGAGCTCATGGAGCGTATCGCGCACCATCGAGAAGCCCGAGGCGATCAAAATGACCGGAGCACGCTTGTTTCAACGCTTGTACGGTCAGCCTATCTGCCGCGACCACTTCCGCAGATCGGCGATATCGTTGCGGCACTCGCAAAAGCTGGGGTGTTCCGCCTGCGAGGCGTTCTGGTTGGAACAGTCGCCTATCACACATATCCAGGGATGCTTGGGACAAGGTTGCCCACCGCTTCCCTTCAAACCGGCGACGTCGATATTGCCCAATTCGCGGAAGTGTCGATCGCGGTCGAGGACAGCACTCCAGTTATGTTGGACGTGCTCAAGGAAGTGGATCCGTCTTTTCGGCCGATTTCGTCTGTTGTTGATGATCGCAGGGTGATTGCCTACGAAGCTGCAGGTGGAATTCGCGTAGACTTTCTGACACCGAACCGTGGCCCCGAAAATGATGCGCCAGAAGCCCTTCCAGCCCTTGGCACGGATGCACAGCCGCTTCGCTTTCTGGATTTCCTGATTCGAGACCCAGAGCCGGCAGTGCTGCTTCACGGGACTGGAATCTATGTCCTGGTTCCCGCTCCAGAGCGATATGCCGTTCACAAGCTGATCGTCGCTCGCCGGCGGCGGGTGGGGAACGCCAAACGAGACAAAGACCTACAACAGGCGGAAGCACTAATCGACGTCCTGATTACCAAACGCCCTCATGAGCTTAGAGCGGCGTGGAAAGAAGCCTATGCCAGGGGGAAAACTTGGCGACAGCTTCTCGGTGAAGCTCTCGGACTTGTTTCAGCCGAAGCTCGGGATCGCATCCTTAAAGCCGTTGACGCGACGCGTTCAATAATACCGGGTCTGGATCTGCAGTTTTCGGCACCACCCGCACGATACGATTTCGATCGTGATGTTGTGACATTCTACGGTGAATCGGGTGATGCGAGGGTCCGCTGCTCAATAAGCCGTGCGGCGCTCGACGATCATTTCGGTACTGACGAACTCGATAAGGAAGGACGCCTTGCGAAGTTTCGAGAGAACCGAGAGGCTTTCGAAAACATGCTTCGGATCAAATATCTTACCTGGCCCATCGAAGAGCCAGGCGCTGTCTTGATAAAGACCAACGACGTCGAAAAGCTACTCAAAAGCCTTTGACGTGGGGTGTAGGCAATTTACGGCTCTGCCTATAACAGGGGCGCCTATCATTCAAAGCGGCGTAGCAGCCAATGCACTCGCGGTTGATCTGTCACCTATGCAAGTTTCTATTTCTTCGGAAAAAAGCTCTCAATTAATGATTTGACCTCTAGTTCCGCCGGCTGGGTGAAGCTTTGATTCAGTGCCGTCCGGAGCGATTACGAGCACTGTCCCTTTGGGAAGATCGCAGTCCTTCTTCGTCAAAACGCGGGCTCCTCGTGCATCGACGATGACGCCGCACTTCCAAAGTGGTGACAAACGAATGATCAGATTTGCGAGAGAATCGGCTAGGAAAACGCCTACGATGACGATCTCGATGCCGGTAAATCCACGTTGAACCACCTGCTTGACGTTCTGTGCCCCCACCTCTTGAACAATTGAAAGAGTGTCGTCGGCGGGTTCGTCGGTGAAGGATACGTCGACCTTCAAAGATTGATCCATTGTCTGTCTCCAGGTTGGTCCGGCGGTCACCGAACATTAGGCGAGTGGTGCAGGTGCGCCGAACGTGTCCGATATCCGCTCTTGCGGTGAAGCGGATTTGTTTGCCAGGATTTTCTCGAAATCTACGATCTTGGCGACAACATAATTGCCGCCGCCGCAATCACGCGCAGCATCATATGACGTGGCGTCGAGCGGGATATCAACGAAGTGCCATGGAGCGGCCTCACGGCGCTGTGCGCGAACCTCGTCGGGCCAAGACGATACCTGATCGAGGTGGTTATGCTTTTCGAGAGCGAGTAGTTGGGTGACTTGCAATTGCGCCGCTGTGGTCAGGTGGGCTTCAGCGATATCGGCAATGATCGCATGACCCTCCGGTCTGTAAAATCGCTTGCAATATTGACCCCCTGAGGGGTGTTTTTCGCTTCCAATAATGACCCCCTTGTGACGTTGCGTGTCAGTGTCCTTTCCTTTGGCCTTTCCTGGCCGGGAAGGGCTTTTGGGGATGATTGACGTGGACCAGATCGGCCAGATACGTCGTGCCTATTTCGAGCAGCGACGCCCCATCAAGGAGATCGTTCGGACGCTGGGCGTGTCGCGGGCGACGGTGCGCAAAGTGGTTCGCGGACAAGAGACGGAGTTCAAGTACACGCGCGATGTCCAGCCGACGCCCAAGCTCGGCGAATGGGTCACGGTTCTGACGGAGATCCTTGAGACGGAAGCGGGGCTGCCGAAGCGGGAGCGGCGTTCGACCCAGCGACTATTTGAGGAGCTGCGCGGTCGCGGCTATGACGGAGCCCACGACAGCGTGCATCGGTTCGTCAGGTCCTGGCGGGACGAGCGGGCGCGGGTTGCGGCCCACGCGTTTGTACCGATGAGCTTTGCTCCAGGTGAGGCGTACCAGTTCGACTGGAGCCACGAGACGATTACGCTTCAAGGTTTGCCGCTGATGATCAAGGCGGCGCACATGAGGCTGTCGCACAGCCGGATGCCGTTCGTGCGGGGCTACTTCCGCGAGACCCAGGAACTGGTGTTCGACGCCCACGACAAGGCGTTCGTCTTCTACGGCGGGGTCTGTCGGCGCGGTATTTACGACAACATGAAGACGGCGGTGGAGGCGATCTTCGTCGGCAAGGCGCGCCAATATAATCGCCGCTTTCTCCAGATGTGCTCGCACCACCTGATCGAACCGGTGGCGTGTACGCCGGCGTCGGGCTGGGAGAAGGGCCAGGTCGAGAACCAGGTCGGCAATTTGCGCGACCAGATATTCCGCCCCAAACCGCGAGTGCAGAGCCTGGCCGAGCTGAACGCCTGGCTGGAAGATCAGTGCATCGCCTACGCAAAGCGAACCCGGCATCCGGAGCTCAAGGACCGGATGATCTGGGAGGTCTTCCAGGACGAACAGGCGAGCCTAATGGAGTTACGCGGACCGTTCGATGGTTTTGTCGAAAAGGCGGTGCGTGCCACAACCACCTGCCTGATCATGGCCGATCACAACCGTTACAGCGTCGATGCGCGGGCCGCCGGCCGGATGGTGCTGGTGCGCTCTCATGCCGAACGCATCGTCGTTCTGTTCAACGACGAGGTGGTGGCCGACCATCCTCGCGAGTTCCGGCACGACCAGATCATCTACGATCCCTGGCATTATCTGCCGGTTCTGCTGAAGAAGCCCGGCGCTTTGCGCAACGGCGCGCCCTTCAAGGACTGGGACCTGCCGCCGGCTTTGGCCCAGGTCCGCGCCAAGCTGAAGAGCCACGCCGACGGCGATCGTCAGTTCGTCAAAGTGTTGGCCGCGGTGCTCGACCATGGGCTGGACGCGGTCGAGGCGGCCTGCGCCGAAGCGATCGAGGCCGGCATCGCCAGTGGCGATGTCATCCTCGCGGTGCTGGCGCGTCAGCAACAGCCGGCAATGCCGCCCAGCATCACCACGCCCGATGCGCTGCGCCTGAAGATCGAACCCATGGCCGATTGCGGCCGCTACGACAGCATAAGGAAGGTTGCCTGATGGAACGCCATGAGATCCTCGACACCATGACTGAACTTAAGCTCTACGGCATGCGCGCCAGCTTCGACGAGATCGCCGGAAAGGGGCTCAACCGGCGCGATGAACTCTATCCCCTTATCGCCAGCCTGATCCGGGCCGAGCGCACCCACCGGCAGGCCCGCTCCATCAGCTACCGTATGGGCGGGGCCAAGTTCCCCGTTCTGAAAGACCTGGACACGTTCGTCTTCGCTGATACGCCGGTCGATGAAGGCCAGGTGCGCGAACTTGCCACCGGCGCCTTCCTCGACGCCAGGCGCAACGCGATCTTCATCGGCGGAACCGGCACCGGCAAAACCCATCTCGCCATCGGCGTCGCCGCCGCTGTCATCCGCACCAGGGCCAGAGGACGCTTCTACAACCTGGTCGATCTGGTCAACCAACTCGAGCAGGAAAAGGCCACCGGCCGCAGCGGCCGTCTGGCCGAAAAGCTGCTGCGCTACGATCTCATCATCATCGACGAACTCGGCTATCTGCCATTCAGTCAGGCCGGCGGCCAGCTGTTGTTCCACCTGATCAGCAAACTCTACGAAAATACCTCCCTGCTCATCACCACCAATCTCGCATTTGCCGATTGGCCGCAAATCTTCGGTGACGCCAAAATGACAACTGCAATGCTCGATCGCCTGACCCACCATTGCGATATCGTCGAGACCGGAAACACCAGCTGGCGATTCAAAACCCGTAACTAAAAACCCTCCCCCGGACCCCCTCCCGGGCTTACCCACGTGGGCGCACAGGAACCTCCCACGGCCGTCGCCGGCTAGCGCTGCGGGGCGCGCAGCGCCGGCCGCGGGTCCCTCCTATGCACTACATGGATAAGCCCAAATCCCATGCACAAGAGGGGTCGCGATTGGACGCGAAAAGGGGGTCGCAGTTGGACGCGAATTGACACCTTTGCCTTGCAGCTTTCCGTACGCGGTCCAGCGCCTGGGTCATGCGAATCCGGCTCTGTGCCCGGTACATGTCTCGCTGATCCGCGTTCCCCTCGGTTCTTGGCCTTGGCTCCACCAACTCCGCCGCCGGTCGCCCGGCTTTGTTCGTCGGTTTCGCAGCTACTATGCCAAAATGTGACTTCTCTGGATCGTGCATCGGCGGCTACGGCTCCTCGCCTTCCCGCCACGGACCATCCGACCCCGCAAACAGACAAAAGGGACTATGGCCGCTCCAGAGATCTCCCGGTTCCCGCACAAGGAGCGTCCGCATGTGCCAGGGTCTTAGACCACGCCGGGTCGGGTGGGCGCTCGCGATAACGCGCCCAACCGTTTCGCCTTCCTCAGCAGGAACGGAGTCGGCACCCGGGATCAGAAACCTTTCGCGGCTCAATGGCTGGCCCATGCGTACCCCTACCGACGCTTCGCCGACGCCCTCGCGGGCGCCTGCGCACGGCTCGGGGCCGATGTGGATCGCTATTCCTTCATCGCAGTGGACTTGCACCACCTACTCCTTGCCGGTCTCCCGGCGCACTCCCGCTGTTCCGCGTAAATGCCTGTGTCCGACTCACGCCCCCTATACGCCGGTCGCCGCCCGCCCAGTCACCAGGCTCCCGGCGGACTTCTCCCAGGGATCGGGTGCGCCCCTGGTTTCGACGACTCTT
>Ga0182030_10005105_pt1 | contig 27910 bp, 21 predicted proteins | sample 812S3MmetaG_FD_121299 | JGI IMG/M metagenome (GOLD analysis project Ga0182030, IMG submission 121299) | Permafrost microbial communities from Stordalen Mire, Sweden - 812S3M metaG (Illumina Assembly) | ecosystem: Environmental > Terrestrial > Soil > Wetlands > Permafrost | place: Sweden... | reverse complement strand
GGCGCTACAGCGTGCTTGGTTGTCATCAGTTCACGACCCCTTTTTGCGTTTCCGTCGTCACTTCATGGGCATGCCGTTCACGATGCTCCGGCCGGTACGTAGTGTCTACTGGATGAACGTTCGAATTGCCGCAGCATGACTGGCAACAATGATGTCATGGCTTTGAATGACGCGGATGGCGCACGTAACGTCCAAAAATGAAGCCGTGCGGCCGGGGCCGGTTTAAGCGGCTTGACGATGACAGTAGCTCAGCATTCCTCCGAGTCGCTCACGCTGCATGACTGGGTGGTGAAGTTCGCCAGTGTCGGCAACGGGCTGCAGCAACCGGTTTCCAAGTCCTTGATGATTTCGTTCGCGGTGGTAATGGGTCATGTATCGACGATCATCTTCATAACACGCGGTCGGCCCGGGCCGCGTCGATGGTTGCAATTCCACTTGGATGCCATCAGTTCCCGGTACCATCGCAATAGCGTGTCTGGCGTGACCAGGGTTTCAAGCCCGTTCAACACACTGCGCCCAAGTGCTTGAGCTTTTCGGGCGAGTCGGCGGCGTTCGGCATCAGTGAAACGAAGGCGCCGTCCACCCAGGCGCTCCTTGAGCCCCTCATTGCCTGCATCGAAGCGATGCACATGATCCGCAAGGGGCAGATCGAATGCCATGACGGAGAAGTCTTGTCCGCCGTTGATCAGTTTTATTCCCTGGCTTTCTGATCGCACTCATCAACGCGCCGTCTCTTAGCCTCCATCGATTATTGCGACAGAACCCTCACTTGCTCGCAGAGGTAAGGAATTGCGCGCGCAGTTTCGCCGCATGGTGTTCGGTGAAGCCGCATTGCGCCAAGTAATTAGCCACTGAACCGCAGCCGTCTTCAATCGACTGAAAAAAAGCGGCAATATAGCTCAATTCCACACTCATCAAACGACGTGCCACCGTTGGCTCCAATTGGTATCCAAGGCGCGATTGTACGTTGTCCACGATCAAGTCCGCTTGAGCCGATAATTCCGGAGACTCGCGTGAGCGCAAATAATCGCTATGTACGTCGGCTTGATGCATTCCCAGCACATGCTGTACCAAGGCGACCATCATGCCGGTTCTGTCTTTGCCGGCCGTGCAGTAGATCAATACGCGCCCTTGGGTTGCGGACAGAGCTATCATTGACCGTGTGAACAGATCGCGATAGGCCGTGTCAAAGGGCAAGCGGCGGTAAAAATTGTGGTAAAACGCATTCACGTCGGCCGACGTGATGGGGCCCTTTCGCAATAGTTCCTTGTGGGGCGCGCCATCCATGCCGTCGTCATCAACAGTGAATAGCTTTCTCACCGGATCAACTGGCCATGGCATTGGATGCCGAATCCGTTCGCGTCCGTGTCGAAGATCCACAGCCAGGTCAAAGTTCATTCTGGTCAGATAGTCGTGTTGTTCCGGCGTGAGGTGGTGCAATTGACCGCAGCGGAACAAAAGCCCTCGTTGGAGATGCCCGCCATGCATTGACTCTCGCCCACCGAAGTCTCGAAAATTGGTCAGCGGTGCTGAATTCATAGGCACCGTGCTCAGCTCCAGTATCCCAGGCCCAAAGATGCTCCCGTGTTGCCTGACCCGTGCTCTATTTGTATTGGGTAGGTCCGCATAGGCGGTGTGCGGTGTCAACAGTTTCTTTCCGACCTGACCTGACTCAAGCGGGGAAGAGGTGCTCGTACTCCGACCAGAGTGTCTCGAAGCGGGGTAGCAGCATCTCCGCGAGTCCGATCAGCGCAGGGGTCTGTCCCGGCAGGACCTCCTTCATGCCCTCGGCAAACTCCTCGGGCGTCACGTGGTAGAAGGGGTCGAGGTCGGTCTCCAGGCATTCCGTCACGAGCCTGAGCGCCGCGATCGTCTGGAACGAGTGGACCTCGGTCAGCCGCTGCTTCATCTCGGCGGGTGTTACCGATCCGAAGTAGTGCTCGAGCGCCATTTCGCACGTTTTCTCGTCCGCCTCCGCCCACATCAGCATCTCCCCGAGGTCAAACATTGGGTGCCCGTAGCCGCCACCGTCCCAGTCAATCAGCATGATCTCGCCGGTGGGACCAATGATCATGTTCACGAACGCCATGTCGTTGTGGGTGAATGTCGGCAGAAAACGGCCAATGCCGCGTTCGAGCCGCTGGGTAATTTCCCGGTAGCGCGGCAGTCGGGCCGCCCACGGCGAGGGCTTCCAGCCGCTCGCTGCCTTACCGGTCTCCATCGCGTTCATGTAGCGCCGGACGGTGTCGAACGGCCACCAGTAGCTGATCGTCTCACCGACGGCCCATGTTCCGCCGTGGATGACCTTCATCCGGTCGATGATGCGCCGCATAATCGCCGGTTCCTTCATCTGCTCGAGCTGCATGCCCGTGCCCTCGACGAAGTCAGTCACCGACAGGTTGGGCTCCGCGTAGACGAGCCGCGGGCCGAGGCCGAGCGTGTGCGCGGCGAGCGTGCACTGGATCACGGAGGTCTGGCGCGTCCGGTACTGGTCGAATCCGACGCGGATCGCGTACCGGGGCTTGCCATCCACGTAGGCGAAGTACGTGCGGTTTGTGAGTCCCCCGAACTTTTGCCGGATCTCGACCGGCTCCTTCCAGATGGGCAGCGCTGCAGCGTAGTCGCGCACCTGGTTTGGCGTCCACTGGCGACGCACGCGCGAAATTTCGCTGAAAACGGTTCCATCATCACGCATTGTAATTTCCCCTGGTTGAAACTTCTGACCTTGGTCGCCGATCGGTTCAAGCCTAGACTTTCCGACTCTAGAGTCCCTGTCGCGAGGGTGTCAAGGAACGGCGTGCGACCGTAGCGCCCGAACGCGCTTCTGATTGTCGCGCGCCCACCCATGGCGCTCTACGCCTCTCGCGAGGTAATATCGACGGACGATATTGTAGGGCAGAATCCACGTGGGGCACGGCAAATTTACGCCATGGTTTCCACGGCCCATGCCCGGCCCGATGGCGCGAGGAATGAGAGACCTATATGAACGCAGCAGCATTGCCCGAACACGCCCGGATCGTAATCATCGGCGGCGGCATCATCGGCGCATCGACGCTCTACCACCTCGCGAAGGGCGGTGTGCAGGACTGTGTGCTCCTCGAGCGCGACCGGTTCGCGAGCGGAACCACGTGGCACGCGGCGGGCCTCACGACGCGCATCCGCGATTCCCGCGGTCAGTCGCAGCTCGTCCAGTACACCAGCGACCTGTTTCAGTTGCTCGAAGCCGAGACCGGCCAGGCGACTGGCTACCGCGAGAACGGGGCCCTCTACATCGCGACGAACCCGATCCGCCTGGAACTCCTGAAGCGCCAGGCCTCGGCGTCGAAGTACATGGGCGTGCGGGTCGATCCGCTGACGCCGGGCGAGGTCAAGGAGCGTTGGCCACTACTTTACGTCGATGACTTGCTCGGCGGCGTGTTCATTCACGGCAACGGCCAGGTCAATCCTCTCGATGCCGCCATGGCCCTGATCAAGGGAGCGCGCCAGTACGGCGGGAGCGCGTTCGAGCACACGCCGGTCGAGGATGTCCTTGTGCGTGACGGCCGCGTGATCGGCGTGCGCACGGGGCGCGGCGATATCGCCTGCGACCGGGTACTGCTCGCCGGCGGACTTTGGAGCCACAAGTTCGCGAAGCGCCTCGGGGTCGCGCTGCCCCTGCACGCCGCTGAGCACTACTACATCGTGACCGAGCCGATGCCGGGCCTCGCGCGCACGACGCCCGTCCTCGGGAACCCCGACGAGCGCGCCTACTACAAGGAGGATGCGGGCAAGCTCCTGGTAGGGTTCTTCGAGGCTGCCGCAAAGCCGTGGCCGCCGAGGGGCCACGAAATCCCGAGCGAGTTCTCGTTCACCGATCTGCCGGTGGACCTCGAACACATCGAGCCGCAGCTCAACCTCGCGTTTCGGCGCGTGCCCGCGCTCAACGACGTCGGGATCAAGCTGTTCTTCTGCGGTCCCGAGAGCTTCACAAGCGACAGCCGGGCGTTCATGGGACCGACCGCCGAGGTCCGCGGCCTGTATGTCGCGACGGGCTTCAACTCCTACGGCATCCTATCGTCCGGCGGGGCCGGCAAGGTCATGGCGGCGTGGCTGACAGAGGGAATCCCGCCGCTCGCGATGACGGCGATGCACGCGCAGCGGGTCATGGCCTTCCAGGCGAACTCCCGCTACATGCAGGATCGCGTGGTCGAGGCCCTCGGCTTTAACATGTCCCTGCACTGGCCCGGACATCAGCTACGGACCGCGCGAAACATTCGCCACTCGCCGGTGCACGACCGGCTGATCGCGGCCGGCGCCATCATGGGCGAGCGGGCCGGATGGGAAATTCCTCTTTACTACGATACCCCTGGTGCGTCGCTCCCGAGGACGCCGAGCCTCGCGTACCAAACCTGGTTCCCGCTGCTTTCCGCCGAGTGCGCCGCTGCGAGAGATCGGGCGGCCCTCATCGACCAGTCGTGCTACGGCAAGCTCCTCGTGAGCGGCCCCGACGCGGCCGCGGCCCTGAACCATCTGTCGGCCAATGAGATGGACGTGCAAGTGGGCCGCTCGGTGTACACCCACTGGCTCAACATGCGCGGCGGGATCGAGGCTGACGTTGTCGTCATCCGCCAATCGGCACAGCAGTTCCTCGTCGTGACGGGGCCGGGCGGCCAAGTGCGCGACCGCTGCTGGTTCGAGGTCAACGTCCCGTCTGGCCTCAACGTCCAGATCCACGACGTGACCGCGCAGTACGGCATGTTCTCGGTCAACGGGCCCGCCTCGCGCGGGATCCTCGAGGCCCTGAGCGACGCGGAGCTCTCGAACGAGGCGCTGCCCTTCGGGCACGCGCGGCTGATCGACATTGGGTATGGCCGCGCTTGGATCTTGCGGCGATCGTACATGGGGGAACTCGGCTACGAGGTGTTCCCGACGACCGACCTTTGCCGCCACATCTACGACGTGCTATTCGAGGAAGGGAAGCCGCGGGGCCTCGTGAACGCCGGATTTTTCGCGCTCCTCCACTCTCGCCTCGAAAAGGGATTCGTTCACTACGGCGCCGACATCGGCGAGGACGATACGCCGCTCGAGGCGGGACTTCGGTTTGCGGTCGCCTTCGACAAGTCGGGCGGCTTCATTGGTCGCGACGCGCTGCTCCGCCAGCGGGACGCGGGACCGCTCGAGTCGCGTATCGTGAACCTCCGTGTGCGCGAGGCCACCCAGGAGTCGGGCCCCTACCTTTACCGCAATGAGCCTGTGTGGAAGGGCGGCGACATCGTTGGCTACGTGACGTCCGGAGCCTGGGGCTTCAGGCTCGCTCGCTCGCTCGGTATGGCCTCGGTGCGGCGCGCGGGCGGCGTCACGGCAGGGTGGCTGGCCGAGGGCGACTTCGAGGTCGAGGTCGCAGGGGCGCGGCACGCGGTTGATGTGCAGTTCGCCGGCTTTTACGACCCCAAGGGCGAGCGGCTGCGCGGCTAGGGCCGGGTACCGTACCGACACGCCCCCGTCGCCACCGTTGGAGCGCGCACGCGGCCGGGCCAAACCCCGTCGAGCGGAGGCCTCAGACGGCGAGGCCGGCCGCCTTCACCTCGGCGGTGACGCGGTCGAGCGCGCGGCCGAGTCGGGCGACAATCTCGTCGGCATCGCCCTGGGTCGCCATCAGCGGTGGCGCGAGCGCCGCTATCGTCCGGTCGTGACCGCCGCGCACCAGGAGCCGCTCCTCGAAGCACGCCTTGCTGAGAAGGCTGCTGACCTTCGGGTACTGGGCGAAAGGCTTGCGGGTCGCGGGATCGGCATCGAGCTCGATGCCGACAAGGAGTCCCTTGCCGCGGATCTCGCCGACGAGCGGGTGCCCTGCGAGCCGCTCGCGCAGCCGCTGCATGAGGTATGCCCCGACCCGCGCCGCGTTGCCCGGGAGGTCCTCGCGCTCCATGATGTCGAGGTTCGCGTTCGCGATTGCGGCGCCGACCGGGTGACCGGACCACGTGAACCCGTGCGCGAACATCGCGTGCGAGCTTTTGTCCGCGTACAGTACGTCCGCAACCTTGGTCGACAGCAGGCACCCCGACATCGGAAAGTAGCCGCTCGTCAGCCCCTTCGCGATCGACATAAGGTCGGGTTTCATCTCGAGTGCGGGGCTCGCGAACCAGCTCCCGGTCCGTCCGAAGCCCGTGATCACCTCGTCCGCGATCAGAAGGATGTCGTAATGATCGAGGACGCGCTGCACCTCGCGGAAGTACGCCGGCGGCGGCACCAGAACGCCGCCTGTCCCGGTGATCGGCTCGGCGATAAAGGCCGCGATCGTGTGCGGGCCCTCGGCCTCGATCAGCTGGGTCAGCTTGTCCACTAGGTAATGCGTGAACTGCTCCGGCGACCCAATATTGGCCGGGCGGCGGTGGTAGTCGGTCGACAGCGTGTGCAGGATCCCCGGGATCGGGAGATCGAAGGTCTCGTGCATCATTGGCAGGCCGCTCAGGCTCGCCGCGGCGACGGTCGAGCCGTGGTAGCTGCAGAGGCGCGCAATGATCTTCTTCTTGCCGGGCCGGCCGAGGAGATTGTTGTAGCGTCGCACGACCTTGATTTGGGTGTCGTTGGCCTCAGACCCGCTCGAGCAGAAGATCGCGCGCGTCATGCCCGACGGCGCGAGCTTCAGGAGCCGGTCGGCGAGCCGGATCAGCGGCTCGTTGCTGAACGAGCCAAAGCTGTGGAAGTACGGCAGCTTCGCCATTTGCGCCGCGGCGACATCTGCGATGGCCTGGCGGCCGTAGCCGACGTTCATGCACCAGAGGCCGCCCCCCGCGTCGAGGAACTCGCGGCCGCGTTGATCCGTGACCCGCATGCCGTTCGCGCTGTCGACGACGATCACCTCGTTGGTCGCCTGCGCGTGCAGCGTTGAAAACCCGTGCATCACGTCGGCGCGATCGAGGTGCTCGACGTCGGGCGCGGAGACTGGGTTCGTTTGCGTGATCACGGCGATGAAACTCCTGCGGGCGTTGAACCGAGGACGCCGTCCGGCGTCCGTACTGACCTGCCGAATGCGACTAATCTTGTCGGACAATTCGGAAGGTCAACTATGTAGGTCGATAATCATCATAACCTCGAGGCCCGAGCCACGCCAGCCCCGGCTGCAACGTGCTGCACATGTCGGCTCCGCCGCAGCGTCGACGTGCGGCGACACGAACGGAAGGGCCGCGGAATGGCGCCGCGCCGGCATTGGATGCTGGAAGTGGCACTGATGAGCGTGTGTGCGTGCCCGCCGCCGATCGCAGGCTAGTCGGTCCTGGGAAAGGCCTCGTTCGGCATCTCGAGCAGTACCCGCAGCACGCGCTTGTCGTGGGCGGCCAAGGCCTTCTCGGCCGCCGCGGGATCGCCCGCAAGCACGGCGCGGGCGACGGCGGCGAAGTCGTCGATGTCGGTCTTCCGTGCATCGGAACTGCGGTACGACTGAATCTGCAGTCGCAGCAGGTGGATGCGCATCGTCGGGAACAGCGAGGGCAGCTGGCTGTTGCCAGTGATGGCGATCAGGAGGTCGTAGAACTGCTGCCGCTTCCCCGGCATGGCTGCAAGGTCGTACTCACCGTCCCGATACGGCCGCAGGGCACGCTCCAACGCGACCAGGCGACGACCGCCGGTCCGGTTCTTGACGGCCGTCGCGGCGAGGCGTGAGGTCAGTATGTCGATGCCCTCGACCGCGATCATGAGATCGACGGCCTCTGCCCGGCTCAGCGTGCGTACGCACGCGCCGCGGTGCATTGCGCGCGACAGTATTCCGAGCGCGTCGAGACGGCGGAATGCTTCGCGCACGGGACCGCGACTCACGCGAAGCGTGCGGGTCAGGTCCGATTCGACGAGGCGCTGTCCGGGCACGTAGCGCCCCGCGAGGACGCTGGCGGTGATGTGGTTGACGACGCGGTCCGTGGATGACACGTCCTCATCCGCCGTGTTGGCGAGGACGGAGGGCGCGACGAGCGTGGTCGCGCGATGGGGTGAGCGAGCGCTCGCCCGCGAGGTGCCTTTACGCATTGATGGACTCCACAGCGGTTTCCACGCTCGCGCCCCTCCGGCGGGCGGCGACACGGGAACCTTCTTGCCGGAATATTACAGGATTCGGCCGTGCGATTGAACCGCGCCGACGCGCACGGCGGGCACAGCCGCCATCGGACCGTCCGAGGTGAGACCATTATTGTCCTACGAAAATGTCGGTCATTCGCATTGACACCTTCGACCGTAAGGGGGTAGCGTTTCCCGCGAGGCCAGCGCTGGCGCCCCGAATCGCCGGACCGGAAGGCCGGACGCGGTTCCGGAGGCGGGTGTACTGGGCGCGATCCGAATCAATGGACTTAAGCGAAGGAAGACCCTGTGAATGCTCCACCCAATGTCAGCTCCCCCTTCGACGTTCGCCTACTGATCGCCGGGGCGTGGGTCCCAGGAGCGGAGGGATGCTGGCTGCCCATCATCGATCCCTCGAGCGGCGAGCCCGTGGGCCGGGTCGCGGTCGCGAGTGACGCGGACATCGAGTGCGCGGTGCGGGCGGCAGAGCGGGGCTTCGAGGCTTGGCGTGCCGTGGCGCCGTTCGATCGCGCCCAAACCCTGCGTCAGGCGGCCGCGCTTCTGCGCGAGCGCGCCGACCTCATCGCGGCAGTCCTCACGATGGAACAGGGGAAGCCGCTCTTGCAGGCACGCAATGAGATCCTGGGCTCTGCCGACGTGATCGACTGGTTCGCGGAGGAAGGGAAGCGCTGCTTCGGCCAGGTGATCCCCGGCCGCACGGGATCGACGCACGTACTGACGCGCCTCGAGCCCGTGGGCCCGGTCGCGGCCTTCACGCCCTGGAATTTTCCCGTCTCGCAGTCGGTCAAGAAGGTGGCGGCGGCCCTGGCCGCCGGCTGCTCGATCATCCTGAAGGGTCCGGAAGAAGCGCCCGGCGCCTGCGCGGAGATGGTCCGGTGCCTCGCCGACGCCGGCCTCCCGCCGGGCGCCGTCGGGCTCCTGTATGGGAACCCGCCGCACATCGCGGAGTACCTGATCGCCCATCCGGCGATCCGCCACGTGACGCTCACAGGCTCAATCGCCGTCGGAAGGGCGGTCGCGGCGCTCGCCGGCCGCCACCTGAAGCCGCTCACGCTCGAACTCGGCGGGCACGCACCGGCGATCGTCTGCGAGGACGCGGACCTCACTCTCGCGGCCTCGGAGCTCGCGCGGATGAAGTTCATGAACGCGGGGCAGGTATGTCTCGCGCCGACCCGGTTCCTCATTGCGCGGCCGGTCTACCGGGAGTTCCTAGATCGCTTCCGCGAGCTCGCGCAACGGCTGCGGGTCGATGCGGGCCGCTTGCCCAACGTCGACATGGGCCCCCTTGCAAACTCCCGTCGGTTCGAGGCGATTCAGGCGCTCGTCGATGACGCCGTGAAGCATGGCGCCGCCGTCGAGTGCGGCGGCCAGCGCATCGAGCGGCCGGGGTACTTCTACGCGCCGACGGTGCTGTCCGACGTCCCCGTGGCGGCCCGGGCGATGAATGAGGAGCCGTTCGGGCCGCTCGCGCTGTTCCGGGCGTTCGACACGCTCGACGAGGCGATTGCGGAAGCCAACAGGCTGCCATACGGGCTCGCGTCGTACCTCTTCACACGCTCGATCGCCAATGAGGCCGCGGTGACCGAGCGGATCGAGGCGGGCATGGTCGCCGTGAACCGCATCTTCGCATCGAACATTGAGGCACCATTCGGCGGCGTCAAGGACTCCGGGTACGGCACGGAAGGCGGGACGTTCGCCATCCGCAATTTCCTCCATGAGAAGATGCTGGCGAGATTCGTAGGTTAGATCACGGTGCAATACACGAGGAACCGGTCGCATGGCTGAACACACGACAACGCCGCAGGGCCGCGAGATCGCGGCGAGGGTTGAGAAGTTCGTCCGGGAGGTCGTCGTCCCGTTCGAGCGCGACCAGCGCTGGACTTCCCACGGCCCGAGCCCGGAGATGGTCGATGAGATGCGAACCCGCGCGCGCGCGGCGGGCGTCCTGACGCCGCACATTCCCGCGGGCGGCGGCCACCTGTCTCACCGCGACACGTCGATCATCCTGCGCGCGGCGGGCCTATCGCCGCTCGGGCCGGTCGCGGTCAACGTCGCGGCGCCCGACGAGGGCAACATGTTCCTGCTCGGGAAGGTCGCGACCCCGCAGCAGAAAGCCCACTTTCTCGAGCCGCTGCTCGAGGGACGGGTGCGGTCGGCGTTCCTGATGACGGAGCCCGCGGAGGACAACGGCGCCGGCTCCGACCCGTCGATGCTCCGCACCTCGGCCGAGCCCGACGGCGAGCACTGGGTCATCAACGGCCGCAAGTGCTTCAGTACCGGGCTCCTCGGCGCCAAGGTCGGCATCGTGATGGCGAAGACGGCGGGCGGCGCGACGATGTTCCTCGTGGACCTCCCGAACCCGGCGATCCGGGTCGAGCGCGTGCCGGACACGATCGACTCGACGCTGCCGGGTGGCCACCCGACCTCCCGGATCGAGAACCTGCGCGTGCATCGGAGCGCCGTCCTCGGCGAGGTGGGCGAGGGGTTCAAGTACGCCCAGGTGCGCCTGTCCCCGGCACGCCTCACGCACTGCATGCGCTGGCTCGGCTCCTGCATCCGCGCACAGGAGATCGCGTCCGAATACGCAGTGAAGCGCCAGGCCTTCGGCAAGCTCTTGATCGACCACGAAGGAGTTGGCTTCAAGCTGGCCGACAACCGGATCGCGATCCAGCAATGCGAACTCATGATCGACTGGTGCGCCGGGGTCCTCGACAGCGGCGCGCCCGGGACGACCGAGTCGTCGATGGCCAAGGTCGCCGTATCGGAGACGCTCTTCCGGGTCGCCGACAACTGCGTGCAGGTGATGGGCGGCATGGGCGTCACGCGCGACACGATCGTCGAGCAGGTGTTCCGGGAAGTCCGGGCGTTCCGGATCTACGACGGCCCGACCGAGGTGCACCTCTGGTCGCTCGCGAAGCGGATCAAGAAGGAAACCCTCGGCCGCCTGCAACCGTCACGAGCACCGGATTCGGCCTTTCACACGGGAGCCGACCGATGACGCTACCGCTCGAGGGAATACGCGTGCTCGATCTGAGCCGGGTGCTCGCGGGCCCATTGGTCGCCCAGATGCTCGGCGATCTCGGCGCCGAGGTGATCAAGATCGAGAAGCCTGGCGACGGCGACGACGCGCGCTCGTACGGACCGCCGTTCCTGAACACCGCGGAGGGCAAGCGGACCCGCGAGTCTGGCTTCTACCTGTCCGCGAACCGGAACAAGCGCTCGGTCACGGTCGACCTCAGCAAGCCCGAGGGCCAGGACATTATTCGGCGGATCGCGCGGAAATCCGACGTCGTGATCGAGAACTTCCGCGTCGGGGCGCTCGCGAAGTTCGGGCTCGACTATGCGTCCCTGTCGAAGCTCAACCCGCGCCTCGTGTATCTGTCCGTCACGGGCTACGGCCAGACGGGCCAGATGGCGCAGCGGCCCGGGTACGACGCTATCTTTCAGGCAGCCGGCGGCCACATGGCAGTATCGGGTGCACCGGACCACCTGCCGGGCGGCGGCCCGATGCGTAGCGGCCTAAGCATCGTCGACATCCTGACGAGCCACTACGGCACGATCGCGATCCTCGCCGCGCTCAGTCACCGCGAGCGGACGCCGGGCGGCAAGGGGCAGTACATCGATCTCGCGCTCCTTGACTCAATGGTCGCGACGCTGAGCCACCGCGGTGTCCAGTACCTGATCTCCGGCAAGACCTCGCCGCGGCGCGGCAACGTGGGCGGGGGCGGCTCCCCGTCGCAGGCGTTCCGCTGCTCGGACGGACAGATCGTCCTGACCGTCGGTAATGACTTGCAATGGCGACGCTTCTGCGAGGCGATCGGGGAGCCCGGGCTCGCCGCCGACCCCAGGTTCACGAGGGCGACGAGCCGGATCGAGAACCGGGAGCTGCTCACCCCGACGCTCGAGGCCAAGTTCGCGACCAACACCAAGGCGTACTGGCTCGACGTGCTCGGCCGGGCCGACATCCCGAGCGGTCCGGTCAACGAGCTCGACGACGTGTTCGCGGACCCCCAGGTGCGGGAGCGGGGCATGGTCATTCCGGTGGCGCACCCGATCTCGCCGACGTTGCCCCTGATCGCGAACCCGATCCGATTTTCCGACACGCCGCTAAACCGGTACGATCCTCCACCGATGCTCGGCGAGCACACGGAAGCGGTGCTGCGCGAGGTCGTCGGCTGCACGGACGATGAGATTCAGGCAATGAGGAAGGCGAAAGCGATATGACCGAGCGACCCGCTGATCGTCCGGCTACCGGTGCGACCCCGACGCGCGAGCCGCTCGACCCCGAGCTCGAGCGGCGGGTCGCCGCGCTCGAGTCAGGCACCGATGCCGGTTCCGACTTCGACGCCGCGAGTTGGTTCTGGATGCTGATGCTCGGAATCGTTGGGCCGGTGGTGCTCTTGGTCTGGGGCTGGTTCGGCTAGGCAGCAGGAGAACGTGGAGATGTCAGAAAATCGTGAAGCGGCCGCCGACACCGGGGTGTGGCCACTCCTCCGGCGGGAGCGGACCTGGAGTCCGTGGCGCCTCGGCATCGCGCTCGCGACGGCGGCCGCAGCGACCTGGTGCTACCTGATCGGCGAGTACGCCGGCTACTACCTCAACTTCTTCCAGGGCAGCCTTGCGCTCACGGCGGGCAGCATGATCGGCATGCTGCTCGTGCTGCTCGCGGCGGGCCCGATCTGCATCCGGTTCGGGATCGAGTCGGTCGCATCGACGAAACCGCAGTTCGGCTCGAAGGGCTGGGTGATCCCGGCCCTCATGCAGCTCCTGTCGATCATCGGCTGGAACGCGATGCTGCTGATCTTCTTCGCGAAGGCGCTGACGCAGCTCCTCTCGGTGCTCGGCTGGCTGCCGGCCGGGCTCGGGGTGATGCAGATCATCCCGTTCACGACGCTGGCCGCGTGCGCCATCGTGTTTTTCGTGCTCCTGTGGGGCGCGAGCGGCGTCACGCACCTGTCGAACGTCCTCGTCGCGCACGTGTTCGTCGGCCTTTGGATGCTGTATCTGCTCGTGTCGCAGCGATGGCCTGAGCTTATCGCCGCGAAGCCCGCGCTCGCGCACCCGGATCCGGTGTGGAACTACACGACGGGAATCGAGATCGGGATCTGCTCGCTCCTGTCCTGGTGGGCCTACATCGGTGCGCTCATCCGCATGGCCCCGGATGGCCGCAAGATCGCGGTCCCTGTGATGGTCGGCATGGGCCTGCCCGTGCCGCTCCTGAGCCTCATCGGCGTCGCGGGCATCCTCGTGCTCAAGACCTCGGACCCGTCGTCATGGCTGCGCAACGTCGGCGGGCACCTCTATGCAGTCGTCGCGCTCGCGTTCGTGGCCGCGGCGAACTTCGGCACGGCGATCGCCGGGATCTATGCCTCCGCGATCGGACTTCGCAACTTCCGCAGGCTCGAGAAACTTCCGTGGCTCGTCATGCTGCTCGTGACGATCATGCCGGTCGCGTGCCTCGGCGTGTTCGTGCCCGAGCTCGTGTTCAACAAGTTCAGCACGATCCTCGCGCTCATCGGTGTGTGCTTCGCGCCGCTGTGCGGCATCCAGATCGCCGACTACTACGTCCTCCGGCGCCGCCAGATCGACATCCGCGCCATCTACGAGACGCGCCCGGGTAGCCGCTACTACTTCTGGGCGGGCTTCAACCCCGCCGCCGTCGTCGCGCTCGTCGTCGGCATTGCGGTCTACGTCTACCTGCTCAACCCGCTGACCTACGAGTCGCGCGGCCCCTACCGGTTCCTGACGGCCTCGCTGCCGACGACGCTCGTGTCGGCGCTCGTCTACATCGCGATCACCCGTCTCATCGTGGTGCGCGCCGGGCGAGGCGGCTATCCGAACAGCAACTAGTCCAACGTGGATCGGAGCCCGCGCGCCCATCGCACGTGCTCCGTGCATCCGGTGCATTGACAACGCCGGCCGCCTGGCCTATTTTTCGTCCGACAATTTCTTCCTACGATCCGCACGCGCTGTTGCGTGCGTCACGCCAGCTTACGCAAGCCGACCGCGTAGCAAAGAGGGGCAGGTTTCATGGACATGACCGGAAAGCGCATACTCGTCACCGGCAGCACGACCGGGATTGGGCAGGGCGCAGCTGAGATGTTCCGCTCCGCCGGCGCGCGGGTCGCGATCAACGGCCGCGATCCCTCGAACGTCGACCGTGCGATCGCCGAGATGGGCGGCAAGGGCTATGTCGCGGCCCCGGGCCATGTCGGCACGGTTGAGAATTGCCGCCGCATAATCGAGACGGCCGTTGAGAAGCTCGGCGGCCTCGACTGCCTCGTGAACAACGTCGGCATTGGCCCACTCGCACGCCTTTCGCAGGTCACCGAGCCGCACTGGGACGAGGTGATCGCCGTCAACCTGCGTTCGGCGCTCTTCTGTACCCAGGCGGCGCTGCCGGCGCTGCGTGCCTCCCGCGGCTCGGTTGTCATGATCTCGTCGGTTACGGGACTGATCGCGGGGCCGCCCGACAGCTTCGTCTACGCGATCTCGAAGGGCGGACTGATCGCGATGACCCGGAGCCTCGCGACCGAACTCGCGCCCGACGGCGTGCGCGTCAACTGCCTTTGCCCGGGATACATCGACACGCCGATGATCCAAGCCGAGAACAAGCTCACGAACGGACAGCTCAACAGGGCGATCAGCGAGTTCACGCCGCTTGGCCGCATTGGGACCGTGCGCGAGTGCGCGTCCTCGATTCTCTACTTCGCCTCGGACGATGCTCGCTACATCACGGGCGCGGTGCTGTCGAACGACGGGGGCTGCTACGCCAACGGCAGCTGGGGCACTAACGACCAGGGTTCGGAGCCGGCGCCCCCGAGCGCCGGCCAGGGCAGCTGAAGCGCGGGAGTACACAGATGACGATACAGTTCGATTTCAGCGGCAAGGGCGTCTTCGTCACCGACAGTGCGACCGGCCTCGGCCGGCGCATCGCCGAGGCCTTTCACGAGCTCGGCGCGAACGTCGCGATCCACGACGCGTCGTCGGTCCAGGTAGAGAAAGCCGTACGCGGGCTCGGCGGCGGCTCGCGTCTCGTCGCCGCCCCCGGCGACCTCGCGAAGACCGCTAACGTCGAGGGCATCGTCCACAAGGCGATCAGTGACCTCGGTCGACTGGATGTGCTCGTCTGCTGTGCCATGCAGGGGAGTCTCTGCGCCATCGACAGGATTAGCGAGGAGGACTTCGGGCGAGTGATGGGCGCGAACACGAAGAAGGCGTTCTTCACCACCCAGGCCTGCGTACCGGCGCTGCGCGCCACCCGCGGGGCGGTCGTGCACGTCGCGTCCATGATCGGACTCGTCGGCGGTCCGACCGGCGCCGTCGGCTACGCGACCGCGAGCGGCGCGACGGTGCAGATGACCCGCATGATGGCGCTGGAGCTGGCCGCGGAGGGCATCCGGGTCAACGCCGTCTGCCCGGCGTGGGCGGACGCGGACGGCCCGGCGGCGGCCGTCTTTGCTGATTACATCAAGAAGCGTTCGCCGCTCGGCCGGATCGCGACGCCCGATGAATGCGCTGCCGCAGTACTCTACCTCGCGGCCCCGTTTTCCAGGTACACGATGGGCGCGACGCTTGTGGCCGATGGCGGCATCGCCTCCGGGCACTACGTAGCCTGATCCCGGGCCGCCATTCCGCCGCCCGCCGCTAAACGACGCCCGGCTGTGCAGGGCGCACTGTGACCTGAACCACCGGGCGATGCTGCGCAGGCAGTGACGTCGCCCGCCGATCGAGTGCGAGGAGAAATCATGAACGAGACGAAGCAAGAGCTGGCACATGTGCTGCAACACGCGGGGGACGCCTTGCGCGCAGGGGCGAGCGCCACCCAGTTCAGCCGGCTGCTGTACTCGCCCGACCTCATCGTGGTTGGGGAGGGCTGGCCTCGAGCGATCCGCGGCATCGAGGCGTTCCTGCCGGACCTGACTGCACTCCTCGACGGCTGGGGCCCGAACGCGGACCTCACCTTCACGATCGTGGACCCCGTCCTCGATGGCGTGGACGTCGCGACCACGCTCGTCGATGTCTACGTCGCGCCTAAGAAGCCGACCGCCGCCGCCGAGTACTACCGGGTCGTCTATGCATGGAAGCGCTTGGCAAACGGCTGGCGCGTGGCGGCCGAGATGTATACGGTCGGCTCGTTCTAGACGCCGCACACAGCACAGTAGGCGGTCTCGCGCTCAACGGACTCGGGCTCCGATTTGACACGCGCCCGTCGCCTGACTATCTTATCTAACAAGACTGTAGGACAATCTTTCGGACGACGCAGTTATAGGGCGTCGCGCGGAAGCCGCAGCCAGGGCGGATCCAAACAAGACTTCGCATTCCCAGCCGGGTTCGACCGGGACCAAGACGTCCTGAGATCCGCGTTACAGGAGCCATAAGCATGAAAACGAAACATAAAAAGCGTCGGCGGCCGGTTATCGACGCCGCACTTACTGGCGGACTCGCCATGTTCATTGGCCACGAGGCAGTTGCGCAGACCGCACCCGTGCAGCCGATGAGTCCCGCGAATGCGCTCGAGGAGATCATCGTCACGGCTACCCGCCGGCGAAGCACGGTGGAGGAGATCCCCTATAACATATCCGCGATAAGCGGGGATGCTTTGGCACGCACGGGCACGAATGACCTCGCGCAGCTCGCCAACCAGATGCCCGGATTCAATTTTGAGGATCGTGGTCCGCGATTCGCCGGGTCCACGGTGCCGATCATGCGCGGCCTGAACGCGTCGGATACGGACCGGCCAGGCATGGTGGTAGAGCAAATGCCGGTCGGCACGTACATCGGCAACAGTCCGACGGTTGGCTTTCTGCCGCTGACGGATCTGGAGCGCGTCGAGGTACTGCGTGGCCCGCAGGGAACTCTCTACGGCGCCGGGTCTCTCGGCGGCGCGATACGGCTGATTCCGAACAGTCCGAAGCTGGATGAATGGTCCGGCAGCGTGGAAGCTTCCGGCACCGATACGGCGCACTCCGCCGATACCGGATACTCGGGCTCCCTGCTTCTGAATGCACCGCTCGGTCCGATTGCGGCGATTCGGATATCGGGCCGATACGAGCATCAGCCGGGCTTCATCGATCAGTACGGAATCCTTGCCCGTCAAGGGAATCCGATCACAGGCGTTCCCGCGCTCGCCAACCCGTCCGACGTCGCCAACAGTCCGGGCGTCTATTACAACAAGATGGACGCCAACTATGCGGACGTGTCGTCCGGCCGCGTTAGTCTCTTGCTGCAACCGAGTGACAAGCTTCGATTCGAGCTCGACTATAACCTCTCTTACGTCCAAGGCGTCAACGGTATGCAGGACAACCCCTCCTACGCCGGCGGCCCCGCGCCGTGGGACCCGCGGATTACGCTCCCCGCAACGGGCAATTACCAAATCGTCAGCCCGACACTCGCGCCGTACCTTCGCCATACCAATCTCGTAAACCTGGATGCCAGCTATGACGCCGGTTTCGCGACGGTGTCTTCCACAACGACCTATGGCGAAACGTACGCCGTAACCGGCAGCGACGCGAACGCGCTGATTCTCGGACTTCCCGCAACCTATCTGCCGTACTACACGGGCAATCCAATCAATCCGCGATACGTTGCAACGATGAACGATACCGACAGCGAAAACCGCTTTACCCAGGAGGTTCGGCTGGTATCAAAGCCCGGTGAGCACATCGACTATGTCGTCGGCGCCTTCTATGAGCACGACGATCGCAAGCTTGACTGGGACATTTACGAACCGGGCACAACCGCCCAGACACAAGCGAGCGGCGGCTACGTCGTCACCACGAGCCCCGACGGGCACACTTTCTTCGAGCAAGCGCCGCAGCAGTTCAAGGAGGAGGCGCTCTTCGGGGAACTTACTTGGCACCTCACGCAGCGTTGGCAACTCACGGGTGGCAGCCGAGTCTTTCATCAAACACTCACGCAGAACCAGGACTTCACGAGCTATATCATCAATTTGACCGGTGGTAATAGTAGTTCCAATTCGATCTCCGATCATATCTTCAAGCTCAATACGTCCTACGAGTTTGTCGACCACCAACACCTTTATGCGACTTTCTCTCAGGGCTTCCGTCGCGGCGGCGTCAATGCATTTCCGCTATCGGGGTATTACCAGGAGTCGCCTGCGATCCTCGACTACAAGCCTGATAAGGCTGACAACTACGAAGTCGGGGCGAAGGGTGAGTTCGACAATGGCCTGAGGTATTCGGCGGACGTCTTCTACATCAACTGGAAGGACCCGCAGATCGGTATCTCGACACCGAACACGTGGCCGGTCGCCGTCAATGGTAAGAGCGCCGTCTCGAAGGGCGTCGAGCTCGAAGTCCACACGCCGCTCTTTACCCCGAAAATCAATCTCACACTCGGTTATTCCTATACGGACGCGAAGCTGACGCAGGGTTTCTGCTTGCCGGTGGGCGACGGTACCGGAAATCCAAACGGTTTCATTCCCTGCGGAATCCAAGGTTTGAACGGCGAACGGCTTCCGGGAACGACCCAGAATTCTGGCTCGGCGACACTGAGCTACACCCAGTCCGTCGCTCAGGCGCGCAAGATTATATACACGCTCAACGCCGACTATCGAGGCTCTACGCTGAACAGCCTAGGGACGATCGCGAACAACTTCACACCCGTGGAGCTGCCGGGATACACGCTGGTCAATGCGAGTATCAGTGAATCGCTGAGCCAACACCTGCGCATCGGCCTCTTTGGTTCCAACTTGCTCGACAAGCGGGCGGTGCTCGGCGCGCCCCAGCGAGGAGTGGAGTTCTTGGGCAATCTTGCGAATGCCTACTCGATTAACCGGCCCAGAGAGATTTCTGTCCACGTGTCGTACGATTGGTAGAGGCGGGAGGTGTCGGGAAGTAGGTGAACTGGAAAGATGCCGGCTTGGGTGAGGGGCATGAAAAGCATGCTCATTCGCAGCTGTACTTGGCGAGATACGGGAGCGGCGCCTTGTTAACGAGTCCGCCAAGCTGCGCTACCGGCCCGCGCTCTTAGCCCTCGAGCAGTACGCCTTGTTCACGTAGCGTCGTGACGAGCGGCTCGAGATGCGCACGGTAGCGACGCCAGCGGCCGGAGGAGCTCCCATAGATGGGGCGCCGGATTTGAGCGGCGCTGGCCGTCAACGAGGCGGCCTGGTTTTTCTGGATCTCGACCGCGGCATCGGTCCATGACAATCCGCAGTGTTCGGCAATGGTCCGCCCAATCCGGTGCGGTTCGCGCACCAGGTCCTCGTAGACAATCTCCTCGATTTGGTCGCCTAGCGTGGTGCGCCAGTGATCCATCAGTCGCTCGTACGCTACGTAGTACCGGCCCAGATCTACCAAGTCATAGCTAAAGGGGTAGGCCGCACCGAACAGGGTCCGATACATGGCGAAGCAACTATCGAGCGCCGAGCGCCGAAGGAGCAGGATCTTCGCCCCCGGCAGCGCGCGAGCGATTGCACCCAGGTACAAGTAGTTGAGCGGCAGCTTCTCGATTATTCGGCATTCGTCGAGGCTCGACCCGGCACGACGTGCGTAGTCGACGGCGACCGCGTCACGATCGGCGGCCGCCGCGTTTTGAAATACATCTCCGGAGCCGCGAGCGGCCGCGAGCAGCGCGCGCGAGAAATTGTCGGTCTCACCGTTCGATCGAACGTCCGGCAGTCCGGTTAAGATCCGCTCCACGAGTGTAGTGCCGGAACGCGGCAAGCCGACAATGAATATATGTCGTGCGGAATTCGCGGTCTTGCGCGAACCATCCGATGCACTGACCTTGCTCGAGTACACCTCGGCTATACGGCGTAGCTTGGCTTCATCCGCTTCGACGTTGTAGGCAAGCCGCGAGCGGCGCGCCGCCGCCGCCGAGGCGAACCAGCCAAAGGCTTCGCTGAATCGCCCGACGTCGTCCAGCTCCTTGCCGAGTGCGTATCCCAGGAATACCTGGGCGCGATAGTCGGTGTTGGCGCGGCTCAGTTGGGACTTCAGCTCGTCGATATGGTTCGCCATCGCATCTTGTACTTGCAGTTCCGACCGCAAGAGGTACGTGGGGTACTGTGTTGCGTCGAGCGCAATGCCTCGATTGCATGCAGTCTCGGCCTCGACCAACCGTCCGAGGCTTCGCTCACTACACGCTAGGTTGTACCAAAAACGTGGGTCCTTTGGTGCGATCTCCGTGACCCTTCGGTACAGTGCATTCGCCCGATGATGGTCGCCGAGCGCCATCGAGACATTGGCCAGGCCGTCATAGGCATCAGCAATCCCCGGCGCCAGCGTCTCAGCCGACGCGACGACTCGTTCGGCATCGCCCTTGCGACCGAGTCGCAACAGGAGGGATGCCAGGAATCCGTGCCCCGGCAGGCAGGTTTGCGCTCCCGCAACGGCGCGTTCGGCGAAGATCAGCGCCTCGTCGAGGCACCCTGCCTGCGCTAGGCGGTAGGCTTCGCGAGCGTCGGTGGTATTCGATTGCCGGGTGTCCAGGGCAAACTGCATGGGCTGACTATACGCCACGGGAGGGTTAAAAACCGTGGGGTAGTCATGCCGGTTCTGTCGCAATAATCGATGGAGGCTAAGAGACGGCGCGTTGATGAGTGCGATCAGAAAGCCAGGGAATAAAACTGATCAGCGGCGGACAAGACTTCTCCGTCATGGCAATCGATCGTTTGATAGCCCGATGATCTTGCTCGACGATATTGTTGAGATACTTGCACTGGCGTAGCTCGAATTGGCCAGCGATGTATCGTCGCGTGGTCGATGACCACGCCGCGTTCCTCCATCATCTCTTCGAGGTGGCGAAAGCTCAGCGGATAAGACACATACCAGCGCACGCACGTGAGCATCACTTCCAGCGGGTAGTGCATCCGCTTGCGACAGAACACACTGGCTACCTCTCGCTACGGTGAAGACTCTGCCTTCAGTTACCCGACTGGCCTCGTCTTCGCCCGCTTGCCGAGGCTCACGACAGCGAACGCCGCCGTGAAGACCAGCGCAACGCCGATGAGCATGAGGGTCCCGATGGCATTGATCTCGGGATTCACACCGACGCGCAGGCTGGAGAAAATCGCCATCGGCAGGGTCGTCGTTTCTGGCCCGGCCAGGAAGCTCGACGTCACGACGTCGTCGAACGACAGGGTGATCGCCAGCAGCCAACCGGAGAGGATCGCGGGCACGGCGAGCGGCAGAGTCACTGTCAGGAACACACGCAGTGGCCTCGCGCCGAGGTCGCGGGCTGCATCCTCGAGGGCACGGTCACGACCAAGTACGCGCGCGAATACGACCGATGCAACGATCGGCGCGCCGAGCGTCGCGTGCGCGATGACCAGCGTCGGCATGCCCTTACCCTCCTGCCAGCCGGTGACGGCGCCGAGCCCTGCGAACAGCATCAGGAACGAGAATCCCAACAGGATCTCGGGCGCAAAAATGGGCACGGCCAGCAGCGCCAGCAACACGCTTCGTCCCGGAAATCGCTCCAAGCGCCCGAGCGCGATACCAGCGAGCGTACCGATCACGACTGCGATCGGCGAGGACAGCAAGGCAAGACGCAGCGATCGGTACGCGGCGTCCAGCAGTTCATCGTCTACCGACAGGGCCTGATACCAATGCAGCGACGGAAACCTGCCGCCGCCATCCGTCGCATAGCCACTGAACGAATATAGGACGATCCACGCGATCGGCAGGTACAGGAATGCGAACCCCAGCGCGAGCGTCACGTTCTGCCAGGGGCGTTGCGCAGCCCCGTTCATCGCTGGGTCGCCCCGAGCGGGCCGATCCAGCGCCTCAGCAGGAACGACGGTACGATCAGTAACAGGAAGGTCGCCATCGCAATTGCCGCCGCCAGCGGCCAATCACGGTTCTGAAAGAACTCGTCCCATAGAATGCCGCCGATCATGATCGTGCTGCTGTTGCCGACCAGTTCCGGGATCACGTATTCGCCGACGGCCGGGATGAATACCAGAACCGCGCCCGAGATCAGGCCCGGCAGTGCCAGCGGCAACGTCACGGTCCGGAACGCATAGGCCGGCCTGGCGCCCAGGTCGGCCGCTGCCGCTAGCAGTTCGGCGGGCAACGCCTCGAGCACGGCGTACATCGGCAGCACGAAGAACGGCAGGTACGAATAGACCATCACCAGCCAGACCGCCGCAGGCGTGAACAACATCGGAACCGGATGATCAATCCAACCCAGCGACATCAAGGCGGCATTGATCGGGCCCGAGTCCCGGATCAAGCCGATCCACGCATAGGCGCGCAGCAGAAACGAGGTCCAGAACGGCAGCACCGCCAGGAACAGATACCCGTTACGGCGGCTGCGCGGCGCCTGCGCAATGGCAAGCGCAATGGGAAAGCCGATGGCGACGCACCCGATCATCGTCAGCGCGGCATTGATCAGCGCGCTGACAAATGCGGCACGGTACAGCACGTCCCCGGCCATCAGGCTGAACGCACGCAGGGTTGCGTGCAATGTCCAATGGCCGTCGGTTCGGCCGAACAGCGGCGCGATTGGCGGGATGGCATCAGCGACCCCGTGAACGGACAGGAGCGCAACAAAGACCAGCGGCACGGCAAGCAGCGCGAGCATCCAGGCCAGCGGCACCGCGATTGTCGCGCGATCCACCGCGGTCAGCCGACTCCCCGTCATTCGGTCAGCACCACAGCCGCGTCGGCCGGAAAGCCGACGTGCACTGCGTCGCCGGCCGTGAGGCAGGCGCCAGTGCTGCCGCGAACATTCACCAAGGTCGCATCGAGCATGCGCCCGCCCGCAATACGGATCGTCGCCCGCGTCAGCTTGCCGCCATAGGTCACCTGCTCGACGGTTCCGGGCAATTCATTCGCCACGCCGGCCGGATCCGCAGAAACGACGAGACGCTCCGGCCGAAAACCAGCCGCGTCGATCGTAGCCAGTTGCAAATCCACCTCATGATTGATGACGAACTCCAGGCCTTCGCTCGTCCTGAATAGCGCCCGACACGGCCCGAGCGCCTCGGCCGAGCCGTCGAAGAGGTTGATGTTGCCGAGGACGCTCGCGACGAACCGGCTGCGCGGTCGCTCGTATAGTGCTCGCGGCTCGCCAAATTGCACGATTTGGCCCCTGTCCATGACCGCGATGTGGTCCGACATTGCCAGCGCCTCCTCCTGGTCGTGCGTGACGACGATGAACGTCGTGCCCACCGCTCTCTGGATCGATATCAACTCACGCTGCACTTGCGCGCGCAGGCCACGATCGAGCGCGGCCATTGGTTCGTCGAGCAGCAGTATCGCTGGCTTCATGACCAGGCAGCGTGCGAGGGCCACGCGCTGGCGCTGCCCGCCGGACAATTGGTCCGGCCGGCGCCCGGCAAATTCCTCGATACGGGCGAGTTGCAGCGCCCACGCGACCAGTCGCTGCCGCTCGTGTCGGTCGACGCCCCGTGCTTTCAGGCCATATTCGACATTGCCGCGCACGGTCAGGTGCGGAAACAGCGCATAGCTCTGGAACATCATATTGACAGGCCGCGCAAACGCCGGCACGCCCTGCATATCCCTGCCGTCGATGCTGAGCTTGCCGCCGTCTGGTTCCTGCAGTCCGGCTATGATCTGCAGCAGTGTCGTCTTTCCCGACCCCGATGCGCCGAGCAGCGAGACGATCGAACCTCGCGGGACCTCCAGGTCGACGTGCTGCAGCACGGGCATGCCGCCGAACGCCTTGGATACGTCCTTCAGCACGAGAATCGCCGATGAGTTGCCCGTCACGTTCAGTGCCCTGTCTTAATGCGCAGCCACGTCCTCGACAGCAAGCGCGTCTCATCCATCGAGAACGCCCGATCCAGGATCAGGCGCTCGCGCGCCTCGGCGGTCGGGTAGATCATCGGATTGTCTCGCAGTTCCGGCGACAGCTGGGCCATCGCAACCGAGTTGGCGATCGCAAAGCTGGTCGATTCGGCAAGCTTGACGGCTACCTCGGGACGCAACACGAAATCGATGAACTTCAGCGCCGCATCGGCATGGCGCGAATCGGCAGGGATCGCGAACGCATCGATGTACAGCGGGATTCCCTCGCGCGGCTGGCGGTATTCGATGTGCACACCGTTATTCAATTGCTGCGCCAGCCGCTGCGCGGAAATGGCATCGGCCGAATATCCGATCGCCAGGCACAGCTCGCCGCGCGCGAGCTGCTCGTAGTAGCCGGGCGTGTTGATCCTGCGGATCAGGGGGCGCACGTGTGCAAACGTATCGGTCAGTTCAGCGAGCGATCGGGGATCCGCGCCAAGTTCTTGGTGCCCCTGGTACAGCGACATCAGCAACAGGATGTCGACCCACGAATCCAGCATGCTGATGCCGCAGCGGCTGAAACGCGCGCCGACCGTGGGCTGGAAGAACATCGCGAGGCTGTCCACAGGCGCATCCGGCATGATCGCGCGGATCTTGTCTGGGTTGAAGATGATGCCGGTTGTGCCCCACACGTACGGAATCGCGTAGCGATTGCCGGGGTCCACTCGCCGCATGATCTCGAAAATTCTCGCATCAACATTGGTCCGGTGCGGGATGCGTGCCGGATCCAGTGGTAGCCACAGGCCTTTCGGGATCTGGCGTCCCAGGTGCGGCGATGCGTTGACGGTAACGAGGTCGAAGCCGGAATGGCCGGCCGATAAGGTCGTCTCGGCCACGTCGTTCGAATCGAGCGTCGAGTAGTTGACCTTGATGCCGGTCTCCGACTCGAACTGCCGGATCACTGCTGCCGGAAAGTATCCCGCCCACGCGTAAAGGTTCAGGACGCGCGCGTCGTCGCTTGCCACGGCCCCCTGCCGCGAACCGGCGCCCAGGCAACATAAGGCCATCGCGGCGCCGGCCCAAGCCGCAACCCGGCGGCAGCGCATGCGCCGGGCGCTGATTGTCACTTCAACGGATCCCGGCTGGCGCAGCGGTAGACCCGTCGAGGGTCGTCAGCGCGTCATACAGATCAGGCCGTCGGTCGCGGAAGCAGCCCCAGCTCTGCCGATAGGCGCCGCAGCGCTCGAGGTCAAACGCGTGCACGAGCACCTGCTCGGACGCGCGATCGGCCGCGACGGCGAGCGCTCCCAGGTGGTCGGCGATGAACGACGAGCCGTAGAAGTTCATCGCTACGCTTCCCGTCGACTCCAATCCGATGCGGTTCGCTGCAACCACGGGCACCATGTTGGCGCCAGCGTGGCCGCGCATGACGATGCGCCAATGCTCCATCGAATCCAGGTCCGGGTCATTCGGTTCGCTGCCGATCGCCGTTGGATACATCAGGAACTCGGCGCCTTGCAGCACCAGCGCCCGCGCCGCTTCCGGGAACCACTGGTCCCAGCAGATCGCCAGTCCCAGTTTGCCGAACGCCGTCGCGATCGGCTTGAAGCCCGTATCTCCGGGCGAGAAGTAGTACTTCTCCTCATAGCCGGGAGCCTGCGGAATGTGGCTCTTGCGATAGTGGCCGGCGACCCGGCCATCCGCGTCGATCACGACGGCCGAATTGAAAAGCGCCAATCTCGCGCGCTCATAGACGGAAACCACGATGACGACACCGAGCTCGGCCGCGACGCCGCGAAAACGCGCGATGGTCGTGTGACCCTCCAGCGGCTGGGCCAACGCGAAGTAATCGCTGTCCTGCACGGCGCAAAAATACGGCGTCTCGAACAGCTCGGGCAGCACCACCACCTGGGCTCCCTGCCGGGCCGCCTGCCGGACCAACCGATCGGCCTTGGCGATATTGTCATCACGGCTCCAGCTGCAGCTGAACTGGACCGCCCCCAGAGACACGGTGCTCATTGGGTTTCGCTCCCCGTTAGCGATTCAGGAGCCGGCCGTGGCGGCCGGCTCCTGCTGCGTGATGCAATGAATGCCGCCGCCGCCGCGGAACAGGTCGCGCAGCGCAACCATTGCAATCTCCCGTTCGGGATAAGCACGGCGCAGCGTCTCGTGCACCAGCGCGTCCTCGGCAATGCCGTAGGCGGGCGCCACGATGCCTCCGTTGGCAATGTAGAAATTGACATAGGAACGGCAGTAGCCATCCTCCCCGGCCGGCACCGCCGAGCGCGGTGCCTCGGCAATCGGCAGCAGGTCGAAGCGACGGCCGCGGGCATCCGTCTCCATCTCTAGGACTTTCCGGTTCTCGGCCATGATCGCGTACCGCGGGTCAGCAGAATCGGCGACCACTTCAAGCAGGACGGTCGCCGGACGGACATACGCGACGTAGCCATCGACATGCCCGTCCGTCTCTGTGTCCATGACGTCGCCCGGCAGCCAGATGACTTTCTGCACGCCCAGCATTGCGCGCAGTTCAGCCTCGGCCTGTGCCTTGGTCCAGCCGGGATTGCGATTCGGGTTTAGCACGCAGGTCTCGGCCGTGATCAGGGTGCCTTCGCCGTCGGACAGGAATCCGCCGCCCTCGACAACGAGATCCGAGCGGTAGGCCGGGACATCGGCCAGCGCGGCAATGCGCTCCCCGACGGCCGCATCCTGGTCGTGCGGATGGTATTTCGCGCCCCAGGCATTGAAGGTGAACGCCGCGGCGGCGCGCTCGCCGGTCCGGTTAACAACGAACGTCGGCGCCGAATCGCGCAGCCAGGAATCGTCGATCGGCACCGGTACGACATCGATCGACGGACCGCAGCGCCGGCGCGCCTCATCGGCCTGGTCCGGATGCGCGATCATCGTGACGGGCTCGAACCGCGCGATGGTTTCGGCCACGCGCAGGTAATCCGTACACGCCGCCTCGAAGTGCTCTCGCCATATCGCTCGGCGTCGTGGCCATGCCATCCAGCAGCCCGCGTGGCATCCCCACTCGGCGGGCATCGTAAATCCAAGGTCTGCAGGCTTCATCGCAACTCCATTATGTCTTGACGGGATGCTGTTCATCATGGTGCTACACCGTTACAGCCGCGGTGCGCGCGACGGCTGGTCCCCGGTTTGGCCGCGCTATTTCCTGCAGCGAATCCTCGAGACGATTCAGCACTTCGCGCAGCAGTTCCATCGGTATACCCAGCGGTGGCTCGATGCGCACCGTGCGCGCCTTGGAGTAGGTCCCCGCGACGAGGACGCCGCGGCGGAACAACGCGCCGGCGCACTGGTAGCCGATCGCGTCGGACGGGAATTCGAGGCCGATCAGCAGGCCCTTGCCGCGCACCCCACTGAGGACCTGCGGGTACCGGGCTTGCAGGACGGCAAGCTCCTGCAGCAGGTACTCGCCTTTCATCGCCGCCTGGCCGGGCAGATCCTCCTCCAGCGTCACCGTGATCGCCGCGATGCCTGCGGCGCATGCAATCGGATTGCCGCCGAACGTCGTCGAGTGAATAACCGGATTGGGAATCAGCGCTTCCCAGATCTGCGGCGTGGAAATGAACGCCGACAACGGCATGACGCCCCCACCGATGGATTTTCCGAGGCACATGATGTCCGGCTCCACATTCCAGTGATCCACGCCCCAGAGCTTTCCCGTCCGCCCCATGCCGGTCTGGATCTCGTCGGCGATCAGCAGTGCGCCGAAGCGTGTACACAGCTCGCGCGCGCGTGGCAGGTAGTCGTCCGGCGGGACGACCGCACCCGCCTCGCCCTGTACCGGCTCGACGACGAAAGCAGCGATCGGCGTGCCGACGGCGGCGGCCTTCGCGAACTCGGCTTCGAGCGCCGCGGCGTCGCCGTACGCTGCGAAGCGCACATCCTGCAGCCCGCCCAGAAACGGCTCACGGAACGATGCCTTGCCCATCAGGGAAAGCGAGCCCATCGACTTCCCATGGAACCCCCCGAGCGTCGACAGGAATGTGTTGCGCCGCGTGTGCAGGCGCGCCAGCTTGATCGCGCCTTCGATGGCATCCGTACCGTTATTGATGAAGAAGCAGCACCCGAGATCACCGGGCGTCGTCGCCGCAAGCAGCTTTGCCAGCCCTGCCCGC
>Ga0182030_10005104_pt1 | contig 27911 bp, 32 predicted proteins | sample 812S3MmetaG_FD_121299 | JGI IMG/M metagenome (GOLD analysis project Ga0182030, IMG submission 121299) | Permafrost microbial communities from Stordalen Mire, Sweden - 812S3M metaG (Illumina Assembly) | ecosystem: Environmental > Terrestrial > Soil > Wetlands > Permafrost | place: Sweden... | reverse complement strand
GAAGTCGACACTGCTTGACCTTCTTGCTGGTCTGACACGTCCGACCCGTGGGCGGGTACTCATCAACGACAGAGAGGTCACGGGGACCGATCTCCAGCGCGCGATGGTCTTTCAGCATTATGCCCTATTTCCGTGGCGCACCGTGCTGGGCAATGTGCAGGTGGGGCTAGAGAGCCGTGGCCTACGGGGTCACGCGTGCCGCGAACGTGCTCGAGAGGTTCTCGCCATCGTCGGGCTTTGCGAGTTCGCTGACCGATATCCTCACCAGCTGTCGGGCGGAATGAAGCAGCGCGTTGCCATCGCGCGGAGCCTTGCGTGCGAACCTGATATCCTTTTGATGGACGAGCCCTTTGGCGCCCTCGACGAGCAGACGCGCGAAGGCCTTCAGCGCGAACTCTTGGAGACGTGGATGCTACGGAAGACGACCGTGGTGTTCGTCACGCACAGCATTGCTGAAGCAGTCGTCCTTGGACAGCGAGTGGTCGTCCTGACATCGCACCCCGGCCGCGTTGCCGGAATCGTGGACGTACCCCCAGAACTCGATAGACAAAGTCCAGATCTCCAATCGAAGTCAACATTCAACGATGTCCAGCGCGAAGTCTCGTCGATGCTTTGCGACCGCTCGGTCCCAGCTCGTAACTCGCCGAAGATCGCTGAGCCGTCGAGCGCGAGCCGAGCGTCGCTGCGCCTCGTCGGAGGGATTCATGGCTGAAGTCTCATCGCTCGCCGTTGATGCACTCCCTTCGTCACTCCATCCACTCTCACTTGGGCCGACCTCGGTGCCACTCACTCGGCGATGGACCCACCGCGCAGCTGCGCTACGTGCGCGCCAATATGCCCTGCTCTCGGCGCTCCTAGCCGTCTGGGAATTTGCGCCTCGGCTCGGACTCGTCAACGCTGTGTTTCTCCCGCCGCTGTCTGCCGTTCTGGAGGCCGGCGCGGTGCTCATCGTCAATGGACAGCTGTTCGTCCATCTGGCGACGAGCTTCGTACGCTCCCTCATGGGATTCTCACTCGCGGTGGCAATCGCGGTGCCCGCCGGTCTCCTCATTGGGTGGTCACGGCCAATCGCTGATGTCGTTAGCCCGGTCGTCGAGCTCTTGCGGAACACTGCGGCACTCGCGCTGCTGCCCGCATTCGTACTGGTCCTCGGTATCGGCGAGGCGTCGAAGATTGCGCTGATCGTATACGCGTGCTCCTGGCCGATTCTGCTCAATACGATCTCCGGCGTGCGCGAAATCGATCCACTCCTTCTAAAGTCTGCAAGTGTACTGGGCATCACGGGACTTCGCTTGTTTCGAACCGTCGTTCTGCCCGCGGCGCTTCCCGCGATCGTGGTCGGCGTGCGCCTCGCAGGCGCGGTGTCCGTGCTGGTTCTCGTCGCCGCGGAGATGATCGGCGCGAAGGCGGGACTCGGCTATTTGGTCATCTATTCACAATACAACTTTCAGATTCCACAAATGTACTTCGGCATTCTGTCGATTACGGCGCTTGGGGTCGCGTTCAACGGCGCGCTAGTTGCATTCGAACGATACGTCGTGATCTGGAAAGAACCTTCTGGGGAGAGAAAATGACCGACCATTCAACTCCTCGCTTAGCCTCGACGACGTCGTCGCTAAATACCCCAGGATTCCTCGTCTCATTGCCTTGAAGATCGACGTGCAACGCCCTGGCGTACGCTATACCGACCGAGCGCTGTCGCTCCTTGACCCCGCGATTCATCAGGTGCGCACCGCGACCATCTTCGGCAGTCGGGATGGGGCTTTCACTCCTCTTCCCGACTCGCTCATGCTGCGAGACGGGACATCGATTGTGGTCGGCCCAACTCCAGAGCAATTAGATCCCTATGTCGTCGACTCGATCGATGGGCGGCTGTTGCTGCTCGATGGCGGCGAGCCCCTTGAGGAGGTCGAGTACTGGTTCCGACCGGCGTTATTGGTCCGGCGCGAAGTAGCCGACGGGGCTCCCTTCGCGCTGGAAGTCGTGATGTTGGCGAGCCACCCATCGCTTTGGAAGAGCGGGGTCCTCGACCTCCTCGAGCCGATCGAACTTCCAGACCGTGCGGCCCTCCCAGTCGACCTGAACGAGATCGATTTGATCCTGGTATGCTATTTTCGGATCCCGAATTCCCGTGCTTCCAAAGACCTGACCGCCCGGCAGAAGCTTATTGGGAAAGCCCTGCAGTCCCTTTCAGAGTTGAACTTCGTTGCCCATCGGGTCGATGAGTAGCGCGCCAACATCCGGCGCTGTAATGAGCGTATACCCGCCCCAAGACAGGTACGGATTGTAGAGCGTGACTCCGGTCGGGTAGACAGTCGGATGGCCCATGGTAGGTGGATGCCTGTCGCAAGATCGATGCCGACGGGATCGGGGGGACCGCCGTCGCAAGTTGGCAATCTCTGGGGCTGCTCCATTCTATTACGCTTTGGATGCGACGGCGAATATTGTGTGCCGCTCGAGGGGAATCCCCTGGGTCGTCCGTAATCCCTCGAGCTCTCGCAGAATCTCTCGCGTGCTCGCGGAGCAACACGCCAACACCAGAGCCTGATCCTGGGGCAGCAACGAGGGTCCAATCATGACGGGCTCGAGGGACTCGGCACGAAGCTCGCATTAAGAACTTTCGATCGCACTTCATTGGCCGACGGAGGATCTATCTATGGTCAGTCTTGCACTCGATACGCCGGAGCTCGCGCGCCTCTATGATACGCGCGGACAACGTCAATATACGCACGGCCGCCTTCTCATTTCGGATCTCGCCGTAGCGCCCGGACATCGTGTCCTCGACATCGGCACTGGGACCGGCCTCCTGGCCTCGCACGTCGCGGACGTTGTCGGAGACTCCGGAAGCGTTGTTGGCATTGATCCCCTCCCCTTGCGAATCGCCATTGCCAGCGAGCGGACTCGGTCCAATCTTCGCTTTCAAGTGGGTCAGGCCGAAGACTTATCAACTTTCGACTCCAATAGTTTCGACATTGTATACCTTAACAGCGTATTTCATTGGCTACCGGACAAGGCCGCGGTACTCACTCATATCGCGCGTGTCCTCAAGCCGGGAGGTCGCGTCGGACTCACTTCGGCGTCGCTGGAGCGCCTGCACTCGCTGGAGATATCACGCCAGCGCGCTCTTGCAGAGGCCGGACTCGGTGCCCGCGCGGAGGCGGCGCGTTCGATCGCACACCGCGTTGGCGTCGCCGACGTCGAGGCTATCTTTCGCCGCGTGAATCTTCGAAAGCTCGAAGTACAGATTCGAACGCTCGTCGACTTCGACCACAACGTCGACGAGATTCTCGAATTTAGTCAGAGTAGCTCGTTCGGTAATGACCTCTCAGAGCTCTCGGCCGACGAGCGAACGAGGTTTCGGTCCGCGCTCGCCGCCGAACTCGAAACGTCGCGTGAGGTGCGCGGGATCCGCCAGGAACGGAACTTGATCTTCGCGGTCGCCGAGAAGCCGATCGCGTCTTGAGATACGACGTTGCGTGGCGCTGGTCCTCGAGATTCATAATCGAGGGACCACACCACGCTACTCGCTGCTCTGCGGTGACCACGACGGAACATTGGACGAGCCTGACGTTGGAATAGATTCCGTTAGTACCTCTGAACGGCGACGCCCACCGGCTGGTAATCATGTGTTGCACATCCGAACATGGTCGGAGACTTGGTCGCCAAGAGAGTGATGACGAACTTGAGCCAGACGCGCAGCGACCGACTCCGAACTCTGTACGACAGCGCGGGTATGCGCATTTCAGACTTCGTTTCCGCAGCCGCCGTCTGCGACCCGGCAACCACGGGACATCGACACGGTGCCCTTTGCGGCGACATCGGAGACCCCTCACATGCTCGCTCACCAAGCTATCGCGCCTCGTCGACTTGATGACCTCGGAAAGCACACGACGGTGGGTATCGACCTTGGATCCCGCCAGGCAAAGGCGGTATTTCTGAACGGACAACACCTGCTCACCGCCATCACCGCTACCGGGACGGACGCGCAAGAGACAGCAGACCGACTCCTCGGCAAGCTGCTCGCAGCATCAGGCCGTGCCCGCAGCGAGATCGACTACGTTGTCAGCACGGGATACGGGCGCGTCGCCCTCGAATGGGACCGGTTCCCTTCGAGTATCATGATCGAGATCTCGTGCCACGCGATGGGCGCTCATTTCTTGCTCGACGGCACGCAAACCATCGTGGATATCGGCGGCCAAGACTCCAAAGCCATCAATGTCGATCCGGACAACGGGCGAGTCCTCGAGTTCGTCATGAACGACAAGTGCGCGGCAGGCACCGGTCGGTTTCTCGAAAGGATCGCCGAGCTCCTCGACCATTCGCTCGACGAGCTTGGCCCCCGGTCCCTGGAGTCGACCAGAGCGCTCGAGATCTTGAGTCAGTGCGTCTTGTTTGCGGAGTCCGAGGTGATTTCTCTCAAAGCGTGTGGAGAAAGACGAGAGGACATCGACGCCGCCGTTCACCTGGCGTCTGCGCGCCGCGTCCGAATCCTCGTCAACCGCCTCGGCCTCGAGCCGGAGCTCGGGGTCTACAAGGCAATTGACGACGGCGGCGCGGCTATCTTGGGCTGGCAGACACCCAACGTATTTACGTACGAATGGCGCGAGGATGTCCATCCGCTGCGCGCTATCGCGGAATTAGTTCCTAGTGGACGCATGATTGGATCGCCCATTCATCGCCTCAAATCGATCGAAGGTGTCCTGAAGCAGACAGGATCCAGGGGTATCCTCTTCGACGGGTACGTCGGCTTCTCGTTCGGAGGGATCCACGGAGAGATTCATCGCGACGACTTTCAAAAACTGGGATTCCCAAGCATCAGCCTCGAAGGCAGTTTTCAGGTCGGCCCCCCCTCTGGACAGCTACTTACACGAGTTCGCACGTTCGTCGAAATGCTCTCCTAGAGCGCCTCGGAACGATTCCTTGGGGGACAGCCCTCTCCGGACGCCGCATTCAGTCATCAGAAGCTGCGTCGCTGGCCGCATCAACTCCGGATCGAGCTCGACTGAGTCGCGGTCACACACTGACCAAGTGCTGCTTCCCTTGAAGCACCACATTCTCGGTAGCAGGCGCACTGAATACCGATTCCCCGTTAGGCATGCCTTTTGCCTATGCCTGCCACCGTGCAGCATCTCAAATCGCTAAGTTGCCGAAAGGTAGATTGACCATGAGTGAAGCCGCTTCGCATCCCATCTCCGTTCGTCAGGTTGCCGGACGCATCGGTGCCCAGGTTTTGGGCCTGCGCCTTGGCAGCGAGTTGCCCGAGGCGACTGTCGACGAGATTCGCCACGCACTCTTGGTTCACAAAGTCCTGTTCTTCCGCGATCAATCTCACTTGGACGACGCCGGTCAGGAGCAATTCGCGCGTCGCCTCGGAGAGCTGGTCGAGCATCCAACCGCGCCATCCCGAGTTGGACACATTCTTGAGCTGGATTCCGACCGCGGGGGACGCGCCAACTCATGGCACACTGACGTCACGTTCGACCTCGCATACCCCAAATACTCAGTTCTTCGCGGCGTGACAATTCCGGAATATGGAGGTGACACGGTCTGGGCAAATACGGCAGCGGCTTACCTCGATCTTCCGCAGATCCTTCGTGAGTTCGCTGAGAAACTATGGGCGCTGCACACGAACGAGTACGACTACGCCCACGCTCGTCCCGAATCCTCAGAAGAGAAGAAGCGATACCAACAAGAGGTGTTCGCCTCGACCGTTTACGAGACCGAGCATCCGGTCGTTCATGTCCACCCCGAGTCGGGAGAGAGGAGCCTTATCCTTGGTCACTTCGTCAAATCGCTCGTGGGGCTTTCCGCATCCGATTCGGCGCACATCTTCCAAGTCCTTCAAAGCCATATCACCCGCCTAGAGAACACCGTACGCTGGAACTGGAAGACGAACGACGTGGCCATCTGGGACAACCGCGCAACCCAGCATTACGCGATCGACGACTACGGCGCGCAGAAGCGCGTTGTGCGCCGCGTGACGGTCCGCGGTGACATTCCAGTTGCGACAGACGGTTCGCGCAGCCGTTCCCGATCGATCGTCGAGCGCCGTCCGAAGGCGACTTACGAGCAAGCCGTGCGAATCACCACGCGAGCCGCTTAGTAGCTCTCGAGAGATGGCCTGGGTTTGTCAGCGGCCAGCGGATTCACGCGAGACAGTTCTCACTCGCGACTGAGAGTCGTAGGCTTTACCTCCCAAATCCCTATCTCCGGCGGACCGGACGACCGCTCTTCCTTTCCCCTCACCTGACACTGTGACAGTCCTGCCGACAGACACGCGGTCGGGCGTCAATGCACGAAACCAAACGCGAGCCGAGGTCTAGAATCCTATTCTGCCACCCGTCTTGATCGACGCGTCGCTCGATTTCGCGGCGGCAGGCCGCGGATCGAGCCGCGGCGACACTACGTTTCAGCGATCGAGTCTGTCGCGGCTGCGCTCACGCTGTGCGGCGAGTCTCCCGAGATCGAGGCCGGCCTGCTCCGTATTCTTTGAACTCTCGTGTAGCGCGTTCGCGACGCGCATATCATACGGCCCGCAGCTCGGTGTTTGCCGAGGAAGGCGCGTCTGCCCTGTTGATTCGGCGCTCCCATTAATACGTCGCCATCCAAATACATTATTACCGTAATCCAATTCCGATACGCTATCCAGGCGGATGCTGTCGATGTCGTAGCGATTGTCGAGAGCTCCTATCGAGGTGAGCCAATCCGCGTGGGCTGGACTACGGAAGCCGATCTGCTCGACGGCCAACGGACTGATATCGAGGAAGTTTCATCGATTATCAACGATCCCAACGCCCGACTGTTATTGGCAACGACCGACCAAGGAATCGCCGGATGTATCCTAATTCGGCGTGAGCTCGAGGGGGCCTACGTTGGCGTGGTCGCGGTGTCTCCTGATCTTCAGGAGCTCGGCATCGGCAAGCGCCTCCTAGGCGAGGCCGAGAGGCGCTCTGCAATCGAGTTCGGAGCTCGACGATGGAGAAAGACGGTGATCGAGCAGCGAACCGAACTGGTCGTGTGGTACGTTCGCCACGGGTATATCGTGTCAGGGCGCACGGAGCCGTTTCCTTATGGGAATTCACGGTTTGGGATTCCTAGGCGCGATGATCTCCGATTTATGGTTCTGGAGAAGAGTGTTGTCCCGCCGCATCAGAAGAGTTGTTGCGGCAACGATGGAAGCCAATTTGGTCCTCGGAGAGGAGTGCCCCTCGACCCCCGCCCTTCTCCCGACGGGAGATGGGAGTCAGAGCTCGTTTTCCCTTTTCCCAATGAGAGAAGGGGCTGGGGGATGAGGGTTACCTCTCACTTGGTCTAGTTGCGCAGGCCCTGAGTGGAGCCTCGACCTATGCGGCGACCCGGATGGCAGAGCCGACTGTGACCAGTATTTTATCGAATGTAAGTCCGCTAGCTCGCGATCTTCGTCACGGAGGCGGGCGCAGGCGATGGAGAACTCGAGACCGGCGCCGCCACGACTCCTGCAGTGCTCGTCGCCGGTGTCGCGACAGCGCCACTGACGCTGCCCTTGATCGCCTTTTTCTGCTTCGTGCCCTTCGTACCGCGCGCCGTCCTCGTCGCCTTGCTCTTCACGACGGCCTGGGCTTTCGTCTGCGCCGTCTTCTTCGTGCGCTTGGTGGGAGTCAATCCGAACTGCATCAGCTGCGTCCCATCGCTGCCAAACCGCGCCGCAATGATTCCGCGCAAGGCGGCGCGAACGGGTCGAACCTGGGTCTCCACGGCGCGCTCAGCCTGCACAGTGCTGAGCCAAGCGGTTCGACTGGTCTTGGTCTCCTCGGCCGCATCAATATACTTCTGTATTTGCTCGATGACCGCATCTCGTGTCAGCGAACCGCTCTTGAGCGCGAATAAGTCGGTCGGTTGGTAATAGGTAGTGAGCCCGCTGATAAGCGCCTGATAGGATGCCTGCATGTCGACTTTCGTTCCGTGATTGCTGCCATTCGCCGTGGCAGTGATCGGCGTTTGAGCGCCCGTCTGGGGGCTCGACTGTGCGACTGCGGATACGCTGACATCTGGTTTCGTGGTGGCCATGGTGTTCTCCTTGCTTGGATAGTTTCGTGACAGATTGACAACAAAGACTCATTGGAGCGCGGCGCGAAACCGCTTCCGACTCGATGCTTCGTGCTCACGGCGCAGCCGCATGTACGCCGCGCCGGGAATGGCAAGTGATTGGGAGCTGGGTGGCTCAGTGACCGGGCGAGGCGTCCAGGTGTGTCGCTCTCCGCTCAGCCATCTCGAGGAGGGCATGCAGCGCCGGGGTGTCGCCGTTCGGGTCGAGCACCGACGCCCTTCGCAGCTCTTCTGCGCATACCGCCCAGTTCTCGCGACCGCACTCGCCCTTGGCCAGCTCGCGAAGGTCTTGCGCCGACGCTTGCGGGGCTGGATGTGTCGTGGGCTCAAATCCCCGGAGCCGGACGATGCTCCATGTTTGCAGTCCGAAGACGAGCACGACGCACGCGGCGGCCACCGTGCCGAGTGCGCGCAGCGACCGGCGAATGACCGACACCTCGTGACGCACGTGGCCTGGTGACACGCTCGCCTCGGCCGCAATCGAGACGTGCGATTCGCCGTCAAGCACGACGCGCTCGAACCATCGATGGGTCCGTGGGAAGAGACTCTTGCCCGCGTCGAGCAGACGCCGAACGAACGCCCGGTCCTCGGGCGGCGCGGATTCGACGGCCGGCAGGTTCGGGTCGGCCACCACGTGACGCTCCATTTCACGAATTCGAACCCGCGCCCGGTCGATCGCCTTATGACGGCTGCACGCCCTCAGGTAGAGACGGGCTTGCTCGACGTCGCCGAGCGGCACGTTGTCATCCTCGCAGGCGTCGGCGATCACCTCGTTGACCACGTCGTCGAGCTCGAACGTCGGCACTCCGCGCATCCGGGCGACGGACCGAATCGCCGCGTGAATCTTTGGATCCGACAGGATCGCACGTCTGCGCTCGCGGTCCTTCGATGCCATCGTGGACGTCGTATGTCGCAGGTCAGCCCGCGAGGTCAACGCCCCGGTAGCCCAGGGAGCAACAAAGGACGGAATGCGATCGTGAGCGGAGGATTGGGTCGAGTTCATTGCGGCACCTTGAGGTTCCAATGGGCGCGTTCTGGCGCCTTCAGAATCTCCATCGATCCAGGCCCCCGAAGTGCGGGTGCGAATGTTTAAGTAAGTAGGAGCATGTAGGCGACCCGGTATGCGCCTCGCGGTCCGATTGGAAACCTCAGCGCTGGAACGCTCACAGCGCAGCCTCCAACCTGCCTTCGCAGGCCCGCGAGTCGCCCCTCGATGCGAACCATCCATCGTCGCAGCACCGCAAAGCAGTCCGCTGCGCAAGCAAGTCGAGTTCGCCCAGGAGTGAAGACACTTCGCACGCGTGCAAGCCGAATATCGTGCCCAGCAAACGCGTTCTCCGGCTGAGCGGAAGTCGTCTCCGGCTCCGAAAATACCTTTGCACGCCGTGCGGCTCGAGTTTCACGCGATTGGAAGGGCTTCTTACGAGTCCGACGATACTTTGGAGGCGTGGACAGAGCGACTGCAGTCGCGCGAAGTCTGTTTCCTCGCCGTGCGGTGTGTTTTGCTCTGCGGCGAAGTCCGATTGTTCACCGAGCGGTCGAACTTGCCGGACGGCGAAGTCGCCTGGTGGTGCTATCGGGAAACTCGTCGCACCGTCATGCGGCCTCTCGATGATAGAGACTATACGATGGAGAGCGATTCCATCAGGTCTCGGGAGTCGTCTCATTCGTCCGCGAGCATGGCCAATCCACGACAACGGATCGCCAGGTGCAATTCGTCGCTCGTCGCGCCTCGGCGGACTGCTCAATTTCTATCACCGAGAGGCGGCATTCGCGTCGATATCGTTGCGTGCATCCGCGGCGTAGGAAGCGTCTGCACCGTCCGAAGCGTCTACGTCGGTCCCTGCGTCGGCGGCGTCCCGATCCGATTTGGCCGATTCGGCCCCGTCGTCGCTCGACGCAGCATCGACCGCGGACGCTGTTCCGTCGACCGACGCTCCGCACGCGAACGTACATCCGAGAACCGCGACCATCGTAGCTCTATAAGAGTAAGCTAGCATTCTTAACTCTCTCTTTCGCGCCATGAATCGTGATTACGATACTGAGCGACTACAACCCCGCCCCCCTTTCGATGAGGGTACGTCGATACGAGCAAATCCAGATTCGGCTCCGTCGCATCAATCCACTGTGACGTACTTCATGCTTATGCTGGCTCTCGTTCCGGCATCTCCTGGCGGAAACGAAAGAGATTGCAGGGTCTTGCGTACGCATTCGCTCGACGGCCCAAGCGAAGAATCGTCCGAATGGGACTCGGCACGATCGACGACTCCGGTGGGCGAAATCGTCAAGTTCGATGCGATCACGCCTGAGCGGGTATTGTCCCCTTGGAGGGTCATGCGCCCGCACTCCATGAGGCGCCGGATGGACACGCGAACGATCCGCTCGACGACGGAACGTTCGACTGGCCCCTCGACGGCCGTCGGAACGATGTCGACGTGAACGTGTTTCAAGCGTCCTTCCGGCCCGAATCGAGTCGGATCAAGCAACTGCATCCACAGATGGGGCGACACCGAGTGCCCCACATCGCTCGACACCTCCGGGATATCGTCGCGATCCATTCGACCGGATACGAGGGCGCCGATCTCGATGCCCTGCGGACTGCGGACGCCCGAATCGGTGCGCGACGAAGCGTCGGAATGATGACGGAATCGGTTACATGCCGAGTCCAACCCGGCCGACCAAGCCCGAGAGCTATCACCACCAAGAAAAGTGACGCCCTCTCATGGGAAAAGGACTCGCTCAGCCAGATCGGTCCGCGATCGCCGGGTCTCGGGTTCGAGGTCCTCCGGCGCGGACGGGACGAATACGATATCGCTCACATCGTCCCGGATGGTCTTCTCGTCAACATAACCATGCTCGGCGCGCGACAGCCTCTGCTCCTCGGGCGCCGAAAGCGATATACCCAAGGGGGTAAAGACATCGTGGGGGTGCACCGGTACAGTGCCGAACACCGTCATCTTGGAATTGTCCCAGACCTCGTGCCACGGGACAATCACCCTCGAGCCCGCCCCTGAGTCTCGTTTCGCCAGCGGAATCTTCCCCATGCACGGGTTAGGTCAGTCCACGCGGCGCACGGAAACGGAACGGTCGGGGGGGCAAGATCCAATTCCCGGACTGGACGGCGAGGGCAGGAACATTTCTGCGCCGATATCCGTTTTGGCGGAATGTCTCGGCGCGTACAGCTCGCGTGTCGCGACTCTGACATTGGGACTGATGAGTCCTGGGGTTTTCCGTTCGGTGGCCCTCGTCACTCCGAACAGGATCTCCACGATGCCCACCAATACGCCAGTCCGGAACCCGCACGCGCTATGTTGCATCCTACGAACATGACGACGACCCTCATCACGGGCGCCAACAAGGGTCTCGGATTCGAGACGGCGCGGCGCCTGATCGCTCTCGGGCATACCGTCTACATGGGTGCTCGCGACCGTGAGAAAGGAGAAGCGGCGGCCCAACGATTGGGAGCACGCTTCGTTCAACTCGACGTTACCGACGATGCCTCGGTAGCTGCGTCTGCCGCTTGGATCGAGGTGCAAGGAGCGGGACTCGATGTCTTGATCAACAACGCGGGGATTGCAGGGGACAGAATCGCCCCCACGGATACCACCGGCGAGCAGGTGCGGCGCGTCTACGAAACCAACGTCATTGGCGTCGTGCGCGTCACACACGCCATGCTTCCTTTGCTCCGTGCATCCAAGGCGCCGGTCATCGTCAATGTATCCAGCGGGCTTGGCTCGTTCGATCGCATGGCGACCATGCCCCCTTCAGACTCGACATTCGGCTTGCTTGCGTATTGCTCATCGAAGTCGGCCGTCAATATGCTGACCCTGCAGTACGCGAAGGCCCTGCCCGAGCTGCGAATCAACGCCGTCAACCCCGGGTACACGGCGACCGACATGAACCAGCACCGAGGGACGCAGACCGTCGAACAGGGCACCGAGGCTATCGTACGGCTAGCGACAATCGGGAAGGACGGTCCGACCGGAACGTTGCAAGACGCTGCCGGCGTGGTCGCTTGGTGAGCACGGACGAACGTACTGCACGCTCCGGTCGATCAAGGCCGGAAGGTTCTCACCTTCGAAGACGACTGGCGTCCGGTCGCACAACTTCGCCCAGGGCGTCGCTGAAGGCGCGGTGGACTCTTTCTTCAGGCGGCACGGGAGAGTCGGGCCGGGCGCATTCGTGCGGAACCTTGCCCGGACCCCACCGACACGGCGCAGGCGAGTCCTGCCATAGTAAGTCGCACCGACCCATCAGCTCGCAACAAGACGAGTTCGTCAGCCTGCAAGCGCAGAGTCGCATCCCGCACCGCTGAAGGGCTCGCCTCCAGAAGCACGGCGATCTCAGACTCCAGGATCGGCTTGTGGCGCCTTGCCAAATCGAACGTGACCCGCAAAACGACGGCTTCAAAATTCATGCGACCTCGATAACCGATAGCTGAACGTGTGTCCAGATATCGGCGGCCTATAGCTGGTGCTCAGCATTCGGAAATCGGCTTTTGCCCTGGACCAAGCGATGTTGGAACGCGCCGTGGAACTCGGGGCAGCCGACCTGAATTTGGAGCCATATGATCAGGCGGTCCTCGCAGCCATCCTCGTGCGCGGCGCCGTCCTGCGGGAGACTGGGCACGGGGACATTTGCTTCTGCGAGCTCGACCGCGACCTGCAGCCTTGGGACAAGCAAGGAAACGTGAATAGGCCTTTAGCGCGTCTCTATGATGAGGTAAGCGTATGGGTTTATGGGGACTTCGCGCTCGAATCTCCAGAGCGCCCCGCGGACTGAGGCCCGACGGGCTGACACTCATGTGCCGTCCCGTAAGGTACCGGAATGAGAATCGAGCGGATTACAGCTAAAATAGTGCTGTTTTCACGCGAGGCCCGGACCGCTACGGTTGGACGATTATGGCTCTTAACGCTCCGCTTCAATATCTGATTCTGCTGATCGCCAGCTGGCTGGGTCGGCGTCAGGGGGAGGCCATCGAGTACTTGCGTGCCGAGAATCGCGTTCTGCGCGCCCACCTTGGGACCACGCGTCTGCGATTCACGGACGCGGAGCGTCGGCTTCTCGCCGATAAGGGCAAGCCGCTCGGACGTAAGCTTCTGGCCGAGATGGCGTCGCTCGCGACGCCCGAAACGCTCTTGCGCTTGTACAGGCAGCAGGTCGCGACGGGACGGCGAGGCGGCGTGGTCAAGGCCGTCCACGCTCGCCGATCGAGGCGGTCGAGGCGGTCGAGCTGCTGCTGACCATGGCGCGTGCCAATCCGTCGTGGGGCTACACGCGTCTTCGCGGCGCGCTTCAGAATCTGGGTCTAAACCTTGACGCTCGACAATTCAGCGCATTCTCAAGGACCACTGCATCGAGCCCGCGCCCGTGCGCGGACGGACCATGCCGTGGAAAACGTTTCTGAAGGCGCATTGGGGTGCCATCGCCGCCGCGGACTTCTTCAGCGTCGAGGTCTCCACCGTCGGAGGCCTCGTGCGTCACCTGGTGCTCCTCGTCATCGACCTGAAGACACGTCGAGTTCACGTCGCGGGCATCATCGCCGGTGCCAACGGCAAGTGGATGGCGCAGATCGCGCGCAATCTGACCGACATCGTGGCTGGTCCACTCAAGGGATTCGGCTACCTCATCGTCGACCGAGACCCACTGTACACGGACCACTTCAAGCACCTGCTGGCCGCGGCCAATGTCAAACTCTTGAGACTCCCTGCAAACAGTCCCAATTTGAACGCGTTTGCCGAACGATCTGTTCGTTCCATCAAATGCGAGTGCTTGCGGCATGTTATTCCACTTGGCGAGCGACATCTCAATACCGTCATCCACGAGTATGTCGAGCATTACCACGTCGAGCGAAATCATCAGGGCCTGGGCAACGTGATCCCATCTCCGTCGCCTACGTTGCCGAACGCTCACGGTCGAATCCGTCGGTCCGAACGGCTCGGAGGACTGCTGAAGTTCTACGACCGCGCCGCATAAATCTCATAGATCGAGTATCGGAACATAACGGGATGCGAAATTCAGGTTAAGTGGAGACCCAACAGCAGAAAACGAAATGACGGCAAGCCTCGACACTGATAACGCCTGTGAAGTCGGCGTTCGCAGACGCGGCGCCGTGTCTCACTCCTACGCAGGTTTCCATTTCCTCGCTCAGCACCACAACCGCCGTCGTCCACCCCGCCATCACCCGTGCCGTGCACGGTTGGCGCCACTGCGCTCTCGCTTCCGGGCAGGGCCTACGCCAATCTTGAAGAACGGGGATCAGCGGCTTCATCGCCTGCACTGGGAGCAACGGGCGCCCACAGGAAACAACTCTCGAGGATTACGATGCCATTCGGAGCTCGACTCTTTTCCGTTACGGCTGCCGCACTGATCTGCGCTGCCACTGCCTGCGGTTCCAGCACCCAGGCTCCGGACACCGTGCCGCCCTCAGCGTCGGGGTCTTCCTCGTCGTCGGGGTCCCCATCATCCTCGGGCTCCGCCTCGTCGTCAGGGTCCCCATCATCCTCGGGCTCTGCCTCGTCGTCAGGGTCCCCATCATCCTCGGGCTCTGCCTCATCGTCGGGGTCCCCATCATCCTCGGGCTTTGCCTCGTCGTCGGGGTCCCCATCATCCTCGGGCTTTGCCTCGTCGTCGGGGTCCTCCTCATCTTCGGGCTCGTCTAGCTCCGGCAGCAGTTCGAGCGGCAGTGGGGGACATGACGGGGGATTGCAAGACGGCGCTGGAGGAACGGATGGTGGGTCGAGCTCTGGAGGAAGTCCGCGCGTCGTACAGAACTTTAACCAGTCATGGAAGTTCAAACGAGCCGACGTCCCGGGCGCGGAGGCGACCAGTTTCGACGATTCCGCCTGGGGAAACGTGGGCCTGCCGCATTCGTTCGATGCGCCCCACTTTTTGACCTCGAACCAATACACCGGTTACGGCTGGTACAGGAGACACCTAACCGTCCCCTCGTCGTGGTCGGGCAAGCACGTGTACATCGAGTTCCAAGCGGCATTCGACCAAGCGCAGATCTACGTCAATGGCACGCAGGTGGGCCAGCACACGGGCGGCTACAACGGATTCTCCATCGACATCACCTCCGCCATCACCACCGGGGCCAATGTCGTGGCCGTACGCTTGGACAATAACTGGAATTCGCAGATCCCACCGCTCACCGGCGACTTCACCTTCCAGGGAGGCATCTATCGAGATGTGAACGTCGTCGTCACCGACCCGATGCGTATCACCTGGTACGGCACATGGGTCACTACGCCCACGCTCGCGACGAACTCAGGCGCGTCGAGCACAGTGGAAATCAAGACGGAAGTGCAGAATAGTCGGGCGGCCGCCGTCAATGCCACGTTGAAGACCGATATCGTGGACAGTAGCGGGAATGTGGTTGCCACGGTTTCGTCTCAGCAGCAAATCGCCGCTGGCGCGACTGTGACGTTCGACCAGACCACGCCCGCCATCAGCAACCCCTCGCTCTGGCACCCCGACCATCCCACGATGTACCAGGCGCTTTCTTCCCTTTCCGACGGCAGCGGGATCGTAGACAACCTTACGACGCCGTTCGGATTCCGCTGGTTCACCTGGTCAGCGACGCAAGGCTTCTCGCTAAATGGATCGCATTATTGGCTCCAAGGCGCGAATGTGCATCAGGACCACGCGGGCTGGGGTGTCGGCGTGGCCGACTCGGCCTTGTACCGCGACGTTCAATTGGTCAAGGACGCGGGGATGAACTTCATCCGCGGCTCGCACTATCCGAAGGCGCCCGCGTTCGCGGATGCCTGCGATAAGCTCGGTGTCTTACTCTGGTCAGAGAATTGTTTCTGGGGCGGTCTCGGCGGAACATGGAACTCCTATTCAGGCGCCTACCCGAGCACCTCCGCTGATGACGCTACGTTCGAGGCCAACGTTATCCAGAGCCTCACGGACATGATCCGCATCCACCGCAATCACCCAAGCATCATTGCGTGGAGCATGGGCAACGAGGACTTCTTCACCGGCGGCCCAGCGGCCAATGTCGTCGCGTTGCTAAAGAAGGCGGTAGCCCAGACCCACCAACTCGATCCCGCACCGACGGGACGGCCAGCGGCCATCGGAGGCACACAGTCGTCCATAGGAGGCACGCAACCGGACACTCTTGGCGACGTTGCCGGGTTCAACGGCGACGGCGTGGGATACGACAATCCCGGCATGCCAAATCTGGTGTCGGAATACGGTAGCACCACGAACGCGGTTCGGCCGGGCCAGTATGATCCCGGCTGGGGCAACCTGGAGGTGACGAACAACATGCCCACCCAACCCGCGTGGCGTAGCGGAGTGTCCAAGTGGTGCATGTTCGATTACAGCAGCCAGATGGGCGCCACGTATATGAGCACAGGCATAGTCGACAACTTCCGTATTCCGAAGCGGTCGTACTACTGGTATCGAAACGCCTATGCGAAGGTTGCGCCGCCAACGTGGCCGGCCTCGGGCACGCCCGCTGGATTGAAGCTCACTGCGAGCACCACGACGCTCACGACGGCCGATGGCACCGAGGACGCGTGGCTGCTCGTCAACGTTGTCGACGCCGGCGGCACGCCCATCAGCAATAACGTGCCGGTAACCCTCACCGTGACCTCGGGACCGGGGGAGTTCCCGACAGGGCCGAGCATCACGTTTACGCCGGGAACGGGCAGCCCCGCGAACGACATCGCGATTCTTGACGGTCAGGCCGCTATCGAGTTTCGCACCTACTACTCGGGCACGAGCGTCATCACGGCCAGCTCGCCAGGCCTGACCTCCGCCACTGTAACGATCACGTCGCAGGGCAGCCCGGCGTACGTGCCTGGGCAGACGCCGCCAGCAGACACGCGGCCATATCCGCCGGCCCAGTAATCTGTGGTGCCATGAGTCTGACGAGCCCCAAGTGTTCGCAACCAGCGCGTCGTCTCGGCGCTTGCAAAGGACCAACCCACGGTGAGGATATGAAGACTTACACTCTGCTCACGGTTGTCGCCGTCGTCTCTGCGATGCTTGCTTCTCCTGCTTGCACCACGGACACGACGACCAGCAATGACGGTGGCATTCGGAGCAGCGGAGACGCCGCGAGTACGTCGTCGTCGAGTGGCGGCAGCTCGTCGAGCAGTGGGTCGAGCGGGTCGTCTGGATCGAGCTCGTCGAGCAGTGGGTCGGCAGGTACCGGATCATCAGGGGCAAGCTCGTCGGAGGGCGGCGTTGACGCAGCGGCGCAGGACGGTGCGATGGACGGCGGCGGCTGCCCTCTACTTAACCTCGGAAGCTCTGCCTGCAACACCTGCGCTACACAGAACTGCTGTAGTCAAGCGAGCGTCTGCAATCAGCCGGACGAGGCTGGGGTGACAGAAGCGGGGAGCTCTGCGTGTGGGGAGCTTGCTACTTGCGTCAGCGCTTGCCTCGTGGGCAACCCGGAGGCGGGGGTCGACGGCGGCACGCTGCCCGGGTGTCTTGATTCCTGCAACCCGTCCCACATTTACAACGTCACCCAGGTGACGAACGCCCAGATCTTGCTCGCGTGCCTCAGCAACTCCTGTCCAACCTCTTGCCGGTGACACGACAACGCGCAATGTTTCGATACTCGGTCGGAGGTATCCTTACGAAGCCATTCGTTCCGATCGGTGTCGGCTGGAACGGCGCGGGCCATAAACGAAACGTTACTGAGCGCGACGATTTCGAATACGTCGGACGGGTTCCGCTGCCGATGCACTGCTGCCTGACCGATGTCGCGGGCGGACCCTGCGACCGCCTTCTCTTACCAGTCTCACCATTTCTGCTTTGAACTGCGGCGAATGATGCCGACGCGTTCTCTTTGCATCGCGTTCCCTATCGGGGAACACCGACGACTCAACGATGCCTTCGAGAGCCGCAAACCACATTTCCATGTTTCGCAATGGTTGCCACGCGCCAACGCTGATTGCAACTCCGGCGGGTGCGTACGATTTGCGTACCACTTCATATTTTGAGTCTACACGAGACGATGACATCGAATTCGTAACAATCGATAACCTCTCCGGCCAATTTACTGATAATGATCTCAGCATCAGCCGTGCTCCCGGAAAAGTCAGTTTGCCATCACTCAATTTCCCATCGGACGGTCACCAGTGCGCGCTTGGGTTTCGGGTTTGTCGCGTTACTGGTCGTAGCCGCGTTGCCCCGCGCCGCCAGCGCCCAGACTACCACCAAGACGTTCATCAATTACTTCGAGCCGACCTCCATCACCTGCCCACTCACGACGAACACCTGGGGCTGCACAGCAACGGGGTCGACGCCGGCCAACTGCGTTTCCGGCCAGGGCGTGGTTCCGCGCGATACCTGCAATGGGATCGAAAGCGCAAAGAATCCTCCCGGTTACTACTATTGGGACGGCACGGTCATCCGGGCTGCGGACGGGACATGGCACTTGTTCGCCGATCGCTGGCCGGGCACCTCCGGATTCGGCGCCTGGACGAGCTCTGATCCGATTCACGCGGTGGGCGACGGCGGGGCGCTCGGTCCGTTCACCGACAACGGGTATGCCTATAGCAACCCCAGCTTCGGAGGCGACTCACACCACGGCCACAACAGTTCCGTCGTTGCGCTCGGCGACGGCACGTTCGCCATGGTCGTCAGCGAGGTCGTGCCCTTCACGATCTTTACGTCTAGCTCCCTCGACGGACCTTGGACTCCGTGCTCGACCAACCCCGGCTCCGGGCTAAACGTTCCCTCGTCCGGATTCGGGGGAAACAACAGCTACGGCTCCAACGTGAGCCTCGGGATCGGCCCCAGTGGCGCCTTCGAGATCGTACAGCGACACGGGCTCATCGCCACCAGCACCACGGGGGTGTGTGGGCCCTATAAAGCCCAGCAACCCACCAACACGTATCCCGATGTCATTCCCGCCGCGAGCGCGGCCAGCATTTACCCAAACAGGCAAAGACACTCCGATCCGCAGGGACCCTCGACGGTGGAGTCCACGTACGTTCTCGCCGAGGATCCGGTCATTTGGTACAGCGGCGGCCAATGGCACGTTCTTTATGACTATCCCGACGATCGTGTTGGCTATCACCTCACCTCCACCGACGGAGTCCACAACTGGACGGATCGAGGCCTTGCCTACGACCCGAGGGACGCGCAGCAGCTCTTTAGCTACACGGACGGTACCGTCGACCACTGGTACAAGATGGAGCGCCCCAACCTGGTCCTCGAGAACGGACACGTCACTTACGTAACTTTCGCTGTGTCTGACGTGGACAAGAACAATCAAATCGGGGCCGGCTCTGACCATGGCAGCAAGGTGATTGTCATTCCGTTCGATGGCGCGCAGCTCGACTGCGATATTGGCGATAGTGGGTGCGACCTAGTCGGCGATGGAGGCGCTCCTCCCCGGCCTGACGCCGGCAAAGACGCGGGGGTCGTCGACGCTTCGGTCAGTGAAGGCGGGAGCTCGGGCGCCGGGAGCTCGAGTGGCGGGTCGAGCGGGGGCACGACCAGCGGATCGAGCAGTGGCGCTACGAGTGGGGGATCCAGCGGCGGCGGCACGAGCAGCGGGTCGAGCGGTGGGGGCACGAGCAGCGGGTCCACCGGGAGCGCAACGAGCGGAGGGTCCAGTGGCGGCGGCACGAGCAGCGGGTCGAGTGGTGGGGGCACGAGCAGCGGGTCCACCGGGGGCGCAACGAGCGGAGGGTCCAGTGGCGGCGGCACGAGCAGCGGGTCGGGCGGCGGCGCGACGAGCAATGCGTCCAGCGGCGGGACCACCAGCGGCGCGATTGCGGGCGGCGGCGACGCAGGCGCGACGCCGGACACGGGCGGCAGCAGCAGCGGCTGTGGGTGCTTGGTCGGAGTGGGCGTTCCCGGTGGTGCGGACACGGGGGTGCTGGCTGCGGCCATGGGCGCCTTGCTTGGGGCGCGAATCAGGCGGCGGCGCGGTCGCGATCGCTAGCCCGTATTCCGACCTTGCGCGGCGAGCCCGCCTCCGCGATCCCAAGGCGAGGGCAACGAGCTCGATCGGATGCGGACGGCGTGGCTCTGCGAAGGTGAGTGGGGGTACACTCCGCCTCCAGCCTTCCGCCGCGCCCATCCGGGCACCTGCTTTGCCAAGACACCTGTCCCCCCAAAGACGCGCGCCGACCTCGAGTGGGACCGCGTGTTTCCGCGCTCGCGGACCGCTGCACGGGATCGATGGGTCGCGAGGTTGCGCGGCATTTGCCGTTCGAGACGCCGCGCGAGTGGATTCGCGCGGCGCTTGCGGAGGCCGCCGAAGCGACGTGCCCATCGGCCGATGGGCGGGCGCTACAGGTCGGCGACGTGGACGACGTGAGCGAGGCCGTGGAGTGTGCGCGCATCGGCAGCGTGCTCTCGCTAGCTGAGCTGCTGTCCGTCGGACAAATGCTCGCGGCGGCGCGGGAGTTGTTGCGAGCAGGCAGTCGAAGAAGGCTCGGGCGGCCAAGGGCACGCAGTCACCTACAACACCTTATTGGTTGTCGAGCCGAGACGAAGGTTATACGTCGCGACTGGAGTGGCGGTCCGAAATAGCCTGTCTCGACCTTCGAGACCGTGGCAATAGGGTGCTCGTCGGCGAGCACAGAGCGCGCCGATGGGGTGCTCAGTATCGGCCCACAGGAGGGCAACGGCGGAGGCGAACTCGTTGTGGCAGCCACTCCGGACCGGAGAGCGCACTGCTCGCCTGGAATCTCGCAATCGGATATTCCGCAGTTCATGCTGCAGTCGGCGCCCCTGTCGGCGTTGCAGGTGTACCCGTAGGTCGCGGTGCTGTTGGGGCATCGGCCGAGCGCGCAATATTGGCCTGCCGGACAACCGAGATAGCCCTCGAGGAGACACCCCGGCTGCGCCGCTCCGCCGTCCGGAATGTAGTAGCTGGTGCCGCCGTCGACACCGCCGGCATCGAGATCGCCGCACGTTGTGGTGTAGCAGGAGGCGCCGGAGCCGCCCATGAACGGAGTGGAGTGATGATAGGAGGCACCGTACCAACGCCACCGGAGCTACCGATGGTTCCGACTCCCATTCCGTCATTATTGTAACAACTGCAAATTCACACCGTCGAGGACGAGCTCGAACAGGTTCCGTATATGCAGTCAGAGCCGAGGGGGCACTCTCCCGCCTGCCCGGGGATTTCGCATGAAGTCGTTCCAGGGCAGTTTAGCGAGCAGCTCGAGGTCACATCCTCATTGCAGTAGCAGCCATACTGGGTCTTGCCCTCGGAGCAGACACCCAATTGGCACCAGGTATTGGCGTTACAATAGCCATTCTGACCGAGGAGGCAGGTGGGTGCGCCAGCACCGACGCGTCCGTCCCCGCTTCTCAAGGCTCACCCTCATGACTTTTAGGGTCTTTAATTAGGCGCGGTGCTCGGCTCGAAAGTGCTGCCCGTTCACCCAATCGATTCCAATCAGGTAGTCTGCGCAGCGACGACTCCAAATGATCACACGGTTCGCGCGCAAAGGAAGGCGAGATGAGTGCCATGACTGCGAGGCTCGCCAATCGATGAACCGCATCCGCCTCCGAGGGCAATGCGTCAGCAATGCTCACCACTGCTCCAGATGTTTGGCGAAGTCCCTATGGATCGATTGAACGTCGTGCACACGGGTGTCATCACGTCCGTCGCAGCGCTCCTCCTGTTGGATGCGCGCCCCGTCGCGGCGGGCCCGGAAAATCCCGTTGCTCTCGCATGGGATGCACCGCCCGAATGTCCAAGCGCCGCGGATGTCCTCCTGAGGATAGAGCGAGCGCTCCCGCCGGCGGGCGCGGTCCGTGGGCGCACCAAAGTTGTGGTGCACGTTGGCGCCCGCGAAGGGGGACGCTGGAAAGCGACTCTCCGCGTTACAACGGGCGCTGGCATGAGCGAACGGTTGCTCGAGGCGGAGACCTGCGAGGCGATCGCGTCGGCGGCCTCCCTCGTTTCCGTCGTCGCGATCGAAAGAGATGCGCCCGCGCAACCTTCTCGAGCCCCTCTGCCCCCCCGTCCACCTTCGCTCCCGCCGGCGGCTTTGCCAGCTCCCGAGCGTACCCTGCCGGGCGGTCCGCACTTTCTCCTTGCCGCTGGCGTATCGCTTGACGACGGCGTCTTGCCCAACATCTCCTTCGGCGTTACTGGCGCAGCGGGTATCGCCCTCCGGCTATCTGACTACGGTCTGCGGTTGCTCGCAAACGGGGCCTACTTCCCGAGCGTGACCTCCCGTTCGGGCGGCACGGACGCAGCTGCCTTCGACCTTGGCACCGCGTCGCTCCTCGCGTGCGGTACGCGTGCATTCGGCAAGGTGGAGCTAGGTCCGTGTGTCGGAGGCGAGCTCGATGCGATGACCGGTGTAGGGGAGCTCGGGGTGCGGCGCGGGCGCGGCACGGGAGCCTGGGGCGCCGTCCTCGCTGCTGCCTACGTAGCGCTGACCGTGTTTCGTCCCGTGTTGGTCTTCGCCCGTGCGGACGGGGTGTTTGCGCCGGGCGTACAACCCTTCTTCATTGCGAATACGCCGGATCCCGCCAGCGGATACAAGTACTGGTATCCGCCGAACGCCGTCGCCTTTCGAACCACACTCGGCATCGAGCTCGACTTTTTTTGACGGAAATGCCCGGCCGTCGACACGGACTGGGAGAGGCAAAGTGTTGCTCGCGGCCGATCCGAGAGAAGTGCCGGTCGCTAGCGGCTCACAGGGGCTCGCGCGCGACGCCGCAGCCTCGTATTTTGCGGACGTATACGAGGAGTACTTTCCGTTCGTATGGCGCAGTGCCCGCGGCCTAGGGGCTCCCGACGATTTGATCGACGACGCCGTGCAAGAGATTTTTATCGTCGTGCACCGGCGCTTGCCCGAATTCGCAGGTCGTTCTTCTATGAAGACGTGGATATTCGGAATCGTCGTCAACGTCGTTCGCGCATTCCGGCGGACTATGCGCGCGAGACAGACCCGCACTCTCGACGCCTCCTGCGGCGGCGATCCCAACGAGGTCCTCGACTGGCGACCTCAACCCGACGAGGCGCTCACCAAGGTCGAGGCCGCGCGGGTCGTCGACCGGCTGCTGGAGTCGCTGGATGACGACAAGCGTGCCGTATTCGTCCTGGCCGAGCTCGAAGAGCTCCCGGCGCCTGAGATCGCGGAGGCGCTATCGATTCCCCTGAACACGGTATATTCGAGGCTGCGCCTGGCGCGGCAGGAATTTGCGGTGGCGTCGGCGCGGCATCGCGCGCGCGATGGATGGAGGTTCCGGTGATGGACATGACCCCGGAAGATAGAGCGCTCGTGGAGCTCGCTCGCGAGGGACACGAACCGACGAGCACGGACCGAACTCGAGTGCGGGCGGCGCTGGCCGTGCAACTCGGCGTTGGCGTGGGCCTGGTGTCGACGTCCGCTGGCGCCGGAGGGGTGTCGGTCCTTGGATCGTCTGTCTCCGCGATGGCCGTCAAGATCGTCGCCGTGGTGACCGTTGTCGGTGGCCTGTCGGGAGCGGGCGTCGTGGCCTACCGGTCGGCGAATCCGTCAGAAAAGCGGGCTGCAGCGGTTGCGCCTTCGGTTGTTGCAGCCACAATGGGGGTTCCAAGCGTACCCCCCGAGGCGCCCGCGTCCACTCAGGCCGCATCTGACGGAACGAGCGATATGTTTCGTTCCGAGGTTTCCGCGCCGCGTGGGTCCACCGGCTCTCAGGATACGCGGCTACACATCGGTGAGCTGCTATCCTCGCCGCGGCCGCAGCCGAATTCTCTCCGCCTCGCACCGGGTCCTGCCGACGAAGAGCCTTCCGCTCCCGGGATCGACCATGGTGCCACCGGTCACAGCGAGAGCATCGCCGCTCCCTCGGAGTTCGCGGCTGGGTCGAACCGCGTCTCCGAGCCGGTCGGTCCCCCTGATCTCCCGCGGACCACACTCGAGCGCGAGACGCAGCTTCTTGCTAAGGCGGTCTCCTCGCTTCACTCGGGGGAAGCGGCGAGCGCGCTTGTTCTCCTCGACGAGCACGCTCGGTTGTTTCCGACGGGCGCGCTCGCACCGGAGCGCATGGTGGAACGAATCTCTGCTCTCTGCGTGATCGGCCGGCTCGACGAAGCGCGCTCCGCGGCGACCACTTTCCTTCGCACCCATGGCGGCTCTCCGCTCGTAGACCGCGTCCGGGCATCCTGCGTTGGGAGACTCGTCGATTCCGTGAAGGAACTCGACGGAGGGCTGCACTAGGCGGATGTACGGGCCGGATGCGCGAGCGCCCCGGCCTTTCAATAAGGAGCCCATTCCATGATACGAACGCCACTTTCCGCAGCCGTGTTGAGCGCCGTCGTCGGTGCCGTCGCTTGTGGCGGCAGCACGCCCGTCAATATTGGAACGAACAGTACTGGCGCCTCGTCGGACAGCGGGTCCCCCGCATCCTCGGGGTCGAGTTCGGGATCGTCTTCGGGCGGAGTGGCGTCGAGTTCGGGATCGTCTTCGGGCGGAGTGGCGTCGAGTTCGGGATCGTCTTCGGGCGGAGTGGCGTCGAGTTCGGGATCGTCTTCGGGCGGAATGGCGTCGAGTTCCGGCTCAGGATCGTCCAGCGGAGCTTCCTCCGGCGGTTCCGGGCAAGCGGCCTGCTCGGCCGTCGGGGGTACATGCACAGGAATCGGTGGGTGCGGCCCGAGCGTTGGCCACATGTCGGATACCGATTGTGGAGTCGAGCTCGCCTGCTGCGTCCCGGAAAGCGCCTGCGGAGGAACCGAAATTACCTGCTGTAGCAATCAGTCGACCGCTACGACGCGCCCGGTCTGCCACAGCGCGACGAGCACGTCATTCGCATGTCTGCAGAACTTCGAACCGTGCGGCAACGGCCAAACGCCCGATGCGGGGCCTTCGGCTTCGCCCGATTCGGGCTCCCCCCAAATCGACGGGAGCAGCGACGCGGGAACCCCACGGAGTGATGCCGCAAGTAACCTGTGCACGTCGACGTCGGGCACCCTAGGTACAGATAGCTGCTGTGCTTCTGTCGCCGATTTCCCGAATACCTGTGCGATTGGAGCCTGCGGGTGTTCGGCAGCGAGCAGTCACGCAATTCAGGTGTGCACGTGCCCGGCTGGATCCTGCTTCGACCCGGCCATGGGGTGCATCGGGAGCGACGCATCCGGCGGATAGCTCAAAAGTCCTCTGACCCATGACAACCGAGTTTGCGTTCCGCGTGAACGGGACTCCAGAATATGACGCTCGGCGGGCAATCAAGGGGACTTACGGACGATGGGCCGTCCTCTCGGCCCACGCCTCCTCAGGTCCCTCAGGTTGCCCACCTGGCGTCGTCGAGATCGACTGCGCCAATCGCATGAGTTTGTCTCAATCCGTTCACTCCAGGCAGCCGCCTATTGCCCCCTTGCTCACGCTCGCGTCGCGCCGTGGTTGATATCCTTTCACGCATTGAACTCTTCGCTGGCTCGGTAACTTCGAATCTACATCCCAATCATTCGGACGTTGCGCTTCGCATCGATTTACCCAGGTCACTGCCTCTCTCGGGCGCGTAGGAGAAGTTAGGCTCTTGGGCGGATCAAAAGCGGTGGCGCAAGGCGTCTCGCGTGTCACGCACCGGTCGGTACGTGACACCAGCGGTCCGAGTTGAGCATTGGGCCCCGGGGCACCATGCCCGCTCCGCGGCTCACGTTCCTGTCTGTACCGGCGACGCGAAACGTGGAAAAACGGCGCCGGATGAATATGCGGACGTCACGCGAAATCGGCGTCCTCTCGAGTCCACCGCAGACCCCTCGAATCGACCCAGTTCTTGGAGACATTCGTGGAGACGGCACATCCTCTGTGGATGACTTTGCAGAGGCCCATTGGCTCGTCGATGCTGTGGGCTCGCGAACTAGCTCGGCCACTTTCCTTGGTGCTTCACCACGGTGCGGACGAGTTTGTCGCCACTTCACGTGTCGGGCGAAGACGAGCACGCCGCGACGACGCCGGCTGCAAGCCAGAACACGTGAGATTGCGATCTCACGACCGAAAACGCCTCTTTCCCGGGTGGGAAATTCTAAGAACGCCGAAGATCAGCCCGACGAGGGCCAGCACCATTGAGTTGCGGGAATCCAACCGACTCGAAATCGAGCAGCCCGAGGAGCTTCCGGAACCGGCCGCTCCGGCCGCGAGTCCCCCGCCGTCCGCCGAACCCGGCGAACCCGCGCTGCTGCTGCCGCCCGACCCCGACGAGATTACACCCATCCCACTCGAGCCGGGTGATGCACCCGCGCCCGATGACCCGCCTCCACTCGATGGGGTCGCACCGCTCGACGACGCGACGCCGGACGAGCCAATACCGCCCGACGATATGGAGCCACCCGACGAGCCGGATCCGGAAGAAGCTGCACCCGAGGAAGCGCTGCTGGACGGTGTGCCGCTCGATGATGATGCGGCATCAATGGCAGCGGCGGCATCCGCCGCAGACCCGTCGCCAAGGGGCTGGGCGTTGCCGCCCTCGCTGCCGGCGTCGTGGCCGGCGACCGCGGAGTCGTCGCTTGCGCCTGCATCGGAGGGAATCCCAGCGTCGAGGGGCCCAATCCCTCCCCATGCGTATTGGAGGCGGTCCAGACCCGACTGGTTGCTGAGCGTCAAGGTGACGCTCGAGCCGCTCCCCGTTTTCGTAGTCATGCTGTACCAGTCGCCGTCTCGGAGACCGGGCCAGTAGAAACTGCCCATGTTTAAGGCGCGCAGCTCGGTACTCACGCCTCGGACGTAAGCTACGAAATACGACCCTGGGGGACTGTCGTAGTCCTGAGCGTCGTAGCTGACGCCGCTCTTGCTCCCAGGGCTCATGGGGGCGCCCCACTCCGTGCAAACGGTGCGGTCTGCGTAGGTGCCCACTTCGCCCTCGAACTGGTTCGACCACTGGGACTCGGCAGTCCAAGAAGTGGAGGCAAAAAATGTATAGTCGTGAACGGCCAAGAGACAGCCGTCGAACCGGATGTCCGAGCCAATGTCGGGAACGTTCTGAGCCAAGCCGCTTCCGTCGAGAATTACTCTTCCCTTCGGCACGGTCGGGAATTTCGTCAGCCAAGTTTCGTACAAGGTCCCGAGGTCCGTCTTGCTGTAGCCGCTCGGTTCATTGAAGACTTCGAAGTAGGCATTGGGGTTGTCGCCGTACTTGCCCACTACGGTCGTCCACATGGTCCAGAATGCGTTGATGTCGGCGGGCTTACTGCCGGAAGCGGACGACCAAAAGCACAAGATCACGTTGCCCTTGGAAAGCGCCATGTCAATGGCGCCCGTATAGGTGCTCCAGTACTGCGAGACGGTTGCCTCGTTGATGGGCAACCTCACGCTGTTCGAGCCGAGTTTGGACATGAGTTGCCCAATCACGCGATCGGCGACGGCCGCAGCGGAACTGTTGGTATCCGACGAAGAGATACCGGATACGTAAATAATTCCGGTTTGGAAATTGTCCCTCTGGTCCGCCCAGTTGACGCCTCGGAACTGATTGGTAGCCCCCGACGCGTTCGACGCTGCCAAGCACACACTGGTTGGAAGTAGAATCGAAAGTAGACCGAATCGCCGCATTCGCTGCCTCACCATGTCCAAAACAAGCTGTTACCGTGCTCACACTAACTGCTGCTCTGGCTCGGACGCTTTGTCAAGCTTGGACGGCCGTCGCGTCCGTGCTCAAGCCCCCGCGGACGAACTCGAGGAATTCTACTTGGCCCGGCTCGAAATCGACCGGGGCAAGACCTGCTGGGTGACAGACATGGTAATCTCGTCTGGTCGACGAGGCGGCTTGATCTCGTGTCGCGCTCGAGGAACGCCCACCGGCTCGGCCTAGTCCGCAAGCACGCGGCCGCGTTGGACATGGGCGCAGGCGCCCACCCTGCTGGCTGACCGCGTGTTAAATAAACTCACTCCTCTTTGCGG
>Ga0182030_10005101_pt1 | contig 27916 bp, 29 predicted proteins | sample 812S3MmetaG_FD_121299 | JGI IMG/M metagenome (GOLD analysis project Ga0182030, IMG submission 121299) | Permafrost microbial communities from Stordalen Mire, Sweden - 812S3M metaG (Illumina Assembly) | ecosystem: Environmental > Terrestrial > Soil > Wetlands > Permafrost | place: Sweden... | reverse complement strand
GGCATGGGAGGGATCGAGGTGATCCGCGGGATCAGGGGTTGGAGTTCGGTGCCGATCATCGTGCTCTCGGCACGGCACCAGAGTGCTAGCAAAGTGGAAGCTCTCGACGCCGGCGCCGACGACTACGTGACCAAGCCCTTCGGGATGGACGAGCTGCTGGCTCGCCTCCGGGTGGCGGTGCGGCGGTCAGGCCAGGCCGACGTGACTCGCCAGATCGAGACGGAGGGACTCAGCGTGGACCTGGTAGAGAAACGGGCAGCCCGTGACGGTGTCGACGTGCACCTGACTCCGAAGGAGTGGGGTCTGGTGGAGGCCCTGGTCCGCCATCCCGGGCGGCTGGTCTCCCAGCGCCAACTGCTGCACGACATCTGGGGACCCGGATACGAAACCGAGACCGAGTACCTCCGGGTGTTGATGGGGCGGGTCCGGCGCAAACTCGAGGTGGACCACGCCCGGCCCCGTCATTTCCGGACCGAAGCGGGCATGGGTTACCGATTCGAGCCCTGAGGGGCTACCCGTAGGATCTGGGCCATGGACCGCTCCACCGTGGAGATCTACGACGACCGCGGGTTGCAGTGGGCGGCCACCCACGCCACCGCCGGACGTCGACTCGAAGCAGAGTCGTTTGCCGACCGGGTGACCAGAGGTTCGGTCCGCCTGGATGTGGGGTGCGGCGCCGGGCGCTACCTCCCTCACCTCGGTACGCCGGCGGTGGCCCTCGACGCCTCGGCCGTCATGCTGGAGGCCTGCCGCTCCCAGGTCCCCGAAGCCCTCTACGTCCGGGGCGACGTCGAGCACCTCCCGTTCGCCCGGCACTCTATCGGTGGGGCGTGGTCGTGGATGACCCATCTCCATGTGCCCCGGGTCCGACTGCCTCTGGCCCTGTGGGACCTCCACCGGGTGCTGACCGTCGGCGCTCCGTTCGAGTTGCAGGTGCTCGAAGGCGAGTACGAGGGCGACGACCTTCCCGACGACGACATCGGCGGTCGGTTCTTCTCCGGTTGGACTCCCTCCCGCCTGGTCGATCTGGTCACCGGAGCCGGGTTCGAGGTAGAGGAGGGATCGGTCACCGTGTCCGGTGACGAGGTGAGATTGCGGGCCGTGCGGGGCTACACCCTGGCCGACACGGTGTCCGAGGGGATGCGGCTCTTGATGTGCGGGGTCAACGCTTCGCCGTACTCTGCCGACGCCGGTGTGGGTTACGCCCGACCCGGCAACCGGTTCTGGCCCGCCGCGCTGGCCGCCGGCATCGTGACTCTGGACCGCCAGCCCCTCGACGCCCTGGTCCACCACAGGGTGGGAATGACCGACTTCGTGAAGCGGCCCAGCCGTACCGCAGCCGAGGTCACCGCGGCCGAGTACCAGGCAGGGTTCGAACGGTTGGGGCGGTTGGTCGAGTGGCTGCAACCGGGAGCCGTGTGCTTCGTCGGCCTCTCGGGCTGGCGTTCGGTGGTGGACCGCAAGGCGATGGCCGGTCTGCAGCCCGAACGGATCGGGGGCCGACCGGCCTACGTCATGCCTTCGACCAGTGGGCTCAACGCCCGGACCTCCCTGGCCGAGCTCGCCGGCCACTTGGTGGCCGCCGCCGCCATCGCCGACCGGGGCTGACCCGCCGGATGCGGTGGGTGGCGAGCGTCAGCTCACTCCGGTCAGGCCCTCCACCGGCTCCCAGTGCTCGACCACCGGCTGGCCCTCGAAGTACGGGCCGATGAGCTCCCGCCACCGGGGGAAGGCATCGGACTCACGGAAGCCCACCGTGTGGTCTTCGAGTGTCTCCCACCGAATCAACAGGGTGTACTGGTCGGAATGCTCGATCCCCCGGTGGAGCTGGAGTGAGACGAATCCGTGTGAGGCCGCTATGACCTCCCGGCCCTTGGTCACTGCCTCTTCGAACTGATCGGCGGTGCCGGGCCGGATGGTGATGACGGCGTGCTCGAGAATCATGGTCACCGAAGCTATCGGACCGGGGGCGGGGGCGGAATATCAGCGACCTGCCGCTGTTGAATGGGAGAGAAAGTTTTGGAGCAGTCAGAAGGAGTTGGCAGTGAAGGTCGAAATTTGGTCAGACGTGGTGTGTCCCTGGTGTTACGTGGGTAAGCGACACTTCGAGGAGGCGCTGTCCCGGTTCAACCACGCCGACCAGGTCCAGGTGGAGTGGCGGAGCTTCGAGTTGGATCCCGATTCGCCCCGTCGGGTGGACATGCCGGTAACCGAAATGCTGCAACGCAAGTACGGGATGAGCAAGGAGCAGGCCGTAGCGGCCAACGAGAAGATGACCGCTCTGGCCGCAAGTGTGGGTCTGGAGTATCACCTGGACGAAGCCCAGCGGGGCAACACCTTCGACGCTCACCGTTTGATCCATCTGGCTGCCAGCCACGGGTTGGGTGACGCCATGAAGGAGCGCCTCTTGGCCGCCTACTTCACCGAGGGCCTACCGGTGGGCGATGTTGACACCCTGGCGGCACTGGGCATCGAGGTCGGGCTGGATCCTGACGAGGTGGCTACCGTGCTCGCGGGCGATGAGTTCGGAACCGAGGTTCGCCACGACGAGAGCCGGGCCAGAGCCCTCGGGGCCAACGGCGTACCGTTCTTCGTGATCGACGAGACCTACGGGATCTCCGGGGCCCAGTCCCCCGAAGTCCTCTTGGGTGCGATGGAGCAGGCGTGGTCGGAGACCCACCCGCTGACGGTGATCGGAGCGACCAGCCCCAACGCCGACGGTGCCGCCTGCACCGACGACTCCTGCGCCATCTGAGTTGTCGGCACCTGAGCTGAGCGACCGGCGGGAGCCTTGCGCTCAGCTCAGGTGCCGGGCATCCCGTAGGCGCTGGTGGCCGTCAACGTGGCCACCAGCCTCCCCTGGCTGACCATGTCGCGCCGGTATTCGTCCCAGTCCGGGTGTTCGCCACTGGCCAGTCGGTACATGTCGACCAGCTCCTCCACCACCGCGTCGTCGGGTGCTCCGGCCACTGCTGACAGCGACGCCTGGCCGTCGAGCACCACGTAGGCGAAGAAGTCGTCGCGACTGACATGGAGTGAAGCCTGCGGGTTGCGGCGCAGAGTTCTGGTCTTGGCCCGGCTGTCGGTGATCGAGATTCGGACCGAGTGTTCGCCGGCGGGAAGGTAGAGGATGTTCGACAGCTGGGGCCGACCATCCGAGCGCATGGTGACCAGGACCCCTTTGTTGTGCCGGAACACGAAGGACATGGCCTCATCAAGTGGGACTGCCATGAAGCCCACCGTATCGTGTAGGACCGGCTCAGTGGACCAACTGGGCCACGGCGAACACTCGGCGGATCATGCACGAGGTGGTCGAGCGGGCTTCTTCCAGTTCCCATCGGATGCGGTCACTGCTCATGCCGCTCTCGGCCGCCAGTTCGTCGACCGCTTCCATCAACAGCTCGTCGGTGCGGTCCAGATTCTCCCGCCATCGGGGCGTCTCGTCGTAAGCCACAACGGAGAACCCGGCCTGCTCCAACAGGGGTCGGTGGTCGGGGACCTGCGGAGGGCGGCCAGCGGGCTGGCGGTGGTAGTCCCAGGTGGTCATGACCACACGCCCCCCGGGCTTGATGATCCGAGCCATCTCCGCCACGGCCGCCGCCTTGTCCGGACTGAACAAGAGGGCATCAAAGGTAACGGCGCCGTCCAGGCAGGCCCCGGCGAGGCCGGTCGCTTCGAAGGTCCCCTGGCGGAACTCGGCGACGGCGCCCATTCCCAGCGCTCGGGCCCGGAGTCGGGCAGCGGCGAGGGCAGACTCGGCGATATCCACCCCGATGAGACGGGCCCGGCTGCGGTTGGCCAGCCAAAGTCCGGGCCCACCTCGACCACAGGCCAGGTCCCCCAACAGGCCTCCGTTCGGAACAGCCAATTCGTGGAAGGCCCGGTCGAGTTCGTGGTTGGTCAGGTAGCTGTACGTATCGAGGGCCGCCGGGTACTCGTCGCCGTAGACCTCGGCCCAGATCCGGGACTGCACCGCCGAGACGGGAGCCTCGAAGGCCTCGGAGAAGTGGGCCGCCCAGTCGTTCACGACAGGCTGAAGCTGCCCCGGCCCACCCGCACGCCTTCGCCGATCAGTTCGTGGCCGGTGGCATAGGCGGCCAACTCGGCATCGTCGTTGACCGCAACGCAACGGATCCCTCCGGGCGTGTCACACAGGACCACGGTCCGGACGGGATCCATTCCGTCGTAGGTGACGGTGTAGGTGACCACAGTCCCGTCGCCCTCATAGCTGTCGAGCGTCTCCGCCACGTCGACCACCGTGGTGGCGGCCTGGCACTCGGAGGCCAGGTCCCCCACCAACGGGGGTCGGCCGTCAGGTCGGGTCGACCAGGCGCCGATTCCGGGTTTGGTGAGTAGCCCGCTGACGGTGGTGACGACCCCCAGAGCCCCTGGCTCGGCCCGGAGCCGTCTGACCACCTCCACCATGGCCTGGTAGACGAAGTTGTTGAACGGGCCACCGGCGAAGGTCATGCCCCCGGTCACCGTCGGCACCACCGACAGGTCCAGGCCCAAGGCGCGTTGTTGCACCTGGACGGCCGAAGGAAAGCAGCTGTAGACCTCCACCACATCGGCCTCGGCCACCGGTCGCCCGATCCGATCGGCCACCGCTCTCCCCAGGACGCCCATGGCCGGCCAGCGGTGGGGCTCCTTCCTCCGGAGGAGGGAGACCGCATGGCTGGACTCCACACCGGCCAGGGGGAATACCCAACGGTCGCGGTCTACCCCCAGTCGGACGGCGGCTTCCACCGAACACAGAATCAGGGCGGCCGCCTGGTCCACCGTCCACTGGGTGGCGTGCCATTTGTTGTACGGAAAGGCCAGAGGTCGGTTGGAGGCCGAAGGGGTGTCCACCGCCGACGCCTCCATGGGCTCGGGGAAGGCGGCATGGGGGTTGCCCCGGGCCACCCGGTTGAATGCCTCCCACAAGCGGGCGGTCTCGAGGCGTTGGCTGTCCAGGGTGCGTCCCTCCGCCGCTCGGAGGGCGCTCTCGATCATGGCGTACTGCTGGACGGGCTCCCACAGCCGGTGCACCACTTCGACCTGTTCCATCAGCGGCCCCGGGCGCCGCTGCACCACATCGGGTGCCGCACCGGGCTGGGGCGTTTCGATGTGGTCCACGTCAACGCCGGCCCGAGCCTGCCCCCGGGCCCATCGCATGGCCTCTCCGCCCACCACCGCGGCCACATCGGACTCGCCGGCCATGATGGACACCAGAGCGTCGTCGATCAGCGCCTGTTGGGGGATCCCCAGTTCGACCAGGTGGGTCCGGGCCGACCGGGCCCCCACCCCGGCGGCCACCAAGCGGGCCGGATCAGGGTACGTCCAGTTGCCCTGCGGTACGGCCACCCGGTCGATGGCCGCCAGCAGTCCGGCCGGTCCGGCGTCGGCGGCGGCGGCCAGCAGCGCCCTGGTCATCAACTCGGTGGCTTCGGCGTCGTCGGTTGCCCGGCCCAGGCCCACCAGCACCGGGGTCCGGGGATCGAGGGAGCCCGCTCCCGGGGACCGGTTCACTCGTTCACCGGTTGGGAGTGCCGGCCGGCGCACCGAGTTCCGTATTGGTGGCCCGGCGAAGTCGCATCATCCGTCCCACCTGGCGCCAGGTGACCGGCACCGCCCCCAGGGCCAGCGCCCGCTGTCGGGATCGCTCGGGCAGGTCGTAGTGGGACTGATGGGGGCGCCTCTCCTTGTGCTGGAACCACTCCCGTCTCATGCCCAGTCGGGAGGCGAACTCGTGCAGCTCCTTGTCGCTGTCGGCCACCAGGTGCGACCATCGGTCGTCGACCGGTCCCAGCCGGGCCGGCTGTCGCCAGTCATCGAGGTAGACGGTCACCGGGGCGCAGGGGGCCGGCTCACACGATCCTGCCGACGTCATCGCTTTCGGTGACCACCGGTAGGCCGGCCGCCTCCCACGCCAGCATCCCGCCGTCGAGGTTACGAACGTCGTAGCCCTGGCCGGCCAGGGCCCCGGCTACCGCACCCGAACGGCCCCCGACCCGGCACACGCAGACCACGGTCCGGTCGTCGGGGATCTCGTCCCTGCGTTCAGGCACCAGCCCCATGGCCACGTGCACCGCCTCGGGGGCGTGACCCGCCTCCCACTCGTCGTCCTCACGAACATCGAGGAGGAACGCTCCCCCGTCGATGAGGAGCCGAGCGGCGGTCGGGTCGATGTCCGGGACGGTCGGAGGCTGTGCGGTCACGGCACAACGGTACCCGGACCGGGACGGGCACCGGTTCTCATTGCCCGGCAGGGAGCAGTCACGTAGGCAGATCCATGAGCTCGATCCGGACGCCATCGGGATCGGTGCAGTAGAGGAAGTCGAGCCGCACGGTGTCCAGGTCGAAGGTGGTCCGGGTGGGACGCACCACGGTGCCCCCGAAGGCCTCGATGGTCGAAGCCACACCATCGACGTCGTCCACCCGCAGGGACAGGTGGGTCAATCCCAACTGGTTCATGGGCCGGCGCCTGCCGTCGCCGGTGGTCTCCGGGGTCCGGTACCCGAGCAGCTCGATGGTCACGCCGTCCCGGGCCAGCATCCGTGACTCCAGCTCGACGCCGTCCACCTCCATCAGGGCGGCGAACTCCTCCCCCACCCGGTGGCTGGCCACCTGTTCGAACCCCAGTCCCTCACAGTAGAAGCGAACCGAGCGGTCGAGGTCGGAGACACAGATCCCGAGGTGCGAGAACGAGACCGTCATGGTGATCCTTCCGGAGTGGTCGGCACCGACGGGGCCAAGTGGTTGTCCACGAACTCCCCTACTGCGCGGTAGGCCCTGCGGCTCCCCTCGGCCCAGGGCATGAGGATGGGGAACACATGGAACATCCCCGGCTCCTCCAGTGCCACCACATCGACGTCGGCGTGGTCGAGGTTGACGACGAAACGGCGGATGGAGTCACGGAACATCTCGTCCCCCCCGTAGGAGATGAAGGTCGGGGGCCATTTGCTCACGTCCTGGTCGAGGGCGGACACCGGGCTCGAATCCGGATCGAGACCGTGCAGGTACGAGGCGGTGGGAATGTTCCACGGAAGGATGTCCCGATCGGCATTGGAGGTGATCGACGGCTCGTCCAGAACCAGGTCCAACTCGGGCGAGAAGAGGATGGCCCCGGCGATAGGCCGGTGGCCCGTCGAGTCCATCGAGTAGATCAGCGACGAGACCAGTCCCCCGCCGCTGGAGTCCCCGGCCACGAACATCCGTGAGGGTTCGACGCCCCCGACCAGTAGGGCCTCCATGACCAGGACGGCGTCCTCCAGGTCGGCCGGGAAGGGGAACTCCGGTGCCAACCGGAGGTCGGCGACGAAGATCTCGCATCGGGTGCGGCGGCAGAGCCAGGCGACGAAGAGCGCGTACATCCGTGGTGAGGTGCCTACGTATCCGCCGCCGTGGAGATAGAGGATGGTGCCCTGGACACCGCCGTTCCTCGGCCGGTACCAGATCCCGGGAACGCCGGCCACCGTGTCGGCCTGCTGGTCGATGTCGACCGAGCGAACCAGGAGCGGGAGGATCACCCCGCTCAGATCGTCCAGCACCACCTCGACCGACCGCCACTCGGCGATGGGGAGGGAGGACGAGTACCCCATGAACGAACGGATGGTCTCCCGGGTGACGGCCACGGCCAGATTGTGGGGGAGATTTCCCTCTCCCGACCACGGCCGACGGAACGGCACCCGGGCCATGGCGGTGGCGAACTGCCCGGCCAGACCCAGCAGGTCAGTAGCGGTGATGGGCCAGGAGGACCGCGCCACGCCGGGTCGGCGTCCCATCACCATGGTCGGGTCCGCTGCTTTCGGATATCCGGCTACCGGCGACGGGCCGAGTGGGTCAGACCGGCTCTGCGGCCAGGATGGCCCCGAGCTGGAGCAGCTGATCGGTGGCACCACCCAAGGTCAGCTCGAGGTGCTTGGTCATGAGGAAGTAGCGATGCAGCGGGTAGTCGCGGTCGACGCCCACACCGCCGTGGAGGTGCACGGCGGCGTGGACCACCCGTTGGCCTCCGTCGGCGGCCCAGAACTTGGCTATGGCCACCTCTTTGTCGGCCGGCAGACCTTCGGAGATCCGCCACGCCGCTTGCCACGCCGTGAGCCGGATGGCCTCGGTGTCGACATAGGCGTCGGCAGCACGCTGGCCGACCGCCTGGAAGGTGGCGATGGGCTTGCCGAACTGCTCGCGGGTCTTCGTGTACTCGGCCACCAGGGCCAGCGAGGCTGCCGCCGCTCCGGCCTGGGCCAGCGCCACCGCCACCGTGGTCCTCTGGACCAGCCACTCGATGATGGCCGCTCCATCCTCGATCGAGCCCAGTACCGCATCGGAGCCGACCTTCACCCCCTCGAGGGTGAGCACCGCCTCGAACTGGCCGGTGTTGATGGGCTGGCGCTCGAGCGTCACGCCGGGGGCTGTGGTCTCCATGATGAACACGGCCACCGAATCAGGCCCGGTCGCAGCAGTGACCAGGGCGGCATCGGCAAACATGCCCGACGGCACGAATGACTTGGTACCGGTGAGGGTCCAACCCTCGCCGTCTTGCTCCGCCACCGTCGATGGTGCCCCCGGCGTTCCACCCAGCTCCACCAGCGCCGTGGTGATCACGGTGTCGCCGGCCACCACGCCCGGGAGCCACCGCTGACGCTGGGCCTCGGTCCCGAACCGGGCGATGGCCGGTGCCGCTGCGGCCAGGGTCTCGATGGCCGGCACGTACGCCGCGCTGCGACCTGCCGCCTCCACGATGAGACCGGTCTCGACGAAGCCCAGCCCGGCGCCCCCGACCTCTTCGGGAAGGGAGATGCCCAGAAGTCCCGCCGCCGCCAACTCGGCCCAGAGCTTGCGGTCGAAGCGCTCGGCTTCTGGGTCCGCCTCCATCTCGCGCAGCCGCTCGTGGGTGGCCAGGTCGGTGAAGATCCGGCCGGACAGCTCCCGGACGGCCTCTTGTTCTTCGCTGAAGGAGAAGTCCATGACTTGCGTTTCCTCTTCTGTCGTTCTGTCGTTCGTGGTGTGTGTCAGGTGGTTACCGGAGCGACCGGGGCAGACCCAGGCCGAAGATGGCGATGAGGTCGCGCTGGATCTCATTGGTGCCCCCGCCGAAGGTCAGGATGACCATGCTGCGGGCGTAGGACTCGAGACGCCCGGCCAGGATGGCCTCGGGGCTGCCCCGGGTCAGGTAGCCGGCCTGACCGACCACCTCCATCATCAGCTTGAAGGCCTCCATGTAGAACTCGGTCCCGAAGACCTTGGTGGTCGAGGCGTCGGCCACATCCAGGTGTCCCTGGGTCGCCGTCCACGCCACCTTCCAGTTGATCAGCTTGAGAAACTCCAACCGGGCGTACACCCGGGCCAGGTGGACCTGCACCCACTCCTGGTCGATCACCCGTCGTCCGTCGGCCAACTTGGTGTTCTGAGCCCAGGCCCTGACGTCGGACAAGGCCCGCTCGATGATCCCCGACGAGCACAGGGTGACCCGCTCGTGGTTGAGCTGGTTGGTGATCAACGACCAACCGTTGTTCTCGCCCCCGACCAGATTGCCGGCCGGGACCCGCACATCCTCGTAGAACGTGTAGTTGATGTTGTGGTCGCCGAGGAGGGACATCGGGACCACTTTGATACCGGGGGTGTCCATGGGAACGATGAACATCGAGATTCCCTTGTGCTTGGCCACTTCGGGGTCGGTCCGGGTGGCCAACCAGATGTAGTCGGCGTCTCCCGCCAGGGACGTGTAGATCTTCTGGCCGTTGATCACATACTCGTCGCCGTCGCGGACAGCGCGGGTCTGGAGCGAGGCCAGGTCGGTGCCGGACTCGGGCTCGGTGTAGCCGATGCAGAAGTGGATCTCACCGGCCAGGATCTTCGGGAGGAAGAACTCCTTCTGTTCCGGGGTCCCGAAGTCCATGATGGTCGGCCCCACCGTGTTGATGGTCAGCATGGGGACCGGCGCTCCGGCCCGCATCGACTCATCAAAGAAGATGTACTGCTCGAGGGCCGATCGGCCCTGGCCCCCGTACTCGGTGGGCCATCCGATACCCAACCATCCGTCCTTGGCCATCTGCTTGACCACCCGCCGCATGTTGGGCCCGATGGCGTGGCTCTCGGCCAGCTGTGCTTCCACCTCGGGCGTGAGCAGGTTGACGTAGTACTCGCGGAGTTGGTCCCGGAGGGCCTCTTGTTCTTCTGTGTAGCCGATCTCCATGGGGTCCCTCCCGTTAATCCGGTGCGCGGCGCCGGTTCGATTCCCTACTCCCCCGGGACCGACCTGCGATCGGTGTGGGGCACCCGGACCGTGCCAGGCCTCGGCCAGCAGAGCCTAGGACTCCCTGATAGGGCGGACGGCACGGCCCATTACTAGAACACGTTACATTCACCTCGGAAGCGGCGCCACCGCTCCGGAGTGCGAGTGCGTTCGCCCACACCGGCCTTGTAGCCTGCCCCCTGAAGCGTCAGGAAACGCGGTGACCGGGCCCCAGTAGAGTTACCACCCGGTAAGTTTGCCAATCATCAACCCGATGGGCCCTTGGGGGTCGACGGGGAAGCCATCGACCCAGAGCGGCGCCGCCGCCGAACTCCGAGGAGTGCCACATGCCCGAAGCCGTCATCGTCGCCACCGGCCGGACCCCGATCGGAAGGGCCAACAAGGGCTCCCTGGTCGACTGCCGACCCGACGACCTTGCCGCCCTGGTCATCCGCGAGGTCCTGGCCAAGGTGCCCGAGGTCGATCCGCAGTCGGTCGAAGACGTGATCATGGGTTCGGGCCAGCCGGGTGGCGAGGCGGGCTACAACATCGGACGGGTGGCCGCTCTGCTGGCGGGACTGCCCGACGTGCCCGGCGTCACGGTAAACCGGTACTGCTCGTCTTCCCTCCAGACCATCCGGATGGCCGCCCACGCCATCCGGGCCGGCGAGGGCGACATCTTCGTAGCGGCCGGCGTGGAGACGGTGAGCCGCTATGCCTACGGAGCGGCCGACATCGGACCCCACAACCCGGCGTTCGCCGAGGCGGAAGCCCGTACCGTGGAGCGCACCCCGGCCACCGGCGAGCCGTGGACACCACTGGCCGGACTGCCGGACGTCTACATCGCCATGGGCCAGACCGCCGAGAACGTGGCGGAGTTCAAGAAGGTCAGCCGCGAGGAGCAGGACAAGTTCGCCCTCCAGTCCCAGACCAGGGCGGTGGCCGCCCAAGAAGCGGGCTTCTTCGACCGGGAGATCATTCCGGTCACCACCCCCAACGGTGACGTCATCACCAAGGACGACGGGCCGCGACCCGGCACCACCCTGGAAGGACTGGCGGCCTTGAGGCCGGTATTCCGCGAAGGCGGGACCGTCACCGCTGGAAATGCCTGCCCCCTCAACGACGGGGCCGCCGCCGTGGTGGTGATGAGCGACACCAAGGCCCGCGAGCTCGGGATCACCCCGCTGGCCCGCATCGTGGCCAGCGGAGTCACCGGTCTCAACCCCGAGATCATGGGCCTCGGGCCGGTCGAAGCCATCCGCCAGACCCTCAAGCGGGCCGGCATGACCATTGACGACATCGACCTGGTGGAGATCAACGAGGCCTTCGCGGCCCAGGTGGTGCCCTCGGCCCAGGACCTCGGCATCAGCTACGACAAGCTGAACGTCAAGGGTGGGGCCATCGCCCTCGGCCATCCCTTCGGTCAGACCGGGGCCCGCATCATGACCACCCTCCTCAACGCCTTGGAGGACACCGGTAAGACCATCGGCCTCGAATCGATGTGCGTTGGAGGCGGCCAGGGTATGGCCATGATCGTCGAGCGCCTCTCGTAGGGCCGCGGCCCCTGGGCGGCCCGTCCAGTCCCGCCCAATCGCTCCTGCCAGAGCACCGGCACCGACCCGACGAATCTCCCAGCCCGGACCGGGTAACGGGACGGGGCCAATGGACGTTATAGCTCATCGAGGCGAGGAGGGCGGTTGTTGCCAGGCGGTGACGGAGGACGGGCCAGGTCCGACCTTCGCTGCCCGCTCGGTGCAGAACGAGAACCCCCACGAACAGGAGGCATCCCCATGATTCGCAAGCCGCTGTTGCTCCTACTCGGTGCGTGTCTGGCTCTGGCCTGGGCCATCCCCGCAACCGCCGGTGCGGCGACCCATCCCAAGGTGGGCGCCCACCAGTACTTCGAGGGACTGGTCAACGGATCGCTCGGCGCCACCGGCCGGCCGGCGCTGATCAAGGTGGTGTGTCCCGGCCCTGACGGCCGGACCGGCCATCCCCTCGGTAAGCAGACGCTCGAGGTCGAGTTGTCCAAAGCGGTCCTGGCCGGTTCGGGCTACACGGGCAACGACGCCACGTCCATCGCCGCGTTCTTCGGCGCGCCCCCGCCGACCGCCGCCGGCCCCGGAGCGGTGAGCTTCACCAGGTACGGCGTGGCCAAGGCGATCCCGACGTCATTGGAACTGCCCTGCAGCGGATCCGGCCACGTGACCTTCGTGCCGTTCCCCGAGAGCCCACCCACCTCCCGCTCGGCGAGCGTAGCGGTGGAGTTCGTCAACGTCGCCGTCTAACGGGACGAGCCCGTTCGACCCGGGCAGCGTTCCTCTCCTCGATCAGGGCCCGACCACGAGGTCGTCGGATCGTCCGGCTTCGAGGCGCGACCACTGGGCGGTGGGTCGGGAGTTGGTCCGGGTCACGGTGCTGTCGGCCGGGCATCGGAGAGTCTCCATCACCGACGTTTGTGGCCAGCCCGGGGGTGAGTCCTCCCACCTCTCCTGGCGTCCGTACACGGTGAGGTCCATGAGCGCATAGCTGTAGTCCATTGCCTCTACGCCGCGGACCGTCGTCCAGTAGGTTTCGAAGACTTGGTCGCCGTCCCGTAGGTAGCACACCAGGTGCATCCTGCCGACACGGCGCCCGACGAGAAGCTCGTCGGCGGAGGCCTGGACCGAGTACCACGGCATGTCCCAGCCCATGAAGTCGTGGTAGCGGGCGCTCTCGGCATAGGGGCCCTGGCAGAAGACCGCGTAGGTGATGTGGCGAGCGTGAAGGTAGGACAGCTCCGCCACCTGGGAGGTGACCCACGTGCAGCCTTCGCACTGCTCGGCCGCCGGTTGACCGGTGTTCCACATGAAGTAGTAGGCGATCAGCTGACGGCGGCCTTCGAATGCTTCGAGCAGGCTGAGCGGTCCCTCGGACCCCATCAGCGCGAGGTTGGCGTCCACCTCGACCATGGGTAGGCGCCGTCTGGCCGCGGCGATGGCGTCGCCCTCGTTGGTGTGCGCCTTCTCCCGGAGCCGAAGCGTGTCCACCTCGGCCTCGAAGGTGGCGCGGTCGACGGCCTCGGGTAGTCCGGGCGCCTGGGAGGTTCGGTCGGTCCGCCCGCCGGCGTTGGTTGCTTCATCCTTCATTGCGGTTTCCTCGTTTCGCTCCGGGTGACGGTGACGGTGACGGGACGGGCTGTCATGACACAGGCGGTACCTCGCTCGACAATGCGGCTACCGAGGTCCATACTCGCTTCATGGGCGCACTGCCGAAGCGCATCGGCATCTCCGATGCCAGGGACAACGGTGCATCGCTGCGGGTGACCAGGCACCCACGACAGCGAAAGGTCGTGCTGAGTCACTGGCGAGACGGAGTGTGCGTTGCCTCGACTCCCATCGATATCGAGGAGATACCCGGGCTCATCGGCGTTCTGGTGGGAGCCCTCGGTGATGCGGTGAGTGTCTCGGATCCCTCTGCTTCCGGTCACCCCGCTCCCTCCGCCTGGTCCAAGCTGCGGAGCCGTCTGCGTCCGTCGCTGGCCAACGTGGTCAACCTTCCGTTGGTCCGTGAGCTCCACTGGGAGCAAGCCGCGAGGCACGAGGAGTGACGGGGCATTCGCCTCGCTCCACCAACGTCGGGACTCGTCGAGGGCATTTGCGTCCCACCCGACGCTCAGTCCTGTAGTTCCTCGATGGCGTACTCCGGACAGTTGGCGATGGCCAACCGCGCCCGACCCTCGAGCTCGGGCGGCACACTGCCGTCGCCGATCACCGTGGAGAGTCCGTAGTCGTCCACATCGAACAGCTCGGGGGCCAAGCCGTAACAACGGGCATGTCCCTGGCACTTTTCGGGGTCGACCCGGATCCTCATGGGAACACCACCGGAATCGACCGGGGCCCCCGCACCTGGCCCCCGGCCCAGGTGACCTCGGCCCCGTCGGCCAGCCGGAACTCGGGGATACGGACCAGCCACTCCTCGAGGGCCACCCGTAGCTCCATCCGGGCCAGGTTGGAACCGGCGCACCGGTGGATCCCCGACCCGAAGGCCACGTGACGGTTGAGCTCCCGGTCCAGCACCACCCGTTCGGCATCCTCGAACACCTCGGGATCGCGGTTGGCCCCGGGGAAGTTCATGAGCACCTTGTCACCCGCCTTCATCGGACAGCCCTCGAACTCCACGTCCTCGGTGACCAACCGGGCCATGGTCACCGGTGAGTACGCCCGAAGCAGCTCTTCGACCGCCAGCGGCATGGCATCGGGATCTGCCACCAATCTGGCCCGGTCGTCGGGTTGGGTGGCCAGGTGCCACAGCGAGGAGCCGATGGCACTCCAGGTGGTGTCCACACCGGCGATCAGGACCAGGGCCGCTACGCCCAGCACCACGCTCGTCTCCACCGGCGCACCGTCGAACTCGCTGTGGAGCAGGTCACTCAACAGGTCGTCACCGGGCTCGGTCTTCCGTCGCTCCAGCTCGGCCACAAAGAAGTTGATGAGACCCTCGGCCCCATGCTGGCGACGCTCGGGATCGTCGGCGAACTCGAGGATGTCCCGCACCCAGCCGGTGAAGGTGTCCGACAGCGATGACGGGACACCGAGGATGGAGGCGATGACCCGCACCGGAATCTGTTGGGCGTAGTCACGGGCGGCGTCTGTGCCCCCGGTGTTCACGAACCCGTCGACCAGTTCGGAGCAGAGAGCCCGGGTCATGGCCTCGTAGCCGTCCACCCGACGGTGAGAGAACCAGGGCAGCAACAGCCGCCGGGTCCAGGTGTGGAGAGGCGGGTCGGCCGAGATGGGCGGGAGACCGTACTGGAGGACCGGCTGGTCCCGCGGGACGCCGTTGAACGGGATGACCGAGATCTGCGTAGAGCTGAAGTGGTCGATGTCGTGGGCCAGGTCCACCACATCCTGGTAACGGGTCGGAAGCCAGGTGCTGCCACGGCGATCGGTGTGGGCCACCGGGCAGGACCGGCGCAGGTCATCCCAGATGGAAAAGGGATCGGTCACGTAACCGGGGTCCAGCACATCGAAGTCCGTGTCCCAATGTGAAACCGGCGGTGCTTCTGACATGGAACTCCTTGCTTGGGCCGTTGCGTGGACCGAGGCGACGCCGCCGGCGTCACGCCGACCATTGTGCCACGCCGGCCGTTCGGATCGACCGTCGGCGTGACCAGGGGTCAGATGGTCAGTCCCCCGTCGACCGAGAGCACGGCACCGGTGGTGTACGACGACTCGTCGGAGGCGATGAAGGCCACCGAGGCCGCGATCTCCGCCGGGGTCGAGAACCCCATCGGAGTCATGATCTTGGTCAACTCCTTGAAATCCCCTCCCTCCGGCAGCTCGAAGGTCCCGATCAACGGAGTGTCGACCCCACCTGGGGCCACCACGTTCACCCTCACCCCTCTGGACAGGTACTCGGCCGCCAGAGCCTTCGAGAACATCAGGAGCCCGGCTTTGGAGGCACAGTACGCCGCCGAGTACGACTGACCCATGAGGGCGGTGTTGGAGGCCACGTTGACGATGGAACCGCCGTGCTCCAGCAGGTGGGGAAGGGTGGCCCGGCAGACCAGGAACGGTCCGGTCAGGTTGACGGCCAGGATCTTGTCCCACCGCTCGAGGGGCATGTCCACGGTGTTGAAGAAGCCCCCGATGCCGGCCACGTTGCACACCACCGTCGGCGGTCCGAGGTCCGCGGCCAGAGCGTCGACGGTCTCGTTGACCGACGACTCCGTGGTCACGTCGCAGTGATAGGCCCGGGCCGTTCCATGGTCACCGGTGATAGTTGCCACCGTGGCCTCCAGGTTGTCGGCCGCCACGTCGAGGGCGGCGACGGCCGCCCCCTCCCGGGCCAGCCGCACGGCCACGGCGCGCCCGATGCCCGAGCCCGCGCCGGTCACCACCGCCACCTTGCCGGCGAACCGACGGCCGGTGTGAGAGGAGATGGTGGCGTCGGCGGCGTCGTGCTCCGCCCCTCCTTGTCCCAGGGTGACCCGCTGGATCGGACTCATGAGCCCCTCGCTTTCGATGGTGGTGAAGATGGTGATGACGACGATGAGGCCGGGGCAAAGGTCTCCCGCAGCGCGTGCTTGAGGATCTTGCCGGCCGGGTTGCGGGGCACGGTCTCGACCAGTTCGAGCTGTTCCGGGATGGACTGGACCCGCAGTCCGCGGCCCTTGAGATAAGAGACCATCTCGTCGAGATCGAAGCGCTGACCCTCGGCCACCGACACCACGGCACAAGCCCGTTCGCCGGTCTTCGGGTCGGGCAGCCCGATGACGGCCACGTCGGCCACGGCGGGATGGGCGTAGAGAAGGTCCTCGACCTCCTTGGCCGAGATGTTCTCCCCGTGCCGGATGATCACGTCCTTCAGTCGGCCGGTGATGGTCACGTACCCGGCCTCGTCGACGGTCCCGAGGTCGCCACTGCGGAAGTACCCCTGGTCATCGAAGGCCTCGGCGTCCAGCGAGGGATCGAGGTAGCCCCGGATGACCTGAGGTCCCTTGAGCCGGATCTCGCCTTCTTCTCCCGGGCCGGCCCGGGACCCGTCCAGGGCCACCACGATGAGCTCCACCCCCGGTGTGGGTCGCCCTTCGGTCTGGGCCAACTTCTCATCGGGATCCTCGGTGGTGGCCATGACCACGATGGGCGCCTCGGTGAGCCCGTAGCCGGAGACGATGCCCACCCCTCCGATCTCCCGCTTGAGGTCGTAGTGGAGTTGGGGCGGCTTGGGGGCACCCCCACCCGGGTAGGACCGGATGGCCGGAAAGATGGAGGCCGGGCCGGCAGCCCGCTGGGCCGTCAGGTAGGCCAGATGGAAGGTGGTGCCGGATCCGGCCAGGGTCACGTCGTTGGCGGCCAGGTAGGCCGGGGTGGCCACGGCGTCGAACGACTCGGTGATCAGCAGGCGGCATCCGGTGAACAGGGCGGCGATCAGCCACCCGATCCCACCGATGTGGGTGAAGGGGAACACCAGGCCGGAGACGTCGTCGGGGCCGATGTCCAGGCACTCGGCCATGGCCAGGGCCGAGGCCATCACCGTGAGGTCGGTGTGTTGGGCACCCTTGGGATCAGCGGTGGTGCCCGAGGTATAGAAGAGCCACCGGATGGGAGCCTCGGCGGCCCGGCGCGGGGTGGCGGTCACCGGTGGGAGGCCGGCGGGATCCCCGTCGGGCAACTGGCGATCGACCACCAGCACCTGGAGCCCGGGCCGAGCGGCTGCCACCTCCCGGGCCATGGCCTCGAAGTCGAAACCCCGGTACACCGTGGGCACGATGAGGAGGGAGGCATCGCTCTGCGTGGTGATGAAACCCACCTCCCGTCCCCGGTAGATGGGGATGAGGGGATTCTGCCGGGCCCCCAGGCGCGACAGCGCTCCCACCAACACCAGCGACTCGTTCCAGGTGGGCAGCTCCCAACTGACAGCAGTGCCGGCCTTGACCCCGTACCCGGCGGACAGGCCCGCGGCGGCCCGCAGGCAGGCCTGGCGATAGCCCTCGAAGGTCAGTTCGTGGCCGGTGTCCTCATGGGCCAGCACGGCGTCGGGGGTCACCTCGGCCCTTCGCTCGATCAACTCCCACAAGGTGGGCGCCCCGACCCAGCGCCGCGCCGCGGTCCGCTCGTTCAACTCCTCGATGAAGTCGGTCATCTGCCCGGCTCCGACCACAGCCGGTCGGTGTAGGTATCGGTGCCGGGCACCGTGCCGATGAACGGTGATACCCAGACCACATGGCCCAGTCCCGAGTCCGCCACCGCCTGGCCCTGCCGGGCGAAGAGTGCGTCCCACGAGCCCGAAGGGTCCTCATCCAGGAACCACAGGAGCAACACCCGTCGGTCCGCCGACTCCGAGCGCGGCACGTCGCCGGGGGCGTCGGCCAGCAGGGGCAGAGGGCTGAAGGCCAGCACGGTGGCGACGGGCGACCCGGGTAGCACCCCCGGCAGGTACTCGTCCCGGTACCACGCCCGCACCTGCTCAGGGGTCACGCCCTCGGCCGGATCGACGAACACCGAGACCATCCCGGGGAACCGGTGGTCCAAGGTGAGCTCGGCCGGCACTCCGTCGTCGTCCCGCCGGACCTCCCACTCGAAGTGGTAGAGCCCGGTGTGGATGTGGTCCCGGTCCATGAACATGCGTCCGGCGGCATGGAGGGCGTTGACCTGGTCCACCGCCCAACGGTTCCATTCGTCGTGGTGGCCGTCCAACACGTAGTAGAGGCCCAGATACGTACCGACCTCGGGATCGGACACCAGAGGCTCGACGGCCCCGTCGGCCGGGCCGCTCGGATAGCGCAGGCCCTTCAACGGGGCGGTGGAGACAAACCGGGCGCCGGCGAAGTTGAACGCCCCGATCTGACATCCGGCGTAGAAGTGGTCCCGCTCGTACCAGCGGTTGTAGGCCACCTCGTGGCCCCGGTGGGGCTCCACCAGGGTGTACAGCATGGTGCCGATCCGGATGGGATCGTCGGTCACACCGCCCGAGGCGGGGGTCGATCTGCCAGTCATGATGCTCCTGTTCCATTGGTAGGTCTGGTGGTGTCTGTCCTTGGCTGCATGGTCGTTGCGCCCGTCACCGGCCCGCCGCGAGCGGCGGGAGGGCCGCGGCCTCAGCCGACAGCGACCGCTTGTCCACCTTCATCATCGAGGTGAGGGGCAGAGCGTCGACCACCACCACCCGGTCGGGCGCCTTGTAATCAGCCAGGGAGTGGCGGGCCGCCGACCGGAGGTCGTCCAACAGTTGGTCCACAGACCTGGTGCCGGCCTGGGCCGGCACCACGAAGGCCACGCCGATCTCCCCGAGCACCGGGTCGGGTGCTCCGACCACGGCCACCTGCGCCACGTCGGGGTGGCTTCCGAGGACCCGCTCCACCTCGGCCGGATAGACGTTGTAGCCACCCCGGATGTACAACTCGTTGGCCCGTCCCACCAGATGCAGGCACCGGCCTTCGTCGAGGGATCCGAAGTCCCCGGTGGTGAGCCACCCGTCGGCGGCCAGCACCGACCGGGTGGCCTCGTGGTCGTAGACCACCCCCGCCGCTCCCGGTCCTACCGGAGGGCCGCCCCAGTAGCCGCGCATCACCGCGGCCGAACGCAGTCGGACCCGGCCCACCTCACCCGGGCCGACCGCTTGGCCGTCGTCGTCGACCACGGCCATCTCCACGCCCGGCACCGGTCGCCCCACCGAGTTGGCCACCACCTCGTCCGGATCACCGGGCACGGTGCCGGTGCCCAGGGAGGCCTCGGTGGAGGTGTAGCGAACCACCACCGGCACCCCGAACCGCATGCGCAGGGCCGCCACCAACTCCGGTGGCACGCGGGAGGCCCCGGTGCCCACGATCCGCAGGGAGGAGACGTCGGTGCCCTCGAGGTCCGGGTGGGCCAGCACCAGGGCCCACTGGGTGGGCACCCCCTGGCCCACGGTGATCCGCTCCTCGGCGACGATCCGGATGGCATCGGCCGCCTTCCACGGGGTGGGGGTGATGACCGTGGTCACCCCGTTGGCGATCTCGTCCCAGGTGCGGGTCATGGAGCCGACGTGGGCGAAGGGCAGCGGGGAGAGCCGTCGGTCCCCGGGCTCGGACAGCACGTCGGTGCCGGCCGCCACCGCCTGCAGACAGGCGTGGTCGAAGACCGCTCCCTTGGGAAGGCCGGTGGTACCGCTGGTCCACACCACAGCCACCGGGTCGGTCGGGTCCAGCTCGGGCCACGATGACGGCGGCGGGCCGGATGCCGCACCGTTCATGGTCGACCGCCGGACCACGACGCCGCACGGCCCTTCCGGAACCGGTGCCCCGTCGTCGATCACGGTGACCACCGGACCGGTGCGCTCGAGGATCGACCGGACCTCGGCCGCGCCGAGGCGCAGATTCACGCCCGAGGTGATAGCCCCCAGCCGGGTGGCGGCGGCATAGCCGACCATGTAATCGATAGAGCTGGGCAACATCAGGCAGACCACCGAGCCCCGGGTCACCCCACGCTCGGCCAACAGCCCGGCCACGCCGTCGGCGGCCCGGTCCCAGTGGGCAAAGGTCATACTGGCCCGGCGCGAGGTGGCCGTGGCCGGCTCGACGTAGGCCTCCACGTCGGTGTTGGCCCCGGCGGCGGCGCGTAGGACGTCCACCACCGTCTGGAGCTTCCCCTCGATCTGACGCACCGTCATATCGGGGCCGACTGTAACAGGGCCGCCCACCCTCCACTCCCCGACCGGCGGCCCCGGGATGGGGCTGTTTCCCGCCGCCGGTGTGGCGGCGGGGTGGCTCAGAGTTTGGGCCAGACGCCGGGTCAGAAGGTCAGGACACCCCGGGCCAGTTTGCCGGCTTCCATGTCCTCCACGATCTCCCGGAACCCCTCGAGCGGGCGCTGCTCGGTGACCAGCTCGTCCAGCATGAGCTGACCGGAGAGATACAGCTCCACCATCAGCGGGATGTCGTGGTGGGGACGGGCCGAGCCGTACCGGCAGCCGAGCAGCCCCCGGTCCACGTAGGCCAGGGCATTCACGTCAACGGATACCTCGGTGCCCTGGGGTGGGATACCGATGGCCAGGGCGTTGCCGCCCCAGTCGAGTACATCGAGGGCGTTGCGCAGCACGGCCGGGTGCCCGACGCAGTCGAACGACCAGTTGACCCCGCCGAACCAACCAAGTGCACCGCTCACCTTGTCGGGGCCGGGAGGCACGATCTCGCGGATGGCGGCCACCGAGTCGGTGGACGAGGCATCCACGAAGTGGGTGGCCCCGAACTGGCGGGCCAAGCTCTCCTTGGAGGCCAGGGTGTCCACGGCGATGATCCGGCTGGCCCCGGCCAGTCGCAGGCCCTGGATCACGTTGAGCCCCACGCCCCCCACGCCGAAGACGGCCGAGGTCTCACCGGGCCGGACCCGGGCCCGGTTGAACACCGAGCCCACGCCGGTCAGGACCCCGCAGCCGATGAGGCAGGCCGAGGTCATAGGCACGTCCTTGGAGATCTTGACCGCCTGCACCTCCTTGACGATGGTCGACTCGGTGAACACCGAGGTGCCGGCGAAGTTCGATGCCGGCTCGCCCTTGAAGGTGAAGGGCTGCGCCACATTGCCCAGGGTCTTCACGCACCAGGTCGGATGGCCGGTACTGCAGGCCCGGCAGGTACCACAGCTCTGCAGGGTGGCGATGACCACGTGGTCCCCGACCTTGACCGAGCGGACCTCGGAGCCGATGGCCTCGACCACCCCGGCGCCCTCGTGGCCCAGCACCGACGGCGCCTTCCACGGAATGGTCCCGTTGATTACCGAGAGATCGCTGTGGCAGACGCCGGCGGCCCCGATGGCCACCCGGACCTCGGTGGGCCCGGGATCCCCCACGCTCAACTGATCGGTGACCTCTACGTCGTCACCGGTGAACACGATGCCTCGCATGGCACCCCTCCCTCTTGGCTCTCTCGCTGCTGTTCGGACTTGATCTGTGGCGAACTGATTCTGTGGCGAACCGACTGGTCCGGCCGACCGGGCCGTCGGACGGACCGGACGGTCAACCCGTGGGCTGATCGGTGGGATGGTACCGGTCCGGGCGTCGGCCCCGGCCGGGGCGGGGGACGGCCGTCACGCCGGCGGTGGGGACTCGACGTACTGCTCGCGGAGCTCCCGCTTGAGCACCTTGGCGCTGGCATTGACCGGTAACGACTCCACCGCCACCACCCGTCGGGGCACCTTGTAGTTGGCCAGACGCTCCTTGGCCCACCCGAGCAGCACCTCCTCGAGGTCATCGGTCCCGCCCCCAGCGGCCGGCACCACCACGGCCACGCCGGTCTCGCCGAGCCGCCGGTCGGGCACTCCCACCACCGCCACCTGGGCCACCCCCGGGTGGAGCCGGAGCACCGCCTCCACCTCGGCGGGGTAGACGTTGAACCCGCCGCTCACATACATGTCCTTCAGTCGGTCGGTGATGGTGACGTTGCCGACCTCATCCATGGTGCCCACGTCACCGGTGTGTAGCCATCCCTCGATGTCGATGGCTTCGTCGGTTGCCTCGGCGTCGTTGAAGTACCCCCGCATGACGTTGTAGCCCCGCACCACGATCTCTCCGGCCTGGCCCCGCGGCACCTCGATGCCTGCGGTGTCCACGATCCGGACGTCGACATCGGGGATGGCCCGCCCCGAGGTGCCGGCGATGACCTCGGCCGAGTCCCCCCGCCGGCACATGGTCACCGTCCCGGTGGCTTCGGTCAGGCCGTAGGCGGTGAGAACGGTCTCCACGCCGAGGTCGTCCCACAGCCCCCGCACCAACTCCACCGGGACCACGGCCGCTCCCGTGACTACCAGGCGCAAGGTCGAGAGGTCGAATCCCTTGCGGTCGGGGTGGTCGAGGATGGTCTGGAAGATGGTGGGTGGTCCGGGCAGTACGGAAATCCCTTCGGACTCGACCCGTTGCACCACCAGGTCGACGTCGAAGATGGGCTCGGGGAACATGGTGGCCCCGGTCATGAGGCAGGCCAGGATGCCGGCCTTGTACCCGAAGGTGTGGAAGAACGGGTTGACGATGAGGTACCGGTCACCGCCACGCAGCCCGACCACCTCGGCCCAGGTGGCGAAGGTGCGGAGGGTCTGTCCGTGGGTGGACATGGCCCCTTTGGGCCGTCCGGTGGTCCCCGAGGTGAACACCAGGTCCGAGAGGTCGCCGGCGGTGATGGAAGCGGTGCGGCCCGCGGCCACGTCGGCGGAGCACGACCCACCCTCTTGGAGGAAGACCTCCCACCCCACCACGGGATCCCCTTTGGCCGTGATCCGCTTTTGGGTACCGTCGCCGGTGCGCAGAATCACCACCCGTTCGAGTTCGGGCACCTTGTCGCCGGCGGCGACGGCCTGGTCGAGGAGGGCCGGATAGTCATTCCCCAGGAACCCGTCGACGGTGAAGAGCATCCGGGCCCCCGACTGACGCAGGATGTAGGCCGCCTCCGCTCCTTTGAACCGCGTGTTGAGGGGAACCAGCAACGCCCCGGCTCCCACCGCTCCCAGGGCCGCGATCACCCACTCGGCGCAATTGGGTGCCCAGATGGCCACCCGGTCGCCCCGGTCGATCCCGTTGGCCACGATGGCCCGGGTGGCCGAGGCCACGGCGTCGGCCAGTTGGTCGAAGGTCAGCCGCACGGTGGTTCCGGCGGGCCCGTGCACATCGACGATGGCCTCGGACTGGCCGAAGCGGGCCGCGGCATCCTCCACCAGGCTGGGGATGGTCCCCCACTGCAGATCCCCTCGCGGATCGGTCACATCTGACACTCCGTCAGGGTAGTGCATCGCCCTGCCCGGTCGACTGGGCCGACGGCGCCCGGATCACCGGTGACCGCCTCCGCTTGCCGGCCGGGCGGCTCAGGGGTGCTGGCTGCTGACCGAAACCACCTCGCCGGTCATGAAGGTGGCGTACTCGCTGGCCAAAAAGATGATGACGTTGGCCACCTCCCAAACCTCGGCGCCACGTCCGAACACCTCGCGTCGGGCCAGTTCGGCCAGCTCCTCGTCGGGCATGACCTTGTTGAGGAAGGGATGGACCGCCAGGCTCGGGGAGACGGCGTTGATGCGGACGTTGTGGGGAGCGGCCTCGACCGCACTGCAGCGGGTCAGCGCCATCACCCCGGCCTTGGCCGCGGCGTAGTGGGCCTGGCCGGCCTGGGCCCGCCAACCCAGGACCGAGGCGTTGTTCACGATGACTCCGCCCTCACCGCGGGCATAGAGATGGCGGAGGGCGGCCCGGGTGCACCGGAAGGTCCCGGTCAGGGTGATGTCCAGTACCAGGGACCACTGCTCGTCGGTCATGTCCACCACATCGACCTGACCGCCCAGGCCGGCATTGTTGACGGCCACATCGAACCGTCCGTGCCGCTCGACGGCGGCGTCGTAGAGCCGTTGGACCTGGGTCTCGTCGGTCACGTTGCACGGAACGGCCAGGGGAACCTCGCCGTTCAGCTCGGGGAGGACGGCCAGAGCCTCGGCCGCCTCGCCCAACCGGCGCTCGTGGGCGTCCGAGATCACTACCGTGGCCCCCTCCTGCACGCACCGCTGGGCGGTGGCGAACCCGATGCCGGTGCCGGCCGCCGCCGTGATCACCACGACCTTGCCGGTGAGGAGCCCATGGCCGGCGGGCGGTGAAGGAAGAGCGGGCACGGTCTCGTTCGCGGCCCTCGGTGTGTCGGTCATCTGCCGGTCCCCTTCGGTTCGGGCGGCAGGCCCAGGACCCGCTCGCCGATGATGTTCTTCTGGATCTCGTTGGAACCGCCGTAGATGGTCTCGGACCGGCTGAACAAGAAGGTGCGCTGGAACTCATCCAGCTCGTAGGGCGGGTGCTCGAGTACCAGGCCGGCCGGCCCCAGGACGTCGACGGCCAGTTCCCCGAGCCGACGGTGCCAACTGGCCCAGTACAACTTGATGATCGAAGCCTCGGGCGGCGCCACCGGACCGTCGAAGCCGGACAGGCTACGCAAGGTGTTGTAGCGGAGGATCTCCAACTCGCCGTAGGAGCGGGCCAGTCGCTGCCGGATGACCGGGTCCGAACCCGAGCCGTTGGCCCGGGCCACCTCGAGGAGCTGGTCGAGCTGGCGACGGAAGGAGAGCTGGTGGCCGAGCAGCCCCACCCCGCGCTCGAAGGCCAAGGTGGCCAGGGCCACTCGCCAGCCGTCCCCCACCTCCCCCACCACGTTGTCGCGGCCGGTCCGGGCCCCGTCGAAGAACACTTCGTTGAACTCGGAGGTCTTGGTGAGCTGGGTGATGGGCCGGACGTCGATGCCGGGTTGATCCATGGGCACCAACAGATACGAGAGACCCTTGTGGCGCGAGGAGCCGGGCTCGGTGCGACAGACCACGAAGCACCAGTCGGACTGGTGGGCCAGTGAGGTCCAGACCTTTTGGCCGGTCACCACCCACTGGTCGCCGTCCAGTTCCGCCCGGGTCTGCACGTTGGCCAGGTCGCTACCGGCATTGGGCTCCGAGTACCCCTGGCACCACAGCTCGGTCCCGGCCAGGATGGGCGGCAGGAACCGGGCCTTCTGGTCCTCGGTCCCGTACTGGATGATGGTCGGGCCGAGGAGACCTTCGCCGAGCACGCTGACCCGACCGGGGGCCTTGGCCCGCACGTACTCCTCGTTGAAGATGACCTGGTGGGCGATGGACGCCCCCCGCCCTCCGTACTCGACCGGCCAACCGATGCCGGTCCACCCGTCGGCCGCCAGTACCTGCTCCCAAGCCAGGCGGGTCTCGAATCCGAACGTCTCGTCCCCGGACCCGCCCCGGCCGCCGAGGGCCGCGAACTCCCCCACCACGTGGGAGGCCAGCCAGGCGCGCACCTCCTGGCGGAAGGCTTCGTCCTCGGGTTGGTCTCGGAGGTCCATGGCGGGGTGGGCGTCCCGGGTCGTCGAGCGGTCGGAGGCGGACGGGTGGAACCAGGTGCCCCGGTCGACTCCCGCACCCTCCAGAAGTAGGCCCGATGGGATCAGCTGCGACGATAGCAAACCGGTGGTGGCGACCGACCCGGGACCGGAGTGGGAGTCACGGTCTCAACGGGCCACCAGCCGTTCCTCGAACAGCTCGAACAGGTCGCCGAGAGCATTGGCCTCCGCCGACCGGCCCGCCTGGAGCAGGGCTCGGTCGGCGTCGGCCAGAGCCTGACAGGCGGCGAAGGCCTCTTGTTTGGTGAGCCGCACGACCGGGGTGAAGCGGACCGCCATCCCGGCGCCCGTCTCCCGATGATCGGTCCGGGTGCGGTCGATCAGGCCGGGTCGGATCATGGCCTCCGGGAGGGTCACGCCGGCGATCCCATGGACTCGGAGTCCGAGCTGGCCCCGGATGCGGGATCGCCCTCGGCGGCCTGAGGGCGCTCCACCTTGTGCACGTCGACCGTGGCGAAACGCAGACTGGCGCCGACCTCGTCGGCCACGATCTCCACCTTGAATCGACGGTCCCCGTCCTCGGTCTCCCAGCTGCGCTGCTCGAGCCGACCGGTCACCACCACCCGCATCCCCTTGGTCAGGCTCAGGGCCACGTTCTCGGCCAGGTCCCGCCACGTGACCACGTCGAAGAACGAGGTGGACTCTTCCCACTCATTGGTCTCCCGGTTCTGCCAGCGGCGGTTCACCGCCACACCCAGGGAGGTGGTGGCCTGCCCTTCACGGGTGTAGCGGATTTCCGGGTCTCGGGTGAGGTTCCCGGTGATGGTGGTGGTAGTGGCCGTGGTCATGATGTTCCCCTTCTCTCCTGCACCGAGGTGCACTGCCGGCCGGGCCGCCCTCGGGCCCACGTTCCGGACCACCCACGAGGGTGACGGGTCGATGGTGGGCCACTGACCTTGCAGCAACGTGGCCCGGCCGGTGGGACGAAAACCTTGCCGGGTCCCAGGGCCGACGCCCGCCCTGGCCAGACGGGGTGCGCTCGGTCTCGTGGGAAAGGACGCCGACCTACACTGTGGACACCGGGAGCCGGACGAGAGAGAACCGAAGCGGAGGGACTGGCCGACAATGAGTGTCACCGCAGTGGATCCCTACGGTGCCGACATCTACACCGAGCCCGACGGCGATCCTGACACCTTGTCGAACCTGGGCCCTTTGACCCCTATGGCCGGTATCTGGGAAGGGACCGGTGGGGCCGACCAGCACCCGGCCGTGGATGGGGCCGAGGCCAACACCTTCGACGAGCACATCGAACTACAGCCCATCGACCGCCAGACCAACGGACCCCAGCTGTTCTACGGCCTCCGCTACCACACCCACATCGTGAAGCCCGGCGAGGTGGAGACCTTCCACGACCAGGTGGGGTTCTGGCTGTGGGAGCCCGCCACCAACGCCGTCCTCTTGACCCTGGGCATTCCCCGGGGCCAGGTGCTGCTGGCCGGTGGGACCGCCGAGCCGGACGCCACCGAGTTCGAGGTCCGGGCCGAGGTCGGCACCGAGGTATTCGGCATCTTGTCCAACCCCTTCCTCGACCAGGCCTTCCGGACCCTCAGCTACCGGATGAAGGTGACGGCCAATCCCGACGGAACCTGGTCGTACGAGGAAGAGGGCGTGTTGGACATCCCCGACCGGGACGAGCCCTTTCCCCACACCGATCGCAACACCCTCACCAGAATCGGACCTCCCACCCCCAACCCGCTGGCGCTGGCTGCCGCCGCGGCCACGGACGGATGTCTTGGCATCGGAAACCTACGATACGAAAGCAGGACACTCCCATGAACCACCTGATGCGAGAGAAGGCCCCGGTCACCGATGACTCGTGGAGCCAGATCGACGCAGAGGCTGCCCGCTCGTTGAAGCACTTTTTGGCCGCTCGCCGGTTGGTGGACTTCAGCGGGCCGAAGGGCTGGGAGTTCTCGTCGGTGGACGTGGGGCGGGTGGATGCCCTGGACAGCTCGCCGCTGGGCCCGGTGGAGGCGGCCATCCGCAAGGTCATGCCTCTGATCGAGCTGCGCTCCTACTTCACCCTGGCCCGGTCGGAGCTGGCCGCCGCCGACCGTGGCGCCACCAACCTCGACCTCGACCCGGTGATCGCCGCCGGCCGGGCCGCGGCCCTGGCCGAGGACCACCTGGTCTTCCACGGCTATGAGCCGGGCCTCGTGGCCGGCGTGGTGGCGGTGTCACCCCACGAACCGGTGGCCATCAGCAACGACTACACCCGCTACCCCGAGCATGTGGCCAAGGCCGTAGCCGCCCTCCGGGCCGCCGACATCGCCGGACCGTACGCCATCGCTCTGGGCGCACGGTGCTTCACCGGCGTC
>Ga0182030_10005099_pt1 | contig 27918 bp, 50 predicted proteins | sample 812S3MmetaG_FD_121299 | JGI IMG/M metagenome (GOLD analysis project Ga0182030, IMG submission 121299) | Permafrost microbial communities from Stordalen Mire, Sweden - 812S3M metaG (Illumina Assembly) | ecosystem: Environmental > Terrestrial > Soil > Wetlands > Permafrost | place: Sweden... | reverse complement strand
TTGCATTAGGCCACCTAACGCTTTGCCCCAACCACCCGCCGCATTTATTCCATTCAAAAGCGGAGAGTCAATAGGGGTTTGAGTGCCTTGAAGTGATTGGCTTGCGCTATTTACGAGATTTCCTGAAGATTGTGCCATAGGTTAATTATAATTCTTTTTAGGGTTAGATAAATCGTGTACTATAAGCTTGATGAATTGCTTTGTAGGTAAAGGTTCGGATTGCTCTGACGGGGAGACGAGCCAAGATCCACATTGACCTGCTTGCTTGAAAGATAAAACTCCATCCTTTGTAGACGCTCCTGATACAGACCACCGAAATATCCCGCCTTGTCCGTGTCTTTTGCGATGCTTGAGAAATACGTCCGCAAAGCTCCGTAGACGATAGCGTCGTGGAAATTGGGGTCTAGGAGGGGATATTGACCCATTGAGAAGTAAACGCTCGAAGTCGCAGGAGCATAGACAATGGGCTTGAAAAGTGTCAATGAGGTATCGCTTTGGACGCTTTGCACTTGATAGTTCAATCCATCACCGCCGGGAGGAGTAAGAGAGATGAAGATATTATTAAACGTAAGGTCGGTATTTAACGGGAATGTTCCTACGCTACTGAAGGTTGTTCCGCTTCCCGTGATGATGTTTGACCCAACCGAAGCACTTACCGTACCGTTAGGAGCTACAGAGGTAGAAACATAATCTTCATAGGTTAGGTCGGGTGTATTTATCTGGGCGTAAAGCGAGATAATCTCTCCTGTTGCAGACGGGATAGGCCAGAACTTCAGCTCGTCGTTATAAAGGAAGAAGTACGCAGGATAGGATGCCGTGTAAGGCAGAGCGTTCAGTTTGACCCACTCCTGAATCGAGTTAATCGGATAGGCGATGTAAACCAACTGTCCTATCGTTATTGAGGAAGTTTTTAACTTCGAGATATTCGCTGGCATACGATACGACTGCACCCCGACGCAAGAAATGGAAGTATTCGTCGGAATAACGTAGACAAAAGCCTGTACCTGTTCTACTAGTCCTCCTATCCAGCTGATGGTAGCGGAGTTCTGCGTGAACGTAATTGTCTTCGTAGACCCGTCGGAAAATGAAGCGGTAGAACTTTGAGAAGCCGTCGTCCACGGGCTGACTAAAGTAGCTGAAGTCGCTCCGACGGCGATGACATTGGTTGTTAAAAACTGCTGTCCCTGAAGCGAGGATTGCCAATAGATGTTCGTCGAATTTTGCGTAAAGAAGACTGTCCTTTGCTCGGAGTCTCCAAAAACGACGAGTTGCTGGCACGACGGATACGGCCACGTCGCTTCAAGCGTCGCAGTCTGGTTTCCTGTTACTCCCACGACGGGTGTTGCGGTTATCGTGAGTACCTGCGGGCCTACTGTCGTCATGGTGAAGGAACGCTCGTTGTCGAAATAGCGAAGGAGAAGATAACGATGCTCTTGGTTCAACAACTGACCAGCAAGCGTCTTGTTCGCCGTTGTGTTATTTTGCGAAAGCGTCGCAAATTGCGAAACCATTTTTGTGAGGGAAAGTGCCATAATCGAATTATAATTCGTTTAGATTGAAAGTTTTTCGTGTACTATGCGCTTGCGGTGAAATAAGCCCACGTTGAACCGCCATCGGTATTGATATAAAGTCTTGTCGTAGTAGTAGTGGCAGTGGTATTGACATATAGGGTACTCTTTGCGGCTTTTATAGTAGGCGCACCACTTCCCGATAAGATTTGATTAGGAAGAATAGGAGAATCAATCCCATTATGGGTATGAAAACTAGCGTTAGTAGTATCATATCGAGCATTTTTCTGTGCTGATTTAATCGCATTATTTACAAACTGTTGGATTTCAGGAGTTATCATTTTATTCCATAAGGCGCGGTCGCCACATTATCTTTTACTGTTCCACCAATTACGCGAAGTTCAGTTATCCTATTAAAGGATGGATTTATGGTGGTACTAGTTAGAATCGCTTTAACTAAAAGCCACTGTTGACGTTGGATAGTAACAGGAAGATTGCCTGATAGAATAGGAGGATTTGTGCCATCAGGAGTCGTATAAGGGCTATTAGTCCCTGTTATTGTACCAACGTTAGTGAACGAATTATTGACATAATCATATAACGATGATGCCATGAGAAGTTGTACTGTTTCACCAGAAACCAAAGGCATCGCTAATTTGAATTCTATTTGTAAGGAAGTCGCAGGGTTGAGCGAAGTACCCACGGGAATCAAATCAGAAACAATAAAAGAAGCACCGTTCGTATAAGGAGTTGATATTCCAGAATCAACACCAAACAGATTTCCCGTTCCATCAGACCATCCTATATATAACCCAGAACCCGGAGGGGTATTTGTCGTTACATCACCCTGAAGAAAACAGGTCGCATAACCATTATAGGTTCCATAGGAAAGTTGATTAGAACATCTAAACGCTCCCGTAGCTAAATCAACGCACCAAACTCCTCCTATTGGTAAATATCCATATCCTGTCTGTGCAGTAGCAGAAACACCAAAGTATAATCTTCCTTTCTGATACGTAGCTCCATAGAATGTATAAATGGGATAAACAGAACCCGTAAGGTGATCGGGAAACTTCTTCCAAACATCAGCTTGTGAACCATTGGTGATATAGATATTTCCTCGATTACCCGTAAAAGCATAGGTATTCTGGTTTGCCGTGACCATTGCCACGGTATTTTTTTCCGCGAGATAAATATATCCTCCAACCACCGTACTGAATGTATCCCAATTATAGATATAATTTTGTTCCCCTCCTATGAGAATGTTCATTCCCGAAGGCGCAAGACATTTCGCAAAATCGAACTTAGGAATTAGTGGGTAATCAGTATAAGAATAATTAGAAACCGAAGGACCAGTCGAAGGCACAAAAGCAGTGAAACTCGCGTTGCCAAAGTTGATTTGTAACTTTCCAATACTTCCCGTTAGTTTTGCACCTGCCGAACTATTCACAAAATACAAATTCCCATCAGGGGCAACCATCGCTTGATGATAAATCGTATTCTGAATAACTGTCCCATTGTTTGCTGTTCCCGTATTAGGATTCCAACCATTGACCCACGTAGGATAACCACTGGTAATTGGCCCATAATCAATCGTATTATCTCTAAAAATAAATATCCACGTATCTCCCGTTCCGCCTGTGTTCGGAGTCCTTAATGTCGCAAGACCATTTCCATGAGCTGAAGTTACGTTATTCTGTGTCCACGTCCACGAATTGGTTGCTGGAGTAAAACCTTGTCCCGTAGTAGTCACAATGTCGCTCCATAAATATCCATTGTTATCCAACATCCAATGATATAAACCATCGAAAACCATATAGTTTGGTTGTGAAGGATTAAGAGTTGAAAATGTTACCGCAGAAGTGCTTGCAGTCGTAACCGTCACAAGAACACTAGCCAGAGTATAAAGTTGCCACACTAAAGTTCCTGAACCAGCTCCCGTGACATAAAGAGGTCTATAAGTGACACCAGTCGCTAATCCCGAACCTACTGCGCCACCCAAATTGTTAATAATAATATATTGTCCAGTTTCTATTTTAAGATTTTCTGGCGCAAGAAACTCACCCGTTGAAGTAGTAACAAGACTTCCTGTTGTGTTGTTGATAAGTTGTGGATTTTTGAAAATCGGTGCAGTCGCATAAGAAACTGAAGCCTCGCCGGGAAGCCCCGTAGGGTCAACGCTGCGCATATCAGTCAGCCCAGAATAAGGAGAGTCTCCAATTCCTTGGTCGAATCCTCCGATAATAATATCTCCTGAAGTTTGGTCGATTTTATATGCCATTATGCAAGTCGTCCCGCCTTCAACCTATCGAGAGACCTTTGTACCGTCTGACGCATATCATTTACTCGTATCTTTTCTATCGCCAACACTTTTCTGTCCGACGCAAGATTCATCTGATTAGTTAAAAGTTCTTGTTCCTGTGCTTTGATAGACATTTCCCGTAGTAATAAAGATTGCTCAATCTCTTTTTTCTCTTTTTCGGCGGTTGATTCTATATTCCGCGCCGAGATAAGGGCTTTTTCAGCCAATTCTTTCTTCTCGTTCGCCTGTTTCAAAAGATTTGCACTGATACGTTCGTCGTTTTCCGCTCTTTCTTTGGCATCGTTTGCCTTTTTTAACGCTTCTGCGACATCAATTTCTGCCAAGAGCGATTCTTCTTCTCGTTTTTCGAGTTTCTTATCCCATGAGGTTAAAGATTTCTCAAATTGCGCCAACTCGGTTCGTTTGGTTGCAATATCGGGCATCAGAGCGTCATATTTTGACTGCATCTGCTTTAATTCTCCCGATAACTGTTCCTTTTTATTGCTCAAATTGACTATTTCCTCCTGTATCGCGGCGAGGGTTGATGTCTTGTAGTGTTCAAAATCCTGTTCGGTCTTTGACCATAACTCACGAAGCCCATCAACCCGTGTCGCAATTTTAACTCCTTCCGAAATCTCGCGCCCCTGCGCTTTGGATTTAAGTGCGTCTAATTCACTTTTTTGGAGGAGTTTTACAGACATTTATTTATCGAATGATGCGGCAAGCGCAGCCATAGAAGCACCGTCTTCAACCACACCGCTGCTCCTTTTGCCTTTTTCATTCTTGCTTAATTTGTCTTCAAGTTTGGGACGCTGTACCTCGGAGACGTGTGGCTTTGATTCAGGATAGACATACAGCCCTTTCTGAATCAAGGGAGCCAACTGGTCTATTGAGTACGTTGCCGCGCCCTGCATCCCCTGAAACCTCGGCGTACCATCCGCGTTCCGTTCACGCTTTAGGTTGTCTTTCGTCCACTGGCTCTTGCCCCATTCCCTGATAGCAAGGTCTAAAGCGAACTTCTTGACGATGTTTAGGAGTTCCAAAGGCGAAGCCATCTTTGCTTCTCCGGTCGGACCCGTTAGATCGACATTGAACAACGGACAAGTCGAGTTGGCTTTGAACTCATAGTCTTTCGAGTTATACCGACCGACGAAGTCCTCATCTGACCAATTCGTGAACCGAACGATACCGTCGAAGTTCTCTGGGAGCATCTTGACCCGCTCCATAGGGTCTTTTTTTATTTCCATTTCCTTTACAGGTTAGTTTTTACCCCTTACGGGGCTATGGGGGTGGTTCGATTGCCACCCCCTGACCGACTGACTACAAGTTGACGTATGCGATGTTCGCCGAGGAAGCCGCAAGAGCCGCGCCGTTATGACCCAAGACAGGAAGTCCTGCCGAAAGGATAACCGCTGCGCCTGCCGCGCCAACTGAGAGGGATGAACCTGCCGCCACGCCTGCCGCGACCGCTATCATCCCCGTGTTGCCACGAGTAACGAAGAAGCCGTAGCTCGATGCCGGAATCGCGTACAAGCCAACACCAAACTCGGTGTTCGTGAGCGATGCCGCTGCTGGGCTGATAACCACGTTAGAGCCCGGGCATGGGATAAGGTTCACAACCGATGAGGTCGTAAGAGCCAGATTCGGAGCATCCTCCAAAGTTACGACCAAAGAGCCATTCGTTACCGTCTGTGCCGGATGGCTCTGGATGCGAAGCGTCTGACCGATACCCGTAGAAGACTGGACTACCAAGAATCCACCCTGATACTGGTTCAATGTTGCCGCCGTGCCGCCAAGAGTTACCGTGACCGTCGCCGGAGTGCTAGCAGAATTTGCCACACCACCCGTCGTTCCGTAAGCGGTATACGCCGTTACGGTAAGACCCTGATGGTTCGCAATCAAGGCTGCGTTCTGATAGAAGTAACCCGGAGCGACCGTCGTTGCTGACGATGGCAAGCCGAGTGAAACTTCACGACCATCCGCAGTATCCCAGCGAGTACCCAAAAGGGTCTGCAAGGCAGTATCCGTCGAAGTCTGAAACGCACCATTTGAAACAAGTCCGAATGGACCTGTCGCACCACGCTGTGTAATTTGACTCATATTTTTTGTGTTTTATTAGTTTATTTTACGCAGCGCCGGTTATATTCGTGATGAGACCCTGACGGAACGGAAGTGGGCAGATAAGATTTCCGCCAACAATCATGAATCCGTTAATAGTCCCCTGGTTGTACGCTTCGACCATACCCGTCCATGTGAACACGGTTGGGGTATAAAGTTTCTCCTGATACACGTTACCTTCGATATTCTTTCCGCTTGCGCTGACCTTCTCACCCTTCCACCACTTCAAACCGTGCCACTCCAGGTACTCAAGATTGAGCATGTAGAGATAGCCCGTGGGGAACTTTTTGTCGCGCGAGATAATCATGCCGTCCCAGCGAAGCTCGGAATAACCCGAAGCCTGCGAGACCACGCGATCTTTCGGCGCAAAGTCCATGTTGTTCCTCTGGAACGGGGTCTGGAGCTGTTCAACATATGACCATGAGGCGTAGTCTGCCCCGATAAAATCAGGAATGACGCCACCGTCCGAGATGTTGTTCCAGGTCGTCCGAAGCTGCAACAGGGAGATTGCCGAGTTCGTCGCCGCCGTCTCATACGCGTTCAACGCATTATACGTTGCACGGGTAAGACCGCCATACGTCGAAGCAACCGTTCCGTTGTCCACCGTGTTTGCCAAGCCGTTCGGGGCTTTGCCGCCGAATGAAGTGCCATCGCCCTGAAGGAAGTTGCCGACATCGTCGGAACCGTCCTGTGCGCGAGACTTCATTGTCTGCTCCATCAAGTTGATGGTCTGCATATCCGTGTCGTTGATGGACAAATCCGTGCCTGCCAAAGAGACGTTAGTCGCAATGAACGAAGCATAAAAAGTCATGTTCACTGATACGGGCTGCTGGGAAATCGGAAGCAAGTCATAACCATTGAACGCCACCGAGCCGAGGCCCTTCTGGTATTTCAACGGAATAAGTTCCTGCGAACCGTTCCACTTCTGCGTCTTCTCCATGAGTCGCCCAAAAAGGTAGTTATCCCTTAAAACTCCATCGTACCACTTAGGAGCTAAGTACTGATTCGTTACCGTCTGTAGGGTGACATTTGGTGCTGTACCTCCTGCCATATTTTTTGTATTGTTAATTTATTTTACCACCTTCTATTGAGTCCATGCTCTGCCATGAATCGTTCCACGGAACTCTGTTCAAGCTGGGAAGGTTGGGACTCTCCGCCGCGCGTCATTGAACGAGATGCCAAGTCTTTGGCTTTGCTCGAACCCTGACGCTTCTGAAGCTCCTTATAAGTCTCGATAACCGCTTCGGGGTCTGCGAACTCTTTGACGTTCCCATCATTATATTTGGAGGACATACGCTCCATGAGCGTTATCAGTCCTTTGCGGGTGTTGTCGTCATCAATATCAAGTCCTTCGTCCTCTGCTGTTTCAAGAAACTCATCAACTTCATCGTCAGCTTCCTTCTGGGCTTCAGATTCCTGTTCGCCGCGAGAATCAATCTCTTGGAGTGCTTCGGCTTTTGCCCTGTCGGACATTCCGCTGATAGCTTCCTTCAATAGATTCGTCGCCGCTAGTTTTTCGGGGGTATCAGTTCCAAAGATGGCTTCAATCTTTTTTAACGGATCATCGCCTACTTCTTCCCTAAACTTCCCTACTTCGCTCAAGACCTTCACCCGCTCATTGAGTTGGATATTTTCATCTCGTAATCTCTGAGCTTCCGCTTCCCGCCTTCGGGTGTACCGATTCTTTTTGATTTCCTCGTCGGGGGTTTCCTTTTCAGGTGCCTCGTCCGTTACAAGGGGTTTATTCAAGATGGACTCGCCTCCTGCTTCTTTCAAAAAATCTGTTAATTCTGACATGTTTTTTCCTTTTCAGGATGTTACTTTACCCTTCGCAGGGAGTTTATATTACAGGACTTAGTTCTTTTACGACGTTGCCCTTATCGCGTCATACTGCTACGCTGTCGGTTCTACTGGTGTTTCCTCTACGGGCGCAACAGGTTCTACCACGGGTTCAGCCGGAACTGGCTCAACTTCGTTCGAGAACACCACCACGTCGTCTATTTTAAGTTCGATTTTGCTCATAGTTTTATTAGTTAATCTTCTTGATCGCCGTTCTCTTCCCGCTTATTCATTTTCTTTTCGCTTTCCTTCCTGCTTTCCTGATATTCTTCACTTTTGCTTTCCTTATCATGCTTCCCTTTCGGGTGCTTTTTCTTGCACTCTGGGCAATAGCCGATGTTGTTGATAAGCCGCTTTTCCAATGCTTCCGATTTTGCTTCTTTTTTACTCATGGTTATTTGTAGTTATTACCTACCAAGAATACCAACGACGAGGATGAAGTATCGAAGAATACCTGATAGTTCACCGTCGAGCTTGCGAGGATGGTTAAAGTGCTTGCCGTGCATGTTCCCTGCACCGTCGAAGTTCCCGCTCCAATCGTTTCGCACTTGAACACATCTCCTGTACCCGGAGAATATGCAACGGTATTCGTTGAATCGTTGATGATATTCCCCGAAACCGATGCGCCGAGATTTGCAAGTCCTCCGCATGCCGCATAGGTCGAGGTTGCCGCAGGGAGTGTTCCCGTTGCCAATGCCGAAGTTCCAAGCCACTGCGTATTTGCGTTAGAACACAAATCAGTCGTCGCTATCACCGTTGAGGTAGCGAGTGAATGGATGAATCCGCCCGCCGACTGTTGAGAAGGCGTATACGACCCTAACTTCTGCTGAACAGGTGAAGCAACGGCAAATCCTGCGATTGCCACTGCTATCACTGCTACTACCAATGCTGAAATTGATGTTTTATTCATGTTAGATAAGAATCCAATTTGTTCCGTTCGACACCGGAGTTAAAGCCGTGTACTGGCTGATGGTCTGCGTACTTGCGCCGTCGATCGTCTGGCCTGATGTCGTCGCAAGAGTTACCGTTCCCGTACCTGTGTTTTTAATGACGAACTGATACCCCACGCAACCTACTGCCGTCGGAAGTGTGATAGTATTTGAACCTGATGTATTCTCTATAAGCGCGTGACAGTTTCCCACATTGCCGATGGTATTCACCACAAGCGTCGTGTTCGCTGTCACTGCGTTATACTCGAATGTTAATTCTGACTGTCTGACTTTCGCTCCAGAGTAGAACTCTGGGTGGTACTGATGTACCGGTACATTCATGGTTGCCATAATTTTGTTTTATGATTTAGTTTGTTTGTCTAATTTGTTTTTTTGTCGTGTATTTTCCGACCTTTCCGTTTGTCATATTATTACGCTATATAATGTTTGCTCTGACTATCTTTTGGAGAATGGATATTACACCCCTTGCATATCTTTTCGTCCATACCGGGGGCAGTATCCCACGAATGTTTGTGCGTGCCTTCTTTTTTCTTCTCCAATGCTTTTGTCCTAACAGGCGTAGACTTATATCCTTGTCGCTTTTTTTCTTTATCTAACGCACGAGTTGAATCACCCTCCTTGCGCCCTTCCTGTTTATCCATCCAATCCCACATCGCTTTGTTTGCCATGTTAGTTTTGCTGGTACTCCGCCGTAATAGTTGAACTCGCTCCCGTCTGTACGACTGTCAGACCACTCTTGAAGATATTATCGAACGTCAATTCAAACGGGTTCGTTGCGGTTGAGGGTACGGTTATCTTTGCTACTACCGTGGTTGCCGTGGAAGTGGAAGCTGCGTCGTAAACCGTGATGACCGAGTTTGCGATAGGAGTTGTTACGTCAATCACGTGCAAGATGCCAGCGTAATTCGCTAAGGTAGTCGTTGCAAGCGTGGCGTCCGTGTAGTCATTGAACGCTGGAGTGCCGTAAACTCCGCCGAGATTCTGGGGGACAACATGGAAAGAGTTATACGCATAGATTCCCACGCCAAGGAGAATAGCGAGTCCAACGATACCTGCGAAAATTTTATTGAGGGTTGTCATGTTAGGAAGTTTTGCCGTTCTTTTTCATCTCACTAGATTGACGACGCTTTCTTTGATAATCGGTTTCGTGATTTTCCCAATAGCCAGCGGGTCTTTCGTTAATATCTTTCTTCTTCTCTAACGCCTTTGAGCGGGCGGGGGAAGATTTCTTCTTGTTTCCCATTTTTCTCATGTTGCCGCCCGACATTATTCCTGCGGCGTATTGATTTTCTTCTTCGTTAGTCATATCAGTATTTTATAATAATTTGTTTAGTTTATATTTCGTGTACTACTTAGCCTCCGTTCCTTTTGTCTTCGCCGCTAACGCTGCACTCGCCATTTCTTTTGACTGGGCTAACTTTTGGGCGTGGTCTTGTTCCTCGTGCTGCATCTTCTGTTGATGCGCCGACTCTTTTTGTGCCATTTGTTGCTGGGCGGCTTGACCCTGTTGAGCCTGCTGCTGTTGAACTCCTTGTGCTTCCTGTTGAGCTTGGGCTTGCTGTTGCTGTTGGGCAGCCTGCTGCTGTTGGGCTTGCATCTGTTGGAGCTTCTGACCGAGTTCTGGGAAATTCAAACTGATGTAAGCCATTCCGCCATCCGTCTTTTGGCTGTACGTCCAGAACGCACCGTCCGATGCTGCGTCATCAGGGTCGGGGAAATTAAGCGTCTCTAATAAGGTCTTTGGGCCGATAAATCCACCTTGAGCTAAGGTCATCGCCTGATTCCCTTCGCTTATTTGGTCTTTCGGTTGCATCGAGTTCGCCGTGATGCCGACGATTAACTGCTGGTCGATGTCTTGAGCCTGAAGTTCGACGTACTGCGTCGCCGCGCCTGAACCTAAGACAGCTCCAAAGTGTTTTTCATCGTAGAAGACGTGATACAACTGAACCAGCCAATCACACGCTGGCTTCGCTACGGACTGCTCGATGACATCTCCAATGCCACCGCCGATGCGTGAAGTATCTCTCTGCTGGTTCAAAGTCATACCACGAGCGGTTTCGTCGGGTTTCGCGGGCTGGCTTGAGATGCCCTGCGTACCCCAGCGACTACGAATATGGTTCTCCAACATTTCCACCTCGTTGAAGGCAGCCTCTGGGAAATTAGGAGCGTCAAGGCGCACGATGGCTCCTGTCGCACCCTGTCCCTTTTCACTCGAAGGTGCCAAAACGCCACCATAGCCTTTCTTGGTCAAAGCGTCATATCCTTGTTTTGCTGTCTCTTGATTGAAATTATCCTCGCTGAATATCAGTCCATTGTTCGCCTGACTGACGTTGTTGTCTATTTGGTCGGCTCTCTTGGTCAGTCTCCGCTGGTCGGGGATACTTTGCTCGATTAACCCCGTAATGTCGTGGGGTCTCTCTTGTAAGCTGAAAACACTCAAGAAGATATACGGCTTCTTCGGTAAGGCAAAGTGATTCCGTTTTGGAGGAGGTGTCTGCCCCGTCAGCGGATCTGGCTCTTGTTCCTCATCCTCATAGTTAAAATACTCGTTCTTGTGCTTGTCTAAAACGAGATGCTCGAACGTCGTAAAACAATAGTCATCATTCCACCACTCCGTACAACAGACACGGGTTCCCATTTTCCCGTCCACTTCGAGTATTATATCGGCGGTCTTTTTGGGGAACAGTTCGGTCAGCTTCTCCGCCGTAACGTAGATCCTCTCACCAAGCCACGAACTGAAATCTCCGTACACATCAACAAAGCCCTCGGGGTCAAAGATGAAATCTTGTATCCTGCGGTTTTCAATAGCAACGTCTTTGATGTCTTTGTTCCAGCCCGGCTTCAGGACTCCAAGATGATTGATTGACCACTGGCGTACCATAACGGCTATCTTCCGCCTTAGATTTAACTGTTGAACGTGGAACTGGAGCATCGTCTGCACGGTATCTGCCAGTTTGTTCCCTTGCTGGTCGTTTGCGGCGAAACAGAAGGGAGCTGGGTCTTGTGCCGTAGCCGCAGGTAAGAATGTCTCCTCGGACTCGAACTGGAGGTTAGCTGCTACAATCTCGTCATCGCCCGGTACTTCGCCTAACGCGTTCCTACCGAGATAGCTTTTGAGGTTTCTCGCACGGATAGGAATGGCTACTTTGCTTTCATAGGGGGCATATTGGTTCTCCCACTCATCGCGGAGTTTCAAGAGCTTCGTGTCCGACATCGGGAGGTCGAGAACATCCAGCTCCTCGCCTACCTTGCCTTCGACATCTAAATTGCCCTTCGTGCGAAGTTTATTGGTATCCGAGGTGATGAGTTGGGTAACGCCGTCGATATTGTCTTGGAATGGGTCAGACATATGACCACATTATCCCACAAACTCAATACGTTATATTTCGTGTACTAATTCTTCCCGTAGTTATCATTCCTCGCCGCCACTTGACAACCTACCAACGGATGCTTCTGATGATACTCAGATTCTAGGAGCATCCCGCAATAACTACAATGTCCCGCCTGCCGGAGTATCTCCTCCGTAGGAACGTGGATATTTAAGACTCTCGCCGTGATGGTATATTTTACGAACGTCGGCTTGTGATGGGGAGGTGCGCCGCGTTTCAAATCACGGTACTCTTTTTGCTTCCTGCGGTTGTAAGCGTTGCGTTCTTCTCGGTTCATTTCGGCCACAATAGTTGTACGCCCCCATCTGACACGATTTGGGCTTTTCGTATTCCCTCAAAGACATCCTTCGCGCCGAAGACAACGGCTTTCTCATGGTTGAAGCGTTGCATACCGATGTCGCTATAGAGTAGGGCATGACAAAAATGGTCGGGGCCGTTTCTCTTCCAGACATACTCAGCCCCCAACAAACTCCTATCGTCTTTGCCGGGCTTTGCGTCAGTAATAATCTCCTCACGATATAAGAAGCCGAAGTGTGAGGCGAACTCCGCCCATTCATCCTTTGTGCCGTTCAGCCGATACCTGCCAATATCTCTCATCTGCTCGACCATAATGGTCATCTGCCTATTCCTATCGACTCTCACCGTGCCGAACTCATCATCAACGCCCCACTCAACGTAATCGTTCGACTTCCTATCCTTGCGATAGAAGACTAAAAAGACCCTGCCGGGATATTTGGCTTGGAGCTTACGCACGCCGATTAAATCTCCTCCTTGGTCGAAGATAGCCACCGATTTCTCGAAGGTCTCTAAGAACTTCGCTATCTTGTCGTAGGGGTCTTTACTAGCCGTTATCTCCGTTTCATGCCCGTACAAGAAGACTCCTTGCTGGTTTCTTAGCACATAGTGTATCCCATGCCCCGTATCGCACCCGATGATGACTCGGTCGTCCTTCTTGTAGTAATCATTCACCTCGTCCACGCAGTTCATCAGCACGGTTTTCGGTTCTATCCTATCCTCCGAGCCGATGAAGGGAAGCCCTAAGACATAGTTGTAGAAGTATTGTTTGTCTTTTTGCGGGTCGTTGAACGCTTTGATGATGTCTTTCGCGCTCTTGTTGTAGAGCATGAGCTGGGAGATGTGATAGCCAGAAAAATCACCTTGCGATGTAGCTTTCCATACTCCACATATTCTTGCAGTATCCGAGAGCGCTCGCCCACAGTTTTTGCAAATATAAACTTCATCCTTAATGCTATCTGGCCAGGTAAGTATTTGTTCTGTATGACATACCTCGCACGTGATAAACCACTCTTTTTTATCGCTTTGTTCCCAGTAGACATCGACTCCGTGTCCAGCGAGGCTGGGATGGCTGAAGTACCACCTCCACCCTCCGTCCTCCTGTGCTTGTAGTCTGTTTTCATATTGCGTGATGACTTCCATATTCGACGCATCGACCTCATCGTGGATGTTCAGACCTGATGGAATCATCATAGCCTGCTTTGCCGTGAATGTTCCGCGATAGAAAATAATTGAATTGCCTACTGACTTTTGCTCTACGGTATCGTGGTCTTTTACCCACTCCATCAAGATAGGATTCTGGGCGATGATACGATTGAATGAACCACCGACCATGTCTTGAACGTCCGAGATGGTTGGTAGGGTATAAATTATCTGTCGCCGTAATTTCTTTGCCACCCAGAAGCTCTTGAGGGCGTTCATTACCGTAGCCCCAATCTGCGGCGGTTTCAAGAGAACTTGGAAAGGACTAAGGTCGTTATAAATATCAAACAAAAACCGTCGCTTTTGAAACTCTATTGGGAAACCTACTTCATTCTTTATCTTGTGCTTTATCGCCCACAATGCCGGACTCAATTCCATCGCCTGGGACACCATCTCCGCTGTATATTGCATTCAATCGTTCAGTAAGTGCTTTAATTACTGGTAATGCCTCGACCTCGACATTCATGTTCATATGCTTTTCCGCGGCATACCTATCTTTTAGCTTATAACCCATATCAAGTGCCGATTTTCTAGCTTGCACATTGATTATCGAATAAAAAGCTAATTTACCTTGCATAGACTTCCTAACGACAATCGTTTCAAACCCAGCTTGTCTAACGTGTTCAATTATCTCATCATCTTCCATCTTAGACGGAAACACAAAATAATTGACTTCCGTTTGATCTAAAAGCTCTCCATGTGCCTTCGCTAACTTCTCGTCGGATATATGCCTATTAACCAAATCCTGCCATCCTTGAGTTCTAGTGAGCGTAGCGACATTCGATTTCTCTGAATATCCTACCTCAACCATCGCTTTACTTATTGGAGTGCCTTTTAGTGCTTTTTTGAAAACCTGCTTTTGCTTTATTGTCGCCGCCATTACCCATATTATAGGGCTTATCTACTTATGAGTCAAATGCCACCCTTTGCACTTTGGACATGGATACACATTAAGCACCTCGCCTCGCTCATCTCTTAACCAATTTCTCGCTGTTACCGCATCTCTTTTAGACACATACTTCCTTTTCCCGCACTGATATTGATATTTTAGGACTATATTTCTACTCATGGGTCAAGAACTCCACCAACACATCTTCAGGTTTAACGCCTCGTATCACCAATATCTTTCCATTCTTCTGACCAAACGCCTTCCAATTCCCGTCCATCTGTTTCATTATGCTGATGACTTTATCGTTCTTTTCAGGGTTGAACTCTGCGTCCGAGTAACTAAGTTTTCCTTGTTGATCTTCTGCCTTTTTTATTTCTTCCGCCGGGGTGAGGTCTTCTGGGTTAAGGTTATTCATGTTTCTTTTTTAGTTTTTTGGGCGGTTGGTGAAGAAACTCCTTCGTTTTGACAATCATCACACCAACATCTCATATCCACCCCATCGAATACATATTCCATTTTACCATTTCTTCCTTTAATTCCAGTGAAAATAAGATTGGCGCGTCTAGGAATCTTATTTAATATCGCCTTATTAAATAACGATTGTCCCGTATAAAAAGGAAATAGAATCTTCGCCGCTAGCGGTTCTACCTTCCCCTTCATCATAGCGAACGATATATCTACTTTCTTCTTCATTTGTTTCTTTCATTTACCGCGTTATCAATGAGTCGCCTACATCGACCACATATTTTCGGCCCTGTATTTATTCCAATGTAATCGTTTAGTTTGTTTATCCACATTGGTTTTCTTTTTACCTGCCACTTGAAGCCCCAGCGTTTACAGCCTCGATTTTCGCATCGTCGGAAAATGAACCATTCTTGTTTTGGAGGGGGGTTGTAGGTCATTGTGGTTGCATCATTCCTGCTACTTTTTGGGCTATCTGGTCGGTTATGTCATTCTCTTGCCGGGGCAACAAGACGACACTTCCGGCGGTCAAAACTCCTGCGGCAACACCGATTGCTGACTTCACTGCGCCGAGAACAACATCGTAGCTATCGACGATACCAGCATCAAACATATTAACTAATTTTTTAGTTCTCGTGTCCCATCCCTCTTCGCTCCCTTGCGAAAGTACGTCATGCTCAATACCAGCATTTCTCATAATCTGCATAATTGGTGTTAATAATGCATAATCTAATATCTCTTGTCCTACAGTTTCGCCATCCCACGTTCGGGCGTTTTTTAGAGCTAATCCGCCTCCCGCAACAATTCCATTGTGCAATGCGCTATATGCAGAATTAATGCTGTCCTCAATTTTAAGCCTTCTATACGCCAATGAGCTTTCGCTGTGTCCTCCCACGAAATAAATAGCCGTTTTTGTGTTTAATCTCGCCGCGCGAGCCAATGCTTCGTCCGATCCGTCCACTTTGAGTCCAAGCAAATGGGTCGTCAAATCTTGTATGCCATCAATGAACGTTCCCTCACGATTCACGGTTATCTTTCCAAAATGACCCAAAAACTCCATCTTGGTATCGCGCATCTTGATACCCGATGAGGGGCTAATGATTCTTCCACCTGATGCTTTCTCCAAGTCCTCCCACCATAAATCGTTGAATACCGTAGGCATCTTGATGACCAAAAATCTAATTCCGAGCGTCTGCGGGGCGCGGGCGAGGATAAAACTGTTCAGAATCGGCGCGTCCATCTCATTGCAGAAGATAACCAAGTCCTTTACGTCATGGACCTGTAATTCCCCGACCAGTTTTTCCATTTCTCCTTGTGAGGTTATCTTGCTGAAGGCTAGGAGAACCAAAGGATTTTCTATGGTTGCCTGATAGGTATACTCTCCGTTCGGAAGTTGGTCGCACATATAGCGTGAAGCGTAGGTCGCTCCGTCGATTTTGATGCCCGTGCCGATGGAATAACTGTCTTTGGTATCTTTTGACGCCTCCCAGTTAATAATGCCGTCTTTACCAATATGCTTGTAAATCTCAGCTATCGTCTTTCCGATTTCCTCCGATTCTGCGCTGATAGTAGCAGTCTGTTCAAGTAATTTGAAGTCGATATTGCCGTCCTTATCCACCAATTCTTTGCGCTGGGATTTAAGAGATTCTTCGATAAGGGGGATACAGTCTTCAAGGCTCTTTTTTATTTCCATCGGAGCGACTTCTCCGATATGCTTCATACCTTCCTCTAGGATAGAAGCAGTCAAAAGTGTTGCCGTAGAACTTCCGTCGCCATTCGCGCGATTACTTCTGCCCACAGCCTCAAAAAGTATCTTTCTTCCTAACTCCTCAATAGGGTCAGCGAACCTTATGCGTTCCAAAATTGATGCGCCGTCATTACTTACAAAATACTGTGGATTACGCATATCCTCAATGATACTATTGCTACCAGAAGTACCCATAGTTATAGCAATAGCTTCACTGGCACGTTTAATGCCGCTCATTAACTTCTCTCTTGCCTGTTCGCTCGTATAGAGATTATCGCGTGTACTCATGGTAATAAATTTGGTCGTTTGTTTGTAGGACTTCTCGGATGTGAAACTCTAGGTATTTACTGCTTGAAATATCTTGTGGAAAATGCTTTCTTAGCCCGCACCGCTCGCACCGTTCAAGGACTCCATACTCGTTCCGCTCGACCTCTCGAAACTTGTGTAAATAGTTTCCTTTTGAGCATCGTGATTTTCCATAACGTCTATCCAACATTTTCGCTGGATATTACTTCGCTCATTTTCACGAACCAGTCGAACTCATTATCATCTCCCTCGCGAGGGAACTTATAAGCAAGAAAGCGATCAAACCGCACTTTCTGCCCTATCTCTATGTCAGCGATGGTCTCATCTTTTGCCAGCACTATTCCTATCTCGTTATAGGTCGTGGACTCTCCGGGAAGGAGTGTCCGATGCTCTATGGGTGCAATTTGGAGGAAATTGTTGTGCAATCTCATTGGTATAATTATTATCTATTTTGGTTATTTTTGCAAGCCCTCTTTTACCCCTCTTTCTCCTTTTTCGGCGCGAGGCTATCAAGGGCTTCGAGGTTTTTCTTTATTTCTTCCACGGCGGCGTTCCAACCATCCATATAACGTTCAAGTAGTTCATCTATCGCAGTAAAATCACTTTCTCTTTTCTCCGGCACGACACTCAATGCTTTTGCGAGCATAGATGCTTCGGCGGCGGCAATCTTTGCTTCTATCCATTCTTCCCGCGTATGGTCGAGCGAACATTCTTTTTCCGCCGCAGCTCTCTCCTTAGTGAGAAGGGAAGAAAATAGCTTTTTGAATTGTTCGTCAAGAAATGTTTTTGACACTCCGTATGCGTTCTCAATTAGTTCGCTTGAATACTTGTATGCAAATAATCGCATCGCCTCATCAAACTCCTTCTCCCAGCTTTCTGTTTTCATCGGGGCGGGAGCGAATGTTCCAATGGCGCGCTTGGTTTGGTTGGTCATAATGTTATTCGTTAATGTTTAGCCCAATATAATAATGTCGTTACCAGAATAACGATACCAACCAAGATAAAATATATTATTGTTATTTTTTCAGTGTTGTCCATGGGAGGGTTATTCGTTAATGTTGGTTAGACCTTTTTTGATCCTTTTGGGGCGACTAGTCAACTTTTTCATAGGTCATCTCAAATATGTCTGGCTTGCAGGGATAGCGTTCTCCTTTTACGCCCGTGATTATCCAATCGCCGTGCGATATTTCCATCTGCCCTTCAAGAGTATGGATATGAGGTGCGCCCTGAATACCATCGTGCGCCGAATAGCACACTCCCTCAATCGCTATTCTTGGAAGAAATTTGTTATATTGTATGGCTTCTACTTCAACTGGCTTCTTTTTATATTTCATAGGTTCTTAGTTATTATTTAGTCGATCGTCGCCGTGTACGTTTTTCCGTCCAGTTCTACTTTTACTTTTTTCCCGCGCAAACTTGGCTCTTCCTTGCTCGTATCGTACTTCGGCGCGGTACTGTTGCAATAAATACAGCGGCCACTATTTCCTATAACATGTCTACACGTTTTTACCTTCCCCACTCCTTTAGTGTTCTTTTTCATGGGTTATGATTCTTTTTTGTTTTTTTTAGCGGGCGTAAATGCCTATGAGTATTTGAGTTATCCCTCCGGCGGTGGCAAATATAGCAAACCAGAACCAATTTCCCTTACGCTTATATTCGATTGTAGCTATAAAAACCCCGAAGAAAATGTTAAAGATGCCTTCCAGTATGTTTGCGATTGATAAAATGTTCATAGAATTGAATCCCAATTAGCGTTAGTTTCTATATTTTTTAGCATTTCTTCGCGGGCGGCGTTCCAACCTGATGTCATATAGCTTCTTGAGAAGTTTTCGTCCTCGTCTGCGCTTTTGGGATATACTCTTTCTTCCGGCACAAGTCCCTTCACGAAACTTCTAACCTTTTCTATGTGGAGTTCTTTTTCTGATGTCATGTTATTTGTTTTTCTGTGCGATTATTTCGTCCCAACTCTTTTGGATTTCCTCGCGCACAGTTTTGTTTTGGCATTTTTTGCAATATTTGGGGGCGGGGTTCTTTGGAGCGGCGGGAAACTCCGAGATGTCTTCCCCGCAGCCCATTTGCTGACATATATAAATCGTCTTCTCGTTAAAAACTTCGTCTGCCTTTGGTGCTACGCTGTGATATGCCATTTTAGTTTTTTCTTAATGTTGCTTGGTTACGGAAAGACCTTTCCACTTTATCGAATCTATCTAAATCTACAACTACTTCCTGCCATTTTTTATATTCATCTGTAGTTTTCCACTCGTTCTCGGCATCTACCGCACTACTTAGTTTAGCCCGTAATTCTACCTTTTTCTGGCTCGCGGCGATTTCTAAAGACAAAACCTCGATGGTCTTTTTATAAATAATGAGCCGCACCTCCGTACCAAGATCGCCCCACTCATCTGCGCTCGACATCTTTTTGTCGTGTAGCAGTTTTCCCGCATCGTCGATTATTTCTTGAATGGGGCGATTTTCCATAGTTAGAGATTAGGTTTTTCGTCTTCCCATACTCCAACCGAATAGTCCTTGTACGTTCCCTTTGGCTTGCCTTTGTAGGTCAAGAGAAGCTTTGCGCCATCGGGTACGCCGCTCAACTTGCTCTCAAGCACTGCGCCTGATACGGAGCGTTTCTCGCCTGTGCCTTCTTCGATGATGAAGAACAACGTATAGTCCTCACCGTTTTTCCCTGGCTTGGTTTCACGGCTTTCCAAGACTCCTTCCAACTTATCACCGACCGTTTCCGGCATCCAACGCGCGCCCGATTCTACTTCGTTATATCCCATTTTAGTTTTTGTTTAATAGTTTATATAAGCACGCCGCACTTTTGAACCCTTCCCTAAACTCATTCGTCGCTTCTTTTATTTCGACCTTGAATTCTTTTGCACCGAAGGGAACGATAGCGTATTTTTTTATCTCTTGCGGCGCGAGCATATTTTTCCCGTCCGCGTCAAAGATGCCATTCTCCGCTTGCTCTAGGTCGTATCCAGCCACCTGCACGAATTGCGAGTCGTAAGCAACGGGCGATGATTTGAAGTCAATTATCCACACTTCGCCGTTCTTCATCTCTGCCATACAATCGGTAATGCCACCAACCCATAATGCCTCGGAGTAGCAATGCCCTTCGGAGATGAGGAACTTTTCTATGTTTTCGGTCGCCCAGTTTGCGAATAATTTTACTTGCGGAATATCTGTTTCGTATTTCATTTTTTTATTGCTTGATAATATCTTTTGCTTATCGCTTTTCTCGTAACTCCATAATCATCTGCGATTTGATTGAATGTCATGCCAGCCTTCCGTAGACCAATTATTCTTTCAATATCTGCTCTGAGTATTTTGGCATTTCCGTCAAACTCAGAATGGCAACGGACACAGAGAACCTTCCAGTCACTTATATTCCGCAGATACTTCTTGCTTATGTTAGCCCTATGCAATTTCCCCGTTGCTCCACATTCGGAACATTTCTCTGCCGGAAGGTAACGTCTTATCCACATATGTATTCCCGAATACCTTACCCTCTTTTTTTGCGTCGCTTTCTTTTCTCGTCCCCTAATCGCTATACCCGTACATTTTCTTGAACAATACTTTACTTCTCCATTTCTGTATCTGTGGCACATAAACTTTTTTGAACATAACAAACATTGTGCCACAAACTTTTTATCCAATGCTTTGGAAATATTGCTTCGCCATTCTTTAGTTCTTTTGGGTATTTTTCGTCCTAAACTATCTTTTCTCATACCTCTAATGGTACACCATTATTATCCCTTATGCAAGCAATAATATAATTGGATAATTCGAGATGAAGGTCCGTCCCTGCCTCCGCTTTCTTGTTCTTGCTCGTGAAGTGGGCGAACCTTGCCGCCTTGAAGATAGGATATTTCTTTTGAAGTGCGTCTATCGCCTTTTTCTTGTCATCGCTCGCCACCGCCGCAAGGTATTCCTCGCGGATCGTGGGGATTTTCTCGCCCGCCTCTAGGCACTCCACCGCCGCCAATTCTGCCGCCCACCACGTAAGCGGTTTGCTGATGATGCCCACAATGCTCGATGTGCCATAAAGTGGACGGTTATCGAGGGTGTGCATATGCTCGCCTTTTGCGTCTAAGAATTTGTAGTTATTCATTAGTGTGAGTCCCGATAATTTTGACTTTCACTCGCCGCATACATCGCATCTATCTCGTCGTCTTCCGGCAACGGTTCTTTCTCTTTCTCGTCTTCCTCGTCGCTTATCGCTGGCTCGAACGCCGCTTTTTTCTCGTAGGGGTTAATCCCGTACACCAACTCGTTCAAGTCGCCAAAGAACTTGGTAACTGCATCTTTGTCGGTGAAACTGAAAGGTTTATTGTTCATAGTTTTATTCAACGATTATCCCAAGTGCTTTGAAGAAGTCATCGACTTGGCTCTTTTTTATTTTTGTCGCGCCACCCTTGCCGTAGAACTTGGCATTTTGTAACTCTGCCTTGCGAAGGTCTGCCCCGGAAAGGTTTGCCCCGTAAAGGTTTGCCTCGTAAAGGTTTGCCTTGCGAAGGTCTGCCCCGGAAAGGTTTGCCTTATTATCCTGTATCGCTTCCTTAATGGTTGATTTCTCGCTCGCAAACTTCACTTCTCCCGTAAAGCGGTTCTTAATCTCAATGACTACCTTATTTTTTTCTTTGGTCTTCTGCTCGGCTTCTTGGATATACTTTTTGACTTCCTCGATGTTATTTAATACGTCCTCTTTGGTTATTTTGCTCATAGATTTTTGTTATTTTATTGATTATTCCGGCGGCAAAGTCGGACGACATAACCGCCAGAATGATGTCCGCCTTAGTTTAATTCGTATTCCATCTCCTCATGGCTGTCTGCCCACCTTTGCTCTTTTTCTTCTGCCGCGATTAACTCGGCTTCCTCCACCGATAGCAACATTACATCTTCTACTGCTTGCTCGAATTTTGTCATACTTTTATTGTTAATTTTATTGGTTTTTCTCTTTGCGCCGCCGACCCATCCTTTGACGCGGCGTTTTGGATATTCTCTTTCTGTATGCCCCAAAGGGTTGCTATGCCCGCGAACTTTATCAAGGTTTCCTCCAATTCCTCAAAGCGTTGCAACTTCGTGAGGTTCGCTATCCGGCGGATATAATTCCGTGCGATAGTATGCTGGTGCGCCACGAGGATTGAATGTTCTAGGTTTTCCATAGTTTTGGTTAATTTGTTTGTTTCGACCTTTTAGATGATTGACTGGTGGGACTGGTCAAGGAGTTGAAGTAAGGTTTTACGATTTAGCCCATCTGCTAACTACGTTCGCCTACCGTCTGTATTTTACTCCGCACCTTGAATGGGTTAAGTACATTCCCCCACTCCCATCAATCAACCATCTGTAATCAGTATACGCCTCCTGTGGCTTGTGTCAAGCGAGTTTTGCACAGCCTAGTTAACCCCTATTTATCTACCTTTTTGGCGTTTCTTGCGTTTTGACTTGCTTGGTTCATCATCTTTGCGTGGGCTACCCTATCCTTCTTGCTTCTCTTTGCCCACATCCGCGTTGCCCTGATCGTGGCGGCGGCGGAGAGGATTTGTTTCTCTTCTACGGTCAATCTCATAGTAGTTGGTTATTGGTTAGTTTTTTTCTTGGGTTACTTTTTTCTCTTTTTTTCGGTGCGACTAAAGATTAGGATTTAATTTATACATTGAGCCATCCTTTACCACCGTACTCGTACGCATCAATCTTCCCCATTCGTTGTTGATATATCCTCCTTTCGCCGAAACTCCAAGCGCAAGTGCAATCTGTTCCCTTGAAAACGCACGATGATTATTTTCTACTAGAAAATTAAGGATGCGTGTCGCTAAAGATGATGGCCCTAATTTATTCTTCCACATACTCACCACATCGTTCGAAAGAGGAAGATAGGTCGTTTGTTGTGGCGTGCCGCCTACCAATCCCCTGATGTTTTCTATGATGGCATTTAATCGGTGGATCTCGCCATCTTTTTGAATTAGTTGCGATTCGTATTGATTACGAACTTGAATAAGTGTTTCGTTCTCGACAATAGGTTGAATTATTTGAGGTATTTGCTTGCTCTGTCCTTTTACCTTTTGTGCCGTGGAAGAATGCGAACTGGAAAACTTTGAGATGAATGACTGCACATCAGTCTGTGTGAGTTCCGGCATCTCAAAGTCTTTGCCTATCTTTTCTCGGTCAGGGTGGAGTGTTTCGCGCTTCCTGATCTTGAACTTGTCAAACACGCCAAGGAATTCTGGCGACCAGATATACCCTTCCCCTGTCGGAATGGAGGGAAGTGCTTTAATAAAGTCATCGAACTTTTTATTATCTTCCGTACCATGCGCTTCCACCCATTCAGCGAGTGCCTTCCTGTCCTGTGGGCCTAATGAGCGGAGGGCAAGAAGTGTATCAATCTGGGTAAGCACATCCTTGTTAAGTGTCGCCGCACGCTGGTTGAGCATTGTTACTCCGATACCACGATTCCTTCCCATAGTAACAAGAGATTCCACGCGGGAGAATACCGTACTCATGCCCCCTACGACCCTCTGGGGGACGTACTCATGCGCCTCCTCGATGAACACATGGCGGGGAGTGTTGTTGATGTTCAAAAGCGTTTCCGCGAATTCCGCGATTAAGTGCCTTGCCCCAACCTTCGGCATTCCAAATGTTGATATGACACATGATACATTTTCTTTTACGATAGCGCGCGCAATTTCCGGCCCCATATCCCTGTCTAATAGAATATCAGCATGTTCAAGCCCAAAAACAACCACGGGCAAACCCTTATCCTTACCATTTTTATCAAATCGAAGCCCCCACCACACATCAATAGGGTCAAATACAACAAAAGGTATATTATTCTTAAAGAACTCTTCTGCCATTACTCCGCCGAGATAGGTCTTCCCAGCTCCACGTTTTGCAAGGATTGCAAAGCTCTTAGTCGCGGCGTTTATTGGTAATTTTATCGAGCCTAAGTTTATTTCATTCATGTTATTTATAGATTTCAATTCTTTTTCCTGCGATGGCTTAGAATAGACCTTTTTGTTTTTCTTTTGGGGCGGCGAAAAGTGATGGGGAGTTCATGGCGCAATCGAGAATATGTTTGCCTAATTCTGGTTCGGTGCAATCCCTTAATGCCAATCGTTTATCAATGCCAGTATATTTCGATAAATCAAAACCCAATTTCTTTGATCTAATTTGTGCATCGTTTTTGCCTTTGGTGTTAATTTGCCTTATATCAAATTTCCTATCTGAAATACCAAAGTTCGACCACAACCAATGACCGCCTAATTGCGTAGGAGGTATTAAAGGTTTATACCAAGCCACTACGTTCTCTACGCACCAATTCCCCTTAAAATAGCCTTCCAAAAGTAATATCTCTTGATACAAAGCCACATCGGGATATTTCGCCGGTGAATACTGACCCGTAGATTTGTTATGTTCATTGAACGCTCGCAATCTACCAACCTTCGAATGGGTAGGACATGGAGGCGATGACCAAATAAAATCAAACTCTTTGTAATGGTCTAATAAGTATTGGTGTGCATCTGCGACAATAACCGTATCGTTAGGCCAAAAGTCTTTATATATTTCTGCGACCTTAGGGTTAAGTTCAATCGCCGTGATTTCGTGTTGATTGCCCCACAACTTCCGATTGCCTCCGATATTTGCATATAAATTAAGAATCTTCATCAATGGTTTTTGTTAATGCGTTAGTGATCTTTTTTTATTTCTTTTTAAGATTTCATTTATCCACGCTTCGTTTTCTTCATTCGATTTCTTAAAAGCTTCATAGAAATGTTTATCGGTTTTCTGCCGCCAATTTCTCATTTCTTCCTGAAAGCGCAATGCTTTTTCTATTCCAAAGAAGTCCATGTTAGTTTTTTTCTTTTCTTTTAGAGGTTAATTCTATATCACTTTTACATTCGTTTCCCCATACATCCCACCCTTCTGTTTTTTGGCGGGCGAAAAGTTCTATGCGGGGAAGATTGCCAAACAGTTCAACGATTTTTGTGCGAGCGATTTCTGGTTTTTCGCTATGCTTCGTTCTTCCCGTGATAAGAACCGATGAAACAGAATTGCTCTTTACGAGTGAATGGGCTTTGCCTTTTACGCCGAGCAAGCACACCTCTTGGTTCGATTTCGCATAGTATCCCACTCCAAAAAATGGCGAGCCGTCTTTGTTGGTTTTAAGCCACGAAAAGCCGAGTGTCTTATACTCAAAGCCCCACGCCTTGATAACTTCCAATGCCTCCGCTAATTGTGGAAATGTCGCCCACAAAAGAAGAACAGAGGGATTATCGGCTATATCTCCTACCGGCAACGCTTTTATATCAGCGAGCGTCATTGTCGGATATTGTGCATTTACTCCGGCTTGTGGAACACCTCCATTTTGATAACTCCACGGCGGATCGGCATAGATTATCTGATACTTTTTCATTTGAATATTTGTATTCTTTCCCCGTTTATAGTTACGAAGCCTCGGATTTCTCTTGTTTCGACTTTTTCGTTTTCCGGTATTTTTTCCCACGCGGCGATATATTCCCCTCCTCTCCTTTTTCCTATTTTCATTACGGGGCGAATGAGAGGAGTTTGTGGTAAACCTTTTTCACTTATCGGGGCGCAAAGTCCTCTTAGGCGACGTTCGGCGGTGGCGATCTTGTATTCTTGTTCATTCACGTATTCGCACATTTCGCCGTAAGAGAGAATGCCTTTTGAAAGGATGAGGGATAGGAGGGTGGAACGGAGGGAAGTCATAGCTTTTCTGTTAATTCTTTTTCCCGCCGCAAAAATTCTCTCAAACTCATTTCTGCGCCTTCAGATGAAAAATAAGGTTCGCCGTCCATATAGGTTTTCATTGGAAGTTTTTCATAACCCACGCGGGCGTGCATCCATATCAAAAACCTTTCCGAGTCCTCAATAAATTCGTCTTGCTCGATTTTTATCGCAGCGGCTTTTAATCCAAATTCTCTTAACCGATAAGCATCGCATCGCCTTGTATGTTTTCCGTTCGTCTTGGCACAAATACAATCGCTCTCGTTTCCTTTCATCATTTCTTTGTTTTCTTTTTTGTTTTTTGCTCGGCGACTAACTCAGGATTCGCGTAAATATTACCGATAACAAGTAAATTATTTGATTCAATTTCGTCCATTTCCTGATTCCATTCATCCCCCACAAGCCTCAAAAATTCCCTCGATGCTTCTTTTTTGTTTTTATCCCAAATTAAATCCATCCAATATTCCCCTCCCTCGTTTATCCATTTCACTACACCACTCGTCCCTTTCATTGGTTTTATAAAATCTTCTGACCAAACTTTTATGTTGGCTATTTTTACAATATCTCCTTCGTAAATCTCTTTGCCAGATTGGTCGAGCATTCCCGTAAATTGCATAAGAATATAATCATCGCTATATCCCCACTTAGATAAATCACAAGCTACAGAGCTTGTCGTAACCATATATTTCTTTCGTTTATACCACGCGCGAAACATTATCTTTCTCATGGTTTTATTAGTTAATTATTCTCGATTCACTGAGAGCTGATGGCTTTGGATTTCACCTTTGCAACGGTGAACCTATTGCGTCGGGCTTTTATTCCATGAGAGTTACAGATAAAAGATGCTCTATAGGATGACATCTACGTTCCGTACCTAACTACGATAACGTCTTTGCTTCTTTTAGGAATTGCTATCCCTTCCGATAGCGCGGATATTTCTACCTGTGCCACCAGCTTTCAATGAACCTATCTCTATACTAGCACAATCGCCCCACTCTTGCAACAAGCAGTTGGGGAAAGCGTATTTTCTAGGATTGTGTCAAGAGTTCCTTATAATAAGCAATCTTCTCTAGGTATTCTTCGCGACTCCATTTCTTTCCTTTCGTGGCGAGTTTTATATCATTCAATTCCTTTACTATTTTCTTGCCGAGTTTTATTCCGTATATATATTGGTTGCCGTCGAGGAATAAATTACAGTAACTACATTGCGTATGGATATTGTCTATATGGAAGTTTAACTCGATCCCACAGACTGATGCTTTTATAAAATGACCCGCTTGGCAATTCACGCCTGATAGGTTCGTTTTGCCACAGGTGAAACAAGTAAAATTGTCGCGTATATATATCCAATGGCGGAAAATCTCCCATAGTTCCTTTTTGAGTTTTGCCGTCGTTTTTTGCTTCTTTCCTTTCTTATTGCCGTACTTGTGTTCCCCCTTCATTTCTTCGTCAAAACTTTCAAAAACTCGTCCGCTTTTTTCTTCGTCTTGAAGGTGTAGATTACCTGACCTTCGGAGTCTTTGAAAATAAGAGAGTAAGCACGGATAAAAATTACTTTATCGTCAAACTTTTTTGCTTCTATGAGTTTCTTGGTTTTCATTTCTTCGAGGCTACTTATCATAAATATATATTCCTTTCGCGTGGTCGGTTTCGTGTTGAAATATCTCGGCGGCTAATCCGCTCAATTCTTTTTTATGTGTTTTTAATGAATTGCCGATGAGCGACTTCGTTTGATATTCCGCCATTATCGTTCCATATCTTGTCAATTTTGTATATGGGCGGAATGGATAGCTCATACACCCCTCTTTCACTTGATATTTTGTGGACTTATCTCTCTCGATTATCTTCGGATTTATTATGACTCGCGCCGAAAAATATTTCTTTCCCGTGTCTGAAAGTACAAAATAATTATAAGGGCGATTTGATATTTGCGCGGCATGGAGTCCGAAACAATTTGTATGTAATCCATCAAACTTACTATTTACTATACCCAAAACTTCATCAACTTCGTTCTTTATTTGGCCAAAGGATTCAACGGGAAGCGATAAAACTCTGTGGGGATTTACTATTTTCATATCGTTCAGAGCAACTCAGGGATTGATTTCATTATAGGTTATTTTTCAGTATCTGTCGAGGGTATAACTTTTTTATTTCTTTTCG
>Ga0182030_10005096_pt1 | contig 27931 bp, 28 predicted proteins | sample 812S3MmetaG_FD_121299 | JGI IMG/M metagenome (GOLD analysis project Ga0182030, IMG submission 121299) | Permafrost microbial communities from Stordalen Mire, Sweden - 812S3M metaG (Illumina Assembly) | ecosystem: Environmental > Terrestrial > Soil > Wetlands > Permafrost | place: Sweden... | reverse complement strand
TACTCCACCCGGTAGTTCGGCGCTTCCTTGGTGATGATCACGTCGTGCACGTGACTCTCCCGCAGCCCCGCCGACGAAACCCGCAGGAAGCGCGCCTTGTGCTGCAACTCCTGGATGTCGCGCGCCCCGCAGTATCCCATCCCGCTGCGCAGTCCGCCCACCAGTTGATACGCCAGATCGGCCAGCGGTCCCTTCGCCGCCACCCGCCCCTCGATGCCTTCCGGCACCAGTTTCCCGCCGGCTTCCTGCGCGTACCTCTCCGAACTGCCCTGCGACATCGCTCCCATCGAGCCCATCCCGCGATACGTTTTGAACGTGCGCCCCTGGAACAGGATGGTTTCCCCCGGACTCTCGTCGGTGCCCGCCAGCAGGCTGCCAATCATCACGCAGTCCGCCCCCGCCGCGATCGCCTTCGTAATGTCGCCCGAATACTTGATGCCCCCATCGGCGATCAGCGGCACGCCACCCTCGCGCGTCGCCCGCGCGCACTCGCTGATCGCGCGGATCTGTGGCACCCCCGCGCCCGATACCACCCGCGTGGTGCAGATCGACCCCGGCCCGATGCCCACCTTGATGCCGTCCACGCCCAGCGAGATCAGTTCCTTGGCCCCTTCGTACGTGGCCACGTTGCCGGTCAGCAGTTGCACCTCGGGGAACTTACTCTTGATGCTCTTCACCGCGCTCATCACCCGCGAGCTGTGCCCGTGCGCCGTATCGATCGCGATCACGTCCACCTTGCGCCCGATCAGTTCCTGCGCCCGTTCCAGAAAATCGCCGGTCGCCCCGATCGCCGCGCCCACCCGCAGGCGTCCCTGGCTGTCCTTGGCCGAATTCGGGTACTTCAACTTCTTCTGAATGTCCTTGACCGTGATCAGGCCCTTGAGCGCGAAGTGTTCGTCCACCACCAGCAGCTTTTCCACCCGGTGCTTGTGCAGGATGGCCTCGGCCTGCTCCAGCGTGGTGCCCACCGAAACCGTCACCAGGTTTTCCTTGGTCATGACTTCGGAAATGGGCAGGTCGAAGCGATTCTCGAAGCGTAGATCGCGGTTGGTCAGAATGCCCACCAGCACCCCGTTCTTGGTCACCGGCACGCCCGAAATCCGGTAGCGCGTCATCAGCGCCAGCGCCGCCGAAATCGGCTCGTCCGGACCGATGGTGATGGGGTCCACGATCATGCCGCTCTCGCTGCGTTTTACCTTGTCCACTTCCGCGGCCTGCCGGTCGATCGTCATGTTGCGATGCACGATGCCGATACCGCCCTGTTGCGCCAGCGCAATCGCCAGGTGCGATTCCGTCACCGTATCCATGGCGGCGGAAACAATCGGAATATTCAATGCGATCTCGCGCGTCAGGCAGGTCCGAGTGTCAACTTCGGCCGGGACCACTTCGCTGCGGGCCGGTTCGAGAAGAACGTCATCGAATGTCAGACCCTCAGGGAGTATGTCTTGGATCATAAGGATTCTTTACATAATAGCGTGAAGGCCGCCGCCGCGTGATAGCTTGGAACCCATGAACTGGCTAGGCTGGGCTCTGGCGTCGGCGTTGTTTGCCGCGTTGACCGCGATTTTGGCGAAGATCGGCGTGGCTGGTGTCGACGCCACTCTGGCAACCGCCGTGCGCACCTGCGTGGTGCTGGTATTCACCTGGATGATGGTGTGGCTGAATCCGGCCGCACGCGGCTTGAGCGCCTTGACTTCGCGCAACTGGACATTCCTGGCGCTCTCCGGTATCGCCACCGGGCTTTCCTGGCTGTGCTACTTCCGCGCCCTGCAAATCGGCCAAGCCTCGCGCGTGGCGCCCATCGATAAGCTCAGCGTGGCCCTGGTGATCCTCCTCGGAGCCCTCGTGCTGGGCGAGCGCCTCACCTGGGCCAAAGGCATCGGTGGCTTCCTGATTGTCGCCGGCGCCATCGTGATCGCCCTGGAGCGCTGAATCCGCCTCTGCGTTGAACCGCCCACTTCCTTCGCCGACAATCTCCCCCAGCAACGCTCAAACTCCCCATCGCTCAAGCTCTCCATCCCCCATCCCCCTCTCCGAATTTGCTATACTGTGGGTTCGAATTACCCAGGAGATTTCTGTCTTATGGCACAAGTTTGCGAAATTTGCGGTCGCGGGCCTCAGTTTGGCAACCGCATCAGCCACGCTCATAACGTCACCAAGCGCCGCTGGAATGTCAACTTGCAGTCGGTCCGCGCCCTGGTCAAAGGCGCCGGCAAACGACTCAAGGTCTGCACGTCGTGCATTCGCGACGGTAAAGTTCAGAAGGTCGCCTAGCTCCCCGATTTTCCTCTCACCACCCTTGCGAGTCTGGCCCTTTACTTGCCTTTCCTCAGCTTGTCCAGGACGGTTGCCCCGGTAACTGCTTGGAAACGCGAGTCAAGGAGGGGTCCGATGCCGCGATTGGAAGTGTTTGTGGGGCAAATGCCGCTGTCCGCCGTGGGGGCAGTCCGCAACTCCCCTGGGTCATTTGACGCAAGGTGGAGTTCGCCTCACGCCAATTCCCGCCAGGTAGTAGCCTTCGTGCCACCCAAGCCGCCGCGCAAGCGGCCCTGCTGCAAAACCTGTGGCGACGGTCGTTGCGTGGGGCACTGCAAGTTCTAAATTCGCCCCGCGCGGCCGCTACCCCGCAATCGAGTAGCGCTTCATCTTATTGATCAACCCCTGGCGGCTCAAACCTAGCAGCCGCGCCGCCTGCTGCTGATTGCTCCTGGTCTCCCGCAGCGCTTCGGCGATCATCCGCTGTTCCATCTCCGCCACCGCTTTCTTGAGCGACTGCGGTGGCACCGGCTGAGCGGCCGGCTGATCGGGGCCTGGGCTCGGCAGGCCCTCCCAAAGGTCCTCTTCCCCGATCACATTGCTGCTCGCGCATGCCGCCAGGCGCATCACTTCATTGCGCAATTGCCGCACGTTCCCCGGCCACGCCGCGCCCACCAGCTTGCGCATCACCACCGGCGCGAGCTCCATCGCCCCGCGCCCCGTCTCCCCGCAGTACTCCTTCAAAAAGTGATTGGCCAGCAGCGGGATTTCCTCCCGGATCTCGCGCAGCGGCGGCATGTGTATGTGGATGACCTTGATCCGATAGTACAGGTCCTCCCGGAAGGCGCCCTTGCCGATTTCCGCTTCCAGATCCTTATTCGTCGCCGCCAGCAGCCGCACATCCACCGCGATCTCTCCGCGCCCCCCCACCCGCTCCACCACCCGCTCCTGCAGCACGCGCAGAATCTTGGCCTGCGCCGTCAGGCTGAGGTCGCCAATCTCGTCCAGAAACAGCGTGCCCCCATCCGCCTTCTGGAACTGCCCCACCCGCGAATTCACGCCCGTGGCCACGCCCTTCTCGATGCCGAAAAGCTCGCTCTCCAGCAGCGTCTCCGGCAGGGCCGCGCAGTTCAGCGCCACAAACGGCTTGCGCGCGCGCGGGCTGTTGTAATGCAGCGCCTTGGCCGCCAATTCCTTGCCCGTGCCGCTTTCGCCCGTGATCAGCACGTTCACCACGCTGTCGCGGATGCGCTCCATCAGCCGCACGATCTGCTGGATTCGCTGCCCCGTGCCGATGATCCCGTGGCTGGCGTAGCGATTCTCCACCTCGCGCCACAAGTGCGCGTTCTGCTGCGTCAACTCATCCTGGTTGCGCCGCAGTTCGCCAATCAATTGGGCCGTTTCGATGGCGATCGCCGCGTGCGATGCCAGCGCCGCCAAAGATTCCTCGTCGCGCGCCCCAAATACGCCGACGCGCTTATTCAACGCCTCGAATGCGCCGAGAATCTCTCCGTACTGGTTGCGCACCGCCACCGCCAGAACGTTGCGCGTCCGGTAGCCCGTCTGATCGTCGATCGCCGTGTAGAAGCGCGGGTCGCTATAGGCATCGCGCACGTTGATCGTGTTGCCCGTCAGCGCAGTATTGCCGGCGATGCCGCGCCGTGCGTCGAATCGCAGAATCTCGTCGCTTCCCAGCGCCACCTTCGACCACAGTTCGTTGCGTTCCCGGTCCAGCAGGAATATGCTCGCGCGCTCGCAATCCAGCAGGCTGGTAGCTTCCCGCGCAATCAGGTCGAGCAGGGCACTGAGGTCGCGCTGCGAGTTCATCTTTTGCGAGATGGCCAGAATCGCTCCCAGCCTCTCGTTCAATTCTGCCTCTGCAAACGAACTCATGCGAACTTAGTGTACCTCGCACCGCACTCTTGTGTCCACAAAGTAGACAGAAGCGTCTACAATGTAGACGGCGCTCCCGCAAACAGCACTGATAACAGGCGGTTTAGTGGTCGCCGCCAGTTGGTACTTGCCGTGCCCTATCCAGCAGTGCGGTGAGGGTCCCCCATTCGGAGGCAGCCCTGGGATTGGTATCACGGAGGGACTTTCTCAGGGCTGCGCGGCGACCTCACCGCAAGTAGGACAGGCCTCCTGGCCTGTCCATGTCAGGCCTGCCCACCACCCCCACCTACACCTACTGCTTCGCCGGGGCCTTTGGCGCGGCCGTGGCCGCCTTCTTGGCCGGAGCCGGAGCCACCGGCGGCGGGCCGTACCGCTTGATGGTCGCGCTGATCAGTTTCACCGGCGTGCGCGGCTTATCGTTGCTGTCCTTGGGCGTATGCGCGATCTTGCCCACCACGTCCTGTCCCTCCACCACCTGCCCGAATATGGTGTACTCGCCATTCAGCGATGGGTAGGCCGCGTCCGTGATGAAGAACTGGCAAGCCCCCGTGTTCCGTTTCTCCAGGCGCGCCAGCCCCAGCATGCCCGGCTTGTCGTATTTCAACGTCGGGACGACCTCATCCTTGATCGTAAAACCGCAATCTCCAGAACCATCGCCCGTCTGCCCGTCGCCGGTCTGGATCATGAAACCCGGAATCACCCGGTGAAAGGTCAGACCGTTGAAGTAGGGACGCTTCGTCATCGCGCCCGTTTTGTCTTTCGCCGCTTTGGTGCCGCGCGTCAGAGCCGAGAAATTGGCCACCGCGCCCGGTGTTTCCTTCTCGAACAACTGCGCCGTGATCGTGCCCATCGACGTATTGAGGATCCAGTACAATCCCGGCGGACGCTCGGGCGTGGCCTGTTTCGCCGGTGCGGTGGCCGCCTTCTTGGCAGGGGCGGGCGGTGCGGTCTGCGCGAACGCGCCAACAGTAATCATTAAAAGAAAAGACAGCCGTTTCATCTGATTCTCCGTAAGTCCCCATTCTATGCTATAGACGGGTGCCGAATCCATGCGTCAAGCCATCCTAGTTCTTCTCTGCGCCGCCACGCTGCTGGCCGCCCAGCCGGTCACCGTCACCATCCTGGCCACTACCGACCTCCACGGCAATCTGCTCCCGGTGGATTATGTGACCGGCCGACCGGTGGCGCGCAGCCTCGCTCAGATCGCCACCCTCATCCGCCAGGCGCGCGCCGAAAACCCCAACACCCTGCTCCTCGATTGCGGTGACACCATCCAGGGCACGCCGCTCGAAAGCGTCTACCAGTCCATCGCCCGCTCTGGCGGCGACCCCGCCGGCCACCGCCCCGCCGCCAAACTATCCGGCGACCCCATGATGCGCGCCATGAACCTGCTCCAATACGACGCCATGACGGTGGGCAATCACGAATTCAACGCCGGCCTGGCCAATCTGGCCATGGCCCGCCAGGACGCCACGTTCCCCTGGATCTCCGCCAATACCACCCTGGCCGCCCGCGGCGCCCAACGCGAGTTCCCCGCCTACATCGTAAAAAACCTGGCCGGCGTGAAGGTGGCCGTCATCGGCATCACCACGCCCGTGATCCCCATCTGGGAGCGGCCGGAAAATCTCGGCGCCTATCGCTTCCTGCCGCCCGTCGAAACGGTGCGCACCCTGCTCGCCGGTCTCCGGCGCGACGAGCGCCCCGATGTCGTCGTCGTGGCGGCGCACTCCGGCCTCGGCCGCGATTTAGAGACCGGCGCTCCCCGGGAGCCCGCCGAAAACGTCGTCTACCAGCTTGCCGAACAGATACCGGACCTCGATGCCATCGTCTTCGGCCACTCCCACCTCCAACTGGAAGGTCGCCTCGTGGGCAACGTGCTCCTGGTGCAGCCCAAAAACGGCGGTGCTTCCCTCGCGCGCCTCGATTTCACCCTGCAGCCCCGCCCCTCCGGCGGTTGGACGATGCTGTCGAAAAAAAGCCGCCTCATTCTCGTGACCGCGCAGACCGCTCCCGCGCCCGATCTGCTGGCCATGGCCAAGCCCTATGAGGAAGCCGCCGAACGCTACCTGGATACTCCCGTGGCCACGTCCGCGCGCGAGCGCAAGCAGGCCGCTGAACTGGTCGATATCATCCAGCGCGTGCAGCTTTTTTATGCCAAGGGGGACGTTTCCTTCACCGCGCTATTCAATCCCGAGGTGCGCATTCCCCGGGGCAAGGTTACCGTCCGGCAGATCGCCGCGCTCTACCCATACGACAACCAACTGCTGGCCATCCAGGGCACCGGCAAGATGGTGAAAGATGCGCTGGAGAATGCCGCGCGCTACTTTTCGGGCAACGGCATGCCAAGCTTCAACTACGATAGGGCCGCCGGCGTGGAGTACCAGATCGACCCCTCACGGCCCGAAGGCGATCGCATCCGCAACCTGCGCTGGCGCGGCCGGCCGCTCGCCCCCGAGCAACCACTGCGCATCGCCATCAACAACTATCGCGCCGGAGGCAGCGGCGGCTACACCATGTTCCCCGCCGCCAAGGTGCTGTGGCGCTCCACCGGGGACATCCGCGACCTCCTGATCCGTTACTACACCGCCCTCCACTCCATTCCGTAGCGTAGCCTTTCCGGCCGGGTGCCCTCTGGGCGGCCCGCATTCCTGAAGGCACGCCTTGGTGGGGCACGCTTCGGCATGAACGGCCGGGGGGCCGTCACCAGGTCGGAAACTTGGGGGCCGGGCGCCGCGAGGCGCGGCCACCCCCAAGATCTGAAGTGAGCAGCGCGGGTAAAGGATAATGGGGCTTATGCTCCTCGTCACACCCCGATCGGCCGTGCTTCTTGGCCTTTGTCTCGCTGGTGCCCTTTTCGGGCAGGTGTCGCGCCCTCTCGTCGTCAATCAATCGCGCTATCGGGTAGTGGCCGGCGAACGCATACCGATCGGAGCCTCGTCCGAAACCCTCGCATTCTTGCTTTCCGCGAAAACACGCATCGCCCGCGCCTCGGACCGGACATTTCCCGTCGCGCCCAGCCTTTCCGGTGGCCAGGTCCTTATGGGCATACCGCTGACCACGCCGCCTGGAGAGTACTCGGTCGTCATTTCCGCCACCAGCGCGTCGGGCGAAGAGAGGATGGCGTCGGTTTCCGTCACCGTGGAGGCGCTCCCCACTGTGCCAACCAACGCGACCACGCCTCCCGTGGTCCTGCTGGATGGCTGGCAGGGGGCTTCCACGACCAGTTCCTGCCCCATCGCCACCGATTCCACCGGGACGTTCGGCAATCTCGCCAGCTATCTCGCCGGCTCGCCGAACCTCGCGCCTATCGTGTATTTCTTCGAGAACTGCACCGAATGTCCGAATTGCTCCATGGAGCAGCTTGGGACCGATCTGGGTACCTTTCTGAACTCCATCCAATACAGCGATGGGACGCCGGTTCCTCAGTTTGACGTGATTGCGCACAGCATGGGCGGCCTCATCATCCGCTCCTACCTGTCGGGGAAGCAGGCATCGGCGTTCAGCCCTCCGTCCGTGCCGAAAATACGCAAGGCGGTCTTCATCGCCACTCCTCACTTCGGTTCATTCCAGGCCGATTCGCCGCTTGCCGCCGCTCTCTTCGCCTCCGGAACCCAGACCGACGAGATGAAACGCGGAAGTCAATTCACCTGGGACCTGGCCACGTGGAACCAGTTCGAAGACGATCTTCGCGGCACCGACGCGCTCGCCGTCATAGGCAATGCCGGTCCCCTGGGAAGTTTGTCGGGGGCCAGCGATGGCGTCGTGGGATTGACCAGCGCATCGCTCGACTTTGCCCGTCCCGGACGAACCCGAATCGTCGACTATTGCCACGTCCCCGGCAGCACAGCCGGAGGCCTCGCCGGAATCTTACTCGGCTGCACCGCGCCCGGAATCGCCAACATCGATAGTCTGTCGCACCAAACCTATCAGATCGTTTCCTCCTTCCTGGCGGACGGCACGGCGTGGCAGACCGTGGGAACCGCGCCCGCGCAGGACCAATATCTGTCGAAGTACGGCGGCATGGTCGTTGCCGATCTGAATGCGAGCGATCAATACGTCAGTCCCCCAAGTGTCTCGTGGGGTGGCCTCGCTCTTACATCCGGCGCGGCCGGAGATCTTTACTACGCCGACATGGTTTCCGGCACCGGCACCTTCGGGCTGGGATCGTCAGCCTGCGGGCCGTACACGCAGCCGGCGGGAGTCTACTCTATGGTGCGCTGCAAGCTCTCCCCATCGGTGTATTCTGTCGGGCCCCTGCTCTCCGGGACCGGAAGAACGGTGCAGACAGGTACCGCCATCGCCATCGCGGGCGCGGGATTCGGGGCGCAGCAGTGCGGAACCTGCCGCGTAACGGCATCCAATCCGCCGTCCACCGTGCTGCAGATTTCCAGTTGGAGCGACACCAGCATCGCCGCATTCCTGCCCGCAAGTGTCGTGGGTTTCGCGCAGATCGGCGTGACCACTGCCAACGGCTTCGACGCCATCAATATTATGGCAGCGCCGGCTTCCGCCATTACGGCCGCGCCCAGCATCGCCGCCGTGTCGAACGGCGCCAGCTTTCAGGCCGGTTTTGCCTCCGCCACCTGGGTTTCCATCCTGGGTACCAACCTTTCCCAGTCCACTCGTGCGTGGCAAAACAACGATTTCGTGAACGGCCTGCTCCCCACTTCTTTGGACGGCGTATCGGTTACCATTAACGGCCTGGCCGCTTACGTCGCGTACATCAGTCCCGGGCAAATCAACGTGCTGGCTCCGGACGATGCGGCCAGTGGGGCGGTCCAGCTCCAGGTGACAACGGCACAGGGCAAGAGCAACAGCTTCACGACGCAGAAAGCGCCCTTCGCGCCGGCGTTCTTCACCCTGGGTGGCAGCTACCTGGCGGCGCTCCACGCGGATTATACTCTCGTCGGCAAGCCTGGCCTCATCGCCGGCTTGACCAGCACACCCGCCAAACCGGGCGAGACCATCCAGATCTACGGGACCGGCTTCGGCCCCACCAACCCGCCAGTTCCGTCCGCTCAACTGGTCGCCGCGCCCGCCGTCCTGGCGAATTCCCTTCAGGTCGCCATCGGTGGACAGGCGGCGTCCGTCACCTACGCGGGCCTGGTCGAACCGGGCCTTTACCAGATCAATGTAACGGTTCCGAGCGTTCCCGACGGGGATTCCGCCGTGCTGGCTACGGTCGGGGGGGCTCAGACACAAACCGGCGTCCTGACCACCGTTCAGCAGTAAAGCTCACCCCAGGCTAAAGCAGCGCATCGACAGATTCCCGTAATGAAATCCGGCGTAGATCGTCTCCAGCCCATCGTCCGGCCACGCCGCTCCCAGCACCACGAACAGCGGGTCGAAATGCTCCGTCGTGGGCGCCGACAATCTTCCGTGCGGAGCCGAACGGCGGTACTCGTACAGCTTCCCGATCTCCCGCTTCTCCACCTGCTCCGCCACCCACGCGTCGAACTCCCCCGCCCATTCGTCCACCGGCGCATCCTTGTCGGCGAAGTGCACCCGCGACAGGTTGTGCACGATTCCCCCGCTGCCCACCACCAAGACGCCGTCGTCGCGCAACGGCCGCAGCGCGCGCCCCAGTTGAAACAGTTGCGGCGGATCCAGGAACGGCATGGAAACTTCCAGCACCGGGATCTTCGCCTCCGGCCATGCGAGGAGCGCCGGGACCCATGCGCCGTGATCGAGGCCGCGCACCGTGTCGAAGGTGGCGTCCTGATCGCCGGCCTGCAGGACGCCCGCGATGCGCGCGGCCAAGCCAGGATCCCCCGGCGACGGGTATTGGATGCGGTACAGCTCGTCCGGAAAGCCGCCGAAGTCGTAGAGCAACGGCATCTGGTCCCACCCCGTCACCCGCAGCGGCCGCGACACCTGCCAGTGCGCCGAGACCATCAGAATGCCCCGCGCGTCCGGGTGCTTGTCCCCAAACCCGCCGAGCGCCGCCGCGTGGGCATCGCCCCCCAACGCCGACATGGGTGACCCGTGCCCCACAAATACCGCCGGTTTCCGCATAATTTTCTCCATGGCCGCCTCATCCCACCTTATCAGGCCGCCTGCCTAAAGTTTTTCCGCAACCCCGCCGATTGATTCATCGGCATGGAACACCACTCCACTCCGGGGCTCGCCGCCCTGGCCTCCAGCCTCCAGGCCGCCAACACCCTGGCGAGCATCGCCCGAGAACTGCGTGCGTGGCACAACACCGGCCTGCGCATCGCCATTTGGGGAGGCACCGGAGAATCCGCCGCCTTCCTGCAAACCCACGGAATAGATGCCCTGCGCTTTCCCGTCGTGGTAGATTCCGGCCCGGCCAATGCCGGCGCCTCCGTCCCCGGCACCGGCCAGACCATCCGCTCCCCCGCCTGGCTGCTCGATCATCCCGCGGACATCATCCTGATCCCCTGCCATTCGCGCGCCGCCGACATCGTTCGCCAGATCGACGCGGCCCATATCGCCTACGATGGCATCCTCGTGCCCCACCACGGACACCTCGTCGATTTTCACGCCGCCGAGATCGTCATCGCATAAAAGGGGGACATAAAAAAGGGGACAGCCGCACCTTCCGTGAACCCCGGAAAATGCGCCTGTCCCCCTCTTGAGTACCGCGACTACTCTTCTTTCTCAACCACCACGGTGATTTCCACCGTGACGTCCTTATGCAACTTCACCGGCACTTTGTACTCGCCCAACTGGCGGATGGGCTCGTCCAGTTGAATCTTCCGGCGGTCGATGTTGTAGTTTTGCGCGGTGAGAGCATCGGCGATATCCTTGCTCGTCACCGAGCCGAATAGCTGATCGTTCTCGCCCGCCTTTTGCGCGATCCGTACCGTTGCCCCGGTCATGATCTTGGCCAGATCCTGGGCCTCGCCCTGTGCCTTGGCTTCCTTGCGGAGATGCGCCTGCCGCTCCTGCTCCACAATCTTCTTGTTGGCTTCGGTGGCCGCCACGGCCATGCGCTTGGGCAGCAGGAAATTGCGGGCGTACCCCGATGCAACCTTGACTACCTGGCCCCGGGCGCCCAACTTTTCGACGTCTTCTCTGAGAATGACTTCCATATTTCCTCCCGCTTAGAACGCGGCCGCGAACGGCAATAGCGCGATGTTCCGCGCCTTCTTGATCGCGTCCGTCAGCCGCCGCTGGTGCGGCGCGCACACGCCCGATATGCGGCGCGGCACAATCTTGCCCCGCTCCGCCACGAAGGCGTGCAGCATCTTCACGTCCTTGTAGTTGATATCGTCGATTTTCTCGACACAGAACCGGCATACCTTCTTGCGCCGGAAATACTGCTTCTTCTGGGTGGCAACCGCCTTGTCGCCGCCCGTCGGCCGCTGCGACGCGCTGCCTGGTCTTCCTTTTGATTCCGCCATGGCTTATGCCTCCTTCGGCAGGCCCGGAAGGGGCGCGCCCGGTACTGGTCCCGCTGCTGCTGGTTCCGTCATCTGTTGCGCCAGCGATGGCTGCGCCGGAACCGGCGTCGCCGGGGCATTTAGCGCGCGCTTCGCCGCCCGCTTGTCCCTTTCCTTCTTGCGCTTGTCCAACCGCTTCAGCGTCTCGTCGATGCGCACCGTGAGGAACTTCAGAACCGCATCCGATACTCGCAAACGCCGTTCCAGTTCTTTCACCACCGTCGGTTCGCTCGAGAACTGGAAGAGCACGTACGTCCCCTCCCGGTACTTGTCCACCCGATAAGCCAGCCTGCGCTTGCCCCACTTGTCGACTTTGTCTACCGTTGCGCCTGCCGTCGTCAACTGCGTCCGTATGGTTTCTACGAACGCATCGACCTCTTCATCCGGCGCATCCGGCTTTACTATGAACAGCTCTTCGTAAATCCGTGTCATGCTTCCTCTATGTTTAAGCCTGGGGCGCGACGATTGTATCTCGTCATGGCCTTTTCGACGCCTTCGGCAATTATCGAACGAACCGCGTCGGCCGCGAAGCCCACCAATTCGTCCAATTCCTTCATCTGCGAGCGCTTCATCGGCGCCAGCACAAATTCCGCGCCATCCCGAATCGGATGGCCCGGATGAATCCCTAACCGTACCCGCACGATCTCGTTGGTCTGCAAACTCTGGATCGCCGATTTCATCCCGTTGTGCCCGGCTGCCGAGCCCTTCGGTTTGATCCGCAACGCCCTCCAGGGCAGGTCCAGCTCGTCATACACAACTACCAGCCGGCCCAATTCGATTCCGTGCTTTTCCATCAGCGGCCCCAGCGATGTGCCGCTCAGATTCATAAACGTTTGCGGCTTGGCCAGCATCACCTCGCGCCCGTCGATTTCGCCCACGCCCACAAGCGCCTTCGAATCCCTGCGGGTGACCCGTATCCCATGCCGCTCCGCCAGCCGGTCCACCGCCAGAAACCCCAGGTTATGCGGCGTGAGCGCATACTCCTCGCCCGGGTTTCCCAAACCGGCCACCAGGAACATGGCGTCTTACTTCTTCTTGCCCTTTTCCTTTTCCGGCGCCTCTTCTTCTTTCTTGCCCTTCTTGGCCACTTCGGGCTCGGCGGCGGCAGGGGCCGCGGCGTCGGCAACCGGGACGGCGCCTTCCACCGGCGCCACCACTTCTTCGGCGCGCATCGCCACAGTGTGCGCGATCACGGTCGTCGGGTCGCTCACCAGCTTCATCGAGCCGCTCAATTCCACGTCGCTCGCGCGCTTGCCCTGGCCGATCATCAATTCGCTCACATCGACCGTGAAGGTCTCCGGAATTTCGTCCGGCAAGCACTCGATCTCGATGGAGCGCGAGATGATTTCCAGCAACCCGCCCTGCACCTTGACGCCGGCAGGCTCGCCGGAAGTACCGACCGGGACGGTGACCTTGATGCGCTTCGTCAAGTCGATGCGCTTGAGGTCGGCGTGCAGCAGCAGACCCTTGATCGGATCCACCTGCCGGTCCACCACCATGACCGGCGTGTTCTCCCCCCCCGCAATCGCCAGCATGAAGATCGTGTTCAACCCCGTCGAGGAACGAATGATCTTGCTCAGTTCCTTCGGATTGACCGCTACGCTGACCGGGTCCTGGTATGCGCCATAGACCACCGCCGGGATGTTCCCAGCGGCCCTGGTCCGGCGCGCTTCGTTCTTGCCGCGCGAAGTACGCACTTCGGCAGCTACCGTAATTTCTTTTCTCAACTCGTTTCTCCTCTATCGGGCTTTCGAAGTCCGATTCGCCGTAGGACAGGCCGGGGTACCCTCTGGGTCCGCCTGTCCATGCTCCAGCTAACGTGGGTTCGAAAAACCCGTCAATCTCTATACAAACAAAGTACTCACCGACGTCTCATCGTGGATCGACCGGATGGCATCCGCCATCAGTTTCGCGATCGATAACGATTTGATCCGGCTCGATTTCCGCGCCGCTTCCGAAAGCGGGATCGAATTCGTACAAACCACTTCCTTCAGCTCAGATTCCTCAATCCGGCTCACCGCGGGTCCCGAAAGCACCGCGTGCGTGGCGCACGCCGAAACACTGGCCGCCCCTTTCACCAGCAAAGCCTCCGCGCCCTTCACCAGCGTGCCCGCCGTGTCGATCAAATCGTCGACCAACAGACAGTTCCGCCCGATCACATCGCCCACCACGTTCATTACCTCGGCGACGTTGGCTTCCTCCCGCCGCTTATCGATGATCGCCAGCGGAGCCCCCAGCCTCTTGGCGAACGCCCGCGCCCGTTCCACACCGCCCGCGTCCGGCGACACCACCGTTAATGCCGGGATGTCCTGCGAGCGGAAATACTCGATCATCACCGGCATGGCGAACAAATGATCTACCGGGATGTTGAAAAACCCCTGAATCTGCGCGGCGTGCAAATCCAGCGTCAGAACCCGGTCGGCCCCCGCCGTTTCCAGCAGCGCGGCGATCAGCTTCGCCGAAATCGGTACCCGGGGCTTGTCCTTCCGGTCCTGCCGGGCGTACCCATAATAGGGTAACACTGCCGTGATGCGCTGTGCCGAGCTGCGCTTCAGCGCGTCGATCATCAGCAGCAACTCCATTATGTTGCGATCCACCGGGGTGCAGGTGGGCTGGATCACGAAGACGTCCTCCCCACGCACGTTTTCCCGCAGTTGAAGGTAGATTTCCCCGTCGGAAAACATCTTCACCATAGCCTGGCTCTGCGCGATTCCGAGCGCCTGGCAAATCTCCTGCGCCAACGCGGGATTCGCGTTGCCCGCGAATACTTTGAGGCGGTCACGGTCGTGCATCATCTTGAGTACCGGCTTTGAAGCGGCCATAATCCTGGCGTCGTATGTTCTTTCAATGCCCGCCGCCACAGCGCGCGATACCGCGCGCGGCCGACCAGCGAAATGGCAAACGTCTCTACTTCCCCCAACAATTCCCTTGCGCGCAAAATCCCGTTACCGTCCGGAAACAACCCGAACAGCGCGCTCCCGCTTCCCGTCATCAGGGCCACCGTGGCGCCCGCCCGCACCAGGCGCTTCTTGAGTGCTGCCAGCTTCCGGTGCTGCTCGAAAACCACGCTTTCAAAATCGTTGCGGGCGGAAACCAGGCTACTCGTGTCCCACGTCACCGACTGGAAACTAACTATTTTATTTTGTTGCAATTCGGTTGTCAAACGGGGGCTCAGGTCGCGATACGCCTGCGCCGTGTTCACATGGATGCCCGGAGCCGCCAGAATACCCCGTCGCGCCGGCCCGTCCGGTAGCGGAAACAACTCGCTGCCGCGCCCGATTCCCACCGCCGTTCCACCCAATAAAAAGAACGGCACGTCGCTCCCCAATTGCTCCCCGATGGCACTTAGTCTCGGCGTATCCACCGACCGCCCCACCAGCGCCGGCAGCGCCAATAGCACCGCCGCCGCATCGCTCGATCCGCCGCCCAGCCCCGCGCCCATGGGGATCCGCTTCGTCAGCCGCATCTCGATTCGCCCCGTGGCGCGCATCTCTTCCATCGCCATCCGCGCCGCCCGCACCACCAGGTTATCGGCAATTCGCAGATCGTCCTCTAGCCGGATCGCCGTCTTCCGCCCCGGCGTGTAGGCAATCTCCAGCGTGTCCGCCAGCGAGACGGTCTGGAACACCGTGCGCAGTTCGTGGAAACCATCCGGCCTTTTGCCCAGCACCCGCAGATCGAGATTGATTTTCGCCAGCGCGCGCACCCGCGCCCGGCGCGTCGGACTCATTTGTCGTACTCAAGCAGCGAGAAGACTTCGTGCCCGCTCAACCGCCCGCGGCCGCCCAGAAAGGTCAACTCCACCACGAAGCCGAGTCCCACCACCACGCCCCCGGCGTCCTGCACCATCCGCACCGCCGCCGCCGCTGTGCCGCCCGTGGCCAGCAGGTCGTCCACTATCAGCACCCGGTCGCCCTGCCGCACCGCGTCCTTGTGCATCTCCAGCGTGTCCGTGCCGTACTCCAGATCGTAGGTCACCCTCACCACTTCCGCGGGCAGTTTCTTCGGCTTGCGCACCGGCACGAAACCCGCCCCCAGCGCATACGCCAGCGCCGGCGCGAAAATGAACCCGCGCGCCTCGATGCCCAGCACCACATCCACCCGCGTATCCCGGTAGTGGTCCTTCAGCCCGTCGATGACGCCGCGCAATCCGTCCTTGTCCTTGAGCAGCGTCGTGATGTCGTAAAACAGGATGCCGGGCTTGGGAAAGCCGGGCACCTCGCGAATGAGTGCCTTGAGATCTGCCATGGGAACCCCTGATTGTCACACGCGGCGCCCAGGCGTTCAACCGCCGTCGAGCGGCCGGCCAGGCCGTTATTGCAGGTTGTCCAGCCGGTCGTCGTGCTGGTCGAGCCGCTGCTCGTGGATCTCGGCGACGTGCAGCAGCCTCGCGATGCCTTCCATGATTTCGCCCATGCGCCTGTCGCGCTGCCGGTTCTCCATGGCCATCAGTTCCACGCTTTGGGTGAGCGCCTCGTGCCGCTCGGCCAGCCGCTCCAATCTCTCGTCTAGGGTCATCGGGACTTCTCCTGTTTCCGTGACGATTTCAGAATACCAACACCGCCGACCTTAAGAACTCCGCCGCCTTCAACCGCCATGCACCGAGTTCCATACCATCATCGCCGTCAGCGCGATCATCACCACGCTCGTCACCCCCGCCACCAGGTTGGCCCACCTCCCGTTCTTCCAATCGCCCATCAGCCCACGCTTGTTCACCAATATCAGCATGAAGATCAGCACAAACGGAATCAACACCCCGTTGGCCACCTGCGAGAGCAGAATCAGTTTCAACAGCGGCAGCCCCGGTATCAGCACGCACCCCGCGCCCACCACGATCAGGAACGTGTACAGCCCGTAAAAAACCGGCGCCTGCCTCATCCGTTTGTCCACGCCCGATTCGAACCCCAGCCCCTCGCACACGTTGTACGCCGTCGCCAGCGGCAGGATCGCCGCCGACAGCATCGACGCGTTCACCAGCCCCACCGCGAACAGCAGCGTCGCGAATTTCCCCGCGAACGGCGCCAGCGCCAGCGCCGCTTCCGCTGCATCGGTAATTTCCCGGTGCCCCGATTTGTACAATGTCGCCGCGCACGCCACCACGATGAAAAACGCAATCACATCGGTCACGATGCATCCCAGAATCACGTCCCACCGCGACAGCGAGAAGTGCTTCTCCGTCACCCCCTTCTCCACAATCGACGCCTGCAGGTAGAACTGCATCCACGGCGTCACCGTCGTCCCGATCAACCCCACGATCATCACGATGTAGTCCGGATTCGCGTTCCACTCCGGTATCACCGTCCGCCTGAGCGCCTGCGGCCAGTCCGGGTGCGCCATGAAGGCCGAAATCGGATAGGTGAAATAGATCAGCGAGAGCAGAATGAGGATCCGCTCCACCGGCTTGTACGACCCGCGCACGATCACCAGCCACACCACCGCCGCGCCGATGGGCACCGTCAGGTACTTCGACATCCCGAAGATCCCCATGCCGCTCGCGATTCCCGCGAACTCCGCCGCGATATTTCCCAAATCGGCCAGCCCTAACACCACCATCGTGAAGAAGGTGATGCGCAGCCCGAACTCCTCCCGGATCAGGTCCGACAGCCCCTTCCCCGTCACCGCGCCCATGCGCGCCGCCATCTCCTGCACCACAATCAGCGCGACCGTCGTCGGGATCAGCGTCCACAGCAGGGAGTAGCCGAACTTCGCCCCCGCCTGCGAGTAGGTGAGGATGCCCCCGGGGTCGTTATCCACGTTGGCCGTGATAAACCCCGGCCCCATCACCGCGAAAAACGCCGCCAGCCGCAGCCAGACGAGTTTCCACCCCGCTCGCCGCACATGGTGCGGCCGCGTGGCAGGGTTGGCAGGGGTGTCGTGAGTGGAACGCATGGCAGGCTATGTGTAAAGTGTAGCCTGCCCTCCGCGCTCTAATGTTTCAATTTGCTTACCGCTGAATGCGCGCCGATCCGCCCTTGGCGAACGCCCGCACCTGGTCTACCGTCGCCATCGTCGTGTCGCCCGGGAACGTGGTCAATAGCGCGCCGTGCGCCCAGCCCAGTTTGACCGCCTCTTCCGGCGCCTCGCCCGTCAGCAATCCGTAGAAGAAGCCCGACGCGTATCCATCGCCGCCGCCTACACGGTCGTGCACATCCAGCTCCGCCGTCGGCGACACGTACGTCTGCCCGTTGATCCACGCCACCGCGCCCCAGCTATGCCGGTTCGTCGAGTGCACCTCCCGCAGCGTCGTCGCCACAATCTTCACGTGCGGATGCTTCTTCACCACCCTGTCGATCATCCCGAAGAACGCGCTCGGATCCAGCTTCGATTTCGCCGCCACTTCCGGTCCCGGAATGCCCAGCCCCTTTTGCAGATCTTCCTCGTTGCCCACCAGCACATCCACGTTCTTCACGATGCGGTCCAGCACCGCCACCGCCCGCTCTTCGCCGCCCGAGATGCTCCACAGCTTGGCCCGGTAGTTCAAATCGAACGAGGTCACCGCGCCCGCCTCTTTCGCCGCCTGCATCGCTTCGACGATCACTTCCGCCGTGGTCGGCGATAGCGCCGCGAAGATGCCGCCCGAGTGGAACCACCGCACACCGCCCGCGAAAATCGCTTTCCAATCGAAATCGCCCGGCTTCAACTGCGCCGCCGCCTCGTTGCACCGGTTATAGAACACCACCGGCGCGCGCACCCCCAAGCCCCGGTCGCTGTACACCGCGGCCATGTTCGGACCGTTCACGCCGTTGTGCTTGAAATGTTTGTAGAACGGCTTCACGCCCATGGCGCGCACCCGCTCCGCAATCAGCGCCCCGATCGGGTAATCCACCATCGCGCTCGCGAGACCCGTGTTCAGGCCGAAACAATCGGCCAGGTTCGCCGCGCAATTGAACTCCCCGCCGCTTACGTGGATCTTGCATTCGGTCGCCTTGCGGAACGGGATGATTCCCGGGTCCAGGCGATGGATCAGCGCGCCCAGCGATAGGAAATCCAGCGCGCCTTCTTTGCGTATATTCAAGCCAGTGCTCATCGATTTATTTCTCCGGATTGATCTCGTAATGTTTCAAAATCCCGTCCCACTTGCCCTGCGCCTTCAGCAGCAGTTCGATCACCTCGCGAACCGCCCCCGATCCGCCGGGCGCCTCCGTGACGTAATGCGCGATCGGCTTCATCTCCGGCCGCGCGTTGGCGGTCGCGATCGCCAGGCCCACCCGGCGCATCACCACCACATCGGTGAAATCGTCGCCGATATACGCCACCTCATCGGGCGAGAGCTTGGCGTCCGCCAGAATCTCTTCCAGAATCGGAATCTTCTCCGTGTGGCCCTGGTAGACGTACTTGAACTTGCATTGCGCGGCGCGCTCCACCGTCGCCGGCGATACCCGCCCGCTGATCAAGCCCGTCGCGATCCCCACCCGCGCCATCCATTGCAGCGCGATGCCGTCCTGGGAATCGAAACCCTTCGTCTCCGCCATCTTGCCGTCCGGCCCCGGCACGTTGTACAGCTTCCCGTTCGTCAGCACCCCGTCCACGTCCATCAACAGCAGGCGGATCTTCGATGCCAGTTGCGTAATCTCTGCGCTCAATCGGTTCTCCTCAACTCTTCATGTGGGGCAGGCAATCTTGCCTGCGGACACGCTTTCCAGCGTGTCCGGACGCCGGATGAAAGCGGCGGCGGCTGACCCTATACGGTATAAACTCCAGCCGAAACGTGGCCGCCCGTGCCCGTCCAGTTGGTGTGGAAAAACTTCCCGCGCGGCTGATCCACGCGCTCGTAAGTGTGCGCGCCGAAGTAGTCGCGCTGCGCCTGCAAGAGGTTCGCCGGCAGCCGCGCGCTCCGATACCCGTCGAAGAACGCCAGCGCCGTCATGAATGCCGGCACCGGGATTCCCGCTTCCGCCGCCTTGGCCACCACCCGCCGCCAGGAAGCCTGGCATCGCTCGATCACGTCCGTGAAATACCCGTCCAGCAGCAGATTGCTGAGAGCCGGGTCCGTCGCGAACGCCGCCTTGATCTTGCCCAGGAACGCGCTCCGGATGATGCAGCCCTCGCGCCACATCATGGCGATTTCCCCGTAGTGCAGATCCCACTTGTATTCCTTCGCCGCCTCGCGCAGCATCATAAACCCCTGCGCGTAGCTGACGATTTTCGAAGCCAGCAGCGCCTGCCGGATGTCTTCCACAAACGCCTTCTTGTCGCCCTCAAACTTGAACTTCGGCCCCGACAGAATCTTACTCGCCGCCACCCGCTCTTCCTTCATCGCGCTCAAGCAGCGCGCGTACACGGCCTCGCCGATCAGCGTCACCGGAATCCCCAGGTCCAGCGAGCTCTGGCTGGTCCATTTACCCGTGCCCTTCTGCCCGGCCGTGTCCAGAATCTTGTCCAACACCTGCTCGCCCGTCTCCGGATCCTTGTAACCCAGAATGTCGCGCGTGATCTCGATCAGGTAGCTGTCCAGTTCGCCCTTGTTCCACTCCGTGAAAACCTCGTACATCTCGGCGTTGCTCAGGCCAACCCCTTCCTTCATGAGCTGGTACGCCTCGCAAATCAACTGCATGTCGCCGTACTCGATGCCGTTGTGCGTCATCTTCACGAAGTGCCCGGCGCCGTCGCTGCCCACCCACTCGCAGCACGCCTCGCCTTCCGGAGTCTTGGCGCAGATCGCCTGGAAAATGTCCTTCACCAGCGGCCATGCCGCCACGCTCCCGCCCGGCATCATCGACGGGCCGAAGCGCGCGCCTTCCTCGCCACCCGATACGCCCGTGCCGATGAACAGCAGCCCCTTGCTCTCCAGGTAGTTCGTCCGCCGGATGGTGTCCGGAAAATGCGAATTCCCGCCGTCGATAATCAAATCGCCCGGCTCCAGGTGCGGCAGCAGCGTCTCGATGAAATCGTCCACTGCTTTGCCCGCCTTGACCATCAACATGACCTTGCGCGGCCGCTTCAGCAGCTTCATCATCTCTTCAATCGAGTGCGCGCCCAGGATGGTCTTCCGCCCCTTGGCGGCGTCGTTCAGAAACTCATCGACCTTGGAAACCGTCCGGTTGAAGGCGACCACCGTGTATCCGTGGTCGTTCATATTCATAATCAGGTTCTGGCCCATCACTGCCAGACCAATCAATGCGATATCTGCCGTTTGTTCCATAATCTGCTCCAAACCCGTCGCCGCGCGCCAGGAAGCTCGCACTACGCTTTTGGTAGGAGAGTCTCTCGGTGAGTTCCGGCGCGCCAGCCGAAATTAAGGGAAAAGCCCAGCGATTCCAGATGCCAATCTCTCTTATAACATGTGGCGCCGGGGTGCGGCCACGCCCTGAAACCGTGTCGCAAGAGGAGCGGGCGGAGTTCGGTAGCGACAGCCATCGGCCTTTCTCGACGAACGTGAAGCCCCAGTCCGAGCCGCGACGGGGCGCCCTCTGGGCCGGGAGCGGTCGCCTGCCACGCATGTGTGCGCCGGAATTCCTCGATTGGCCGGAGTCTAAAAGAATCGCATCACTTTCACCTCGCACACCCAATACCAATACAGGAACCCAACACGGGATGGTGATAGACTCCAAATATGAGCCGAGTTGAGGAAATCGAGGCTGCTATCGATGGCCTGCCCCCGGAAGAATACCGGCGCATCCTCCAATGGTTTCGTGTGCGCGAAGAAAGGCGATGGGACGAGCAGTTGGATGCCGACTCTTGCGCGGGCAAACTCGATTTCCTCTTTGACGAAGCCGAGAGTGAGTCGGCGAAGGGCCTTCTTCGTGAGTGGCCGTCTCAACAGTGAAGTCCATCGCCACCCGGCGATTCTGAGAACTCTTCCAGGTGTTGCCATCTGAAGTTCAAAATCTCGCCGCCAAGAACTATCGTCTCTGGCGACGGAACCCTCATCATCCCTCGCTCCGTTTCCGTCGTTTACAGGGAAGCGAAGACCGCTTCAGCATTCGCGTTGGAGATCACTATCGCGCCCTCGGTAAGCTGGCGGGCGAGAAGATCGTTTGGGTCTGGATCGGCACGCATTCAGACTACGACCGCCTGGCTGGCTCTTGAGCGTGAAGAGATCCCTGGGGCCGCAACACCTGCTTGGTTTCCGCACCGGGACGGGGACAGTCGACGCCTTGGGCGTCTTACGTGCAGTTGACGTGGCCCGGACTCCCAGGGGTGATCTCCCACAACGCCGCTACCCGCAGCGTGCAAAACTGTCGGAAAGGTCTGGAGTCCGCCGTTGCTAGCGGCTGGCACCCAGTCCTCCCGGGGAACTCCGGCGCCCGGAGCGTCTGGACCCTCACCGAACCACTGCAGCGGTTCACCCCTTGCGCCGCGCTTTGCTGTGACGCGCCGCCTTGGCCTTCTTCGGCGGCGGGGCCGGTTTTTCCGCCGCGCTGGCCGCCTTCACGTAGTCCCTGAGTTCGTCTTCGCTAAAGTGGATCGAGTCGGCGGTCAGTTGGGCGTCGGTGAGCACCTTCATCATCTGCAGGCGCACGTTTTCGGCATCGACGCCGGACTGAGCCTTGGCCAATTGCTGGCGCAGTTTCAGCGCGTCGTCCTTGGCCTGGGCGACCTGCTGGGCACGCTTCTCCGCGTCGCTGGGGCCGCAGCCCGTGGACAGGATCACGACAAACAGGCTGACGAGCAGCAAGACGATTCGCTTCATAAATGTTCTCCTTTTCGCACCTTTCCGCGACTTCCCAACAATACCAATAATGGGAACCCAAAAAACACTGGCGCGGCCCGCCGCGCCCGCCTGGTTTGACTCCGCCATCGGGGAAGCGGCGCGCCGGTTTGCCGGATCACGCACCCGCCTTTTCCGCCGCCATCAGATTCGCCAGCATCCTTCCGTGCGCCCCGCCCGGCAAGAGCGCGATCTTCGCCCCGCTCGCCAATATCCGCTGCGTCTCCAGCACGTCGAACAGCACCGTCGCCACCTCCGGCTCGCGCGCGATCTCCTGGAACGCCTGCCCCAGCGTCGCCGGCCGGATCGCCGCCGCTTTGGCGAACTCGATCGCCGCCTCCCGCTCCGCCGAACTGGTAATCACGCTCACCTGGTTCGAACCCGCCTGCTTGATCGCCGACGTCACCTGCCGCAGCCGGTTCACCACCTTTTCCTCGATCTGGTGGATCATTCCCACATCCCGGAAATGCACCTTGCGGATGTACACGCTCCCCAGTTGATACCCCCATGCCTGCGATTTGTCCGTCACCTCCGCCCGCACCGTCTGGCTCATGTTGTGCCGCGTCTCCATCATCTCCGCCAGCTTCATGTTGCTCAGGCACCGCACCGTCGCGTTGCTCACGTTGGCCCGCAGCGATCCCCGCGGATCCGTGTTCTTGAACAGGTAGGACACCGGATCGCTGATCCACATCTCGTACCAGATTCCGATCCCCATCGGCGCGCCTTCTTCCGAATTCACCGGCTGGCTGCGCAGATACTCCTGGTCCAGCCGCATATCCAGCACGTAGCAGTTGCCCAATAAGTTGATTACGAACGCCGCCGGCCCCAGTATCCCCGGCAGGAAATGCAGCCCCGGTTCGTCCAGCACGCCCACCACTTTGCCGAACAGCATGTACACGCGGCAGGTGCGCTCCTGCACCACCGCGTAGATCCCGAATATCCGCCCCAATGCCAGCAGGATCGGTTCCCCGATAAACGCCCCCACAAACACGATGAGCGCCGCCGCCAGCAGCCCTACCACCGGTTGGTCCGTCATTTCCCCGCCTCCAGATAAATCTGTTGCGCCTTGTCGTACAACGCCAGCCGCACGTTGCGCAGATACGATGCCAGAATCCCCGGCCCGGCGCGGTGCAGCGCCCCCAGTTCCGCCGCCAGCGATTTCACCGGCTCCACCTCCGCCTGCGCCTTCAGCGTCTCGATTTCCACCGCCCGCCGCGATTGCACCACCCGTTGGTCCGCCGCCGCCTGCGCCAGGCTGATGTCGCTCGACACCTGGTTGTGCGCCGTATTGATCGCCGCCAGCGCCGATTCCACTTCCGGCGGCGGGTCGATCCCCGTGATCAGCGACGCATCCAGTATCACCCCGTACCGCGCCGGAGCCGAGCGGCATTCGTTATCCATGTACTCGTTCAAATCGCGCAGATTCTTGCGCAGGTCGTTGATCGAAATACCCGTCATCTCGCTGCCCGCGAGCGGCGCCTGCATTCCCAAAGCCGCGCCCGCCGCATCCACCCCCGCAGCCGGCGGCGCCGCCTTCGCTTCGAAACTCGCGATGCGCTGCCGCAGCACCGAAACGAAATACGCCACCACGTGCACGAACGGCCGCTTGATGCCGAACAGAAACGCGTACAGATTGGCCTCGCTCACCCGGTACCGTATCTGCCCCGTCAGCCCCGTATTCAGTTGATCTTTGGTCACCGCCTCCAGCCGCGTCCCGTTATCGTTCGCCGCCGGGCTCTCCGGGTCCAGCGCCATGTTCACCGTCATGGTGGCGATCGAGACCTTGTAAATCTTCTCCCACGGCATCTTGAAATACGGCCCGCCCGGTGGGATCACGCGCACCTGCGGATACGTATAGCGATCCCGCTCTTCCGGCCGCAGCATTTCGGCGACAGGATCGTCCAGCGTCGTCTTCCCCGAGGGCACGCGCACCGCCCGCCCGAATCGCGTCTTCACCGCGCGCTCGTTCTGATCGACCGTGTACACGCCCATCAGAAGAATTCGCAACAGAAACCACGCCAACAGCCCAAGGAAAACCCCGGCTAAGATCTGCATAGGTCAACTCATCGGTAAGTATACACTTTCGGATGTGACGGTATGGTTTACGCGGGAACTGATTTCCCCAGACAATTAATGCAGGCAGATTATGCTATCATGCAGGCATGGGCAAGCATGCAGCACCATTGGTAAACTACACCATCCGCGGGATCCCCGCGGAAGTGGACCACGCCCTTCGAGTCAAGGCTGCACGACGGAAACAAAGCCTGAACCGTGTCGTACTGGATGAACTTACTCGAGCGCTGATTGGGAAATCCGTCAAGGCGGATTTCACCGATCTCGTCGGAAAATGGATGCCGGACCCGGGATTCGACGAAGTGATTGCCGCCCAGCGGCGGATTGACGCCGACAAGTGGAAATGACAATTGCTCTAGACACCAACCGGCTGACCGACCTGTTTCAGGGAGATGCCGCGCTGGCGGCGTTTCTTGGCACGTGCGACGAAGTTTGGATCCCGTTCGTCGTGCTGGCCGAAATGAAAGCGGGATTTTATGGCGGCAGCCGCCAAACGCAAAATGCGACGCTGCTTGCGAATCTGTTGGCTCGCGACACGGTGGCGATCCTCTTCGCCGGCCGCGAAACCACCGAGCAATATGCCCGCTTATTTGTACAGCTCAAGCGCGCCGGTACGCCTGTACCTGACAACGATTTGTGGATCGCCGCCTTGGCGATAGAACACGATCTGGCTCTCGTCTCCAGGGACCGGCATTTTGACAAACTGCCCCAGTTGCGGCGGGCGCTGACATGACTATGAGGCTTTGAAACTGCGGGCGCCTTAGTGCCCCTACAGGAACCTGTCGTTTCTTCAACGGTACGCCTCTGAGCGGTGCTTGACGGCGAGAATCTCGATGCTATCCCCGTGGTCGTAGAAGCGGATGCGGTAGGCGCCCACGCGCAAGCGAAACTCCGGCGGTTCAATGTCCTGAAGGCGTTTGACGTCGCCTTCCTCGGTTTGTGTGAACCGCGCCAACCCGTGCAGGATGCGCATCGCGGTTTGCTGATCGATGGCGCGAACATCGGCCCTGGCCTGGTTCTCCCGGCATCGCAACCCGCGCGTCGCCTTCTTCATGCTAGCAAATGCCACCTGCGCCGCCCTCTCTCGCCTACTTCCCTGCCTCCGCCATCTTCGATTCCCGCCCCACCCGCCCGCTCAATCCCTCTTCCATCGACACCTGATTCCGCTCCAGCGTCTCCCCCAGCGTCTGATCCAGCGATACCCGCGCGTGCGCATACGCCGCCAGCGAATTCACCTCCGATATCTGCGCCGCCACCAATGCCCGTTGGTCGATGATGATGTCGTTGAACGTCGCCATCCCCGACGCGAACTTCTCCCGGTCCGCCGCCAGCAACTGCTCCTGCAACGTCCGCGTGTTCACCGCCGCCGAGTGCCGCGCCCGCGCCTGCCGCAGCGCGCTCATGCGCGCCGATATGTCCACCACAATCGCGTTCGTGTCCCGCTGCCCCGCAATCTGCGACTGCCGGAATTGCAGTTGGTCGATGCCGTAATCCCCCTGCGCAATCCGGTTCCCTAACGACCCCGAAAACGTCACGCTGCCGGAATAATTCGGAAAATTGTGCCGCAAAATCTGCCCCATTGCGGTGCCGTATCCGCCTACGAAATACTGGTTCGCCGTGTTTCCGCTGCCCGCTTGTGGCGTCCCGGCCACGCCCCGGTCGTAGGTTTGCCCCGTCGCCGTCATGCTCGGCAATAACGGGCTTTCCGTCCCCGCCAGCGCGATCTCCGCCGTCTGGTCCCGCGACGTCGAAACCGCCACATCCGGCCGTTTGGCCATCGCCAGCGTCACCAGTTGCCGCAACCCGGGCAGATCGTCCGTTTCCGGAATCTCCATGCGGTCCAGCGTGATGATCTCCGCCGCTTCCACCGCCGCGTCCGGCGTGCGCACCAGGAAATCTTTCAGCGCGTTCTCCCGCTGCCGCAAGTTCGCCTCCGCCACCACCAGATCCTGCCGCCGCCCCGCCACCTCGGCCGCCGCCCGGCTCAACTCCACCCGCGGAATCGCCCCCACCGCAATCTCCTTCTGTGTGTCTGCGTAAAACTTCTGCGCGTTCTCCTCGGAACGCTGCCGCGCCTTCCACTCTTCGCTCGCGCTCACCAGGTCCCAATAGCTGTTCAGAACGTTGGCCACCAGGTCCAGCAATTGGCTCCGGAACGATTCCAGCGACGCCCCCGTGTTGATCTTCGCAATCCGTATCCCCCGGTCGTTCACCTTGACGCCCCGCCCTCGCAAAAGGCTGTGCTGGATCGCGATGTCCATGTGCGGGCCCACCGCCGGATTCAGCGTGTCGCTCGGCGAGTTCTCCTTCAGCGACTGCTCGTAATTCCGGTACTGCACCACGCCCCCGCTGATCAACCCCATCTGCAAGGTCGTATTCGTCGTCCGCACCGATTGCACCAGCGCATCCGTCTGGCTCAGTACCGTATTGGCCTGCGGTTGCGTCAGGTGCGCCTGCGTCGTCGTGCTTTGCAGCACCGGGTCGAGATTCGGCGTGATCGTGCCCACTTGCTGAATCGACCCGTTGCCGCCGCCCCCCACACCACTCCCGCTGCCGCCGCCCCCGCCGCTCAACCCCGCGCTCACCGTGCTGCCGTTTACCCCCACGCCCGCGTCTACGCTGGAAACCTGCGCGCTCGCGCTCGGCACTCCGCGTATCGGTCCGCCCGCCTGCGCCCGTTCCAATGCCGATTGCGCCAGCAACGGTCCGTACCGGTCCGTCTCCAGGCCCAGGTTGTTCTCAATCGCCAGCGCGATCGCATCCTGCACCGTCAGGTACAACTTCCCCGCGCGCAGCAGGCTGTTCAGCCGCCTCGAATTGTTCAGCCGCACCTCCGGCGCCGTCGGCGAACGGTAAGGACGCAGCACGGCCGCCCCTGGCGGCTTCTCGATCGTGAACGGCAGGTTCTGCGCTGCGCACCCCGCCGCCAGCCACACCCCACCAACCACCACGCGCAGCAGGCCATTCCACATCCGTGGTGGGGCAGGCTTCAGCCTGCCAATCCGAGCCAAGCTCGGACTCCGCTTCCTCCGCGTTCTCATCTCTTGACTTTCTCTTGTCTTCTCCGCCTCTTCCTCCGCGCCTCCGCGTCTCCGCGTCAAGTCGATCCCTTCGCGCTCCATTCCCCAATGTCTTCTCTGCGCTTCCTCTGCGTTCTCTGCGCCTCTGCGTTGAACAGGCTCGTTCCCTTTTCCAGCACCTTCCCGAATACGCCCCCTCATCTCCCCACCCCCTGCCCCGGCACCGCAGCCGGAATCGCCGATTCCCTCTGCACCTGCCCCGCCAGCGCTTCCTCCATCGAGATGTGATTCGCCTCCAGCGTCCGCCCCATCGCCAGGTCGAACGCGATCTTCGCGTGCGTGTAATTCGCCATGGCCTGCACTTCGCTGTCCTGCCCTGCCGCCAGGTCCTTCTGTGCCTGAATCACCAGCGCCACCGTTGACACCCCGTACTTGAACCGGCTTTGCTCCGCCTTCAGGCTCTCCTCCGCCAGCGTCCGCGTATCTACCGCCGTCTGATACCGCGCCCGCGCCTGCTGTAGTCCGATCAACGCCGTCTTCACATCCACCCGCACCTGGTTCAAAGTCCGCTGCATCTGTAGCTCGTTCTGCCGCAGTTGCAGTTGGTCCGTCACGTAGTCCGCCTGCGCCGC